>Ga0137369_10007854_pt1 | contig 10693 bp, 11 predicted proteins | sample SagtaG_12_FD_104918 | JGI IMG/M metagenome (GOLD analysis project Ga0137369, IMG submission 104918) | Vadose zone soil microbial communities from Sagehorn Ranch, Mendocino, California, USA - Sage1_L_113_16 metaG | ecosystem: Environmental > Terrestrial > Soil > Vadose zone | place: USA... | reverse complement strand
CTGTCGCTTTCGTGCCAACTCCCGGGATGGGAAAAAATGCTCGCAGGCAACACAACCTTGTGTTAAGATGCCGCCAGTGGTGCAGGTTAAGGAGGTTAGCTGTCGATGATCAAGTTGTACACGTTTCCGCCCTCTACCAACTCGCGCAAGGTTCGAATCGCCCTGCTGGAAAAAGGACTAGAGTGCGAGCGAATTAACGTGGACCTTTCAAAACAGGAACAAAAGAGCCCGGAATATCTAAAAATTCATCCCTTTGGCCAGATTCCAGCACTGGATGACGAAGGATTCATTATTTACGATTCAACAGTCATCAATGAGTATCTCGAAGACGAGTACCCCTATCCGTCGCTGATGCCGAACGATTCCGAGGGCAGAGCCCGGGCGCGATTGCTGGAAGACCTGCGCGATACTCATTTCAATCCCTATTTCGTCCACATCATTCACGAAATGCGCAAGCCCGAAGGCGAACGCGATAACCAACGGATCGACAATGCCAAAACGGAAATCACTAAGTGCCTCGACAGGCTCGAAGCGGAACTCGACGGCAAAGAATACCTGGCCGGCACGTTCAGCTTGGCCGACGTTGCCTTCATGTCGAATTTTGAGCTTCTGGACCGTTTCGGCATCCCGATCGCAACGGACAAATACAAAAACACCGCTGCATGGATCGGCCGGCTGAAAGCTCGGCCAAGCTTCGCCGCTTCGGCGACGTAGCCGGCCGGATGTCCCGGAGTCTCATCCTCGCCTGGCTCGTTCATTTATATACCGCTCTTGGCACCGTCGTCGCCTTCTTCACCGTTCTCTGCATCGAACAGTCGAATTTTCGCGAAGCGTTTTATTTGATGGCGTTGGCGGTCGTGATCGACGCCACCGACGGCGCGCTGGCCCGCGCCGCCCGGGTAAAAGAACTGATTCCCTGGTTCGACGGCGAGCGGTTGGACGAAATCGTCGACTATTTTAACTACGTCATCGTTCCCAGTTTATTCTTGGTTCGCGCGAGCATTTTGCCGCCGTCAGACGCGCTCTGGCTTGCCGCCCTACCGCTGCTCTCCAGCGCCTACGGCTTTTGCCGACGGGACGCCAAGACTGCCGACAATTTTTTTCTCGGCTTTCCGTCCTATTGGAACATTGTGGTGTTTTACTTATACGTTCTCAAAACCCCCCTGTGGATAAACGCTTTTGTGATTATCGCGTTATCGATCTTGGTGTTTGTCCCGATCAAGTACGTCTATCCGAGCCGGAGTCCGCGCTATCGCCTTCAGACCAATGTCTTGGGAGCGCTCTGGGGCGGCGCCGTGCTTTACAGTATCTACCAGCTGCCGAACTCGTCGCGCGCACTCTTGTTTGCCTCCCTGCTGTTTCCAGCCTACTATACCGCGCTATCGCTTTGGCTCGAATATCGCCGCGCTATGTCATCTGCGAAAGGTTGAAAATGCCAAGATCATTGCAAATAAAACTACCGTCGTGGTCCTGCGGAGCGACTCTTCTTATCGTCGCTCTTTGGCTTTTTTCGTCTCCTTCGCTCAGCCAAACTCCCACCCTTTCTAGCCGCACGCCAAAGTACGTTTTTTTTTCCCTCGCCGATGGCGGCCGCATCACCCATCTGGAAATCGCCCGCCAGTATAGTCGACAAATCCATAACGAGGATTTCGTTATCGTCGACAAGATCATAAAAGAAGGCATCGTCGTCGTGATGACAACCCATGCGGCCGACGCGCATTCGCCCGATTCGGCAGCGGCCGCCACCGCGCTTGCCGGAGGATGCAAGGCCAACGTGGGTGCGCTTGGCGTTTGTGCAGACGGCACTGTGCCGGTCAGCGCCATGGAACTTGCACGACAGCGCGGCATGAAGCTCGCCCTCGTGACCAACGCGCCCGTCTACGACGCCAGTCCGGCAGCTTTCGTTTGCCACGTGCCCAATCGCCGCGACTATGCCGCCATCGTCAGCCGCTATCTCGATCTCGAGCCGGACATTCTCTTGGGCGGCGGCAAGGATCTATTTGTACCGAAGAGCCGCGTTGGCAGCCGGCGCGCCGATGAGATCGACATGATCGGAGCCTTTGAAAAGAAAGGCTACCGCCACGTTACGAATAAGCCGGAGCTCGACAAGGTAGGGCGAGGCAAGGTCCTCGGTCTGTTTGGCCCAAGAGACATGAGCCTCGAGATCGACCGGGACAGGCATAATGAACCGTCGATTTACGATATGACACGGGCTACCATCCGCATCCTCCATGACCAGAACCCGAGAGGCTTTTTCGCCTTCATTGAATCGGAGAACATTGACACTGCCAGCCATCTTTCCGACATCGCCTCGGTGATTCAGGATTATCGGGAACTCGACCGCGCCGTCGGACTGGCCTATGAGTTTTACCAGAAATATCCGCGCGAAACTTTGATCATCGTGACCTCCGATCACGACACCGGCGGACCGGGCTTCACTCTCGCTTTAAAGGACCTGGCCAGCACCAAGGGAGAAAACCAAGCGGTCGGGACCCGCGAAGATTTCAAAAAGATCCAATCCATCGGCATCTCACTGCAGAAAGCTTCGCAGATCCTAGGGCGGAACCCCACCGGCGATGCCGTCGACAAATTGATGAATGAGCACTTCCGCGGGTTCATCCTCGCGCCGGAATACAAAGAGGCGATCGTAAGAAGACAGCCGGTTTCTCGTACGCTATTTACCGATCCCACGGCGCAGGCGCTCGGCGCCATGATTGCCAACAACACTCAGGTGTACTGGCACACATCGACGCACACGAACCAGCCGGTGCTGGTCGCCGCGCTCGGCGTGGGCGCGGAGCGTTTCAAGGGCTACTACGACAACGCGGATTTCGGGAAGAAACTCAAAGCGATCATCCAAGGCAAGAACCACGAGCGGTAAACTGCCGAGCGGTTCAGTCTCTAGCGTTCAACCGACCACGATTTTCGGAGTCGCACGAGCGACAAACGAGCGCCTACGCTTCTTCCGTAAGGACTTCTTTGTGGTTACCGTTTGGTAGCAACTTAATTATGTCAGGGTGTAGCGATGACAACCCTGACGATGAAGGACGAGAGGCGGTAGAGGTAATTCAAAGAGTGTTTCGAGGCGAGCTGACGGTTGGTAGAAGCCGCGATGATTCTCGCCTTCAGTCAGCACCGCTATCGACCTTTTGTTGCCATCACTTTCACCTCCTGATCGGGTCGCTGAAAACGCGTTTTTTCAAAACTCCCCTTGTCTCGTATTTCCGGCCAGATATACTCAAAAGTATGATTCTCCTCGTTGAAGACGAGGCCATAAGCCGCTACGGATTTGCCCAGGTCCTTCGGACCAATGGCCACGAAGTGAAGGAGGCAGCAGACGGCCAGGAAGCGCTCGAGTTACTCGAGCAATACGACTTCGACCTTGTGATCACAGACCTCGCAATGCCGAAAGTCACCGGCTTCGGCTTGGCCGCCCAAATGCGTGTGAAATGGCCCGACATCCCGATACTTCTTCTCACGGCCTACCTCTCACCGGACGCATCCAGAGCACTCTTACGGAAAAACGTCGAATTCCTCCCAAAGCCAGTCGATCAGAACGAATTAATCGCCCGTGTTGAACGGTCGCCGCGAGCCCCAGTTAGTTAAAACGCGGGGCACTTCACCTGCTCCCGCCCCCTGTACCAAAACTTATGCTCACCTCCGGTTTCGGCAAAACCCCCTTGTTTTCGCAAAACTCCGCGCTATAGAGTGGAGATATGATTCTCCTCGTCGAAGACGAAGCCATAACGCGCAATGCGTTTGCTGACGCGTTGCGGAGGGAGGGCCATCAAGTCATCGAAGCAGCAGACGGAGTCCAAGCGCTTTCGTTAGTTGATAATTGCCGCGTCGATCTTGTCATCACCGACCTAGTGATGCCGAGACTGAACGGCTTCGAACTAGTCGGCAAAATCCGTTCAAAATGGCCCCACATACCGTTACTCCTCATTTCTGCATATATGTCGCAGGAGCGAGGAAGCATTATTTCAAGTGGAAGCGCCGAGTTTTTGCATAAGCCTATCGATCCGCCTGAGTTAGTCGCCACGGTTCAACGCCTTCTCCCGAATCTCCATTAAATCATCCTTTCAGCAACCTTGTGTCAGCGAATGCAGTGCGGCGCAGCCATTTCCGCCCGGTGCAGGGATTTAAGTTTATCGGCCGATAGACGATAACAGTTTTGAGGGGTGTGAAATGGCGGGAATCGAAAATTCGCGTACTCTTGGCCGAGCATTATCCTAGTTGGAAACAGAGTCCTGAATCACGAGCCGTCTGCCTGGCAATCAGCGGGTGTCGTCAAGGACAAGCGGCGCAGCTCGCGGCCCGCGTTGATTGGTCGGTCAAATTGAGCGTCACTCTGACTTCCTACAACATACCTAAAGACCAGTTCGCCGAGTTCCTCGGCGAGACGGGGCCTGGGCGCAGCCGTTTGAAGCCGATAGACCAAGAAAGGGACCGTAGGGTCATCTAAATGGTGATGAATCGCCTGGAAGACCGGGACATTGGGATTCTTTGGGCAGAGCATTATCCCCAAGCGGAAGGCAACGCGCTATCCAAGAAGATATGCCTCATGTTGTGCTTCATTATTAGAGAAAGAGCCAGACGGCTCGTCGGGCAAAGCGACTGGATGATGCAGATGAACTTCGCTCTGCGCGAGTTAGGCATTCCAAAAGACCAGTTTTTCGCGTTCGACGAAGCGTGAACCGATTTCAAATACGACGATCATCCCAATTCTCGAACGACGCATTAATTCGGCTGCGCGACATCTTGCTCCATGGTAGAGCGCTAACTCAATTTTCAAGCGATACACGAACTTCATTGCTCCTTGGAAGGATACAAGATCGGTTGGATACGAAGACATGGACTGATCTGGGCGCGGCACTATACCCACCGATGCAAGAGCCAATCGTCAAAGTCCCTCTGCCTGACACTCGCGATGATCTTAAAATACCGCGCAGAATCCATCCTTCCATACGGCGACTGGGTCAATAAATTAAAGCGCGTCCTGGCAGCCGCCGGGGTCCCAGAAGAGCAGTTTGAGGCGGTCGAAGCCGAGTCAAAATCGGCTTGAATGAACGCCGGTGATGGAAGCGAGGCACTAGAGCTATTACGAAGGCCAAGAAACTTCCGTGGAAACGGGCCACGTCTGAGCAGCGAAGCAGAGCGGCGCTCAATACTTTCAGGGCGGCGCAAATTTAAGAAGATCGCGAAGTTGATTTTTCTAATGGAAAGCGACAGCTACTTGATCACTGTGTCCGCTCTCACCAACACATTCGGTGGAATCGTTAGTCCGATCTGTTTCGCTGCGTTAAGATTAATGATCAGCTCGAATTTCGTCGGCTGTTCTACGGGTAAGTCGGCGGGCTTTGCGCCCTTGAGGATTTTGTCGACGTACGTCGCGGCGCGCCGGTCCAAGTCGGTAAAGCTCACGCCGTAGCTCATAAGCCCTCCGTCCTCCGCAAATTCTCGCCTGTAGTACGTTGCAGGGAGCCGGTTCTTTACCGCCAAGTCTGCAAGCTGTGTTCGCTGAGAAGTGAAGACGCCGCTCGTCAGCACTAGCACTGCCTCAGCGTTCCCCTGGCCTGCGGCTCGGAATGCAGTCTCAATATCCTTGGGACTTTGTACATCTAGGTATTGAAGCTTCACCCCGAAGGCCCGCGCGGCCCGTTCCATCTCTTTTAAAGCATGTGCGGTGCCCGGAGTAGTCGAATTCCCGAGGACCGCGACGCGGGAGATTTTAGGAACGATCTCCTTCAGAAGCTCCAATTGTCTTCCACTTATCTCCGGGCGAAGAGTTGACAATCCTGTGATGTTCCCCCCAGGTCGCGCAAGGCTAGCGACGAAGTTATTGCCAACAGGATCGGTATCCTGGGTCATGACAATTGGAATCGTAGTATTTGCTTCCTTAGCAGGGCGAGTTACTGTAGGACCACTGGTGACGATCACGTCTACCTTGAGATGCACTAGCTCGGCAGCCAGCGCCGGCAGGCGATCGAGCTTTCCCTCCGCGGATCGATACTCAATGATGATATTCTTCCCCTCCACGTAACCAAGCTCGCGCAGACCCCGGCGGAGTGCCTCGGTGCGGGCCGAGATAGCGGAAAGGGGGGAAGCAGCTAGGTATCCTATCCGAGGGAGCTTCTTCGGCTGTTGCGCCTCGGCTAGATGGCCGGAAGCGAGAAGGAGAACGGTGACTAACCAAAGGAGCTTTCTATTCATGACCGTCGATCTCTTCACAGCAACGGATAATGTCATTGCTAAACTTGGGGCGAGTCCGCGAAGTATCCTCACAACAATGCTATCGGCTCTGTCTGCGGATTCCTTTAATTCGAATGATCTAACGCCGATTCAAACAGCGGCTCAAACTCCCGCGCGCCATGCGCTTTCTCGCGGGCAAACTATTATTCTCGCTGTCGAAGATGACATCCCAAGCCGTCGAGCAGTAACTCTGGCTCTAAAAAACTGCAGGCCACGAGTGGACCACTGCGTTGTTGCATCACTCGCAGCTTTCTAGAAGACCGTAAAGCGAACTACCGAGCGATTTTATCGCCGGTGCGTTCGTTTTTTGGCTTCTCCGTTGGAATCTTGGTCTGCATGGCGAATAGGGAACGCGTGCAAGGAAATATGTGCGACAGAGTGCAGGTTTTGTCACCACTCGCGGATGTTGTCATCTTTGAGTCGATGTGCCGCCTCTCACAGATCCATAAAACCCATCTATATCAATTACTGAGTATCTCACGGACCATGGCATATTCGTTGCGTTTGGCTAAGCAGAGCGGAGGCAAATCTTGACATTTAGGGCAGTCTCAGACCAACTGGCCAACCTGCTCGTTAAAGACAACAAGAAAAACTGGCCGGCCATCACAGGCGTCTTTCTCCTCATCCTTTCCCCTGTCATTTTTTTGGCGGCGCTTACCTATTTCAGAACGCGCCAAGAATCAACCAATTTCGCTCTATCGCAAAGACAGGCCATTGCCTACCTGGCGGCGACAACGCTTAAGGAAAAGCTCGATCGCCTGACAGATATTAGTGTCTCGCTCGCTTCTCGCGTGCGATTTCGTCAATTGGTGAGCGAACGCAAATGGGATGAAGCGGTCGCGATCCTAGAGAGCGTGCCCAAGGATTTTCCATTCTTCGATCGACTTTTCTTATCTGGACCTGATGGGACGCTTTGGGCGGATACCCCGGCGCTTCCCAATGTACGAGGAAAAAATTTCGCCAGTCGGGATTGGTATCGGGGCGTGAGTCAGAACTGGAAGCCTTATGTCTCCGAGGTCTATAAGAGAGCTGCCGAGCCTCGTTACAATGTATTCGCCGTAGCGGCACCGATCAAGGCTGAGGACGGATCGGTAAGGGGAATACTTGTGCTGCAGCTTAAGGTGGATTTTCTGCTTCAATGGACGAAGGATATCGAGGTAGGCCCCAACGGATTTGTCGTTATCGTAGACAGAGGAGGAAAAATTGCCGCGCATCCTAAGTTCGCGTCCCAAGGCGAGCTTGTGACCTACTCAAAAATTCCCGCCGTCCAGAAGTCGCCTCGCGAGGACAACGGCGCTTTGCGTCTCTCCAATGTCTTTGGAAGAAAGAAAGAACTCGTCACTTATCAGTCGGTTCCGGTATATGGTTGGGGCGCTATTGTCGAGCAGCCTGTGAGCGATGCTTTTGCCGCTCGAGATGAAAACCTGAAACGTTTGTTGACCGCGTATGCCTTAGTTGGCCTTATCAGTTGCGCTTTGGCTTATCTCATTTTGCGGTTTATTACGGACCGTAGGCAAGCGGAGAACGAAATTGGGAATCTGAATAAAAACTTGGCCGAGAGGTCGCTTGAAGTCGAAGCTGCCAATAAAGAACTCGAAGCGTTCTCTTATTCGGTCTCGCACGATCTGCGGGCGCCCCTGCGGGCTGTAGACGGGTTTTCCCGGATTCTTCTTGAAGAACACGCTTCGCAACTATCTGAGGAAGCGCAAGGTTTTCTGAGTCGTGTACGTGACAATGCGGTCAACATGGGCCAGCTCATCGATGACTTGCTGGCCTTTTCCCGCCTGAGCCGACAGCCCCTCAAAAAGCAAAACGTGGTGACGACCGACTTAGCAAGGCAGGTGCTCGACGAGTTGAAGCAAGAACAAAACGGTCGGCGTGTAGACGCGTCAGTTTCTGATCTTCCGCAGTGCCACGGCGATCCCAAATTGCTCAAGCAGGTCTTCGTCAACCTCCTTTCCAACGCATTTAAGTATACTCGTAAACGCGAGGTCGCTCACATCGAAGTCGGCTGCGAGAAAATCAACGGCGAAACAGTTTACTTTGTCAAAGACAATGGGGCTGGTTTTAACATGAAGTACGCGAACAAACTTTTCGGTGTTTTTCAAAGACTCCACCGGTCCGAAGAATACGAGGGTACGGGCGTGGGTCTCGCGATTGTCCAGCGCGTCGTTCACCGTCATGGCGGCCGTATATGGGCCGAGGCGGTCGTCGATAAAGGGGCGAGCTTTTACTTTACTCTCGGCGAAGGAAACACCCATGACCGATAATGAAGCGGTAGAAATCCTGTTGGTCGAAGATAATCCCAATGATGTCGAGCTTGCGTTGCACGCTTTAAAGAAAAACAAAGTTTCGAACCGAATTCAGGTCGTACGCGACGGCGAGGAAGCTTTGGATTTCATCTTCGGCAAAGACACCAGTTCCGGCGGACCAAGCGAGCAACGTCCAAAAATGGTCTTGCTTGATCTCAAACTGCCCAAGGTAGATGGGTTAGAAGTCTTGAGGCGCCTCAAGGGTGATCCGGCGACCCGATCCATCCCCGTAATCATACTGACCTCGTCCCGTGAAGAGCAGGACATCGTCAAGAGTTATGACTTAGGCGTCAATAGTTACATCGTCAAGCCGGTAGATTTTCAACAGTTCAATGAGGCTATCCGACAGTTGGGACTCTATTGGATGGTGGTGAACCAAGCCCCAATACATTAGGAAGTAAACCATGCCTACACCGCTTCGCGTTTTAATCGCTGAAGACCGACCTGACGATGCCGAGCTCATGGTATACGAGTTAAGCCGCTCGGGCTTCGAGCCAAAATGGACGCGCGTGGAGACGGAGGAAGATTATCTTAAGGAACTCCAAAGCGCCCCTGACGTTATTTTGGCGGACCACACACTGCCCAATTTCAACGCACCGCGGGCTCTTAGACTACTGAAAGATAGGGGAATGGATGTTCCTTTGATTATGGTCACGGGAAGCATTAGCGAAGAAGTCGCCGTAGAGCGCATCAAAGAAGGCGCATCGGACTATATTCTCAAGGATCGGATGGCGCGACTTGGACCAGCCGTTAAGCGCGCTTTGGAGGAAAAATACTCCGTGTTGAAAAGCGTAAGGCAGACGAACTTATCCGGCGCAATCTTGAGCGCATCAGAGCGCTGCATGAGATAAACATCGCCATCACTTCTACGTTGGATCTCCGCACCATGCTGAACGTGTTACTGGAAAAAATCGATCTCTTTCTGCCCTTTCCATCGGCCACGACCGTGAGATTGTTAAACCGCCAGACCGCTTTGCTCGAGTCTTTAGCCTGTCGAAACCTCGACGAGGAAGAATGGAGGACACAGGAGAACAGAGCGCTGAGCGGTCGGGCCAAAACAGTGGTCGAGACAAAGGCCCCTTTGATCATTGGGAATGTTCAGACGGACCCGAGAACCCACAACCGAAGTATCTATCTCAAGTACGGGTTAGTTTCCTACGCAGGAGTACCATTAATTGCTAAGGCTCAAGTCCTGGGCGTTCTAGGTGTTTATACCAAAGTAGAGCACGCATTTAGCGATGAAGAGATGGAATTTCTCATGACCTTGGCAGACCAGGCGGCCATCGCCATCCATAACGCCCAACTATATGCCGATATGGAAACATCCAACAAAGTAAAAAGCGAATTTCTCAGCGTTGTCTCTCACGAACTAAGAACACCGCTCAACGTGGTAATCTCCTACGCCTCAATGATCAAAGATAGGGTATTCGGCGAGACAAATACGGAGCAAGATAATGCCCTCAACAAGATTTTAGTCCGAGCTGATGATCAGCTAAAAATGATCAATAGTATCTTGTACGCAACCTCAGTCGAGGCTCAGACGGTGGTAGTGCAAAATAGCCGGATCAATCTGGCCGACTTTGTAAATGATCTCAGGTTGTCATACGTCAACTCGAGGAGCCAAGACCTCACCATGGAATGGGATTATCCCCCGACCCTTCCGGATGTTACAACCGATCGCGTAAAACTCAGGCAGATTATTGATAACCTCATCGCCAATGCGATCAAGTTTACACCGCAAGGCAAAGTGCGCATATCTTTTCACTACTTTCCCGAAAGAGAACAGCTCGAATGCAAAGTGGAAGATAACGGGATAGGAATTTCAGCGGAGACGCTTCCATTTATTTTTGACAAGTTCCGTCAAGCGGATAGCTCAAATACGAGATCGTACGATGGCGTCGGTTTGGGCCTTTATATAGCCAAAGAGTTTGCGCGACTTCTCGGCGGCGATATCGACGTTCAAAGCGAGCCAGAGAGGGGTACTACTTTTACAGTGATGCTTCCCTGCTAGTCCTGCTGCTTCGAGAGCCGTTGCTCATACGCATTCAAAGAGCCCGTAAAACGTCGCCTGCTGGCCGCTCTGTATTTTAAGTCAATTCTGTCACTTGCTACGAATTTGTGTCACGCCT
>Ga0137369_10007847_pt1 | contig 10697 bp, 8 predicted proteins | sample SagtaG_12_FD_104918 | JGI IMG/M metagenome (GOLD analysis project Ga0137369, IMG submission 104918) | Vadose zone soil microbial communities from Sagehorn Ranch, Mendocino, California, USA - Sage1_L_113_16 metaG | ecosystem: Environmental > Terrestrial > Soil > Vadose zone | place: USA... | reverse complement strand
GCGCGCCCGCCGGGCCGGTGGCGGGATCGCTCGAGGGCAAGGTGAAAAAGGTGGATCTGACCACCGGCACCGTCTCGGTATCGACGGGCTGGTTCGGCCTGTTCGGCAGGACGCTCGCGGTATCGAGTGATACGCAGGTCCAGGTCGAAGGCCGACAGGGCACCCTGGCGGACGTGACCGAAGGGGCGAAGGTCAAGGCATCGTACGAGATGCGAGAGGGCAAGAACACTGCCACCCGCATTGAAGTGATGCCGCCTCAGTCCCCGGCCCCCACGGCCAAGGCCCCGCAGCAGTAACGCCTGTCTGCGAGGCCGGCGGGCGCGGCCGGAGCGCCGCGCCCGCTCCGGCGGGGCGAGGAGGAAGAGTGATGGTGACGATCGTCACGGACGTCGAGCCGAAGGAGGGCGCGGAGCGGAAGTGGGACGCCGTGATGCGCGAGCGCATGACGGAAGCACCGGGGGTGGGTGGGCGGACAATTGCTGCGCTCGGAGGAAGATCCGAGCAAGCGCGTGATCGTCGGCACCTCGAAGGCGCGCTCCGACTGGGAAGAGTGGCACATTGAGTATATGAAACCTGTGCGCCGGCCTGTCTCTTGCCCCACCGTGAACGGACTGGGACGACTGGTGTCTGAGTCTGGGTCTCGGGGACGGGGGCCAGGAGTGGGACGCCCGACGCCTAAGGGTGTTGGCGAAGGGTGTCAATGCTGCCTTTGCTCGGGAAGGTCCACCGCCTCGATCCAGGACGGTACATCAGGAGCGCGCTCCCGCGGAGATTCTCATCCCGTGCTGGTTCCAGATTGGTTCCAACGCAGGGCGTCTGATGCGGTGTAGGAGCGCCTGCACCGCAGGACGACGCCTCGCTATCCTCGCGGGATACCTCGTCATGCGCGTCGATACGCGATTCTTCAGCCCGACTCTTAGTCAGCGGGTCGGAGGTTCGAGTCCTCCACGGCCCACCATTGCTACACGCCGAGCAGCCTGAGCCGGAGCTCCTGGTCCGCGTGGAGCGCGTGCGCCTCGCCGCTCCAGGCAATCGAGCCGTTGTTGATGACGTAGGCACGGTCGGAGAGGGCCAACGCAAGGTCGGCGTTCTGCTCGACCAGCAGGATCGTGGTCTCGCCCTTGACCGCGTGGAGCACATTCCAGACGACCTCTACGATCGCGGGGGCGAGCCCCTCGAACGGCTCGTCGAGCAGCAAAAGGTCTACGTTGCCCATGAGGGCGCGCGCGATGGCGAGGAGCTGCAGCTCGCCGCCGGAGAGCGTCGCCCCGCGTGCGTCGCGAAGCGCCCGAAGTCTGGGGAAGGTGTCGAGCGCGCGGTCCACGGTCCAGCCGCGGTCGCCCCGGCGCGCGATCTGGAGGTTCTCGAGCACGGTGAGATTGGGGAAGATCCGCCGCCCCTGCGGCACCAAGCCGATTCCGCGCCGCGCGATCTCCTCCGGGGGGCGGCCGGCGAGCTGTGTCCCGCGGTAGTCCACCCGACCGTCGCGCGGCGGGATGACGCCGGTGATGGTCCCGAGCGTCGTGGTCTTGCCCGCGCCGTTCCGGCCGAGCAGGGCGACGAGCTCGCCTTCGAAGACGTCGAGCGAGACACCGTGAAGCACGTGGCTCTTGCCGTAGAACGTGTTGACGTCACGTACGCTGAGGAGCGGTTCCCCTACTCTCCGGGCCGCCGTCGCCGCGGTCCCTGACGCGAGGGCAAGGTGGCCGAGGTACGCCGTCTGGACCTCGGCGTTGTGCTGGATCTCGGCCGGCTCGCCCTCCGCGATGACGCGGCCCTGGTGGAGCACAGTGATCCGGTCGGAGAGCGCGAGGACTTGGTCGATGTCGTGATCGATCAGGACGATCGCGAGCGAGCGGTGAAGCGCGCGGATCAGGTTGGCGACCCGCCCGCGCTCGTGGGCCGCGAGGCCGGCGAGCGGCTCGTCGAGCAGAAGCAGCTCCGGCCGCGTGGCGAGGGCGATCGCGATCTCGAGCAACCGCTGATCGCCGTGCGAGAGGTTGGCCGCGACGGCGAAGGCCTGGTCGCCGAGCCCGACCGCGGCGACGAGCCGGAGGGCCTCGTCATTCAGGTCCGTGAAGCTCTCCGCGTCCGCGAGCATGGCGAAGCGGCAGCGGTGCTTCGCCTGTGCCGCGATGCGCACGTTCTCGAAGACCGTCAGGGCGTGGAAGACGCTGATGATCTGGAACGAGCGCGAGACGCCGCAGGCGACGATCCGGTGCGGGGGCATCGTGGTGATGGCGGTGCCGCGGAAGACAGCCTGGCCCCGGTTGGCGGCGAGCAGGCCCGTCAGGCAGTTGAACAGCGTCGTCTTGCCGGCGCCGTTCGGGCCGATGATTGAGCGGAGCTCGCCGCGCCGCACCTGGAAGCTGGCGCCGTCGACGGCGGCCAGCGCGCCGAAGCGCTTGGTGAGATTGCGGACGTCGAGCAGAACCTCGGCGGCCTCGCCGGGGACGCCATCCGCCGCCGGGGCTGCCGGCGCCGGCGGCGGGCCGCCCGCACGCCTGGGCCTGGTCTGCTGCGCGCGGCCGCGCAGCCGATCCCACACGCCGACGATGCCGTTCGGCGAGAACATCACGAAGCCGATGAAGATCACGCCGAAGTAGACCAGCCAGTTCTGGGTCCACGACGACAGCGTGTCGCGCATGAAGACGAAGACGGCCGCGCCCACGGCGGGCCCGACGAAGCTCCGCATCCCGCCCACGAGCGTCATCGCGACGATCTCACCCGCCATCGTCACGTGGAGCGATTCCGGGTAGGCGAAGTTCAGGAGGAACGTGTAGAGCGCGCCAGCGAGGCCGCTGAACGCGCAGGAGACGACGAAGGCGGTCAGCTTGTAGCGCTTGACGTCGTAGCCGACGCAGCTCGCCCGCTGCTCGTTCTCGCGGATTGACTCGAGGACCCGGCCAAACGGCGAGTGGACGACGCGCCAGAGGAGCCAGATCGCCCCCGCGGCGATCACGGCGGTCGCGTAGTAGTAGACCTTCTTGTCGCCGAGGTCCACGCGGAGGGGCCCGACGTGGAGGGGAAAGCGCTCGATCCCGCCGAGCCCGTTCTCCCCGCCCGTCACGGTCGTCGCCCCGTAGACGATGTAGAAGAACATCTGCGTGAAGGCGAGGGTCAGCAGCGAGAAGTACACGCCGCGCTTGCGCATGAGGAGGTACCCGATGAAGACGCCCGCGAGCGTGGCGACGGCGACGCCGGCGAGGAGCGGCACCACCATGCCCTTCACGAAATGGACCTGCACCAGGCCGGCGCCGTAGCCGCCGAGGCCGAAGAAGGCGCTGTGACCGAACGAGACGAGCCCCGTGTAGCCCATCAGGAGGTTGTAGGCGATGGCGAGCAGCGTGAAGACCACGATCTCGGTTCCGAGCGAGGCGGTGGACCCCACCGCGGTCATGAGCATGGGCAGGAGGAGGAACCAGGCGAAGAGCCAGGCGAGCGGGTGGCGGACGAGGCGGCCGATCAATCGAACTTTTCCCAGCGCTCGCCCATGAGCCCGCGCGGCCGCAGCAGGAGGATGACGGCCATGAGGACGTACATCGAGGCCTCGGCCGCGCGCGGCTGAAAGTAGATGCTGAGGCTCACGACCTGGCCCACGAGCAGGCCGGAGATGATCGCGCCCCAGAAGCTGCCGAGGCCGCCGATCGTGACGACGACGAAGGCCGCCGTACCGACGTTCACGCCCATCGCTGGCTGGACGCCCGCGAGCGGCGCGGAGAGCACGCCCGCGATCGCCGCCAGTGCGGTGCCGAGCCCGAACACGAGGGTGAGGACGGGCGTTAGGCTGATGCCGAGGAGACGGACCATCATCGGATCGCGGCTCCCCGCACGCACGATGGTGCCGATCGGCGTCTTTTGGAGGAAGAGCATGAGGCCGGCGATGAGCAGGATGACGGACACGAGAATGAAGCTCCGGTACTTCGAATACGCGAGCGCCCCGAGCGTGAACGCGCCCGCGAAGGCGGGCGGCACGTTGAACGTCTTCGGGCTCAGCCCCCAGACGAGCCGGATCCCCTGCTCGAGCACCATCGCCAGGCCGAACGTGAGCAGGAGGCCTTGGAGCGGGTCCTGGAGGTAGAGGCGGCGCAGGAGCGTCGCCTCGATGAGCATGCCGAGGAGGCCGACGAGGACGGGCGCGACGACCAGCGCGCCCGCGAACCCGAGCGCGCCCTGCACCTGGAAGGCGACGTACGCCCCCAGCGTGAAGAGCGCGCCGTGGGCAAAGTTGATGACGCCGATCATGCCGAAGATGATCGACAGGCCGAGCGCCATCAACACGTACAGCGCCCCGAGCACGAGCCCGTTCAACAGGAACTCGGCGAAGACTGCGGGCGTCATCGGCGGGGGCGTCTTACGCTAGCGGCTCCAACTGGCACTGGCTCTCGGCCTTCGGGATCGCGATGTCCTCGAGCGCCGAGCCCCGCGGCGGGACCTCCTGGATGATCTCGAAGATGTCCCACTTGTCCTTCCACTTCGCCTTGTCTTTCGCGGCCACGACGTACATCGGCTGCAGGAGCTGGTGGTCCCACGCGCGGAAGGTCAGCGGCCGGCCCTTGAGGCCGTCCATCGCTCCCGTCAGCGTGTGGCCCTCGAGCGCCGAGACCAGCTTCGCGCTGTCCGTGGACTTCGCCTTGTCGATCGCCTGGGCGATCGCGTGGACCGCGAGATAGTCGCCGTACGCCTGGTTGTCGGGCGGGCGGCCCCAGCGCTTCATGTAGCGCGCGGCCCAGGCCTTGCTCGCCGGATTGTTTAGCTCCTGCCACCAGATGATCGGGAAGTGGCCGCGCAGCGACTCGCCCACCGGCCACGCGAAGGCCGAGTCGATGACGCCGCCCGCGACCTCGATGGTCATCCCCGACTCCGCGTACTGCTTGAGGAAGTTCGTCACGTCGGCGCCGGCGAGGTTGTGGAAAATGAGGTCCGGCTTCGCCGCCTTCATCTTGGTGATGTACTGGCTGAAGTCCGTCGTCCCCGTGGGGGCGAGGTCGCTCCCGACCTCGTTGCCCTTGTTCGCGGCGAGAAGACTGCGCGCCACGCGCAGGAGATCGTGGCCGAACGCATAGTCGGAGGTGAGGAAGTACCAGCGGCTGACCTTGCGCTCCTTGATCAGCCAGTTGCCGATGGCGCTCACGTACTGGGTGTTGCAGCCCTCGGTCGAGAACACGTAGCGGTGGCAGCGCTTGCTCCGGATCTCGTCGGAGTTCGCCCCCGCATTGATCAGGAGCACCTTCGCCCGCTGCACCTCGTCGCCGACCGCGAGGCACGAGGCGGAGGACACGAGCCCCTCGATGGCCACCACCTTGTCCTTCTCGATCAGCTTGCGCGCCTTCTGAACCGCGACACCGGGGTTCGCCTCGTCCTCCGTGATCAACTCGAACTTCCGGCTCAGCACACCGCCCTTCTCGTTCAGCTCCTCAACGGCAAGGGTCGCGCCCTGCTTGCCGTACTCGCCGATGGCGCCGAGGAACCCGGTGAACGGGATGAGCTGCCCGATGCGAATCGGCTCCTGGGCGCGCACGATGGCGGGGAAGGACAGCGCGCTCGTCCCGACGGCCGCGGCGGCAGTCCCGAGCGCGCTGGTCGTGAGGAATTCGCGTCGGTTCAGGCGCTTGGGCATCTGGTCACCTCGAGGCGAAGAATGCGCCGAAAATATGTCCGCACGGACGGGTTGTCAAGGCGATTAATTGACGATTAATTGACCGGACGGGGCGCATCCAAATGTCGGCACTTCTCTTGGAGTGCTTCCATGAGGCACTCGATTGGTGCCCGATTGGTGCCAATCTGCCACGCACACGGATTGACTGCGGTGCGGATCACTCATCGCCAAAGGTCGAGTTGTTGCGGACTCAGGCTATCCTGTTGCGTCTGAGTGAGGGTCAGGCTTGGTCTCTTAATCAGCGGGTCCAAGGTTCGAGTCCTTGACGGCCCACCAAAATCGGATCGTGCACTTTGGGATCGCCGGAGTGCCCGATTTCGCTTTTCTGGCCGCATCGTCGCATCGTCGCGGATCTCGAGAAGTCGGCTCATGGGCGAGGGCTTGCCGGAGCGGAGCCGGCGAGGGCTTGGCGCAGGTCGGCGGCGATCGCCGCGCGCGCGGGGCGCACGTGACCCGAGCCGTAGGTCTCGGCCAGGCCCTGGCAGAGCAGGGGGAGCGCGATGGTCAGGTCGGTGAACACCATGACGTTCCGGCCCTCGGCCGCTTCCTTTCCCCACGAGATGCACTCGGTGTGAACGCCCGCCCCGCCCAGACCCCCGAAGACGGTGTTGTCGGTCGTGATCTGGATCGCCGCCACGTGGGGACTGGCCTGCCCGTTCCCGCGCTGGGTGGCCACGCTGGTGGCAGTGATCTGGATGAAGTCCTTGGGCACCCCGCCGCCCGCGAAGATCGCCGCCGTGCCCGGCCCGGGCGGCATGTAGCGGCTCATGATGTCCAGCGCGATCTCGTAGTCGCGAAAGAAGTCCACGCTCGGGCCCTTGCGGGCCGCCGTGCGATAACCCTCGGCGAGCGGACCGTCGGGCGCGGCCGGCACGAACAGCGGCACGCCGTGGCGGAAGCACGTGGCGGCGAGCGAGCCGGCGAGCCCGCGGCCGTCCAGCCAGCGCCCCAGTTCGTGGGTGAAGTGGACGCCGGCGATGGTGGGGCTCGGCCACGTCTTGGCGAGACTCTCGAAGAACTCGCTCGTGAAGTCCTCCATGCGGTCGTACTCGCGGGCGCTGACGACGTGGTCGTAGAAGCGGTAGAAGCCCTCCTGCCACAGCTCCCGGTCATCGACGTGATCGGGATCGACCTGGTAGAACGGGGTGCCCCGCGCCTCGAGGAGATCCTCGGTGGCGTTGGCCGACGTCGATACCAGCACGTCCACGTAGCCGCGCTCGACGAGCCAGATCAGGAGCGGCGCGAGTCCGGCGCTGGCCATCGAGCCGGCCAGGCCCATGGCGATGAGGCAGCCCTGGTCGATCATCCACGTCCACGTCTCGAATGCCTCGCCGAGCTTGCGTCCCTGAAAGGCCGAGTGCCGCATCCGGTCGAGGAGACGGCGGACCGATCCTCCGCCCGCGCCGGCGGCGCCGTCCTCGACCTGTATGCGTTTCCTCACCGGCCACGTGTCCGGGTTGATCATCGAGTGACCTCCTGACTAGACTCCCGCCATGGGCGATGCCACCACGCGGTTCTTCGATGCGATGGCCGCATCGTACGACGAGCTCGAGCCGTGGTACGAGCACCTTTACGCCGAGCTTCACCGGATCCTGCGATCGGCCCTGAGCCCCGCGGCCCAGGGCGCGCGGGCGCTCGACGCCGGGTGCGGCACCGGCTTTCAGACGGGCATTCTCGCCGAACTGGGCTATCGGCCGCACGGCCTCGATCTCTCGGCGGCGAGCCTGTCGGTGGCGCGAGCGCGTCTGCCCGCCTCGCGCCTCGTCCGCGGCGATCTGGGCGCGCTGCCCTACGGCGATGCGACCTTCGACGCCGTCGTCTGCGCGGGGAGCACGCTCGACTTCGTCGACGAGCCGGGGAACGTGGTGGCGGAGATCGCCCGCGTGATGCACCCGGGGGCGCGGCTCCTGCTGGAGTATGAGCGGCGGTGGTGCCTGGACATCGCCTGGACGCTCGCGAGCAGCGTGATGGCTGACGCCTTCGGCTACGGCCTCCGCCCGGCCGAGGCGCGGGCGCTTCTGGCCAGCCCGTGGCACACCGGCGTGTGGGTCGACTACCCCGGCTACCCGCGGCTCCGGCTCTTCACCGATCGCGAGCTCGGGGCAATGTTCGAGAGCTCAGGGCTTCGCGTCGAGCAGGCCTGGGGAATTCACGCCATCACCAACCTGATGCCGTCTCCCGTCCTCCACCGGCCTCGGCTGCCCGCCGCGCTGCGACCGCTGTATCGCGCGCTCCGCTCGGCCGACTCCCGGGTCGGCTCCTCCCGCGCCATGCGTGCAATCGCCGCTCACGGAGTGGTACTCGCCCGCAAATGGTGAATGCGCGATCCATCCTCTCCCCTCCGGGGTGAGGAGGGGAGAGGGGAGGGCCACAGCCCTCGCGGCGATACGGGCTACGCGTTCACATGATGGACGTAGCCATACCGCGCGTTGCTTCGCATGCCACCGAGCCTGACGTACTCGGCCTTGATGGCGGCCACCTTGTCCCCCGTGATCGCGCTCTGGGCCGCCCTGACGTCGATCCGGTAGAGCCGCGCCGAGTTGCGAGCAAAGATCGCGGTCTTGGCCGGACCGTCGGCGGCGCCGAGCGGCGCGAAGCTGTTCTTCTTCTGCATGTCCGCCGGGATCTCCAATCGCCGCAGCGCCTCGATTTGCCACTGGGGCGAGCCATACCAGAGGGAATCGGTGCCCCATACCACGTGATCCACCCCGAGCCCGCGGACCAGGGTGCCGACGAATGCCGCCGCGAAGCGCGGGTTGGCCACGGCGGAGTTGGCGAAGGCGGTGCCCATCTCGCCGTAGACGTTGCTGACTCCGTACTTGGCCGGGATCTCGGCCAGGTCCGTGGCCCACTGGATGCGGCCCGTCTTCTCGAATTCGGCCAGGGAGTCGTCGGGCTTCTCCATGAACGGCCGGAGGGCGGCATGGTAGATGACAAAGTTGATCTTCGGCCAATCCTTGGCGGCCTTGCCGACGTCCCAAACCGTGTTGTACTCCCACACGCCCGGCCACGACTTCTCGTAGTCCGCGGGGAGCAGACCCTTGTGGATGCATACGGTGGTGATCCCGGATTTGCTGATCTTCTCGTAGAACGGGTACATCAGCTTGTCGTCGTCGAGCCGCCAGTAGGACTGCTGCTTGGAGGGGAACAGGGGATCGCCGATGGTATAGCCCTTCCAGGAGTCGGGCTTGATGGTGGCGATGCAGCGGTCCACCTCGTCCATCCAGCCGGAACGCTTGGGGGTGAACACCGAATGGGCCAGGAGGCGACGCGAGCCGCTGATCTTGTTGATGGAGGCGCGAGCCATCGCGATCTGGTCGTTGCTCAGGAGATCCCACGTCTGGTCGTCGAAGGGCGCTCCCGACAGGAGCGCCACCTTCGTATCGCTGTCCACGAAGATCTCCTTGAGATAGTTCTCGAACTTGTAACGCGCCAGGGTGTTCTCGCCCCAGAGGGCGGGATTCCAGTTCTGCTTGGCGTACTTGGCGAGGTCGAGCAGGCCTTCCTGCTTGAAGTCGTCGCGCACGAAGTGGGTCTGGGCGTCGATGATGAACTGCTTGGAAAGGGCGCCCGCCCGTTGGTTGGCCACGCCCGGCGTCTGGGCCTCGGCCTGGCTGACGTCGAAGACCGGGCCGAAGACCTCGTTCATGGCGAGGAAGGCGGCGGCCATTCCGGCACTCGAAGCCAGGAACTGACGCCGGTTCATGCCGTGCCGTGGGCCGAGGTCGTCGGCCAGCTCCTTGATCCGGGCTTCCACGCGTTGCTGCTCGCGCGTCTGGGGCAGCGGATTGAACTCCCCATTGGACACGATCTGGGTGGGGACGGGGGAGGCGAACGAGGCGACCTCGGCCGGCGCCGTTCGCGTGAGCTCCTCGTCGCTGAGGTAGTGGGCCATGGCGGACCTCCTTCCGGGCGAAGGGTTGGTGGTCGAGAAGCCACGGATCTCTGGGCTCGGGCATTGAGGGTAGCCCCAACCATGGGCTTGTCAAGCGCTCGAGGGTACGTCAAATGACGTATGGACCCCGGCCAGTCTTCCGGTTGACGACGGGCTACTGGGCCGGTCCTATCGAACAGGGCACACGAAGGCCTCGGAGACGATCGCGGCGTGGGAAGGCAGGTCCGAAGCTCTTGTGCCATGGGCTGATCGTGGCGTGAACGGCGGGGAGACGGCAGCGCATTTGCTTCCGAGTCTCATGGGGTCCACTATGTGACGGCGATATCGGCTCCCTCGAGACTGCGTGAGGCTGGCGGGCGGCCGACAAGACGGAGAAAAACTTTGAAACGCATAGTCCTGCAAACGAGCTTGGTATGGGTTGTCGCAATCGCCGGAATACTGGCCCTCGCACCGGCCATCGCGGCCCAGCCTCCGTGGGCGGGGGGCGGCAAAGGTGAAAAGGACGAGCAAAAGGGGAAGCACGAAAAGCAGAAGAGCGAGAAAGGGGACAGTGACAAGAGATCGCCTCGCGACACTGGTGAGTCTACAGTCAGGCCAGGCAAATATTTTGACGACCAGCACCGAGTCATCGTCCAAAACTACTACCGCGAGCAGTTTCGCACCGGGCGCTGTCCTCCGGGGTTGGCCAAGAAGCACAACGGCTGCATGCCGCCCGGCCAGGCCAAGAAGTGGGCGATCGGCCGGCCGCTGCCACGGGACGTGATCTTCTACGACGTGCCGCAGGAGCTCGTGGTGCAGATCGGTAGCCCAGCGGCCGGATATCGCTACGCGCGAGTGGCAAATGACATCCTGCTGATCGCGGTCGGGACAGGCATGGTCATTGACGCGATTCAGGATCTAGGCGGGACGTAACGAATAGCCCACCACCGCTGATGTGGTTTCCTCGGCTGCTGGTCGGCCGTGTTCAGGACACGGCGGTCGCTACCAGAATCCAGCGCGCGTGGAGCTTGCGCAAAACAGCCCTCGACCGTCTTGACAGTCCGACAAGCGCTGATATTCTTCCCTCACCACGCGGTTTTGGGAGAGCGAGGGGTGCGAAGCTCCCACTGAGGGCCATGGTGTCCAGCAAACCTGAGAGCGACT
>Ga0137369_10007840_pt1 | contig 10702 bp, 12 predicted proteins | sample SagtaG_12_FD_104918 | JGI IMG/M metagenome (GOLD analysis project Ga0137369, IMG submission 104918) | Vadose zone soil microbial communities from Sagehorn Ranch, Mendocino, California, USA - Sage1_L_113_16 metaG | ecosystem: Environmental > Terrestrial > Soil > Vadose zone | place: USA... | reverse complement strand
GTGTCGGCCTGAACGCCCTCGGATTCACCAACCGGAGCCTGCGTGCCCAGGTGAACCATCTGCTCGGCGTCGCCTACACCGTGAACCAGATGAGCTACGACCTCGCCCGGCTCCGCCGCAACGGCCTCATCGAGCGGCTACCGAAAACCAACACCTACGTCCTCACCCCGGACGGTCAGCGCGTCGCGGTCTTCTACACCAAGGTCCACGACCGGCTGCTCCGTCCGCTCCTCGCCGCGGACCATCCGCCGGCACCGCCCGAGCTACGGACCGCTCTGGCCACCATCGACCGTCACGTCCGCAGCTACGTCGATCACGCGCGCCTGGCAAAGGCCGCCTGAAACTCAAGATCAGCGTCAGAGTTTGACCCACCAAGGAACGCTAGGCTGAACGACCGTGGAGTATTTCGTATACGGCCGCGACCGCCCCGGCGCCTTCGAGCTCAAGATGAGCCTGAACGACGACCACTGGTCTTTCATGGATGCCTACGGGGATCTCCTGATCGCCCGCGGCCCCACGCTGACCGGCGATGGGGACGAGGCCGAATCGACGGGCAGCCTGCACATTGTCGACCTTCCGGACGCGGAGGCCGCCCGCACGTTCGCCTACGAAGAGCCGTACTACCGCGCCGGCGTCTTCGGGTCGCTGCTGCTGTGCCGCTTTCGCAACGTCCTGGGTCGCACCATGTGGGACTTCACCGAGGCGGTCGACGGCTACGGCCGGTTCCTGGTGATCACCATGGACGAGTCCGACCCCGCGCCGGTCACGTCGAAACACCTGATCGTGTACGGCCAGTTGCTCGCTCTCGACGGCGAGGCGCGGCTCGGCCGGGCGACCATCGTAGAGGCGCCGGACCGGGAAGCAGCGGCGACGCTGCTGCCGATCAGCGGCGACGGCCGCACGGAGGTCCATCCCTGGCGCTTCGGCGGCAGACCCGCGCAGCGCTCCTAGCGACCGGCACGAAGGTGTCCCCGGTGGCCCCGAACGGCCGATCGACAGTTGGTAACCACCGGGAGGCGGATGTCGGCAATGTGTCGGTGGTGGACCACTACCTGCAGTTGGATATGGCCGGTGGCGCGGGTCGACCGATGCTGGAGGGCTATACACCCTCGGCTTTCTGGCCGCCCACACCCGTACCGTCGAGCTGCAACTGCTCGTCACCGGTGTCCCCTACCGCTACCCGGGTCTGCTGGCCAAGATCGTGTCGCCCCTGGACGTGCTGTCGGGCGGGCGTGCAATGCTCGGCATCGGCATCGGCGCGGTGTGGTACGAGCGCGAGCACGCCGCTCTGGGCGTGCCGTTCCCGCCGCTCACGGAACGGTTCGAACGGCTCGAGGAGACGCTGCAGATCGTGCGCCAGACGTGGAGCGAGGAGAACGGGCCGTACGACGGCCGGCACTACCGGCTCGCGGAGACCCTGAACTCGCCGCAGCCGCTGAGCGCGCCCCATCCGCCGGTCATGGTCGGCTGGGGCGGGGAGAAGAAGACGCTGCGGTTGTCACGCAGTACGCCGACGCCTGCAACCTGTTCGCCGGCCGCCCGGGCGCCGGGCCGGGCGAGATCAAGGCGAAGCTCGAGATCCTGCGAGCGCGGCTGGGCAGTGACTTCGACGGCATCCGGAAGTCGATGGACCGGTCCGCCGGAGACCACGGGGGCCGGCGGCGCGGCGTTCGCAGAGCAGTCTACCCGCAGGCCTGCAGGCCGCGCAGGACCAGCTCGACCACGGCGTCGTAGTCGGCGTCGATGCTGGGGTCGGACCACTCGACGGCGTGCGCGGGATGGTGGAACCGGGCGGTTGCCTGCAGCACCGCCCGGCCGGCCACCGCGGTGTCGGTCGGGGCGAACTCCTTCCGCGCGACACCCGACTCGATGATCTGGGTGATCTGCGCGGCGAGGATCCGCAGGTGCTCGGCGACGACTTCCCGGGCCTGGGTGGCGATGGTGTGGAAGGTGTCGAAGAGCTCGGGGTCCTCTCGTGCCATGCGCCGCTTCTCGGCGCCGAGCTGGGCCAGCCACTGGCGGAGCCGCTCGGGGGCGGGGCTGTCCTCGGCTGCGATCGCCGCGAGCGGCGTGGACACCCGCGCCAGCCAGCGTTCGGCGACCGCGTCACGCAGCGCGGTCTTGCTCGGGAAGTGCCGGTAGACGCTGCCGTGGCTGACGCCGAGCGAACGCGCCACGTCGAGGACGGTGGCCTTGGCCGGGCCGAACCTGCGCAGGACCTCCTCGGCGGTGTCCAGGATCCGCTCGGGTGTCAGAACCGTGTCGCTCCTCGACGTCACTTGCGCTCACTGTCGAGGATCGACATCTGGAACTCGTCGTAGCGGGTGCCTGCCACCGCGCCGGCCGGCACCGCGGCCTCGATCGCGGCCAGGTCGTCCGCGGTCAGGGTGACGCCCAGGGCGCCGACGGCCTCGGCCAGCCTGTCGCGGCGGCGTGCCCCGACCAGGGGGATCACGTCGGAGCCGCGCGAGAGTACCCATGCGATGGCGATCTGCGCGACCGCGACGCCCTTGGCACCGGCGATCCGCCGCAGTTCCTCGACCAGGGCGAGGTTGCGGTCGAGGTTCTCGCCGCTGAAGCGGGGCAGGTGGGAACGGAAGTCCGGCTGACCGGTCCGGTCCTTGGTCCAGTGGCCGGAGATCAGGCCGCGAGACAGCACGCCGTACGCCGTGATGCCCACACCGAGTTCGCGTGCGGTGGGCAGGATCTCGTCCTCGATCCCGCGGGAGATCAGCGAGTACTCGATCTGCAGGTCGCTGATCGGGTGTACGGCAGCCGCACGGCGCAGCGTTTCCGGCCCGACCTCCGACAGGCCGATGTGGCGGACGTAGCCGGCCTTGACCAGCTCCGCCAGCGTGCCGACCACGTCCTCGATCGGCACCTCGGGGGACAGTCGTGAGGGACGGTAGACGTCCACGTGGTCCGTACCCAGGCGACGCAGCGTGTAGGCGAGGAAGTTCTTGATCGAGTTCGGGCGGTTGTCGATACCGGAGACGCCGCCGGAGGGGTCACGAAGAATGCCGAACTTGACGCTGATCACCGCGTTGTCGCGGTTGCGGCCCTTGAGTGCGTCGCGCAGCAGCATCTCGTTGCGGCCCATGCCGTACCAGTCACCGGTGTCCAGCAGTGTTACGCCGGCGTCCAGCGCGGCATGGATCGTGGCGATGCTCTCGGCCTCGTCCGCCGGACCGTACAGGTCCGACATGCCCATCAGGCCCAGGCCCAGCGCGGAGACCTGTGGGCCGCTGGTGCCCAGGGCGCGTGTGTCCATGACATCTCCTCAGGTCGAAGTGGTAGGTAGAACAAACTACACCATCGAGCTGACAGATTCCAGATTCTGTCAGTCCGTCTACAATGCCGCGCGAACCGGTCGTGGGACCTGCGTCCGCCGGCCTCATGGTCGTCGGCGAGGATCTCGTGCAGCTGGTCTGGTGGTCGCAGGATCCCCGCCGTCGTTCAGCGCGGCCTGCAGCTCGCTCCAGGTGCACAGCGCGCCGTTGATGTTGCATGGCATGTCCGCACCGGTCAGGCCGCAGACCTTCCGTGCGTCGTGACTGCTTATCCGGCCGGGACGATGATCCAGCAGCGATTGGTGGCTGCTCGACGCCACATGGAGTCAGGTGCTGGCCTGGTCGCTGGAGACTCGGCTCCGAGCGCCGATCGGGCAAAAGGTACCGTAAAAGGTGCCGTTGGAGACACGAAGAAACCCAGGACACTCGCGTGACCTGGGCTTTTGTGCGCCGCCAGGGACTCGAACCTCGAACCCGCTGATTTGCCTCTGGCGATCTGCACTGTTGCTCGTCATCGTGGTCATATGCCGTCTGACCTGGCCAAGCTTTAGTTCGGGCCGGACTGGTGCTTGTTGGCATTGCGCGGTGATCGTCGGTCATAGGGGGCGTAGAGGGTGGCGCAGTGGAGGTGGTCCGCGGTGGCTGCCGAGATCGGCCAGGCAGGAACCTTCCTGCCCCAGCTCTGCCCAAGGATTGCCGGCCAGTGGCCGAGGTGGCTAGCGTCGAAAGCAGCTACTTGGTGAAATGGGGCGCTGTGGCGGGGCCGTCGGGTGGCAGGAAGCGGGGCGAGTAGTCGTTCATTTCGGCGACCGTGAACGCCTGGTGATCGAGCTCGACGAGGCGGCCAACACCCTGACGCTCGAAGCGCCGGCCGACGTCCGTCACTGGCCTCTTACCCCCTGATGCGATTGGGGGCTGAACTCAGCCCTGAGGGTGTCGTTGTGCTCACCCAGAGCCGGCACCGGCTTCATCGCGGGTTCGCGTCCGGCGACCGTGACCGGCGGCAGGAGAGCCTTGGCGGGGCCGCTCGGGGTGTCGATGGTTCGCCAGCGGTCGCGCGCGCTCAGCTGCGGGTGGTCGAAGAACTGAGCTGGCGTCCGCAGCTGGGCGCACGCGATGCCGATCGTTTCGAGTCGCTCGACGACCGCTTCGGCGTTCATCGACGAGAAGGCCGTCTCGATCAGCAAGGTGAGGAGCTCGTTGTTCTCGACCCGCTCCGGGTTGCGGGCGAAGCGCGGATCGTCCGGCAGGTCGGGACGCTCGAGCATGTCGCGGCAGAGCACGGCCCACTCACGGTCGTTCTGCACGCCCAGGAAGACGGTGCCGCCGGATCCCGTGCGGAACGGGCCGCAGGGGCCAATGGATGCGTGCCGTGCCCCGGTCCGCTGCGTCGGCCGGCCGCCGTACACCGCGTAGTACACGGGCTGCATCATCCACTCGCCGAGTGCGTCGATCATCGCGACCTCGAGGGTGCTGCCCTGGCCGGTGCGGGTCCGCTCGTACAGCGCGGTGAGGATGCCGGAGTGTGCGTACATGCCGGTGGCGATGTCTGCGGCGGACACGCCGACCTTGGCGTAGTCGGTCTCGGTGCCGGTCACCGAGACCAGGCCGGCCTCGCACTGCACGAGTAGGTCGTAGGCCTTCTTGGAACGGTACGGACCCGTCGATCCGTATCCGGAGATCGAGCAGTGGATCAGGTCCGGACGGCGTGCCCGCAGCGACTCCGCGTCGAGGCCGAGACGCTCGACAGCTCCGGGGACGAGGTTCTGCACCAGGATGTCCGCCTGATCCACGATCGCGTCCAGTACGGCGCGATCCGCAGCGTCCTTGAGGTCGAGCTCGATGCTTTCCTTGCCCCGGTTCAGCCACACGAAGTAGCTCGCCTCGCCGTTCACCGTACGGTCGTAGCCGCGAGCGAAGTCGCCGGCGCCAGGGCGTTCCACCTTGATCACTCTGGCGCCGAGGTCGGCGAGCTGGCGCGTCGCCAAGGGAGCGGCGACGGCTTGTTCCAGCGCGACGACGGTGAGTCCTTCAAGCGGTTGCATAGGTAGCCTCACCTTCCATAGCAAGTCGACCGTCCAGCGCGGCCGCCCACAGCCGCGCGCCCTTGCCCTCGCGTCGGCCGTTGACCGTGAAGGCGTCGGGGATGAACAGCGGCGAGCGAGCCCGGTAGCCGAACTTGGTGACGCGCTGCCCGCGCCGCACGAGTGCGTCGAGCAGCAGGGTGGCCAGGAGCGGACCGTGGATCACGAGGTTCGGATAGCCCTCGACCGTACGGGCGTAGTCGACGTCGTAGTGAATCCGGTGACCGTTGAACGTCAGAGCGGAGTACCGGAACAGGGAGGTGCTGTTCGGATGCCACCGATCCGTGAACTCCGCTTCCGCCGGCGCGACGGGGGCGTCCTGAGGGGGCGACGTGTCCACTTCCCGGTAGACGATGGTCTGTGTCTCCAGTACGGCGGGTTGATCGCCGGAGCGGATGTCGTGCTCGACGGTGACGAAGTACAACGGACCTGTGCGGCCTTCCTTGGGCGTGATGGCCCGGATCGTGCTGGTACGACTCGCCTCGCTGCCCAGCAGCAACGGTCTGCCGAAGCTCAGTTCGCCGCCGGCCCACATCCGGCGGGGCAGCGGGACCGGTGGCATCGTGACCCCGAGCGCCGGATGTCCGTCAGTGCCGAGGTTCGACGCACGGACCAGGTCGTGGAAGTAGAGCCAGTGCCAGGCCGCTGGAAGTTCGTCGCCTTCGGCGAACGTGCACTCGCGATCGAGTGTCACCTGCATCCGATTGGCTTGAGCGGGGTCGAGGAAAGCGCTGCTGGTCGTGCTCATGCCCACCCAATCGCTCGTCGACAATGCTCGGCCGGTCATGGATGGGCCACCAGCAGGCCGCGCACGCCGGCCAGAGTGCCGCCGGCGAGCTCAGAATCGAAAGCGCGGTTGATCGCAGCGATGTGTGCGGGATCGTTGGACAGCATGCCGCCGAAACCGAGGCGTCGCGCGCGGGTGGCGGCTGCGTGGACGACGTCGGGGTTGCGGGACCCGGCCGTGACGCCATCCAGCGGCGGTGGCAGAGCGGCCGCGCGAGCGGCGACCACCAGTGCGCCACGGGCGAACGCCAGCGACTCGTCACTTCCGTCGGAACCGATGTCGAGCGTGAACCTGATGGAGTCGAACACCAGCCCGCTCACCGCCACGCAGGCCGCGACGGCGAGCGCGTCCTCCACCCCGACCGCGGTCTCGACCACCGCCAGGATCGGTGCGTCTGGCAACAACTGCTCGACTCTTCGGACGGTGGCCTGCCCTTGCACTTTGGGGACGACCACACCGCGGAGTCCGGGCGAGTCGCGCAGGGCCGTCAGATCGTCGCGATGCCACTGGGAGTCCGGGGCATTGACCCGCACCCAGGCCTGGCCGCCGTCGTCCAGCCAGCGTACGACTTGACCGCGGGCAGACTCCTTGTGCTCCGAGGGGACAGCGTCCTTCAGGTCGAGGATCACCTCGTCGGCAACCGCCGTGGTGAACTGACCGGGGCGATGGCCGGGAACCAGCAGCCAGGACCTCATCAGCGGACCCTGTTGCGCCTGACGAGCTCGCGGGCGATCACGGTGCGCTGGATCTCGTTGGTGCCCTCGCCGACGATCATCAGCGGCGCGTCGCGGAAGTACCGTTCGACGTCGAACTCGGTGGAGTAGCCGTAACCGCCGTGGATGCGGATGGCGTCGAGAGCGATCTTCATGGCGGTTTCGGACGCGAAGAGTTTCGCCATCCCGGCCTCCAGGTCCGCGCGCTCGCCGGAGTCGTAGCGGCGGGCGGCGTGCCGGACGAGCTGGCGTGCGGCGGTGAGTTGGGTGGCCATGTCGGCGAGGTAGTTGCCGATCGACTGGTGTTCCCAGATCTGCTTGCCGAAGCTCTCGCGGTCCTGGGCGTAGCGAAGTGCGTCCTCGAACGCTGCGCGGCCGACGCCGAGGGCACGGGAGGCGACCTGGATCCGGCCGATCTCCAAGCCACGCATCATCTGCCCGAAACCGTGACCTTCTTCCTTGCCGAGCAGCGTCGTCCTCGGGACACGGAAGTCGTCGAACGTGAGCTCGCAGCTCTCGACGCCTTTGTAGCCGAGCTTCGGCAGGTCGCGGGAGACAACGAAACCCGGGCCCTTCTCGACGAGCAGGATGCTGATGCCACGGTGGGGAGGATCCGCATCAGGATCGGTCCGGCACAGGAGGGCGACCAGCTGGGACCGGCGGGCGTTGCTGATCCACGTCTTGGACCCGTTGACGACGTACGTGTCGCCTTCGCGGCGGGCCGTCGTCCGAAGGGCTTGCAGGTCGGAACCGCCGCTGGGTTCGGTGAGCGCCATGGTGGCGCGGACCTCACCGGTGGCCATCCGCGGCAGGTAGTGGTCCTGCTGCTCTTGGGTGCCGAAGGCAACGAGTAGCTCGGAGACGACGGTGTGGCCGCCCATCGCGCCGGCCAAGCTCATCCAGCCGCGGGCGAGTTCCTCGGTGACCGCGGCACAGCAGGGTGCGGACACACTGGCCTCGCCCCACGGCTCCGGTATCGCCAGGCCGAAGATGCCGAGCTCTTTCATCTGCTCGACGAGGGCTTCGGGGTACGTGTTCGAGTGCTCGAGTTCATGGACGACGGGATTCACCTCGCGGTCCACCCACTCGCGCACCAGCTCGACGATCTGGGCCTCTTCGGCGACGAATTCGTGCATGGCCGGTCCTTTCGAGTGGTGGTGGTTCCATCATGTGGAGTGATGCGGGGCTGTGTGAACTAACATTTGTTGATAGCCACATCGAGGTTGGTCATACCAAGGGGGCCCCATGGATCTGCGGCAGCTGACCGCGCTCGTCACGGTCGCGGAGGGCGAGGTGCTGATCGAGCGCGCCCGCCGGGCGTTGCACGAGCTCGATCAAGCCCGTGCCGAGATTCGGCCCGAGCCGGCGGTCGTGACCGGGATCGTCACGATCGGTGTGCTGGAGAGCGTCGTCGATCTCCTGGTCGAGCCACTCGTCCGCGCGGTGACCGAGCGCCATCCGGGCATCGAGCTGCGGATCGTGACGGCGTACTCCGGCCACCTGCAGCAATGGCTGGATGCCGGTGACGTCGACCTGTCGCTGCTCTACAACCTCGCGGGAACCCCGTCGCTCGCCGTGGTCCCACTGCTGGAGGAGCGGCTCTGGGCCGTGGCTCCGCCGGACGCCGGCCTGACCGCGGGGGAGCAGGTTGCGTGGGCGGAGGTACTCAGGCAACCGTTGATCCTGCCCGTGCAGGGGCACGGTCTGCGGACGCTGATCGAGCAGGCCCGCGCGGCGGTCGAGGTGGAACCGCGGATCGCGATCCAGGTGAACTCGATGCAGCTGCAGAAGACGCTCGTCCTGGCGGGCCAGGGATGGACCGTCCTACCTGCCGCAGGTGTGGCACGCGAGGTCGCCCAAGGCGTTCTGAGTGGCGCTCCGGTGGCTGATCCGGCGACGTCCCGGGCACTGGTCCTCGGGCTGCAGCGAGGGACCCGGACGCCGCCACCGGTCGAGGCGGTGGCGGCCGAGCTCGTTCGCGTGGTCCCTACGCTGGTCGGCTCAGGTGCCTGGCCGTCGGCTCGCCTGGGCTGAGTCGCTGGTCAGCTGCTGCACGGCCTGTTCGTATTCCTCCGCAGTGACTTCGTCGCCCCAGTGCGTCCTACCGCCCATCACGACCGAGACGTGGGTCATGAACGAGCCCGGCAACGCGCCGTGCCAGTGTTCCTCACCGGCCGCACCGTGTACGACGACGCCGTCGCCGATCGCGGACACCTCTCCGTCCCGGGTGACCACCAGCCCGGCGCCGGCTTGGCCGAGCAGGATCTGCCCGCCCTCGTGGCGATGCCAGGACGTCCGTGAGCCGGCCGCGAAGGTGATCCGGTTGACGCTCACGTTCTCCTCGAACGGAAGCAGGACCTCGCCCCAGACGGGGCCGGTGAACGTCGTCCCCTCCCGGTTCTCCACCGGACCGGTCAGCGGTTCGCGGTCGTTGGAACGCATCAGAGCTGCTTGATCTTCTCGAGGACCGGCATCAGGTACTGCTTGAACCCGATCGGGTCCTCGGCCATCGGGAAGTGTCCCTTGCCGACCATCGCGACGAACTCGCCCCCGAGCTGGTCGGCAGCCGCCTTGCTCAGCTCCGGAGTCGCGGAGTAGTCGTAGTCACCCGAGAACACCCACAGCGGGCACTTGGCCTCGGTCTGCGTCGAGCCGAGCGCCTGCAGGGAACTGACCATCGCACCGTCGCCGTTGTAGACGCCAGGGCCGCCCTGCCCGTACTCCCACAGCACATCGTCCTGGAGATCCTGCGGGCTGTCGGGCGACATCAGCCCGGCGACCCACGTGGACAGGAACAGGCTGTGGTCGACCTCCAGGTGCCGGGTCCAGATGCCCCGGCGCGACGGCGCGTGCGGGTTGCCGCCGAGCGTTCCTTCGAGGGCGCAGATCGCCCGGAACTCGTCGCCGTACACGCCGGCCGTCGTCAACGCGACCGAGCCGCCCATCGAGCAGCCCACCAGGACCGGCTTCTCGTCGAGCTCCAGCGTTGCGATGAACGCGCGGATGATCCCCATGTACCAGGTGATGTCGTTCTCGTACACGGTGCCGCGCCAGCCCCGCGGCGGCATCGACCGGCCGTGCCACGGCAGGTCGAACGCGATCATCCGGAAGTACCCCAGGTCGGTCGGTGGCGAGGGCGCAGGTCAGCGTGGTCGGCGCCCGCCTTGGCTTTCCCCGGCGGCCGGCAGTCCGCTGGCGGCCATCCGACGTGGAGTGTCGGTTCAGAGCAAGGTCGATCCGTCGGGCTCTAGCTAAGTTAGGGTCGCGGCCCTATAGAAGGAACGGGCGCACTGCCGTACGACGGGCGCCCACCGATCATTGGGGGAGTGAGCCATGCTGGAAGAGGAAGCCCGCGAGTACCACGCCGCCGGTCGGCCGGGGAAGATCACGGTCGCGATCACCAAGCCGTGCGCGACCCAGCACGATCTCGCCTTGGCCTACACACCGGGCGTGGCGGTCCCGGTTCGAGACATTCAGCAGGACCCGCTGGAGGCGTTCCGCTACACCGCCCGGGGGAACCTGGTGGCCGTCGTCACCAACGGCAGTGCCGTCCTCGGCTTGGGCAACGTCGGGCCGCTCGCCAGCAAGCCGGTGATGGAGGGCAAAGCGCTGCTGTTCAAGCGGTTCGCAGACGTGGACGTGTTCGACATCGAGATCGACGCCACCGATCCGGACGACGTGGTGCGGATCGTCAAGGCGCTCGAGCCGACCTTCGGCGGTATCAACCTCGAAGACATCAGCGCGCCGCAGTGCTTCGAGATCGAGGAGCGGCTGTCCGCCGCGATGGACATCCCGGTCTTCCACGACGACCAGCACGGGACGGCGATC
>Ga0137369_10007832_pt1 | contig 10708 bp, 7 predicted proteins | sample SagtaG_12_FD_104918 | JGI IMG/M metagenome (GOLD analysis project Ga0137369, IMG submission 104918) | Vadose zone soil microbial communities from Sagehorn Ranch, Mendocino, California, USA - Sage1_L_113_16 metaG | ecosystem: Environmental > Terrestrial > Soil > Vadose zone | place: USA... | reverse complement strand
GGGCGCCATCGCGCCAGGGCCGGGCGGGCGCGCGCCGAGGGGCATCGCGCCGGGCGGGCGGGCGCCGGCGGGCGGCATCCCAGGGCCAGGCGGGCGCGCTCCGGCGGGCGGCATTCCCGGACCGGGCGGGCGGGCTCCAGCGGGCGGCATCCCCGGTCCAGGCGGGCGGGTGCCCGGGGGCATCGCGCCGGGGCCGGTCGGACGGGCACCCGGAGGCATGGGAGCGCCGGGGCGCGGCGCACCGCCGGGCGGCATTCCCGGGCCCGGCGGCCGGGCGGCAGCACCGGGAGGCATCGGGGCGCCGGGGCGCGGCGCGCCCGCAGGCGGCATGCCGGGCGCGGCCGGTCGCGCGGCAGCGACGGGCGCGGCGGCCGGCGCAGGGGCGGTGGAGCGCCACGCCGGCGTGCCGGCGGGGACCGTCACCTTCACGCCCGTGAGCTCCCTCACCTTGTTGATGAGCGCCTGGCTCTCGAAGGGCTTCGCGATGTGTCCGTCGGCGTGCGCCTGGCGCGCCCGCGCCTCGTCGAACGCCTCGAACGTGCCGGCGAGCAGCAAGACCGGGATGTGGCGCAGCCCCGGATCCCCCTTCACCGCCTCGCACACCTCGTACCCGTTCCGCCGCGGCATCACGACGTCCGCGAGGATGATGTCGGGCTTCAGCTCGCGCGCCCGCGTCAGGGCGTCCTCGCCGTTGTCCACCGACGTGACCTTGAAGTCCTCGTTCGCGAAGGTGATCCCGACGACCTTCTGGATCGTGATCGAGTCGTCCGCGAGGAGAAGGGTCTTGGGCATGGGAATCCCGGCGTGCCGCTCAGAGCAGGAAAAGGGTTGTATCCAGTAACCCCCGGATCGCCCGAATGTCAAGATTTACGGGAGTTTCGGCACGGTCCGCGCCCCGTGCGACCGACCGGCGTCAGGCGGCAAAGACGGTATCCCACGGCGGGCGAACGAGCCCCTCGCGCGCGTCGCCGACGCCGAGCACACGATCGGCCGCGACCCCCACTCCCGCCCCCCCCGCGTCGAGGAGGAGCACCGTCCGGATGGGGGAAGGCGCGTCGCCGTACAGGACCGCGACGTCGAGGACCGGGTGGAGGGCGCGCTCGTGGTAGAGCAACCCGCGGTGCGACACCGGCGTGAGCGGAACGGGCGCGAGCCGGGGCCCCTCGAGCACCTGCACGAGGAGCGAGAGCGGGACGCCGAACGTCCGCGCTCCTCGCGCGAAGCGGAGCTCGCGCTCCAGCGGCGGCTCGACGTCCGCGGGCGCCTCGCCGTGCTCGCCGGCGGGCTCGATCGGTGCGAACCCGAGCGACGCGACCGCGAGCTCGAGGGCGATCTCGCCCTTCACCACCACCGCGCCCGAGAACGGCGGCGGCTGTGGCAGCGCGGTGCGGGCGGGCAGCTGGAAGAACTCGGCCTGGGCGAGATCGACGATCCCATGGAGTGCCTCGACGCGGAGCGCGGCGGGCGGCGATCCCTGCGTCAGGATCGCGTAGGGCGCCGGGCCGGCCGGGAGCCCGAGGACCGTCGAGACGAACGCGGTCGCGACCGGCTCGCCACGCGCGCACACCTCGCCCCCGTCCGGCGCCACCGCGACCACCTCGCGTACGTTCGAGACGCGCATCGCGAAGCGCGCGCCGCCCGCGGAGAACAGGAGCGCCTTCCGCTCGGCGGGGAGGGAGTCCACGGGCGCATGATATACAGGTTCCCGGATGGCACACGCGGTGCTCCTCGTCGACGACGAGCGGTTCGCCCGGACCGTCTACTCCGACTATCTCGGCGGCGCCGGCTACGACGTCGAAGTTGCGGATGGGACGGAGGCGGCGCTCGCGATCCTCGCGCAGCGCAGGTTCGACGTGCTGCTCACCGACGTCATCCTCCCGGGTGCGAAGGACGGGCTCGAGCTGCTCGACCTCGCGAAGCAGCAGGACCCGAACCTCGGCGTCATCGTCATCACCGCGCTCGACAAGGTCGATCCCGCGGTGCGCGCGATGAAGTCCGGCGCCTCCGACTACCTCGTGAAGCCGGTGACCCCGGAGGCGCTTCAGCTGTCGGTGCAGCGCTGCCTCGCGACGCGCGCGCTCCTCGCGGAGAACCAGGAGCTGCGCGCGCACCTGAAGCTCTTCGAGACGGGCCAGCGGCTCGCCTCGACGCTCGACCGCGACCGGCTCGTCCCGATGGCGCTCGCCGCGATCGCGTCGGCGTGCGGCCGGCCGGCAGCGGCGCTCTTCGAGCGGACGCCCGAAGGCGTCTTCGTCGCGTCCGGGGCGCACGGCGTCGAGTACGACGACGCCGCGGACCTGCTCGCCCGCTGCGCCCCCGCCCTCGATGCGCTCGACGCCTTCGGCCCCGCGGTGATGCCGGTCCCGCTCGAGCCCTCCGTGCGCGGCGCGCGCGAGGCGGCCTGCCTCACCGTGGTCGACGACGGGGCGCTCGTCGGCGCGGTCGTCCTCCTCGGGGAGGGCGCGCTCGCGCGGACCGCGGCCGAGGGCGCCGCGTTCCTCTGCCGCCACCTCGGGATCGCGCTCCACAATCTCGGCCGGCTCCGGCAGGTCGAGCACCTCGCCTACCTCGACGACCTCACGCACCTGTACAACACGCGCTTCCTCGACGTGGCACTCGGGCGCGAGCTCTCGGGCGGCCGCCCGTTCACGGTCCTCTTCATGGACCTCGACCACTTCAAGGCCGTGAACGACCAGCACGGCCACCTCTCCGGGTCGCGCCTGCTCGTCGAGGTCGCGCGCGTCCTCCGCTCCTGCGTCCGAGACGAGGACGTGGTGGTCCGCTACGGGGGCGACGAGTACGTCGTGCTGCTCGTGGGGATCGACTCGGGCGGCGGGCTCAAGGTGGCGGAGCGGATCCGGCGCGCGATCGAGGACCACCGGTTCCTGTCGCGCGAGGGCTCGCGGGTCCGCGTCACCGCCTCGATCGGCCTCGCGTCGTTCCCTGAGCACGCCGACTCGAAGGCCGAGATCCTCGACTTCGCCGACCGCGCCATGTACCGCGGCAAGCGGTCCAACCGGAATGTCGTCTACATGGCGTCGAAGGACCTGCCGCCCGTCCCGGCGGGCGAGCGCGGGTAGCGCTCCGCTCGCGGAGCCCCTCCTCGAAGTGCGGCGCCGCGCCGCGAAAAAAAAACGCGGGGCCACGTTTCCGTGGCCCCGCTGACGACGACTGCCGGGTTCCGCCCGACGATGGCACGTAGTAGCGGCTGCCCTCGTCACCGGAAACGGCCCAGATTCCGGCCGCTTTCCGTTACGCAAGGATCCTAACCGCCGGTTGGACGCCGGTCAATGACGCGTTGCGTTGTCCTGGGATTTCGCGCGGTTCGCAGCCGAGCGAACGCCCGCTCGGGGGCGTCAGTAGTCCATCTCGTCCATGCCGCCACCCATCCCGGCGGCGCCCGCGCCGCCGCCCGCCGCCCGCTTCTGCGGCTTGTCGGCGACCATCGCCTCGGTCGTGAGGAGGAGGCTCGAGACCGACGCGGCGTTCTGGAGCGCGGTGCGCGACACCTTGGTCGGATCGATGACGCCCGCCTTCTCGAGGTCCTCGTACTTCTCGGTCTGGGCGTTGAACCCGAAGGCGCCCTTCCCGTCCAGGATCTTCGAGACGACGACGGCGCCGTCCACCCCTGCGTTCTCGGCGATCCGGCGGGCCGGCCACTCGAGCGCGCGCTGGACGATGTGGACGCCGAAGCGCTGGTCGCCGTCCGGGAGATCGAGCCTCTTCAGGGCACCGAGGGCGCGCAGGTAGGCGACGCCGCCCCCTGGGACGATCCCCTCCTCGACCGCGGCGCGGGTCGCGTGGAGCGCGTCCTCGACGCGCGCCTTCTTCTCCTTCATCTCCGTCTCGGTCGCCGCGCCGACGCGGATCACCGCGACGCCGCCGGCGAGCTTCGCGAGCCGCTCCTGGAGCTTCTCGCGGTCGTACTCGGAGGTGGTCTCCTCGATCTGCGTGCGCATCTGCTTGATGCGCGCCTCGATGTCCGCCTTCTTCCCGGCGCCGTCGACGAGGGTCGTGTCGTCCTTGTCGACCGTGACCCGCTTCGCCCGCCCGAGGTCCTTGAGCGTGACCTGCTCGAGCTTGATCCCGAGCTCCTCGGCGACGACCTGGCCGGCGGTGAGGACCGCGACGTCCTTCAGCATGTCCTTGCGGCGGTCGCCGTACCCCGGCGCCTTCACGGCGCAGACGTTGAGCGTGCCGCGGAGCTTGTTCACGACGAGGGTCGCGAGGGCCTCGCCGTCCACGTCCTCGGCGACGATGAGGAGCGGCTTGCCGGCGCGCGCGACCTGCTCGAGCAGCGGGACGAGGTCCGCCATCGCGGAGATCTTCTTCTCGGTGATGAGGATGTACGCGTCCTCGAGCACCACCTCCATCCGCTCCGGGTTCGTCACGAAGTACGGAGAGACGTAGCCGCGGTCGAACTGCATCCCCTCGACGACGTCGAGCGTCGTCTCGAGGCCCTTCGCCTCCTCGACCGTGATGACGCCCTCCTTGCCGACCTTGTCCATCGCCTCGGCGATGATCGTGCCGATGGTCTCGTCACCGTTCGCGGAGATGGTTCCGACCTGCGCGATGTCCTTCTTGCCCTGGGTCGGCTTCGAGAGCTTCTTGAGCTCGCGCACGACGACCTCCACCGCCGCGTCGATGCCGCGCTTCAGGTCCATCGGGTTGTGGCCGGCGGCGACGAGGCGGAGCCCCTCCTCGTAGAGGGAGAGGGCGAGGACGGTCGCGGTGGTGGTGCCGTCGCCCGCCTTGTCGGAGGTCTGGGACGCGACCTCGCGGACCATCTGGGCCCCCATGTTCTCGAACTTCGCCTCGAGCTCGATCTCCTTCGCGACGGTGACGCCGTCCTTCGTGATGAGCGGCGAGCCGAACGACTTCTCGATGATGACGTTCCGGCCCTTCGGCCCGAGCGTCACGGCGACGGCCTCGGCGAGCAGCTGCACTCCGCGGAGGATCGCCTCGCGGGCGGGCTGGTGGAACGTGATCTCCTTGACGGCCATGAACGAGCTCCTTTGTGGAAAACCTGCGGGGTTCCGCGGATCTGTGCGGCCGACGCCCTTTGGCAGTCCGCCTGCGCGGCCGCTAACATAAGGACCGCCGCCCCCCCGTCAAGCGCGTGTTGACGCCAGGTGGTGTCGCGCGTTACCTCGCGGGGATGCGGCGCCCGGACGACGGCCCGGAGGTGGTGCGGCTCGTGGACGCCGCGGCGGAGGCGTTCGAGGCCGAGCGCTTCGAGGACGCCCTCGCCCACGCCGACGAGGCGCTCGCGCTGGCGCCTCGCTCGGTCGCGGCGCTCCACTTCCGGGCCGAGGCGCTCGCGGAGCTCGGCCGCGCGGACGAGGCGCTCGCCGCCTACGAGCGGGCGCTCGCGGAGGGGAAGGACGACGTCGAGGTCCTGCTCGGCGCGGCCGACCTGTTCGTGAACCGGCTCGAGGACGACGAGGTGGAGCGCGACGCGGTCGAGCGCGGGCTCGAGCTCGCGCGGCGCGGGGGGAAGCTCGCGCGCAAGGCGGGCGAGGCGCGGCTCGCGGCGGAGGCGGCCTGGCTCGAGGGTGCGGCGCTGAACCAGCTCGGGCGCTCCGACGAGGCGTTGCCGCGGCTCGTCGCGGCGGCAGAGACGCTCGCCGACACCGTGGACGTCCTGCTCGAGCAGGGCATCGCGCTCTACGAGCTCTGCCGCTTCGACGAGGCGTGCCGCGTGCTGCTCCGCGCTGAGAAGGCGGAGCCCGAGGAGCCCTGGACCCAGCACCACCTCGGCCTCGTCGCCGAGCGGCGGGGCGAGGAGGAGGAGGCACGGCGGCGCTTCGGGCGTGCGCGCAAGCTCGCGCCGGACGAGTTCCCCGCGCCGATCGCGCTCTCACCCGCCGCGTTCGACCGGGCCGTGGAGGACGCGCTCGCGGAGGTGCCCGAGACGGTGCGCCGCTACCTCGCGAACGTCGCGATCACGGTCGAGGACCTGCCTTCGGAGGAGGACCTCCTCGCCTGCGACCCGCCGCTCTCACCGTCGATCCTGGGCCTCTTCCGCGGCCCGCCGTACGGCAACAGCAACGCGGTAGACCCGTGGACGCACCTGCCCTCGTCGATCGTGCTCTTCCAGCGGAACCTCGAGCGCTTCGCGCGGAGCCGCGCGGACCTCATCGAGCAGATCGGGATCACGCTCATCCACGAGGTCGGGCACTTCCTCGGGCTGGATGAGGATGAGCTGTACGTGAGGGGGCTGGACTGAGGGGGTTCGAGCCCGACGGCTGAGACCAGGTCCGGGAAGTTCAGAGACCGTGACCGGTTTCTTAGTGGGCTTTCGGGCCGCTCCCTTCAGCTCCTCCCCACCCCCTCGGCCGCCTTCCTCGCCTTCCACGCCTCGATGGCCGCTCGTATCCTCGGCACCGCCGCCCGCGCCGCCTCGATGCCGGCGTCCATGCACTGCTTCTTCTGGCTGAAGTCGAGCATCCCGACGCCGCCCACCTTCGGGGCCACGACGACGTCCGCGCCCACGAGGCGGTGCGCGACGTTCACCGCGAACATGATGTTCGTCGACTGGAGCATCACGTCGAGCATGTTCTTGATGTTCACGTTCCCGATGTCCTCGCTGATGTCCACCGCGATGACGAGGTCGGCCCCCTTCGCGCGCGCGACGTCGATCGGGATGTTGTCGATGACGCCGCCGTCCACGAGCAGCTTCCCGTCGTGGCTCACCGGCTCGAAGACGCCCGGGATCGCCGAGGAGGCGTGCACCGCCTTCGCGATCGAGCCCTTGTCGAGCACGACGCGCTTCCCCCAGTTGAGGTCGGTCGCGACCGCCGCGAACGGGACCTTCAGCTCCTCGATCCGCTCCTGCTTCACCTTCGCCCGGACGAACGCCTCGAGCTGCTCGCCGCGGGCGAGGCCCATCCCGAGCACCGCGTTCACGATCCGGAAGTCGAACAGGTCCTCCTGCTTCAGCTGGAACGCGGCCCACTCGAGCTCGAAGCTGTTCCGCTCGCTCGCGTAGAGCGCGCCGATGAGGCTGCCGACGCTCGTCCCGACGACGAGGTCCACCGGGATCCGCTCCTGCTCGAGCACGCGGATGACGCCGATGTGGGCGAAGCCGCGGGCGGCCCCGCCCCCGAGGACGAGCGCGACCTTCGGCTCGGGACCCTGGGAGGCTACGGGCGCCTGCGGCGGCGCAGGCGGCAGCGCCGCCGTCGGGAGCGGCGGCGACACCGTGCGGCAGGCGGCGAGGGCGAGGACGGCGAGGGCGGCGGCGCGGCGCATCGAGGCTCCTTTGGGAGATCGCCGAGTGTAACCGCCGGGCGCCCCGCGAGTCGCCGCGGGAGCGAGATCAGTCGAAAAATTGACGGGTTACCTCCGATATCGGATCGTCGCCGGAACATGCCCCACGTCATCGAGTCGATGGAGCTCGCGCAGGTCCTCGCGGAGGCGGCGGACATCGCGGCGAGCGTCAGCCAGAAGCTCACGAGCGCCCATCAGCTCCTCGCGTTCTTCACCGTCCCGAATCGCGCCGAGATCCTCCTGCGCGAGCGCGGCGTCGACGAGGACCGGATCCTCGCGGCGATGACCGCGAAGCCGAGGGAGCCCGACACGATCGAGCGCGATCTGCGCGAGCGCGCCCGCGGGGTGGCGGAGTCGGTCGGCTCGGAGGAGGTGGACTGCCTGCACCTCCTCATCGCGATGAGCCGCGTGCGCGCGAGCCTCGCCCACCAGCTCCTCACCGCCTGCGGCTTGCAGCTGCCGACGCTCCGGAACCTCGCGCTCTCCTACTTCACCGCGCGGATGCCGCGGCGCCTGAAGGAGGTCCAGCCGGTGAAGGTCGGCCCCTCCGCGCAGCAGGTCTCCTCGGGCCGCCGGAGCTCGTCCGCGCGTCCCGCGACGCCCGAGGACGCGCAGGCGGCGGCGGAGTCGCTCCGCGCGCTCGACGCGCAGCTCGAGCAGGCGATGGAGGAGCTCGAGACCGCGGCGGGGATCGACGGGGAGGCGGCCGGGAGCGAGAGCGCGACGACGGCCCCCTCACCCCCGCCCTCTCCCCCGCTGCGCGGGGGCGAGGGAGGTTCCGCGACCCCGAGCTCGACCGCTCGCACATCCGGCCGCCCCGAGCACCCTGAGCGTAGCGCCGCCGGAGGCGGGGCGGAGTCGAAGGGGAGCCGGGCCGCGACCGCTGCCGCCGCCGCAGTGAGGGCGCGCCGGTCGCCCCACGCGCTCGACCCGAAGGAGTTCCCCTGGCTCTCGCAGCTCGGCCGGAACCTCACCGAGCTCGCCGCGCAGGGGAAGCTCGACCCGCTCGTCGGCCGCGAGCGCGAGGTCGAGGAGGCGATCGACGTCCTCGGCAAGCGCCGCACGAACAACCCGCTCCTCGTCGGCGAGCCGGGGGTCGGCAAGACCGCCATCGTCGAGGGGATCGCGCAGCGGCTCGTCGACGGCATCACCCGGGACGAGATCTGTACCCGCGGCGGAGCCGCGATCGCTTCTGGGGGCCCCCTGGGGGGCCGAGTCCTCGTCGAGATCGACATGGCGAGCGTCGTCGCCGGCACGCAGCTGCGCGGCTCGTTCTCCGAGAAGCTCCTCGGCATCAAGGACGAGGTCCGGCGCGCTGCCGGCCGCGTCGTCGTGTTCATCGACGAGATCCACACGATCATGGGGGCGGGCTCGACGGGCGACGGGCCGCAGGACGCCGCGAACGAGCTCAAGAGCGCGCTCGCGCGCGGCGAGTTCCCCTGCATCGGCGCGACGACCCACGACGAGTACCGCCAGCACATCGAGAAGGACCCCGCGCTCGAGCGGCGCTTCACGCCGGTGCTCGTGCGCGAGCCGTCGGTCGGGGACACCGTCACGATCCTCGGGGGCCTCGCGCCGCGCTACGAGAAGCACCACCACGTCCGCTACGCGGCCGAGGCGCTCGAGGCGGCGGCGTCGCTCTCGGCGCGCTACGTGACCGACCGCTTCCTGCCCGACAAGGCGGTCGCGGTCATCGACCTCGCCGGATCGCGGGCGCGCCGCGCCGGCGCCGCGGAGGTCCAGGTGGCCGACGTCGCGCGGGTCGTCGCGAAGATGGCAGGCATCCCCGAGTCGCGCCTCCTCTCCTCCGATCGCGAGCGGATCCTCGGGCTCGAGGGCGCGCTCGGCGCGCGGGTCGTCGGCCACGCCGACGCCGTGGCGCGCGTCGCGCGCGTGCTGAAGCGCAACTTCGCCGGCTTCGCCTCGCGCCGGCCGATGGGCTCGTTCCTCTTCCTCGGGCCGACCGGCGTCGGCAAGACCGAGCTCGCCCGCGCGCTCGCCGACGCGCTCTACGGCTCGCGCGACGCGCTCGTCCAGCTCGACATGAGCGAGTGCTCGGAGCAGACCGGCGTCGCGCGGCTCGTCGGCGCCGCCCCGGGCTACGTCGGCTACGGCGAGGGCGGGCAGCTCACCGACCAGGTGCGCCGCCGGCCGGCGTCGGTCGTGGTGCTCGACGAGATCGAGAAGGCCCACCGCGACGTGCAGATGCTGCTCCTCCAGATCCTCGAGGAGGGGCGGCTCACGGACGGCCGCGGCCGGCAGGTGGACTTCTCGAACGCGGTCGTCATCCTCACGTCGAACCTCGGCGCCGCCGAGGCGACGCGGACCTCGGCGGGCGCGATGGGGTTCGGCGCGCAGGAGCGGGCGGCGCCGAAGGGCGAGCGCGTCCTCGACGCGGCGCGCGCCGCGGTGCCGCCCGAGCTCTGGAACCGGCTCGACGAGCGGGTCGTCTTCGCGCCGCTCTCGCGCGAGGACGTGGGGCGCGTCGCGCGGCTCCTCCTCGCCGAGTCGTCGCGGCGGCTCGAGGCGGAGCGGCGCATCCGCTTCACCGCGTCGGACGGCGCGGTGCTGCACCTGCTCGACCACGGCGGCTGGGATCCCGCGCTCGGCGCACGGCCGATGCGGTCCGCGGTGCAGCGGCTCGTCGAGGCGCCGATCGCGGAGCGGATCCTCGCGGGCGAGTTCGGTCCGGGCGACGAGATCGCGGTGGACGCCGAGGGCGACGCGCTCTCGTTCCGTACGACGGCGTGATGGCCGTTTCCGGACGGCGGCTCAGGGGCGCACGCGACGACACTCACTTACTGACCCCTGCCGCGACGAGCACCTCCCCTGAGAGGAGGACCGTCGCGGTGTTGGGCTCCGTCGTTGATGTCCAGGGCGGCCCGATGCTCGAGAACCTGCGGCTGACCCAGCCATCCGCTTGACCGCGCCGCCGCGGGACGCCACGCTCCCCGCGTGAATGCCCCGCCGTCCGGCCCGTCGCGGCGCCGCCGCCTCCTCGAGGTCGCGCTCGTCTTCGGCCGGCTCGGCGCGACCGCGTTCGGCGGCCCCGCCGCGCACATCGCCCTCATGGAGGACGAGCTCGTCCGGCGACGCGGCTGGGTGACGCGGGAGCGGTTCCTCGACCTGCTCGGCGCGGCGAACCTCATCCCCGGTCCGAACTCGACCGAGCTCGCGATCCACCTCGGCTGGGTCCGGGCCGGCTTCCCTGGCCTCGTCGTCGCGGGCGCGGCGTTCATCCTCCCCGCCGCCCTCTCGGTCACCGCGCTCGCCTGGGTCTACGTCCGGTTCGGCGCCCGGCCCGACGCGGCGGCGATCCTCGCGGGGGTGAAGCCGGTCGTGCTCGTCGTCGTGCTGGATGCGCTCTGGAAGTTCGGCCGCACGCTGCTCACCACCCGGCGCGTCGTCGCTGTCGCTGCCGCGGCGACGCTCGCGG
>Ga0137369_10007816_pt1 | contig 10718 bp, 6 predicted proteins | sample SagtaG_12_FD_104918 | JGI IMG/M metagenome (GOLD analysis project Ga0137369, IMG submission 104918) | Vadose zone soil microbial communities from Sagehorn Ranch, Mendocino, California, USA - Sage1_L_113_16 metaG | ecosystem: Environmental > Terrestrial > Soil > Vadose zone | place: USA... | reverse complement strand
TCACGGGCTCAGACGTTGCGCGCGCGAACGGGCTTCCTCAGCCTGGCTGGTGCGGCCGACTCGTTCCAGAATATCCCCCAGTTTCTGCCAGGTTACGGGCCAGCCCGGCGCCGCTTGAGTGCTCAGCTGAGCGGCAAACAGTGAGCCCGGCAGGTCGCCGCGGGCGAGCAACAGGCGCGAGGACGCCAGCAGCATTTCGACGTCAGCGGGAGACGGGTCGATCGAAGCAGTGGCGACTACTTGCGAGGTTGGGTCTACGAGGCGTCGCGCGAGGGCGGCGCGGGCGGGGTCGGCACCGCGTAACTGAAAGGCTTGAGATAAGAATCCGGCGGCTCGGTTGGGATCCGAGGACTCGAGGACGCGGGCGGCGCCGGCGTAGGGGCGCCAGTCGGTGGGATCGACGGACTGGGCCAGGCTGTACCAGTCGAGAGCCTGTTCAGGCGACGATGCGGCGGCGCGGTCGAGCAGCGTGGGCAGGGCATCGGCGGCGCGCCAGGCGGCGATGGCACGGGGACGGTCGCCGTAGGCCAGGCGGAGGTCACCCAGACGCAAGTTGAGCGACGAGTCCCACGCTCCGCCGATAGCCGTGGCGCGGTCCAGGGACTCGAGCTCGGCGGACGTGTCGCCGCGCTGCTGAGCCAGCAGTGCGCGGGCGGCATACACCCTGGCCAGCAGCGGGCCCGGGGCAAAAGCTTGGGCGAGCTGGAGGTCAGCCTCGAGCAGCGGGCTCGTCGTGCCGACGCGCTGATGGACCGCGATCCTCGCGGCATTCAGGCTCACGGCAGCGGCTAGCAGGGGACTGAGCACGATCGCCGCGGCCAGCAACGCCCAGCGCGAGCGGAGTCGCGCGGTCCATGCTGAACGTGCCGGAGTCGGGCGCGAACGCTTCGCCAACTCGGCTTGCGCCCCGACGACTAACAGCACGCCGAGTATGACCCACACCAGAACGCCAGGTTTTGCGCCCAACGTTACGGCATCGACCAGGCTGTAGACGCCGTGGGCCAGCAGGCCCAGCAGCAGACCAGCGACCAGCGCTCCATGGACCCGAGCCCGCATGGCACGCAGGCCGGCAGTTACTGCTGTACCGATGATCGCAAGCCACGCGAACAACCCGGGCATCCCGAAATCGAGCAACGTTTGCAGATACAGGTCGTGCACGTGAGGCACGACTGTCGCCGGTGAGTGCAGGATGGTGGGGTAGTAGGCCTGCAAGATGACGGGATAGGTGTTCAGGCCGATGCCCGTGAGTGGCATGTCCACGGCCATCACGAGCCCGCGTTGCCACAGCTCGACTCGGCCGCTCAGGCTTTCGACGCCAGCCGTGGGAGCGTCGCCCAACACCCGTTGGCGCAGGTGATCGGCACCGTCGACGGCGATCAAGGTCTGTATGCCCACGATCAGCAGCACGAACACGGCTACCAGCCCGCGCCGGCCGGCCGCCCAGACAGCACCGACACACGCCGCGACCAGCACGCCCAACAGCGCCGCACGCGATTGGCTCAGCACCACCACCGCGATCATGACACTGGCCAGGGCCAGCGCAGGCCAGCGCACATAGCCGCGTTGGCGCGCCTTCACAATGGCCAACGGAATCAGCAGGATGAGCGTCCCCGCCAGCTCGTTGGGATGCACACCCTGCGTGACCACCGTCGACGACTGGACAGATGACACCAGGTGAGGCAGAGCGGCGTAAATGCCCCTGTCGTCGATGAGCTTGTCGGGTGGTGCCGCCATTCCCACCACTCCGACCCCACTCAGCAGCGCGCCGACCAGCAGCAGGCCGAGCTCGGCTACGCGCAGGTGCCGCGCGGTGCGGCAGGTGTTGGCCACGGCGTACATCACCGCGAGGCCAAGGACAACACCCCAGAACTTTGGCGCGCTGTAGTCGAGCCGTACTGACGGGATGAGCGACACCAGCAACGCCAGGCCGAAAAGCGGCACGAAGCGGTCAACACGAGTGGAGCTGCTCCAGCGGCCGGTGGCCATGCGGCGCGCCATCCAGGTGGTGCCAATCAAACCGATGCCCAGCGCCGTCGCTCGGCCGGGAAAGAGCAGCGTCGGAGCGGCGGCCGCCAGCAGGACCCACTCGGCGCGCTGCACGATGCCTGCAATGGTTTTGCAGCCCAGAGCGAGCTCGTCGAACGGCGCACGCCGCGGTCGGGCCAGCAGCAAGTCTTCAGGATGTTCAGGAAAGACGCTCGTGGCCATTCGCGTCCAGTCTGCTACGCGCTGATAGCTACCTGGCTGGCGCCGCCGAGGGGGCGAATACAGCCACTACATCGCCCTCTTTCAGTCCACTCAGCACTTCGACATTGGTGCCGAACACGTCCCCAACACGGATGGGGCTGTCCGCGAGCTGCCCGCCGGGGTCGATCGTGGTCACCAGGGTCTGGTCGTTGACTTTGCGGATGGCGTTGGTTGGAACGTAGATCACATTGTTGGCGGAGCGGAGATTGACATTGAGCAGCGCACTCATACCCAGTTTGAGTGCGCGCGGCGGCGAGCTGAGCTCTACGGTCACCGGATAGCTGATCTTGGTCTCGCCACTACTGGTCAGCGTGGTCGACGGCGCTGCCGCCCCGCTGATATCGACGATGGTCCCGTCGACCGAGACGTTCTCACCCAGGCCAGGGAATGCGACGCTGACTTGTTGATTCAGTGAGAGCTGGCTGACATCGTTTTCGGAGGCCTGGGCGACGATCGATACACCGCCCTCGCCCGCGACCCGAGCGGCCACCGTGCGGGCGTCTACCGATTGGCCCAGCCTGACATCGACCGCCGCGACGATTCCGTCGAACGGCGCCACAGCGACAATCGTCCGTTGGACGGCTTGATGGGCCGCGTTTGCCACGTCCTGCAGGATGGCGGCCCGGTTCTCCTCACGTGCAAGATCATCGGCCGCCGGCCCTTGCTGCAGTGACGCCAGCTTGGAGCGCACAACGTCGAGTGCGGCCTGAGCCGACTGAACATTCACATCCGCCAGTTTCGACTCGAGCTCGTTCTGCGCCATCGAATCAGTCGTCTGAATCGCGCGGACTGCCTCCAGGCGCAGACTCTCCTCCTGGACGTTGCGCTGAGCCGCCCGAACCCGCGCCTCAGCAGCCGGCACATTCAGCTGCATATCGGCAGCAGTCAGTCTTGGGGCAGGCGCAGTTCTGGCTCTGGCGCGTTCCAGATCCTGGTTCGCCGTCACCTCCGCTGCCTGTGCCTGGACCAGGTCGTCCTTGGCCTGATCCAGGTCGAGCTGCGCCAGGCGCACCCCGCGATCGTCGGCCTGCTTCGCGGGCTCGAGCTGGGCTTGAAGCAGCTGGAGGGCGTCCAGAGCATGCCCCAGCTGGCGAGACGCTGCCCGCACGGACTCTGTGGCGTTCGCGGCAATCACGCCGGTCGGGTCCTTCGAGAAATCGAGGCGGTCAGCATCGGCTTGTGCATCACGCAGCGCTTCCTTGATCAGCTCGACCTGGTTTTCCTGAGCGGCGATGTCGAGCTGGACCCTGGCCACGTTGGCACCCGCCTGCGCTTCCGCGAGCTTGGCCGTGGCCTCGTCAACCTTGCGCTGAGCAGCTCGAGTAACCGAGGCCGCCTGCTGAGCCGCCTTGGCTGCCGTCGCGACCCGATCGGCGAGCGACTGCGCATCCGCTTGCGTCGCCGCATCCACGTCGGCCTGCGCCAGCTGCACCAGCCGCTGCGTCCGCTTGAGCTCTGTCTGGGCCGCCTCCAGGTCGTCGTTGGCAGTCTGCACTGCGACTTCCTGGAGCGCGATCTGGCGATCGCGGTCGTCCCTGGCCAAGGCGGCGGTTTGCTGATCGTGCTGCGCTTCCTGCTGGGCCAGTTGCTGCTCCAGCATCGCGCGCTGTACGTCGGCCTGGGCTTTTGTTACTTCAGCCCGTGCGGCAGCGAGCTGGTCTGGGCCTGCGCCCCGCTTTATTTCGGTGACTCTGGCCGCCTGGCTCTGGTATTCCAGCTCGGCGAGAGTGGCGCGCGTCTCGAGATCCTCGATAACGCTGTCGTCGACGGCGACTTCAACCAATGCCTCGCCTTTCTTGACCGCCTGCCCAGAGCGCACCTGGATCGCCGTCACGATGCCTGGTCGCTGAAGCGTCACCTGTGAAGCCACCGCCGGGACCACCCGGCCGGAGATGGTCAACGAATCTGTGATGGTGCCACGCTGCACGGCGTACGTCACGTTCGAAGGCGACCGCGGCCCGCCAGGGGAACTTGTCAGGGTCGTCTTGTCAATGGCCAGTCGCGGCTGCGGTGGTTCGGACGCCCCAACGACACCCTGGCAAGCGGCAAACGGCACCATCAAGATCGCCAATCCGACGTGTGCGGCGAAGCGACCGTATTGGCGGCCCCGATCTCCAATCCTTCGGCTATACGAGGAAGTGCTACGTAGCGTTGACTCCATACCAGCCTTCCAGTAGTCGCGGTGGCGCCGCGCGTGCGATCCTCCGAACGCTGGCTGTCTCAACCCTTTTCGGTGACCGAGACGGGTTCCGAATGTCCTGCTGCAGTCCCGTTCTTCGCGTCCTCAACGCGTCCATTGCCCTTCGTAGCGACTGGATCGTCCAGGTAGTAGTGGTTTCCGTAGTAGCCGGCGTAGTAGTAGCGGTATGGGCTGTAGCGCGAGAGCGGGGTCGGGCGGAGGTCGTTCATGACGATGCCCAGAATCGGCTTGCCGGCCGGGCCAAGCGCTTCGAGCGCGCCGCGCAGCGCATCCTGGCGCGTCTGACCAGCCCGGGCAACGACCAGGATGCCATCCGCATGAGTGGCCAATAGCAGCGCGTCGGCCACCGGGCCCACTGGCGGTGTGTCGATCACCAGCATCTCGAACACCTGCGCGAGATCGTGCAGCAACCGCGCAGCGCTTTCGGAGCCGAGAATCTCGCTGGGGTTGGGTGGAACCGAGCCCGAAGGTAGCAGAAAGAGGCCCTCGACGGGCGTAGCGACGACGTAGTGCTCGCTCCACTGTGGGTCAGGCTGGCTGCCGTTGCGGTGCGCTCGCTCGTGTTCGGTGAGCAGTGCCTCGACAAGTCCGGCGCTTTTGTCAAGGCCAAGTATGCGATGGGCGGTCGGTCGCCGCAGATCGCCGTCGATCATGAGTACTCGCTTGCCGGACTGGGCGAGAGCAGCGGCGAGATTGGCCGAAACCAGTGTCTTGCCATCGCCAACACCCGCACTGGTCACGACGATCGTGCGCAACGGCTGTTCCAGTGCGGCAATGCGCAAGTTGGTGCGCAGCGTGCGGAATGCCTCGGCGGAGGCGGAGCGCGGCGCCGTGGCTACCACCAGGCGCGGGTCGATGCGTGGTTCGCCCTTGGCCGAACCCGTACGTGTGGTTGCTGCGATTCGGCCCACCGCGGCAAGCGGCGCACTGCCACATACGGCGGCAATGTCCTCCGGCGCATGGATCGCGCCGACCAACCGGTCGAGCAGAAGTCCGGCGCCAGTACCGGCGGCAAGGCCAACGAGCAGTCCCAGCAGCAATGCCTGAGGTAAGGGCAAGGTGCCGACGGCGACGCCAGGTGTCGCGTTGTCCAGGATGGCAGCGGTATCCATGCTGCTCCGGGCTCGCTCGATTTCGACCAGGGCGTTGGTGTAGCTGGTTTGCAGGGCGGCGAGGCGCGTATCAAGGTCGTTCAGGTCGTTGAGGCGCGTCAGGTCGCCGCGCGAGACCATATCGTCAAGACGGTCCCGCTGCTGCTGAAGCGTGCCCAAGCGCGTCTGCATCTGCCGCGCCGAGTCCTGCAGCTGCTGGATCCGCTGCACCGTGCCGTTCTGTGCCGCCTGGACGTTTTCGCTGATGAACAGCTCGGCCACGCGCTGCGCCAGTTGTTGTGCATCCTGCGGCTGATCCCACGTGACGTTCAGGCGCAGAATGTTGGTATTCGGAATGAGCCGGGCATCAATTGAGCGGGCAAGCTCGTCGGGTCCGATTGGAAGCTTGAGTCGATCGACGACGATCTTGTCGAACGTGCGACTGCGCAGCACCTCAGAGTAGGACGCCGCGAGCGTGGCAACAGCGCTCGGCGCGACCTGGTCCGAGTTACTGCCCGTGTACGGCAGGAGCGCGCTCTTACCAGCCGGATTCAGCTGCAGGCTGACCGACGACTGATAGCGCTTCGGCAAGATCGACACCGTGAGGTAGGCGCAGGTCACGCCCAGGACGCCCAGTAGCACCAGCAGCCACCACCGCCGGAGCACTACGTGCGCAAGCGCTAGCACCTCCATGGCCGAGGATCCCAGTATAGCCTCCCCAGAAATCGTGCAAGCGCCGGCTTCGCGAGGGTTGGCGAAAACGTGCGTGCTTGACAAGATGGCCTGTCGAGGTCTTACTTAGTACAGGGCGCCGGGAGGGGGCGCTCGAGTGTTGTTTCGATTGTCCACTGCCCCAGCGGGTCATCTGGACGTTCTGTTGCGGCGAGGCTGGGCGATGCGTGGCGACGCAGAGCGAGATGTGCTGACGCGATTCAGCTTGCTGCAGACCAGCGCCGCAGTTGGCGATGTCCTCACACTAGTTGGGCTGTATGTGTCGGTGGTGGTTGGCCTGGGCGTATACGGGTCGGACCGGCTACGCCTTGTCACCTGGTGTGGGGCGCTTGCGCTCGTGTGGCTCGCCTTCGCCAGCCGAAACGGCCTGTACCACGTCTCGCTTCTGCGCGAGCGCTGCCGCAATCCGTACGTAACTGCCAAGGTCACGATCCTGGCGGGTTCGGTCTTTCACCTGATCCCGCTGGTAGGCGGACCGGTCGACTCGCGCATAACCAGCGCCGCGATCGTGCTTGTCTTGACGGCGGGAATGGTCGTGTGGCGCTTCGTGCTGTCGAACCTGGCGCTGTCAGCTATCCCTGATGAACCAGCCGACTTGCTGGTCGTCGGCACCGGCGCGGGCGCGCAGGCGTTGGACCGCGCACTGGCTACTCGGCTCAAGACCGGCCTGAGAATCGCGGCGTTCGTCGAGCCGGAGCCGAACCCGAACACCTCGGTCAAGCTAAGTGCGCCGGTTGTGACCCTGGCTCAGTTGGCCAGGCTGGTTCGCCGGGCGCGGCGAAGGCCACGGGTAGTGCTCGGCGTTGGCGAGGAGTCTCGCGCTCAGGTGTACGAGGAGCTCACCGCGCTAGCCCAGAGTGGAGTCGAGGTGGTCAGCCTGGCGACGGTCTACGAGGAGATCACGGGGTGTGTACCCGTCTGGCACCTCGGCAACACCTGGTGGGCGATTCTGCCGCGACCGTCGAGCGATTTGCTCTACATCGCGCTCAAGCGAGGCATCGATATGGTCGGTGCGCTTCTCGGACTGCTCGTCCTGATCGTCGTGCTTCCGCCGATCGCGCCGCTGCTACGACGCGAAACAGGCGGCCCCCTAGTGTTCCGACAACGGCGTGTCGGTCAGGATGGCAAGGTCTTCGATCTCCTCAAAGTGCGTACATTGCCGGATTTGCCGCCTTTCTCCGACCACTGGCAGCGCAAGAGCTACAACCACGCGTCTGCAGTGGGCGAGCTGCTGCGCTCCACCGGGCTGGATGAATTGCCCCAGTGTTGGAACGTGCTGCAGGGCCAGATGAGCCTGGTTGGGCCACGGCCATACGTGCCCGAGGAAGTCGCCGATTTTCAGGCGCGCATCCCATTCTTTCGCAGTCGTGCCCAGGTGCGGCCGGGTATCACTGGCTGGGCACAGGTCAACTGGGGCTATGGCCTATCCCTTGACGACGAGGTCGAGAAGCTGCAGTACGACCTGTTTTACATTGGCCATCAGTCCTTGTACCTCGATCTGCTGGTCATACTGCGCACGTTCAACTTGCTGGCACGGCGGCGTCGCACTCAGGGGTTGGTCGTGGCGGACCCGCTGGTCCCGAGCGGCGTCTAGAGGTCAGGCTAGGGATCGCGATCGCCGGGCTGATGAAAGACGCGCAACGGCGCGTCGACCGAGCTCGGGTTTGAATAGGTCAGGGTGACGGTCCGCGCTCGGCCGGGCTCGACCAGGATCGGTGCGCCAAAGATGATCACATTGCCCTCGCGACTGGTAGTCGGCTGATCGTCCCAACCGTCGGCGCCAAGTAGTGCGGAACCGGGCGGCGCCAGGACGCGAATGTAACCCAGCCACACGCCTTGCTCGTCACGCAGGTACCCGACCCGCCAGTCCCACCACGTGCCGCCCAGCAGGGGGTCCCAAGGCGCTCCGTATGTTGGACGATAGTGATTGCGATACGTCAGCGTGAGCAGGGCTGAGCCGTCGGCCTGGCGGGTGTACTGGCGCTCGCGAACGATGTACGGCATGACCTTACCGTAGGACATGCTGGTAGCAACGATACCCAGAAAATCGTCGCTACCCGGCCGCAGGCCGCCGTCCCATCCCTGCGCCGCGGCAACGTCCTCGAGCCGAGTGTCGCGAAACCACACGAGAAGGTGCTTGTCGCGCGCGGCTCGTTCGAGAGCCAGCACCACACGCAGCAATTGCGTTCCGCGTGCATCGGCCACCCTGGTGAGGAGGGCATGGTGCAGGGCACCCAGGATCTCAGTTTTGACGCGCTGGTAATCGGCGGCGCTGCGCAGGGCCTCATCACTACGGCGGCGTTGATCGAGCCGCTGCTGGACGTTGCTCGCGTCGACGTGGCCGCCCAGATCAGGCACGTCGACCCCGCCGACGGCATCTAGAAGTCCAGTCAGGGCTGCTCCGTCAATCGCGATCACACCGTCGATGTCATCGGCGCCGCCCTGGTGCTGCTGCCAGATCGTGAGCAGCTGTTGCGATGTCTGGCGGAAATCAATCCACCAGTTCGCGTCGCGCAGGTACCACGCGCCAAAATTCATGTACTTCTGGAGCGGCAAAGGCGGCATCAGCCTGGGCACACTGTGGTTGTCCCAGTCGTAGCTCGAGCGCACCTCCGATGCCACCACGCGGCCATGGTCGACCGTGAGCCGCCCAAGAGTGCCGATGAAGCCACCCGTCGCGCGCGCCTCGTCGTCGTTCTGGCCGACCAGCAGGTAAGTGCGGGGGCCATCGCCGCCGAGCAGGGTACTAGCCACATCCGGCAGAGTCGGAAATGTGGTGACTGCCGCCCGCAGCTGGCTCTGGTATGTGCGCGTACGATCGAGCAGATCGGCCAGCGGTGCCAGACGAGATTCGGCTCGCAGGGTGTCTGGTTGCACGCGTTCCAGGTGATCGAGAGCGATGCTGAGGCCGGTGCTGGCGTTTGCGAACGCGTCCGGCCGAGACGTGATGGCGGCGAGCAGGTCACTGGCAGCGACTTGATCAGCGGGTGTGGTCTGCAGCAGCGCTGCAGCGACATCGTCCAGTGCCTTACACGCGAGATCGCCAGCCGCTGCCAGCTCGGGCAGCTCAGCCCAGGCTCGCACACGCGCGATCGGAACAATCGATCCCGCGCGCATCGGAAGCAGCAGGGGACGTGCGGTGTCGACGCTGGCGCGGACTTCGGAGCAGCCGATGCGGAGGCTGCCCAGATCGCTCCTGGCGAAGGCCTGTTGCGCCTGCCGCAGATGCTGCGTCGCCGCCACGTAGCGTTGGTAGCCGGCGAGCGTCAGCTCGACTAGCAGCACCAGCATGCACAACTGCCACACCCATGGCTGCAATCGGCCCAGCCCGGGAACTGCTGCCACCGCGCGCCACGCGGCGAAGCGCGACCCGCCCACAACGTGCCTCGCCATGTGGGCTATTGTGCACCGCTGCCCGGGCGCGAGTGTAGGATGATCCAGGGGTAGGAAACGTGTGCCGGACCTGACGCTGGGACTCGCAGCGCTCGTCTTCCTGTTGACGGTCGAGCTCGCCAAGGCGGCGCGCTGGGCCGCGTTACTCGGTCCGAACCGGCCTCCCTACAGCCAGTGCGTGCAGGCACTCGTTTCGGGCCAGCTGACCAATCTACTCTCGCCGTTGCGCGCCGGCGATGCGATCCAGATCGGGTTTATCACGGTCCGAGGCGGAGCGCTGGCCCCGGCCGCCGCGACGCTGGTGGGCATCAAGCTCCTCGATGCATGCGTGCTACTGTTCATTGCGAGCTCGATCTTTGGCGTGTCGGCGCTGGGTGCGTCGGCTGCATGGGTCGTGGCCGGGGCCGCGGCGGCGTGCGCAGCCGCAGGCATGGCTATCGTCGGCGGCGGTGGGCAGATCCAGTTGGCACTCCTGCGCCTGCCGATGGCGGAGCGCGTCGGCATCGGCCACCTGCAAGATGTTGCGTTCGCCTTACACAGCCAGCGCGTGCTGCTGCTGGTAGGCCTCACCAGCGGCGTGGCCTGGTGTGCCGGCTTACTCGCGAATGTTGCCATTTTGGCGGCGGTCGGAATCCAGCCCACTTTCGACCTGGCCGCGCGCATGCTGGTGGCTGGCTATGCTGTCGGAGTGTTGCCGGCACCGCCTGGCCGGGTCGGTGTCTTCGAGACGGCGGTCGCGCTGGCACTCGGTTCAGCGGGCATCGCGCCACTGACCGCGCTGGCGGCCGGTGTCACTCTTCACGTGACTCAATTCATTGAGCTCGCGCTTCTGATTGTAACAAGCGTGGTGGTGCGACGATGGTTCAGGTAAGCGTCATTATTCCGGCTCGGGATGCCGCGGCGACGCTTGGCGCGTGCCTGGATGCGCTGGCCGACCAGGCGGTGCCGGGGGCGAACGCTGAGCTGATCGTCGTGGACGACTGCTCGCATGATCAGACGCGCACGATCGCCCAACGCCCGAACGCACGGGTCCTGCACGGCGCCGGCCGCGGCCC
>Ga0137369_10007813_pt1 | contig 10721 bp, 7 predicted proteins | sample SagtaG_12_FD_104918 | JGI IMG/M metagenome (GOLD analysis project Ga0137369, IMG submission 104918) | Vadose zone soil microbial communities from Sagehorn Ranch, Mendocino, California, USA - Sage1_L_113_16 metaG | ecosystem: Environmental > Terrestrial > Soil > Vadose zone | place: USA... | reverse complement strand
TCCAATATAATTCATAAGGTCGGGCATACTTGCGCTCGTTTACAGCGCGGGAATGGCGGGCGCTCGCAGCCCGCCCTCGCTTCTTGATAGACAAATCGATGCTCGCTAACAACGCAGCTTTTGTCGGATCCATTCCCGAAAATTACGACCGGTATCTCGGACCGGTTTTGTTCGAGCCTCACGCGGCTGATTTGGTTGCGCGGCTTGATTTGCCGGACAATGGAGTGGTCTTAGAGCTGGCCTGCGGCACGGGTATCGTCACGCGGCGTTTGCGCGAACGACTTGCGCGTACGTCAAAAATCATTGCGACTGATTTGAATGATGCGATGCTCGCTTATGCAATGCGTAAGTTTGACGCTTCAGCCGCTATCGAATGGAACCGGGCTGACGCGACCGAGTTGCCTTTTTCGGATCAATCTTTCGACGCAGTTGTTTGCCAGTTTGGGATAATGTTCTTTCCTGACAAGGAAAAAGCTGTGCATGAAGTCTTTCGCGTTTTGAAACCTGGCGGCGTTTTTCTCTTTAATGTGTGGGATAAGATCGAGCAGAATGATCTTCCGCGGGTTGCTCACATCGTCATCTCGAAATTCTTCGACGATAATCCGCCGAACTTTTATGAAATTCCGTTTTCCTTTCACGATCCCAGCGTTATAAGGTCGCTCCTTTCGACTGCCGGATTTCGGCAGATTCATTCCGAGTCGGTATCGCTGCCGGCAATTGCACACTCAGCGCGCGATTTGGCGCACGGTTTGGTTCACGGAAACCCGGTAATTGCCGCAATTCGAGAGCGCGACGAATCCCGCATTCCAGAGATCGAGGCCACGGTTGAAGCAACGGTAATCCGCGAGTACGGCGATGCGCCAGTGCGGGCAAGAATGCAGGCGTTGGTTTGTTCCGCGCTTAGTTCGAAAGGCTGTTGACAATTCTACCTAACAGGACTAGTGTCGCAACGCTTACGAGAAATAGCGTCTTTTGACGCTTGTTGCTGTGACGCTTTCGAGCGTAACCAGCTCGTCGATTGAAGTTGCCGGCAACCTTCGCACTAGATCACTAAGACGAACACAGCGACATTAAGGAAGACATGCGCTTAGTAATCTCGCGAACCTTTCCCAGGTCCGCGGTTTCGCCAGATTGAAAACCCGCGATCAAGTTCGCTGACACATACCTTCCTCAGCGAGTCTTGCAGGCACTGAAACGTTTCGTAGCTGCCAGCCATAAAGTATGGGTACGTCAAAATATATCCAAATGATGGATCGAATCTAGAAATCAAAGGACAACTTCCGGAGGTCCGAGTTGACCCAATACCCTTTAGGAGGAAACTCACATGCCCCGCACCTGGACAGTCATGATTTATCTCTCCGGCAATAACAACCTTGCCGAGAGCTGTGTCTACAACCTAACCGAGATGAGAAGGGCTAATCTGAATGACAGCATCGCGGTCGTTGCTCAACTCGACTCAATGGTCTATTCCAATCAGCCAATTACAATTGAGAACGACGAGACGCCGGGCGCGCTGAATGCTGTCTTAGAGGAAGCGCAAAAAATCAGGGCAGTCAAAAATGCGAAAGTAAAACGCGCTAAGCCAAGTAACTATGGCGAAGAGATTTTCGACTTCGTGCGCGATACAGTCAGACAATATAAAGCTGACCACTACATGCTTGTCTTGTTAGGCCACGGCGGTGGGCCGGCTAATGACTTTCTCAGGCGTGCGAATCGGGGCCAGGTGCAGAGCCTGACCATACCGGACGTGGGAAAGTTGGTTGAGAGAATCTCCAAAGGGCCGCTGCGCGGAAGTAAGATTGATATCTTGGGCTTCGACAGTTGTCTGATGAGCACCGCCGAGATGGCTTATCTCGTTCACAACCACGTTAAGGTAATGATTGGGTCCGAGGGATTCGAGCCTGAGGCCGGGTGGCCTTACAAGATCTTTCTGGAAGAGATGGCTAAGCTGGCTGAAAAGCCGGGTGGAGGAGACTATCGGGCTGTGAAGGAAACGGCCCGGAGCCAGGTTTGCAGTTATGTCAAGTACTACTCCGACTATCAGGCCGCGGCTGTTTCCGTGGATCAATCCGCTTGCGATCTGCAACACATGAAGAGTTTGAGGAAAGTAATCGAGCAGTTTTCTTATACGTTGTGCCCATATCTTGATCGTGGTGACGACGACATCCGCAACGCCTTAATACTGGCCCACTGGGAGGCGCAACCCTACCTGAATGAGCAATACGTTGACCTATATGATTTCTGCGAACGGTTGCGCTTCTATTGTCCAAAGCAGAAGAGCGATGTGCACCGGGTTTGTCAGAATATTATGAATGTTATCAGGGGATCAGAATTCGAGCTAAAGGCGCACCAGCAAGCGCTCGCGGGCAGAAATCTCAAACTCGCTGAATGTCATACCCCTCAGCTTGCGGATGTCGATTACCGCGAATTTGACAAGAGTTTTGTCATTCACTCCTGTTACGGCGGAGCCACGGTCCAATATTCCTATGGACTCTCGATATATTTCCCGTGGGCGGTGCCTTGGGATAATCCTGAAGACCCACAGAAATTAAAAGACTACTCTCAGCTTTACTTCGTTAAGGACACAAACTGGGTGGACTTTCTCTTTGCTTACTTGAAGAACACCAAACGAGCAGTGCGTCCCGGAGTGGGGCAACCGAAGGGCTTCGAACCGTTCTTAACGAGTAGATTATTCAACGAATTCTTGCCGACCGGTGTGCGCAACAGCGGCAACGATCGCAACAGTGGCAATGACCGTAATAGCGGCAACGACCGCAACAGCGGCAATGATCGCGGCAGCAACAATCGAATTGGGACTATGCGCAATCCGGCGACCAAGTTTACTGACTGTGACTGCGAAATCGGACCCACTGTCAGTCCAACGAGACGAGCCGGCAAGAAGAAAGGTAAGCGGAGAGCAACAAAGGCATAAGCTAGGAGTCTCCGCATCTGATTAATAGATCTTGGCCCGCAGGTTTGTCAGACATAGCTGGTTGCTGCTGGCTGGCGCTTTCATTTTTCTTGAATTGCTGCCGGCGCGCCGCCTTCTGCTTGTCGCGTTAGCGCAACCTGGACCAACACCACAAAGCGACGCCGACAAGACTCCGTTCCTCGTGCGCGGGCAACCTGCGAAACGTGAATTATCGAGCGGCGAAACCTTTTCCTATTACATAAGTCTCGAATCCGGCCAGTATCTTCAGCTTGTCGTAGAGCAGCAGAGCGTTGACGCAAGCGTGACTCTTTTCGGTCCGGATGATCGAGTGCTCACGCGCATTGACTGTCGACAGTTTGGGCCCACGCCACTGTCTCTCATTTCCGAATCTGACGGACGTTACCGCCTGCAAATAGACGCGCCCGAAAGAGCTCACACGCACGGGTGGTACGATTTGCAAGTGGCAGAAATAAGGTCGTCCAAACCACAGGATAAGCAACGCATTCTCGCTGAACAAACGTTCACTGAAGCCGAGACGCTGCGAAAGGATTGGACGGCTGAGTCGAATCGTCAGGCGATCGACAAGCTCAAGGGATCGCTACGTCTTTGGCAAGAGATCGGTGATCTCCGCGAAGAAGTTCGGACACTCAGGCGCATTGGTGATTTTTATCTCCCATTTTCTGATTATCAAAATGCTTTGACCTTTTACCTGCAAGTACTCTCGTTGAGCAAACGAATAAGAGATCCGTGGGAAGAGTGTGAGGCGCTAAATCAGATCAGTGGTATCTACATGACGCTGGGGGACAATCAAAAAGCGTTCGCCGCGTGCTCAAGGGCGGAAGAGATCGCTCAAAGAACCGGGAATCGCAGGGGACAAGCAACCGCGTTGAATAACATCGGTGAGGTCCACAATTGGGCCGGTAACCTACAGCGAGCTCTGGACTTCTATCGCCAGGCCTTAGTGATTTGGAAGGCTATCGGAGACAACCGCGGACTCGGCCAGACGTATACGTACTTTGGGTATACCTATTCAGATCTGGGCCAGACGAGTGAAAGCTCCGATGCTTATGATCGAGCTATGCAATTTTGGCAAGCTGCCGATGATCAGTACGGACGCGCGCGCACATTAAGCGCTCTCGGGCGCTTCTATTCTCGCATTGGAGAAAGGCAGAAGGCTCTCGACTTCTTCTTTCAGGCAATGCAGTTGAGTCAGCGACTCGGTGACCCAATTGAGGAGGGAAGAACTTGTAGCGGGATTGCTTATGTTTACAACGATCTGGGTCAACCCCGAAGAGCGCTTGAGTATTATGACCGCGCGCTATCTCTCTTTCGATTGGCCAATTACCGAAACGCGGAGGCGGGAATTCTCAACGACTACGCGGGAGTTCACTTTTCTTTGGGTGAATACCAGGAGGCGTTGAAGTATCTGCAACAGTCGGTATCAATATTCCGAAGCACCGGTAACCACCGCATGGAGATCGTAGGACTACGAGATATCGGTCGTGTTTTTGCGGCCCAAGGCGATGATACCGAAGCGCTAAAAGCTTACTTCCGAGCGCGTTCTTTCTATCATTCAGAGCAGGGCTTCCGAGGAGAGGCAATCACACTCAACCTCATCGGTGACGTTTACCAGGAACAGCGTGAGTTGCAGAAGGCACACACTTACTATGCCGAGGCCTTGCCACTTTTTCGAAGAGCCGAATACCGGCTTGGCGAGGCGGCTACGCTATACAACCTTGCAAGTATTGAGAGAAGTCGTCTGAACTTCAATGCGGCGCGGGCGCCGATAGAAGCCGCGCTAAACCTGGTGGAAGCTCTGCGCGGCAAAGTCACAAGTCAGGAGTTGCGCAGCTCTTACTTCGCTTCCGTCCGCCAGCATTATGAACTTTATATCGACGTGCTCATGAAGCTGCATCAGCAAGAGCCCGCCGCCGGTCTGAACGAAGCTGCTTTTGACGTCAGTGAAAAAGCCCGGGCACGTTCACTGGTTGAATCGTTGAATGAAGCCCGGGCCGACATCAAGCAAGGCGTCGAGGGTACGCTACTGGATCGGGAGCGCTCTTTGGAACAACAACTCGATGCGAAGGCCCAGCGGCGTCAGGTTTTGCTGGGTGAAAAGAAGAAAGATGAGGCCGACGCGGTTTCCGAAGAGATCGATCAACTAACTGCTCGCTATGATGAGTTGCTGGCACAAATCAAATCTCAAAGCCCACGTTACGCAGCTTTAACTCAGCCGCATTCGCTCAACGTGAAAGAAGTTCAAGAACAATTGCTCGACGACGATTCAATTCTGTTGGAGTACATGTTGGGCGATGAACGAAGTTATTTGTGGGCCGTCACGCGAGGCGATGTTTATAGTTTTGAGTTACCGGCGCGGGCACAAATCGAAAAAGCGGCCGGCGACTTTCATGCGAGTCTGATTGCGAATCAGCCTCTGGCGAATGAGACCTTCGAAGAGAGGCAGACGCGGGTCGCGCAAGCGAACGCTCGCATTACAGCCGAAGCCGCGACGCTCAGCCGAATGGTTCTTGGACCTGTTGCGGATAAATTCGGCTCGAAGCGGATACTTATAATCCCGGACGGCGCGCTGCAATATATTCCTTTTCAGGCTTTGCCTGTTCCGACCGCAGACGCGTTACTGACAACGGCCGAGCCGGTCCCGCTATTGCTAAACCACGAGATTGTCTACGAGCCGTCCGCGACCACCCTCGCGCTTGTACTTCGTGAAAACCGCGGCCATCGCCGAGTCGCCGGCAGCGTTGCAGTGTTTGCCAATCCGGTTTTTGAATCGGACGATCAGCGTGTGCGCTCAGAAAATTCCGTTGCACTAGCCGACGCGCGCCGCGGAGATCAATACAAAGAGCAACTCAAAGAGGTTTTTAGGGATGTCGGTTTAGGCGATGGCGGACGAATCCCGCCGCTGCCGGCATCCCGGGAAGAGGCTGATGCGATTATCTCTGTACTTCCCTGGCGCAGCGCACTAAAGGCCGTCGATTTTGAGGCCAGCCGCGCGACAGTTGACGGAACCAATCTCGGTCGATACCGCGTCGTACACTTCGCGACACATGGCGTTGTTGATTATCAGCATCCGGAGTTATCCGGTCTGGTGCTTTCATTGGTCGACCAACAAGGGCGTCCTCAGGATGGGTACTTGCGTGTACACGACATTTATAATCTGAAGCTGCCGGTCGATCTGGTGGTGTTAAGCGCGTGCAACACCGGCTTGGGGAAGGATGTAAAAGGCGAAGGCTTGATTGGCCTTACCCGCGGTTTTATGTACGCGGGAGCCGGCGGCGTTGTAGCTTCGCTATGGAAAGTGGATGACGACGCTACCGCAGAGTTGATGAAGCACTTTTACGAAGCGATGTTCACAAAAGGTCTTCCTGCTGCCGCTGCGTTAAGGGACGCTCAGTTGATCATGTGGCAGCAAAAGCGTTGGCATGCGCCGTACTACTGGGCGGCCTTCGTGTTGCAGGGACAGTACAATCAAAACGAGATGTTGGACCCTCAGTTACGGGCTTGGGAAATCGCCGCACTTGCAGTGCTCCTTTCAACCATCCCTGCGATCGCGTTTCTTTTCTTCAGACGGCGAAGACTACTTCGCCAGAAGAGGTGACCTATCTCGTAGGTCAATTATTGGTTATGCGGAAAGAATATCGTGGTAAGTCTTCGTACTCACCGGCTGGATTACGGCCGCCCAGTTTTATGTAGTAGTCACCTCGCGTAAGAAGCCTCGCAGGCAGTGAGAACGGAACAACAATGCCGGAGTTGGTGCTGGCAGCTGACAAGCCATCAAGCCTAAATTTTTCTGAGCCCTCTGCTGTTTGTAAAACGGCACGATAGCTTTGATATTGATCGACGCTTGCGATCCTTAGATCAAATCTCACCGAATCAGCGCCCGGCGAAATGACAATCTGTTTGATCTCGCCTTCGCTGCGAACCATTCCGGGAGTCAACTCAAATGCGAGTATCTTACCGGGCTCTTGCGGGGTGGAACTTCGCCAGGATTTGAAGACGGCCCAGGAAACGACGGCTACAATTACTAGACCGGCAGCCATCAGAGCATAGGATACGATTGGGTTTTGAAAAGGCAGGAACGGGAAGGCCGGTTTGTGACGTTGGTCTAAACGATGAGATGAGAGGTGCCTGTCGAGAGCTCGTCCCAGACGAAGCTTGTCGCGACTTTCAGGATCAACCAGAAAGTTCTTCTCGAACATTAGATGCTCGTCGATCCTTAATTCTGAATTAACGTACTCATCGACGAGTTCGTCCTCAACGATCTGTACTTCCTCGTAGAACTCATCGTCGGTCAGGATCCTTTGCTCGATCGCTTCGAGGTCTGCTCCGGCGAGTTGCCCCAACAAGTACTTCTTGATATTCCCCTGAATTTCAGGATCTGAAGTCATGTCAAACACTCTTTAGTTCGGGGCCAGTCCTAAACTGAATGATTAATCAGTGTAATCCATTTCAGGAAGCTTGATTTCTAACATCCGAAGGCCGCTCAGTCGAACGAATAACCGTCACTGGAAAAGGTCATTTAATGAACGGACTGCTGGCGAAGGCATTCATTCAGACACTGTTGGAGTAGCGAACGAATCCGGTGCGCTCGGATTCGCAGAGCATTCAGGGCAATCCCCAATTGACTAGCCAGTCGCTGGCGGCCCTCGATTCTGGCCCGCTTGTCCTTCTGATAATACTGCAATACCAGCTCGCGCTGGTCTGCCGATAACCGATCCAGACAAGAGTCGAGGCACTGATATTCAAGCTCTTTCTCTTCGCTGTATGAGGATACGTCGCAAACGAATTCCGGCAGCTTGGGCCTCTTTAAATATTCCATGTGGACCAATTGAGCAACTTTGTAGAAATAGAACCGCGGGCTGCCATGGTAGCCGTCGAGAATAGTTTCCAGTTTCGCGGTAACGCGGTTGATAGTCTCGTCGGCGAGATCCTCAGCCTCCGAGCAGCCGCGTCGCGCAAAGATCTTAATCAGACGTTGTCGAATGGCCTCATATTCTTTGCCGGCTGCTTCCAGATTAGCGTCGAGCCAACGAAGCAACCGATCAAAATCTTCTTGCGTGAGCACCCAACCCGTCTTCATCGGAACTCAGACTAAGCGGAAAGCGAGCGGAAACGGTGATTGACGCGCGAAGACTAATTTGTCTGCAAATAGATGTCAACACCAAACCTTTGATCGCCAGATGTATTTTCCTGCGAAATCGGCCAATGCCTCGAAAGTCTTTGACCTCTAAACGGTTCTGAAATTAAAGCATTGAAGATTGCGAAACATTCTGCGGCTTTAGGGGAAGCGGGAGCCGGCGGCTAATCCGCGCACGATTCTCAAATCAAACCATGCGATTCTGATCCTCAGAAATCAAGCGCAGACGCTGTCGGGCGATGTCAATGGAAATCTTGCTGAAGCGCGCATGCAATCTTCTCAAGCTCTTTCGAGTATGAAACGTTTCGCGGCTTGGCGACATATAGGTGTAGGAGACCGATTTCTTAGAGATCCTTGCCCACGCGCGTGCGGACAGGTCAAGGTCCGCTTCCTTAGGGGCGTATCCCCCGGATGCGCCCCGCTCGCGACGGCAAAACCATTCGCAGGGTGAGCTACAACTACTCTCTCACTAAAAGGGCGGACGCATTCGATCCGCCCTTTAAACTAATTGAATAGAGGGACGCTTTCGTCGGGAGTCATGGCTTGACGGGCGTCTCTTGATGAGAGAATGCCAACCATTTTCCTCCCCGATTGACCCAGACGGAGCTCGCCCAAACGGTTGGAATTGCGGTGCCGGCGCATGTTCCATCAGCCACGCCTTTGTAGGTCAATAGCGCCGCGCTGGAGTTGATTGTGGTGAGCTTCCAATCGCTCAACGAATAAGACTTTACTTCGCAAGGCATCGAAGTAATTTCTTTGACGGTGGCCGCTTTTCCCGCGACGCCGCTTTCGCCTACCATGACGCTATCGGAAGCCAGCCAGGCTTGGAATGGTTTTGCGTCCTTGTTCTTCCAGGCTTCCCACAATTTCGTTTCGGAGGCCGAGAGTTTCTTGAGCATTTGGGCTTTGGTCATCGCCGGCTTCGGTTTGGGCGTCGGCGACGCCTGCGGCTCAGGCTGCGCGAAACAGAAGGAAGCAAACGCGATGACCAGCATCGCGGCCAGGGGTAAATGTCTTTTCATTTTACTTCTCCTCGATTTGAGAAAATTCTATGAACAGATCTTCGCGAGTAAAGCGCACTCTTCTACTACTTCGAGGAGTCGCTTGTCAATTGTCGCGTTAGGGATTTCGAGGAAGAAATCAAAGCAGAGGTCGATCAGTTTTCGCAGCAGTGCGCAAGAACTGTTTATTCTCGTAATCGCGGCGCGCTACTTTGGTCAAACGTGAGAATGGTGCCGCCGAAGCCAACCGCCCAACCGTGATTTCGATCGGTGAAGAAAAGACGCTGGAGTGCATGAGCGGTGCCGGTTGATTCTACCGACCAACGTGCGCCGCCATCGGTGGTGTGTAGCAATAAGCCTTGATTACCAACAGCCCAGCCATTGCTCGAGTCGACGAATTTCACGTCCATTAGATCAAGTGTTACGGGAGAGGGCTGCGCTGACCAGCTTCGTCCGCCATCGATTGTCGCAAAGATCCGTCCGCCTGCGCCTACGGTCCAACCCAGACGATTGCCGACAAAGCTGATGGCATTGAAGCGTGCACCGGCGCCATCGCGCACAGCGCCGCTTTGCCAGGTTAGGCCTCCGTTACTGGTTTGCAAGATCGTCGCGCCGGCGCCGACCAACCATCCGTGCGCGTAATCGACGAACGCACCACCCAACAATAAGTGTTTAGTTGGCGCCGTTTGCCGCGTCCAATGCATGCCACCGTCGACCGTAGCCAACACTATGCCGGTTTCACCGAACACCCAACCGCGCTCCGCGTCAGCGAATACGGCGCGCACTAACCGCGCATTAGAGTCAGGTCTCGGAAATACTTGGCGCCAGGTCAAGCCGCCATCTTCGGTTTTCAATAAGTACGATCGCGCTTCATCATTCGTCTTTAATTTCAGCTCATCGCGTTCAGCGATGAGCCAGCCAATACTTTCGTTGGCAAAGTAAACATCTTCGACAGTGTCCCTCGTCTGGGTAAAGACTTTCTGCCAAGTCTTGCCACTATCCCTAGTTTCGAGCAGTGTTCCGCCTGAGCCGGCGACCCATCCATGATCATTATTCAGAAAGTAAACGGCGTGTAGCCACGCCATCGTGCCCGATGATTGACGAGACCAGATTGAGCCGTAGGCAGAAGGCAGTAGGCAGAAGGCAGAAAGCAGGAGGCAGAAAACAGGAGGCACCAGGCGGGAGGCAGACCGCAGGAAACACGGTGGGACGTACTGACGAATCGAGCTTTCCTGAAGTTCGATCGATTTCATGTTCTTCCTGCTTTCTGCCGTCTGCCTCCTCCTTTTCTACCATCCGCCTGTAAATAATCGAGCGAACGTCAAGACCTGAGTGAATCCCATGATCGTCTGCAACTTTTTCAGAGTATTGCCGGGAACGATGACTTGATCGCCGGGAACCAAATAGATCGAATCCGGCGCCTCGCCGCGATAGATGGCGGAGAGATTGACGGGAATTTGCGCCAAGCTTCCGTTTGCTTGCTTGCGCAGGACCACGATCTTCTTGCGATTGCCCGTTTGCAGAACGCCGCCTGCTTCGGCGATCGCTTCGCTGACGGAAAGACGACGCGTCATTAGTCTGATTCCCGGTTGGCCTACGTCACCGACCACGCTATAGCGATACGACCCGGCTT
>Ga0137369_10007811_pt1 | contig 10722 bp, 12 predicted proteins | sample SagtaG_12_FD_104918 | JGI IMG/M metagenome (GOLD analysis project Ga0137369, IMG submission 104918) | Vadose zone soil microbial communities from Sagehorn Ranch, Mendocino, California, USA - Sage1_L_113_16 metaG | ecosystem: Environmental > Terrestrial > Soil > Vadose zone | place: USA... | reverse complement strand
TGGCGTACATGCCGACCGGGCCAGGCAGCATCCCACGAACACCCTTGGGCCAGGCCAGGCGAGGGTCGCCAGGGTGCTTGGCCACATGGAACGGCACCTGGGCCACCTCGGCGAGGCTGACCGGCAGCCAGTGGTGGACGCCGAACAGCATCGCGGCGACCTGGCCGACCAGCCACACCACCACCGTCGCGGCCAGCGCCGTGCCGACCGCCAGCCACAGCAGGTTGTCGACCGCGGACTCCGAACCCTGCGGCTTGGGGGACTCCACCCGCTCACGCCGCACTGCCATCACCGCCTTCGGCGGTGAGGCCCCGCGTCATGCGCCTCGGGTCGGCCTCTTCCACGAGTTCTTGCAAGTTCTCGCCACCAAGGGCGATGACTCCGCCGTCGCGCTGCTGGCGCCGAGCCTTGACCGCAGCCAGCGCAAGGCGGGTGAAGTAGGCACTCCGGGCGTGTTCGGCACGGCGCCGGCGCTCGTCTGGGGGCAAGGTTCCGTCCGGGTCAACCTCGGCCTCGAAGCGAGCCAGGAACGTGGCGCGGCCGTTGGCGGTTGTCTTCCGTGCGTCGTGCTTGGCGTGCATGCTGTGGGCCGCGAGCCGAGCGCGTAGGGTCCGCTCAACAGGGGAGAGGCCCTGCCCGCCGCTCGAAGGCGGTGAGCCTGAAGAGGTACGCTTGTCGCGCATCTCGGGGGTTCCTTTCGACGGGTCCTACCTGGGATGTCTGGCCCCGGTGCAGGTCGCATCTGCCCGGGGCCACTTCTGTCGCGTACCACCTCCTCCTTACTGACCGGCTCGCCTCCTCCTCACTGACTCGCTCACTGGCTGGCCGCTTCCCTGGCGTCACCTCCCTTCTGGGCGGACTCCTCCGTCCGTAGCACAGCGGACGCATATTGCCGATAACGATCGGCTATATACGTCCGGTTGTCAAGGGAAGGAAGCGTCCGCGATGATGACCACCTATGGAGATGTCCAAAGTCATTCGCCGACGCAGAGCCGAACTCGGCATGTCTCAGGCTGACCTCGGTGCCGCCGCAGGAGTGGACGCGCGGCAGATCAGACGCTACGAGGCTGGGCAGAGTCAGCCGGCCCTCTCGGTCGCCGTCGCGATCGCGGACGCACTCGGGATCTCCCTCGAGGAGTTGGCGTCCAACTCGCGCGACGCAGCGAAGGAGGTACCGAGAGCAGCGCCGGTCAGCGTGGTCGATGTCGTCAAGGCCGACCCCGGCTTGGACGACAGCGGGCGGGAACTCCTCACCACCGTGTATCGCTGGCTCGTCCGCCAGCGGCGAGGGTCCAATGCCAAGTCGTGAGCGCATGAGACAACCTTGCCGGCAGAGCACAGCGCTCGAAAGCCCACGCGCATATACCGAGACGGTCTAGAAACCGCGATAGGAAGCGGGAACCGTGACCTCCAGAAGACACCAGCCCCCGGCGGCGCCGCCTCCCGGCTTCTGGGATCGCCCGGAGATCGTGGACGCCCTCGCCGCTCGCGACATGGGCGCCGTCGTCCGCAACTACCGCAAGTGGACAGGGGCAAGTCAGACGGACATCAGCATTCTGGTTGGCATTCCGCAGCCCCATGTGAGCGAGCTTGAGCGAGGCTTCCGGCACGTCACTGCGCTCGACCTGTTCGAGCGCTTCGCCGACGGGCTGGGCATCCCTCGCCAGCTACTCGGCCTTGCCGAACGCTCGGACGACGGTCCGCTAGCCGATGGAAGGGACGAGCACGTCGCAAGCAGCCAGCGCGAATGGCAGCGCACGCGTCGCATGCTCAACCAGCATCGCCCCGAGCTGACGCGACTCGCGGCCCAGCTCTACCCGTCGTCGATCAGGCTTGCTGACACAGGCATCCTCACGCCCGAGGAATGGCGACTCGATGAGCCGGTAGACCTCGGTGCAATTGACCTGACATTGCGTGAGGCGCCGCTGCCCCTTGTAACGGGTCGGCACGAGGAGACGCGACCGTTGCGCCCGCTGGTGGCGCCAGGCCGGCATTACGATAAGTACCACCGCGCCATGCGCGACCTCGACCGCCCACGCTTGTTCGAGAACCGCGTCTGCTACCGCCTCCTGGGTGTTGAGGGGCCGAGGTTCACGGTCCAGAGCGGAGTGACGGTTGGGCACATGCGCTACTTCGACATGATCGATGTGGGCGAGGCCCTGGCCCACGAGGTAGCTCGCGCGTCGATCGATCGAGACGGCAACGTCAGAGAGGACCGTTGCTCGTGGGAGCGTCTGCCGTTCCGTCGGCTCGTGCGCGACCCGTTCGACCTTGAGGCGTATCCGCTGATGCTGTCGATCAGCACGCTTACCATCCGCCGGAGCCGGGCGGGCGCCACCTTCCTGCTGCTACGGCGCGGCGCCGGCCAAGTGGCTATCGCTGGCGGCATGCTCAGCGTGATGCCGACTGGCGTCTTCCAGCCCGCATCGATCCTCCCAGCGCCCGAATCCCCAGACTTCGACCTGTGGCGCAACATGATGCGCGAGTACAGCGAGGAGTTTCTCGGCAATCCCGAGCACGACGGCAGCGGCGACCCCATCGACTACGCGAACGAGGAGCCCTTTCGGACGCTGGACGCCGCCCGACAGGCCGGCAAGATCCGTGTCTACTGCCTCGGAGCCGGGATCGACGCCCTGAACTTCGTTGGCGACCTCTTCACGGTCGCCGTGTTCGACGCCGACGTTTTCGATGAGGTCTTTGACGAGCTGGTGGAGCTCAATGAGGAAGGTACTGTGGCCAGCGGCCCGGATCGCCAGCAATTTACCTTCGGCGACTCCACCATCTATGACCTTCTGACCACCGAGCCAATGGCACCCAGCGGCGCAGCGTGCCTGTATCTTGCCTGGCAACACCAGGCGCTGTTGCTGAGCTAACTGCTACAGGCGATTTACGGGGGACCGAAGACGGTGCGCCTCGCGGGCACGAGCATCGGCCGCAGAGGCGCCGTAGCGCTGGAGCATGGTGCGGGACCTCCAGGAGGCGAGCCGCATCAGGTCCATCTCGCCGCCGCCGTCTGCAAGCCACTGATGCGCGAAGGAGTGCCGGAACTGGTGGGGATGCAAGCCGGGGAGCCCGACTGAGGCGCCGCAGTCAGCGACGACCTGGAGCAAGGCCGGAGGGGTCATGGCGCCGGCGCCGCCGATCCACAGGTTCGGGGGAATGGGCGAACGAGTGGCTGGCGCGCAGGCGGAGGTAGCGGTCGATGGCGAGGGCGGTCTTGCGGCCGAATAGGACGGCGCGTCGTCGGTCCTTGCCGAAGGACGATGGCGACCTGGTCGTCGAGGTCGAGGTTGTCGGAGAGCAGGATGTCGGCGGCCTTGAGAAGTCGTGAAGCCTCTTGATCAAGGAGCTCCAGATGGGCCGCTGAGCTGCGGCGATGCTCCGAGTGGTGCGCCGCCAGGGACTCGAACCCCGAACCCGCTGATTAAGCAAATGATCTTGCTTGACCGGCTGAAGCCGCATGCTTAGGCTCCCGCCGGACAGTGGCGCCCATTTTGCCAGGAGGCAGTCCACGTGATCGCAGCGCTCGCTTTCGTCAGCGCAAAACGGCCCTTGGTCGGCCCAGAAGCACTGGCCGAGCTAGGCACAGACGACACCAGCTACCTGGAGCGCCACGTCGACAAGCTGCGAGCGGAAGCCGGCGCGGCTGACTCTCTGCGTAGCCGGTTCAAGGCCGGCTCGAACGTGGAGGAGTTGCTGCAGCAGCTACGCGACAAGGACGATGCGTTCGTCACGGCCGCCGCGATCATCGCTCAGCGGGTGAAGGATACGATGGACGCCTCTACGAATCCAAGCCCCGGTGTCCTCGCCGTAGTCCGCTCATCAACAGATGAGTCGACCCAGGCCGTCTCGGTCCTGAAACTGGATGCGATCAACGAGGCGGCACTGTTCGAGCTAAAGCCGCATCAAGTTCGTTTGAGCGTTTTGCGTGACCTACTGCCGGCTCCTGGCGACCTACACAAGGGGGTGTCCTGGCCAGATCCTCGACCGATTTCCGACGCCATCGTGCTCGAGCGCAACGCGAGCGCCGCCCGTTACTTCTTCAACGCCTGTGAGCTCGACGTTTCCCTTCACTCGAACGAAGCCGAGAAGGCGCTGCAACGGGTGCTCGTGCAAGTGCCACGCGAGCAGCGACCCGCTGTGGCCGCCGAGATCGCGCAGCTCTCGGGACCGGTGGAGGAGGTAGCCGCAGCCATCAAGCAGCGTGCGCCCGACGTCTCCGTTGATCTGCCGGAGCTCGGTAGTCGGGGGCGCCTTGGTGGACTTGTCCGTCCTGGCAAGATTGCAGCGGGGAGAACCCGCTTCGGGGCTGACGGCATCGACGTCCGCGTCCCCCACGACCTGCTCGGCCGTGTGTCGATCCGCCCGTATGGCGGGGGGTGGCGAATGACGATCGACTTCACGACCCAGCCGACGGAAGGGGCCGGATAGCCTGTCGGCGACGTTTCTACACTGAGGCTATGGAACAAGCACTAGAAGGATCAGTTGCCGAGATCCGCCGAGTGGCCGAGGAGATCAGGAAGCTCGCGGTCGCCGGGTGGACGGTCGAAGACGCGATCCTATCGGTTCGGTGCCGCGCGCCTGCAGGTCTTTCCGGTGCGCAGATTGCAGCCGCGCTGGCTCCTCTCGAGCCACTGGCTCAAACCGAGGTCCAGCTCACGGCCGGCGGCGTCGCGCTCCGCTTGGGACAGCAGCCAGGATCGACGCTCGACCTCACCGATGACCCAACTGGAGATCCATCCGGACGGTTTGTCGGTCCGGAGTTGGTCGCCGCTCAGCGGGCATGGTCGGGCGACCCCACCGCGGCGCTCGAGCTGAGCGGGACATGGGAGGCCGACGCGACCGTCTACCTGGCTAAGCCGCTCAGCGATATCGAGCCGAGTATCGCTTGGCGGGTTTGCCGAGGACTCAAGCCGATCGAACACCTCGTTGGGTCGCTGCCATGGTGGCGCATGGCAGAGCTGGTGCGCGATCCTGCCGGTCCGGTGGCATTTGTTGTCCTCGACACCGAAGTCGACTACCGGACACCCACCTTGGCCATTGTCGCCCTAGACCGGCTACCGGTCACGGGATTGCAAAAAGACCTATCTGGTCGACGATCGGCACTGGCGACGACCGCAGCCTCGATGCTTCCGCCGAGCGTGGTCCTGCCGGAGGAACTCATGGCCGAGTCGCCGATCGGGGCAGACACGCTCAGGAATGCGTTGAGTCGCCGGGTCGGCGCGCTGAGCTGGAGCTGGCTCAGCAACAGCGTCCATATCGATGGCGGCACTGCATACCTGGAGTTTTTTGGGTATCGACGAGTGGCCTTCTCCCCGGGTGACGATGGTGTCAACCCTAGGGGCGTCGCGGAGGAAGCGTACCGGCTGTACCGATGGGCGACGGCAGATCAATCACCTGATCGCGTGCTCGCAGTCAGGCAGGTCGTGTCGCTTCAACCGGGGCTTGAGCTTCCCGATCGGCCGGCCGATGTTCGCCAAGCGGCAGAGCCTCTGTACCGCGCCCTTCGAAGCAACGAAGTCGCAGCGGTGCTCGATACTCAGCGACAGGCCAGGGCCATCGCAATCGACACTGCCAGGCAGAGCGCCGAGGCTGCCCAAGTAGCGGCCAAGTCAGCGACTGAACGGACGATCGCATCGCTTGGCGTGGTCGCCGGTGTGGTCGTCGCCAACGCAACGGCTGTGCTCAAGGCAACTGACGCTCAAGAACTCGCGATCGCGATCGCTGTCGTTCTGTGCTTCCTGGCCGCTTGGACTGTCTTCATCGAGGGGCCAGCCATCAGTCGTCCGCTCCGAGACCTTCGGAACGACTTCGAAACCATCGCGAGGCTGTTGGATGCGGCAGAACGCAAGGCCATTCTGGGGATGAGTACCATCAAGTCGGCAGCGCGGCGCGCTCGCGTCGCACGCGTTAGCGCTCCAATCGTTTACTTGGCCGCGGCCGTTGTGTCGTTACTCATCGCGCACTTCCGGTTCGGATGGCTCGCATGAGCAAACCGGAGCACAAAGCCTCGATGTCAGTCACCAGCCCGGCAAGTCCCGGAGATTCGCGATCTCGCTGCCGTCGAGCGCGGCCAGAAGGCAGTCGGGCTCTGTCACGAACCAGAGCGCCGTCCGCCACGCCACCTCACCCACCGTTTTCCTGAAGGCCGGGTCCGCCCGATCGAGGTAGGCCGTCACGAAGTAGACCTCCTGCGCGCTGAACCCGGACTGCTCCAACCAGGCCGTCACGGCGGCTACGCGCGCGGGGTCAGCCACACCCTCGGTGGCAACAGCCTCGACGGACACGAATCGTAGCGGCTTTGCGATGTCTGCCAGCAAGACATCGGGAAGCGGGTCGCCCGCCCGGTACTGGAGCCGGAGCCGCCGCATGAGGCCCTCGTCGACATACCGCACCGGGGCCGCGCTGTCTGAGTAGGACAGCAGCACCGGCTCGGTGAGAAAGCGCGGGGCGAACTGCTCGATGATCCCCTTGATGATCGGCTGTGATGGTCCGCCCGAAAGTGGCTTGGTCGTGCCGTCCGGGAGGGTCATCGTCGCGGACGCCTGCACCGCGCGGATTGCCACACGGGCCAGCTCGGCAGGTGCCAGGTGCGCCTCGCGCCAGGCAGTGACTTTCCCCGTCCTGTCCTCGTCCGAGCGGGCCGGGTCGAAGAGATCCGCGAAGTCGGCGGTCAGCGCATACCGGCCCTTCCCGGAGGTCTTCGGCAGGTCCCGCTCGACGACCGCCCCGACGTCCTTGAGTGCCCGGACCGCCTCGTCCCGGATTCCTTCGCGGCTGTTGGGGGCAAGCCACGGCTTCCCATCTGCCTTCTGCCGCGGCTTCAGGATTCGGTCGAGGTAGCCGATCCGCGACCGGAAAGCCGTCCTTGCGGCCTGCCTGTCGGACATCTCCACAACCGCCTTTGGAGCGATCCAGCGGCCGTTCCCCTCGATCGCGAGGGAATAGAGCATCACGAACACCGTGCGGGCAGCGTTGGCGTTCGTCAGCCATGCCCGTCGGGTCATCCCCTCGGGGAACACCTCTGGCAGCCAGCCTTGCACCTGGGCCAGGGTCGGGAACCGCTCCTGAAGCCAGCCGGCGACGATTGGCATCAGTCTGCCCGGAGGTAGGCGCGCAGGACGAACGCATCCCGGTCGTCCGCCTCAAGCAGTCCGATGAGCGCGTCAGGCGCCGGCAGAGGCAGGGCGGCAAGCTCTGTGGCCGAGACGGCAACGGTTCCCGACAGCGATCGGAAAAGCCGATCGACAGGCTCGCAATTGAGCAGTGCGGCCAGCGCCTCCACGGGGACCTTCGGGACGACGTCCCTCGCCGTGACAACGTTCAAATGGTTCTCGACGACGGCCGGGGGGGAAGCGAAGGGGGCGGCAACAACGCGGCGGGCTTGTTCCTTTGCCGTGGTCCGCTTCACCAGGACCGCCGCATGCTCGAGGACCAGGTGGCGCATGCCATCGACCGACAGGTGCAGGTGCGACCGTCTCGAGGATTTGTAGTCGACGGACTCGCCAGCCCTGATCGCGTCCGACCACACTATCGGCGCGGTCTCCACCGAAGGCTCCGAACTGAGCTGGCCCCGGTGGCGATTCCAGACCAGAGGTCCCGTATGGACCGCGAACTCGTAGTCGGCCAGCCTGTAGCCGGACCGCGCCGCGGCCTGAAGCAGTTCGGCGTCGCCAGGGTTGCGTGCAATGAACCAAGGACCAGTCCCGTCGACGCTCGCTGTCCAGCACCTTCCCCTACCGAGGCCGCCGTAGACCGTGGCGGCTCGGCGGACGGAGGGCGGGCCGAGCACCGCCAGGCACATCTCCTGCAACACGCCGACGAAAACCGTCGTCCGCGACTCGACAAACCGGAGGCTGCGCAGGGGCCGCTCCTGGCTCACCAGCTCCCGCAGGGAAGAGAAGTACTCGCCGCATAGCCAGGACGTGGGCATCACGTAGCCGACGAGCCCGCCCGAGATCCGGAGCGCGACATCGACGAAGAGTCCGTACAGGTTGGCATGGCCTTTGAGGCAGCGGACGAAGAACGCCCGCTCCTCCTCTGCGAGTCGGACCCTCCCGAACGGAGGATTGCCCACCACCACGTCAGCCGTTGGCAATCTCTTCTCTACCGCAAGCCGGAGGGTGTTCTCCCTGCGCAGATCCCACTGGGCCGTCTCTCCGAAGCGGTCGCGCGCCAAGGCGTCGAGGGCGATCCGTGTGATAGTCAGCCCGCCCGGGTCAATATCGATCCCGATCAGGCACCGAGCGAGGTCGGACGCCGAAGCACCCTCGACCGCGAGGCGGTCAGCGATCCTTCGCGCAACTGGGAGGAGAAACGCGCCGCCCCCACAAGCAGGGTCACAGAAGCGCATGGTCCCGTCGAACCGCGCGCCTGCCGCAGCAAGGTCATCCAGTAGTCGCTCGGCCACGGCCGGAGGTGTATAGAAGATGCCGAGTGCCGAGCGGAGCGTCTCGGGCAGCGCTACTCGATGCGCCTCGGCCGCCTCCCACACCGCCTCCGCGTCGTTGCCGAAGTGGCCAGTCTTCGCAGGGACGATGCTGGAGGCGAGTTCGTCCAGCTCCCCGAGGCCCGGGCGGGTCACACGCTGATACGGCTTCACGGCCCGGGAGTCTATGCGACTCCTAGGACACTCTTCCATCGCTCCGGCCGAGCATGGGGTCGGTCTCGTTCCTGCCTTGAGCGCGCCAGGTATGGACGAAGGTGTGCCGGAACGGGTTCGGTCACACGGTCCTTCTCCCCGACCCACAAACACTCAGACTCGCGTATGGGTAACGGACCCGGGCACGGAGTTAGCCGTCGAGCGCTTGGGCCGTCTTCCTTCCGAAGGAGACCGCACGCTGCCAGCCGCTCTTGCCGAGGACTCGGTCGACGGTATAGATGGGGGACCGGACATTACATTCGGGAGAGCAGTTCTGCCTTCTTCGCCTCGAACTCCTCCGGCGTGACAACACCAGCGTCCCTCAACTCCGCGAGCTTTCGAAGCTGTTCCATCGGATCCGCGGTCGATGTCGTCGTTTGCGCGTAGGAGGATTGGGTGGAGTAACGAGCGGTGAGGTAGCGCTCGACATATGCTCGAACTGCTTCGAACTCCGGTTGCTGCTTCCTCGTGAAGACAACGGCGTTCTCGTCCTTGGTCGCGTCTGAGAGTCCGCCACGCAACTCCGGACTGCCGGGTAGCGAGAACTTGATGAACCCATTCGCGATCGGTCCTGCAGGTCGCACCTGAACGGCGGTGATCTGCGCCAGCGGGACACGTCGGTCCCCCTTCGAGTGGCCGATACGGCCGAGACCCTTGCGGCCGATCGTGAGCCAATCGCCCTCGACTGTGATCTGACCGTTACGGCCCTTTGCAAAGAGCCGGCCTGCGACATGCTCCCGGGTGTCAGCCGGAGCGGGCACCCAACGAGGCTGCTGCACCTCGTCATCGATCCAAAGCTGCCATCCTGGCGGGGCGGGTGGCCAGGAAGGGTCAGGCTGCCATCCTGGCGGAGGTTGCCAGTCGTCAGAAGGCTTCGGCCATCCTGGCGGTGGGTTGAACCTTCGCGCCATGTGCCTCATCTCCTCCATCTATACCAGAGGACGACAGACTGATCTGAATCCTACAGCCGATCCCCTGGCGACAGACGGCGGTGCGCCTCGCGGGCGCGGGCGTCGGCGGTGGAGGCGCCGTAGCGCCGCAGCATGGCAGGGGAACGCCAGCCCGCGATGCGCATGAGGTCCGTCTCGCTCCCGCCCGCCGCACGCCAGGTATGGGCGAAGGTGTGGCGGAACAGGTGCGGATGGAGGCCGTCGATCCCGGCCTGCCGTCCGCGGCGCCGGAGGACCTGGCGGATCCCGGACGCGGTCACGCGGCCGAACTTCCCGATCCACAGCCATTCCAGGTCCGCATGGGCGTGGCGGGCACGGGCACGGAGATAGCGGTCGAGCGCTCGAGCGGCGTTCCTGCCGAACGGGAGCGCTCGTTCCCGGCCGCCCTTGCCGATGACTCGGACGACGTCGTAGTAGAAGTCGACGTCCCCAACCTGCATGCCGGCGACCTCAGCCAGGCGCGGGCCAGTGTCAACCAGCATCAGGACGATGGCGGTGTCGCGCCGTGCCTCGAAGTCCTTGCCGGCGCAGGCGGCGAGCAGCCGCTGGAGCGCGTCGTCCGGCAGCACAGGGACCGGCTGTTCGGGGACGGTCGGTGGCTTCATCTTGGCCATGGGGGAGATCGGGATCTCTTCCTCTTCCTCGAGCCACCCGTAGAAGCGCCGCAGCGACCGGTAGCGGTTGGCGACGGTCGCCGGGGTGCAGCGCTCGTGCAGCTCGACCAGGAACGCCTCGATGTCCTCGCGCCGCACGTCCAGGAGCGTCCGGCCGCCGTCGTGGCGGGCGAGGAAGGCGCTGAAGAGCTGCACGGCCTCCAAGTAGGTCTCGACCGTGCGGGGGGACTTCCGCTCGGCGCGGAGGTGCCGTTCGAAGGAGCGGCCGAGGTCGTCTACGCTAGAGGCGGGCATGGCAGCAGGATAGCATGGACAGTCAGGCGCTCTTGGACTGTTGTGCTAGACTCCGGCTCGCGGTGTTCACCAGAGAACTCGCAGCTCAGAGGCGGTTTCTCGCGGGGCTGTAGCTCAGTTGGAAGAGCACCTGCTTTGCAAGAAGGGGGTCGTGGGTTCGAGTCCCATCAGCTCCACCAAAAGGCTCTTACTCAAACCGGCACCAACAAAAGCCGGTTTGTCG
>Ga0137369_10007809_pt1 | contig 10723 bp, 16 predicted proteins | sample SagtaG_12_FD_104918 | JGI IMG/M metagenome (GOLD analysis project Ga0137369, IMG submission 104918) | Vadose zone soil microbial communities from Sagehorn Ranch, Mendocino, California, USA - Sage1_L_113_16 metaG | ecosystem: Environmental > Terrestrial > Soil > Vadose zone | place: USA... | reverse complement strand
TTTTTAGGATGTCTCGCTCGGCCTTCAGCTTGGTGACCTCGCGCTTGAGACGCGCGATCTCGAGCTGCTCCGGCTTCATCTGGCCGTGGCCAGGAAACGCATGTTCCGGATCGTCGGCAAACTTCTTCACCCAATCGCGCAACTGCGACACATGCACGCCCAAGTCCTGCGAAGCCTGCACATAGGACACGCCTCGCTCCTTGATTAGGCGCACCGCCTCAAGCTTGAACTCGCGGGTAAACTTCCGTCTCTCCATGACCCACCTCCAGCTCCATCAAAACACCTAACTCGGTGTCTTCGGAACCGGGTGCAGGCCAAATCGGGTTATCCCGCTGGTGGTGATGGTCGGGCGGATGGGAGACTATTCGTTGGAAAATATGCCGCGTTGATGCAATTGGAGAATAGGGGAGGATTTCCCGGGCTCGTGCACGTCGACCTCGAGCGCGAGATCCCGGAGTGCGTGCCCAAAACAGTTGGGGCAGGGGAACGATTCAACTGCTTGGCGGATTATACTTACTAACGTTTGGTGCCGTCATGCTAACGTCGAAGGAATATGTCCAGCAAGCCGAAGAATGTTTGCGGCTTGCAAACGCGTCCAGCGACGTTTACGTAAGGGCGGCCCTTACCGAACTGGCTTATGATTTCAAGGCGATGGCCAAGGCCTTGGAGCAGCGGAAAGAATGGCTGGATGGAAAATGCGACGGCATGAAGACAATTGCGGGGCTGACGTGAAATGGATGAATGGTTATGCTCTCCGCCCATATCACAAGCTTTCTAAAGCTCATCAGTACCCAGCTTGAGGAGACATCTCGCGGGGTAACTAGCTCTCATCACTTCCACAACGTGCAATGTGGAATTGAAAACATTTTGTCTCTCCTCGAATATAACAATGACGTTGTTGATAAAGCAGATCAACTCTCACGCCGAGCGTCCAACTACATCACACGCCACGATCAGATCTCATCGAAGAATAGCGATAGGGACATCAGCGAAGACGCTGATCGCCTGCTCGCCGCTCATGAGGCGCTTGCCGGTTTCTGCTTCGCGATAGAGCACAGTCAGCCGAACTCGAGGGTTCGCACACTCGGACTGGCTTGAAATCGCTTAGCACAAGCACTCCAGTCACGAAAAGCAGGTGACTTGACTTACCCAGTACCGGGTTTCGATCCTGTGTGCGGAAAATGCAGCAGCGCTACCCACGTTGCCTATGCATAGACAACGATTACGGGCAGCCCGGTCCTTTCCTGCATCGCCCCGGTAGCATCGCGGTCCACCAACATTTCAAAAAAGCAGGCCAAAAAATCTCGGACCACTGCGTTACGCTGGGACGCTTTGCGTGCTTCCTTACGTGCTATTATCACGCGCGAGCCATAGGTTTGCGATGACAGGTATTGCAGAGTGGCTAGCATCGATCGGCCTGGAGGAATACGCCCAACGCTTCGCCGAGAACGCCATTGACCTCTCTGTCGTTCGCGATCTGACGGAGCAGGACCTCAAGGACCTCGGCGTCCTGCTTGGGCATCGCCGTAAGATGCTGCGCGCGATCGCAGAACTTAAGGGGGCCGTTCTCATAACCCCCCAGACGGGGGCCAAACTGGTGCCCCGGGACGACGCCGAGCGGCGCCAACTTACGGTGATGTTTTGCGATTTGGTGGGTTCGTCGGCACTTTCAGCGCGTCTCGATCCTGAGGACTTGCGGAGAGTAATCGGGGCTTATCACATCTGCATCGCTGAGGTTATTGGCCAGTATGAGGGCATCATCGCCCGGTACATGGGGGATGGCGTGCTCGCCTATTTCGGCTATCCCCAGGCGCACGAGGATGATGCCGAGCAGGCGACGCGCGCAGGGCTGGCGCTGGTCGACGCCGTGGCTAACCTCCAGACAGATATCGGCGCCGAGCTGCAGGTCCGCATCGGCATCGCCACCGGCACGGTGGTCGTGGGCGATTTGATCGGCGAAGGCGCTGCTCAGGAGCAGGCGGTCGTTGGTGAGACGCCGAACCTGGCTGCGCGCCTGCAAACCCTCGCCGAGCCCGGTACGGTGCTGATCTCTGCGAGTACGCACCGGCTCACCGGTGGGAACTTCGAATACCGCGATCTCGGCCCTGTCACGCTTAAAGGCTGGGGGGAAACGCTACCAGCTTGGCAGGTGCTGGGGACAAGTGGAGTGGAAAGCCGTTTCGAGGCGCAGCATCAGACCAGATTGACACCCCTAATCGGGCGTGACGAGGAGATCGACCTGCTATTGCGCCGCTGGCGGTATGCCGCGCAGGGCGAAGGGTGCGCAGTGGTGCTGTCGGGAGATCCGGGCATCGGTAAGTCGCACATTGCCCGCGCGCTTCAAGAGCGGCTCCAAGCCGAACCCCACATCACGTTGCGCTACTTCTGCTCGGCGCACCACACCATTAGTGCGCTGTTCCCATTCATCAGCCAACTCGAACGGGCTGCCCTGTTTGAGCGCAGCGACTCGCCCACGCAGAAGTTCGCCAAGCTCGAAGCCCTACTCGCTCAATCCGCCGCTGACGCGGACCACGTGGCAGTTCTGGCCAACCTGCTGTCGCTGCCACCCAACGACCGCTACCGCCTGCCGGAGCTGAGCCCGCAGAACCGCAAAGAGAAGACATTCGCGGCGCTCTTGGCTCAGCTCGATGGCTTGGCCGCGCGGGAGCCGGTATTGTTGATCTTTGAAGATGTCCATTGGATTGACCCAACCTCGCGGGAACTGCTCACGGTTACATTGGAGCGGGTGCCGCGGCTTCGGGTGCTACTGCTCATTACCGCGCGGCCAGAGTTCACACCGCCCTGGCCAGGTCATGCTCATGTGACGACACTCTTGCTCACGCGTCTTAGCCGACGCGACGGGGCGGCGTTAATCGAGCGGGTCACGGCCGGCAAAACGCTCCCCGAGGAGGTAATGAACCAGATCCTCGCCCGTACCGATGGGGTCCTTCTGTTTGTCGAGGAACTGACCAAGACGGTGCTCGAAACCGGGCTATTGCAGGAGCGGGACGGCCACTACGTGCTCAACCGACCGCTGCCGTCGATGGCGATTCCGATGACATTGCACGCATCGCTGATGGCGCGGCTCGACCGATTGGCGCCGGTCAGGGAGGTGGCCCAGATCGGCGCTGTGGTGGGTCGCGAGTTCTCCTACGAACTGCTGAACGCCGTAGCCGGGTTGCCTATAGAGAGGCTGGAGGAGGCGCTTGGCCAGCTGGTTCGGTCGGAGTTGGTATTCTGCCGAGGCGAGGTACCCCACGCGGTTTATACCTTCAAGCACACGCTTGTGCGAGACGCCGCCTGCTCCGGGCTGCTGAAGAGCCGGCGCGCAGAGGTGCATGCGGCGATCGCGGGCCCGTCCGTCGCCACCCGATTGCGCTGCGCCCTGGTAAGGGCCAATTGAGTCGTCGGATCGGCCGCGAGCGAACGTATTGCACCCGACTGCGCGGCTGACCCATCTGCAGGTTCGCCGCGACCTACACGAGGAGGAGATCATGCCTCACACTCGATACATTGTCGTCCAGCACAAGGACGAATGGCTGATCAAGTTCGGTGATGAAGAATATGGGCCCTACCACAGTCGGGCTGAGGCGATGCTGTTCGCGATCGATGCTGCCCAGAAACTAGGTGAGCAAGGCGAAAATACCCAGGTGGGCTCGATGGGCGAGCATGACCGCTTCCGACCGGAATGGAGCTACGGCAAGGATCCTTATCCGCCCCAGGGATTATAGGGAGCTTGGCCTCCGGAGGTCGATTGGCGGAGAGGATGAGCAAGATCGAGATTGGACTTGACTCCCTGCACACATCAACGCGTCGGTGATCGCCCAAGGCCTCGCGCTCGTGCCCTCGCTGGTTCAAGCCATGATGCGCAAGGGAGAGATCACCAGCCTGTGCGAGCGCGGCGTGAATGAGGATGCGGGGCGCTATCGGCTGACATTCTTCCACAAGAGCCGACGTTTTCGCCTCGTCGTCGACGGGACCGGAACCGTCATCCAGCGGTCGACCGTCGACTTCGGCGATCGACCGCTGCCTGCGTCGATACACAATCTCCGCACCTAGCCGGCGGCCCAATGCGTTCAGCACCGCGCACGCTCGCGGCGCAGAGGGTCCGGCCGGACGCATCGAGCCTGCCGCTTGACGCGGCTTCTGCGACCAGCTCGTGCACCGGTTCTAAAGCGCCAACACGTGAGGAGGGGTCCACAGTCGATCACGACGCGAGCAGCCTGATCGGAGGTCGGGAGCCTGTCGAAATCTACCATCCAAAGATACCGGCGGAGGTGCTTCTCCGCCCTGGCCCTGATGGCCAGTCCGAGCTGCGTCTTCGGACGTTTGCCTAAGATGTGCCTCGCCAGGGCATCGAGCATGGCCTCGTCGCGCTCAGGCGGGAGCATGTAGTCCAAGGTCTCGAACAAAGAGCCGAGATAGAGCAGCGCCATATCCGGTTCGGCGGGCTGCGGCGGCTGTGACCGATTGTTCACGCTGTTGCGAGGCGCCTACTACGCCGTTGCGGATATGTACGCAGCGCGAGAAGATGAACGAAATGGGCAGGGAGCCCTTATAATCAGGCCGAACCCGATCTGAGTCGTGGCGAGGAGGGATCTGTGTCGGAAGAGGGGCGCAGCGATCTCGAGTTCGAACAAGAACGTCCACGGAAGATCATTCACATTGACATGGACGCGTTCTATGCGTCTGTGGAACAGCGCGACAATCCGGCGCTTAGGGGTAAGCCCGTCGCTGTCGGCGGATCGCGGGAACGTGGTGTGGTAGCAGCGGCCAGCTATGAGGCGCGCAGGTTCGGTGTTCGGTCCGCGATGCCATCGGTGACCGCGCGCCGGAAATGCCCAGACCTGATCTTCGTAACGCCGCGGTTCGACGTTTACAAAGCGGTGTCGCTACAAGTACGCGCGATATTCTCGGAATACACTGCGATTATTGAGCCGTTGTCGCTCGACGAAGCTTATCTTGATGTGACTGAAAATCTTCAAGGCATTGCGTCCGCGACAGAGATCGCCGAACAGATCAGGTCAAAAATCCGCGCTGAGACCCAACTCACAGCGTCCGCGGGTATCTCGTACAACAAGTTCCTCGCCAAGCTGGCCTCCGACTACCGCAAGCCCGATGGTCTCTTCGTCATCACCTCTGCGATGGGGCCGAGCTTTGTCGAGGCGCTCCCGGTGGAGCGGTTTCATGGTGTCGGGCCGGCGACAGCCGCGGAAATGAAGGAGCTTGGGATCTTCACTGCGCTTGATTTACGGGCAAAGGACGAAGCCTTCCTGTTGAGGCATTTCGGGAAGGCGGGACAGCATTTCTACCGCATCTGTCGAGGGATCGATCACCGGCCGGTTCTCCCAAATCGTATGCGCAAATCGGTTGGAGCGGAGAACACGTTCTCTCAAGACTTAACGAGCTTTGACGAGATGAGAGCTGAACTTGGTCCGCTCGTCGACAAGGTCTGGCAATATTGCGACAGCACCGGTGTGCGGGGACGAACGGTGACGCTCAAAATTAAATTCGCGGACTTCCAGATCATCACCCGTCGTCGATCTCGTGTCGAGCCGATTTCGGACCGCTCGATGTTGGCATCAATTAGCGCGGAGTTACTAGCGGCTCAGTTTCCGATGCGGAAGGGAGTTCGGCTCATCGGTGTCTCGCTCTCTTCGCTATGCGCCGATCCGGCAGACGTCGATACGCAAATGACTCTGGCGTTGTGACTCGGCCGCATCGCCGCTTCCTGTCGAGTACATTGCAAGATGATCGCATTTTTGCCACGCGGCGGTCCGTATGCGGTCGTGCGCAGAGGTTCGCGCTGTTTGACAAACCGTTTTAATTTCTGGCCCTTAAGCGGTGTTTTTCGGTTAGGCACTCGGTTTCAACCATCGGAGGGTAAACGTAAATTGCGTGCTCGGCACAAGGCGAGATGTGCAGCAGCAGACGATTGCCAATAAGAAACGGCTGGAAGAGAAGGATTTGCGCATACGGGCCAAGAACAACGAGGCGCTGCGCCGGACCGCCGCCGATCCAGTTGCCCACCGCGCCTACTTGCTCCGAGCCGCCCTGATCGACAGTGTGCGCAAACGCGCGGCAGCAGCGGCGTAGGGCAGCAGTGTCGTCCGGCAAGATTTTGAACGGATCGCCGTCCCACCCGCCACCGCCGTTTCATAACGGCGCGGGCCAGACCGACCGGCAGCTTTCACTCAGACGGGCTTATCGGCCGTGACGCTCGAACCACTTCGGCCCCGGGCCGCGCATATAGTGCAGCTCCGGTCGATAGCGGCGGTGCGACAAGGCGGCTCTGATGGCCCGGAAAATGGCCAATAGATGCATCCCCGATTCCCCACGCTATGTACCCACGCCTGTTGTGGCCGCAACTTTCGACCAACGCATGGAAGTTGTGAGGCGACAATGTGAAATTGAGCCGGGCGGAATTTGACGCGAGGGGCCTTGCGAGAGAGGCTGCCACGCTCAATGGATCTGTCATGCCCGGGCTTGACACCGCAAGTCGGGTTTACCCGACTTGCGGCGCCCCTCCCACGGTTTCGAAGCACGTTCCACCATCGCATGAACTTGAGGGGTGAACTCGTCGATTCTTTTGCATAGGTCTTCCACGGATTTTTTTGGATCAGCGGAAGGTGACTGTGCGTTTGCGAGCAAATCAGGCGCCGCCTTTTTAAGAGTGGCAGCGTCATCTTTGACTTTCATCAGGCGAGGTAACCGAATTTCCTTACACGTAAAAGGCAATGTTGAGTCCGATGATGACGCTCAACAAGTTTTGCGTGTCGCCCCATTTCATGGCTGCACGTCCTGCTCAAATCGCCCGGGGCGTTCGTTAGACGTTATGATCGTGTCCTGCTTTCGGACGCCAACACCTTCTTCACGTCCGATTGGGATATGCCGAACTGTCGCGCAATCAGCGACGGTTTGATGCCCGCCTTAAATGCTGCCCGAACGGCGTTGACCTGCCCACGCGTCAACGAAACCGTCGCCGCTTCCACGTGCTGTCTATGGGATGATTTTTCCGTTCGCGAGAACCACTTTGGTGCAGATTCGTCTCTATTTGCCTGACCGCGTGGCAATCTGCCTCGCCGCTTCGCCTCTTCGAGACACGCCGCAGCGAGCAGGTCCAGTTCTTGATCATTGAGATGCTTGACCGCGTTGGACAAGTCCTTTGGCAAGACGTGACGTTGCTTCTGAGCGGACGAGTCCTGCTTCTTTGCCGGTAAGGATGAATCTCGGAACGACGCCGTCGAGAACAGATCGGGTGTTGCTTGCTGAGTGCGATCACGCCCCATAGCGGGATCATGCCGTGAGCAGAACGGAGAAACAAGTCCGTTACCGCCAGTTGGTTAGTTCTCACGCCCGAGGTATTCGCGCAGCGGGCTCGAGTGTTAAAGGGCTCTGGAGCTAAGGGAGGGTGAACGGGTTCTCGACATCGGCTCGGGGCCGGGACTGCTCGCCAATGAGATGGCCGCTTTAGTCGGGCGTGATGGTCGTGTATGCGGTATCGATATCAGCGAAGACGTCGCGCGAGTCTCGGCGCGTATCGGGAGCAATCCTCTCTACCTTTCGAAGTCAGACAAAGTCGTGACGGTATCGCATCATTTGGCCCACGCATACAGCGCCTTTGCTGCTTGCCCCTTTAATGAAGGGGTCGTGATGGTCGTAGATGGAGTGGGCAATTACAATTCGGACGTCACCGAACCAGGTCAACTTACCGACAACGTCAATCCATTGGCTGATCAAAGAGGAGCTGTGGCGGCGCATGCATCAGCCGATCCCCGATCAGGGGGAATGGCTGAGGCTGGTCGTCCGCGGCTATTTCAATACAGAACACAAGGCCCCTGGTCGGAAGCGGCTCAGCGCGCCAGCTGCGCCTGCGCCCGGCGGCGGTGGCGCTCGCGCTCGGCGGCGCTATCGAACATGAGCCGCACGTTGACGCTGTCGGGCAGCATCAGCGCCTCGATGCGCTGGCGTAGGCCGCCCAGGCTGAGCGCCGTCACCGGCAAGCGCAGCTCGGGGCGGCTGGCGACGTAGCCGCGCCGCTCGTCGAAGCTCACGCTTATCGTCAGAGGTCGTCGACTGTGAAGCGGCGGTGCACGGGACGGCGCCTTGCCGATCGGATGATGTCCAGCGCCGGTTCGACATCAGCCAGCTTGGTAACCTTGAAGCGGGTATAGCCAGCCCGATGTGGCTTGCCCGGTCAATGGGTTAGCCTTCATTTCAGAATGGGTCACCATCATATTTCCGTTGCGATCAGCGCCTGGAGACCTTAATTGGCGTCGGTCCGCTCCTAACTAGGGCGATCGAAAAGTGTTTCAATAGATGGCGGCGATGATCCGGATGAGTGAAGAAGACCTCAACGCACTGCGGGCGGCAGCAGCGACGCTCGAGCATCCGGGCTTGGCTGCCCGCCTCGGCAACATCGCGGGCAAGCCGATCGAGCTGGTGGGCCGGGCGCTGCCCGAGGCGGCGTCCGAGGCAGTCGCCGCTGCCACCACCAAGGCGCTCCACGCGGCGCTCGCGGTCGCGCTTCGCACCATGGAGAAGGAGCCCAAGGCCGCATCGCGCCTGCTGCATAAGGCGTTGGCGGCGGCGTCGGGGGCGGTGGGCGGCGGCTTCGGCCTCGCCGCGTTGCCGGTCGAACTCCCGATCTCGACCATCATCATGCTGCGGTCGATCGGAGACATCGCACGCAGCGAGGGCGAGGACCTCGCGGACCCGGAGAGCGCCCTCGCCTGCCTGCAGGTGTTCGCCCTAGGGACGCGCGATGGCGAGACGAATGCGGCGGAGAACGGGTATTTCGCTGCCCGCGGGCTGCTCGCTAAATCGGTCGCGGAGGCCGCGCGCTTCATCGCCGAACGCGGGGTGGTTGCGGAAGGCGCGCCGGTCCTGGTCCGTTTCATTGCGCAAATCGCATCCCGCTTTGGCGTTGTGGTGACGCAGAAACTCGCAGCGCAAGCCGTGCCGGTCATCGGCGCGCTCGGTGGTGCAGCGGTGAACTACGCATTCATCGACCACTTCCAAGAGGTGGCGCGGGCACACTTCGTCGTGCGCCGGCTCGAACGACGCTATGGCAAGGATGCCGTCCGGGCCGCATACGAGCGGTTTTGCTCCGAGACCGAAGCCGCCGCCTGAGTAGGGCGCCGGCAGCTCCAGAGTACGACCAGAGTTTGCGTTCCTAATCCCGGGCCGAAACCCCGAAAACCCTGGTGTGCCCCTGCCACCCGCTCAGAGGGGGGCCGTCGTTTGCGCACCTGCCTGCCGCAGTGGGTGCTCCAGCGCGAATGCCTCAATCTGCATGCAGGCATCGAGGATACGCCGCGCGGTCGGATAAGGCGCCGGGTCACTGTCACATAGCATGTTGGCACTGGTCAGATGTGCGACCAGGCAGATATCGGCGATAGTTGGTCGATCGCCGCAGCAGAAGCGCCCGGTGCGCGGGTCACGTGCAAGTACGTCTTCGATCGCGTGACTGCCCAAATCAAGCCAGTGCGTGAGCCACTTCATTCGAGCTGGCTCATCGAGATGAAGTTCCTGTTCGAGATATTTTCGCACGCGCGGGACGATAAAGGGATGCGCGTCCATAGCCAGCATCTGAGCAAGCCCGCGTACATGCGCTCGTGCGCGCAAATCTACCGGCTCGCCGGACCGACCGTATTTATCTGCTACGAATGCGTCGAATTATGCATGGACATCATCGGCGAGGAGAATAAATCCTCGTTGGCGAAGTCGCGCGATGGCATTCCGACCCCCAAGGTGTCATTCGGCGTGCAATTTTTACCAGCTCACCATCGCCAAGCTGCCGCTCGCCAAGGACCCGCCTCGTGCATCTCGTGCTCGGCGATCCTTGTTAGCTCACGTAGATTGTGAATGGTCTCAGTGATCTCAGAATGCGCACCGGTCTTCATCTTGTCTTCCATGAGGAGGCGTATCCCCTTGAGCATCGCGCGCATCTCGGAAAGTGAGTTCAATGCACGATGTGCGCGCTCCGGAAGGTCGATATGCTCTTGCTTTCCGAATAACCCCTCGACAAAACCATCCAATTCCTGACGGCGTGTCAGGACGAAACGATGGAGGCCCTCCGATGTCTCTGGCACGTCAAAACACAGCAGCCGAAAGGGTACGCTGCGCTCTGGATGGCGTGTGAGTCTGTTTCAAAGCCCCATCACCAATGCTCCAATTAGTTCGTTGGCCGCATTGATGTCGTCAAACGGCGGAAGTTGACCACCCACAGTCCCCTGACTGTTTCGATGGGTGATGCTGACATTACTGGGGAAGCGATATTTCCGAGGAACCGCGTCCGAACCACTGGGCACTTGTAGCGATCAAGCAGCACTCGCACTTCGTCATCACTTACGCTCGTGCTCTTAATCGCTTTCATTGCATCACGCCTTCGTCAAGCGCACTCGGCTGATCCCTCCGGTTGAGACGGGGGCATCAGCCGTGTTAAACGAGCGTCAAGGACCATATTCCGACCGGAGGCGAGAAGCGTGTCGCTTCAGAATATGCGGGGCTCGCGCTGGCGCGTCAAATTCTTTGAAAATCTGGTCACGGGCGAACGCCACGTGCTCGAGTGGGGCGGGGCCCGTTTGCGCATCGATCAGCAGCAGGATCCCGCCGTCCTGTTCCGCTGTTTCACGTGAAGGCCGTGCCGTGGATGTGGTCGCTGACATCAAGATGGAGTCAAAGGTCGAAAGTGACGAGCTTTGGTTCAAGAACGCGATTA
>Ga0137369_10007807_pt1 | contig 10725 bp, 9 predicted proteins | sample SagtaG_12_FD_104918 | JGI IMG/M metagenome (GOLD analysis project Ga0137369, IMG submission 104918) | Vadose zone soil microbial communities from Sagehorn Ranch, Mendocino, California, USA - Sage1_L_113_16 metaG | ecosystem: Environmental > Terrestrial > Soil > Vadose zone | place: USA... | reverse complement strand
TCCCTCCCGAGCACTAGTTCGACGGTATAGATCTCGATCGGTGTTGGTGTTGCGTCTTCTAGGAGGCGCCGCCGACCGGGATCTGGACCATAGAAACAGGCCCGGACGGAACGAATTGTACCGACGCGACGCCCCGTAAAGCCGCTTGGGAAGCGGGATTCAGTCGACGGGAGGGCACGCCGGCGGCCGTCCCTCGTTCGAGTGATTCTCCGCAAGTTGGGCCCCACGTCACAGGTCTCCTCCCCTGACGCATGCGGCCCACACGGATGACCGGTTGGCTCGCACCGCCGGCGCTGCTCGCTCTCGCCCTCGCCCTCGGGGGCAGCGCCCGCGCCGACGTGTGTGTGGCCGTGAATCCGGTCCTCGAAATCGGATGCCGTGAAAGCGGAGGCGCGCCCACTGGAGGGGAACCGACACAGAGCTCGGAGCCGGCGGGCGCGCCTCAGTCCGAAGAGGTCACGCGGTCGTCGACGGAGCCTCGCTACGACCCGCGGCGTCTCGCGATTACCTTCAGGCCCGGGACGTCGCAGGCGACCGTCCGTGCCGTGATCGACCGCGCGGGGACGACGCTCGAGGAGGCGATCCCCAAGATCCACGCCTATCTCGTCGGGGTCGAGCCCGAGCGGCGGGCCGAGGCGCTGCGTTCCTTCCGCTCCTCCTCTTCTGTTGCGAGCGCGGCGCAGGATCTGATCGCCGAAGCGCTCGACACGAATCCGGACGACAGCGACTGGCCGCAACAGGATGGTCTGCGCGTCGTCGGCTTCCCGAAGGCGTGGGACGTGACGCGCGGCTCGAGCCGCGTCATCGTCGCGGTGATCGACTCCGGCGTCGACGCGCGGCAGCCGGATCTGCGCGGCGCGCTCGTCCCCGGCTACGACTTCGTCAACTCCGACACGGATCCGAGCGACGACCACGGGCACGGCACCGCGGTCGCAGGCGTGATCGCCGCACGCGCGGACAACCACGAAGGCGGCGCAGGGATCTGCTCACGCTGCTCGGTCATGCCGATCAAGGTGCTCGACGCGACGGGGAGCGGCAACGACACGGTGATCGCCGCGGCGATCGTCTGGGCAACCGACCACGGCGCGCGGGTGATCAACCTCAGCCTCGGCGGTCCGGGAGCGAGCCAGGAGCTGAGCAACGCGATCGCCTACGCAGCCGGCAAGGGCGTGACCGTCGTGGCGGCCGCCGGCAACAGCGGCACCACGACGCCGTTCTATCCCGCAGCAGACTCGCGCGCGCTCAGCGTTGCCGCGACCACCGTTGCCGACCGCCGCTACCCGTGGTCGAACTTCGGTCCCTGGGTGCGTGTCGCGGCTCCCGGCTGCAACATCGCGCCCGTTCTTTCCGGTGGCTACGGGACGTTCTGCGGGACGTCATCGGCGACGCCGCTAGTCGCCGGCCTCATCGCGCTCGAGTTGAGCGCGGAGCCGACGGCGACCGCGCAGGACGTCGAGCAGGCGCTCGTGCGCGCGGTCCTTCCGCTGCCGGATGTCGTCCAGTACGGACGCATCGATGCAGGTCGAACGCTTTCTCTGCTCCGGCCGAGCGTCGCGACGGTGGACTTCCGTGGAATCGTCGGCGGATCGATACGTGCGCGCACCTACCGCTTCGAAGTCGGTGACGGGGCCCTCATTGCAACGTTGCGCTTCGGCGGCCGCGGACGGCTCGCGTTCGCGCTCGACAAACCGAAGGCTCGCGCAGTGGGCCGGAGCCCGGTAGAGCTGCGAGCAACGACGGCTGCGGGAAAGGTCACGCTTCGCGTCAGCAGCGCCGCGCGAACGAAGACGCGCTTCGTCCTCCACGTCTCCTACACCTTGCGCACGGATCAGGGGTGAGTCACGCTGTCGAGGCTACGCCCGCCGATCCCTCGTGCGTCTTGGTCTCTTTCTTCGCACGCATGGATGACCCACGGCGGGCGTAGCCTCGGACGATCGGGCCGTCGCTGAATGGACACGTTCCTCCGGCGTTGCTTGCGCGCGCAGCGGGCGAATCACTCGAACGAGTGATCTCTTGGAAATCCGGTTTTGACCAATTGAAACGCGGCAAAGAACGGGCCGTGACGAAAGACCGCCGGGCGGGTCACCTGGCGTCCCTCGACACGAAAGAAGGAGACATGAGATCCAAGTGCGTACTCGTGCTCGCCGCGATCATGGCGATCACACTCGGCACTGCGCGACCCGCGCTTGCCGACAACAACGCGGACGGCTCGGTCGGAACCGTTCAGACGGGGAACGTCTCGGTCACACCGTCGCTCGGAGCAGACCAGGGGGGCACGACCGCTGCCGTTTCCGCGCCGACATCCATTGCCGGGTCCGGCGACAACACCGCGTCGAACTCGGTCGGCGCTGTGCAGGTGGGTGGCGGGAACACGTCGAGCAGTTCCACGGGCAGCGTTCAGGTGAGCTCGGTGAGCACGAGCCCGTCCGCATCGGCAGGCGCCGCCGGCAGCACCGCGAGTGCGGGCGTTCCGGTGACGGTCGGTAGCGGTGGGAACAACACGGCGTCGGGCTCGGTCGGAGCCGTTCAGCTGGGCGGTAACAACAGTGCCACGCGGTCGTTCCTCGCGGTGCAGTCGGGCGCGGTGACACTCGGCTCTGCCGCAGGCGCTGCCACGCCGGCGGGTGCCGTGACGGCATCGAACCCGGTCGCAGTCGGTAGCGGCGGAAGCAACTCGACCTCCGATTCCGTCGGCGCGGCGCAGATCGGCGGGGGTAACACCGCCTCGGGCTCGACCGGAACGGTCCAGTCCGGTCCGGTGAGCGCAACGCCGTCCATCACGTTCGGCGGGATGCCGGCACCGGGTCCTGCCACCGTGGGCGCCCTTCAGGCCGCCGGTGGCACCGCGACGACTGCGCCTTCGGCGCCTGCGTCCGGCACCGCCCAGCCGGCGCCTGGTAAGCGCGTGACAACTGCGGTGCCGTCCCCGCAGTCACCCCGCAATACGTTCGGTGCGAGCGGCGCTCCGCTTGTCGGCCAGCTCCCCTTCACAGGGCTCGTTCTGCTGCTCTTCGCAGCGCTCGGCCTTGCCTTGATGGGTACGGGCCTTGGCATCCGGGCGCACCCGAACACGTAGGACCTCTCCTCGTCACCGCGGCCGCGGTGCTTCGGCGCCGTGGCCGCGGGAGGGCTAGACCGCGGGGCCTGCGGGAGGCGGTTCCGCGGTGGCTCTGCGGGCCTGCCAGCGGCGCGTGAAGAAGCTCACGGCGGCGGCCGCGATCAGCGCTAACGCGAGGCCCCCGAGGACGAGCAAGGGCACCGGGATCGAGTCGGCGCTGCTGGGCCCGATCTTCTTGGCGAGCCAGTGGAAGAAGCCTTCGTCGTGCTTGCCGCCCGCCGCGCCGCCGGGTCCGCCCGGGCCCCCCGCGCCCGGCACGAGCGTGCCTGGGCCGACGTGGCCGTTGTGCTTCCGAATCACCGACTGAAGCGCGCGGGTGAGGTCGTCGCGCAGCGTCCCGTACACGATCTGGTCCTCCGGAATGTCGTTCAGCGCCTCGCGGTAGCAGTGGACGGGATAGGTCTGGTCGATCCGTCCGTCGACGTACCAGTCGTGGATGAGTGCGTTCGAGCACTTGCTCGCTTGGGCTGTGCCGACACCGAACGTCGTGGCCGCGGCTGCGGCGATGACGAGAAGGATGAGGGGCTTCAGGAACCTGGGCATGCGGAGGCCGGGCTGCGGCTTGGCGGGACTCTAACGACGATCTTGCCCACCTTGCCGGATGGGAGTGAGGCGCGCGTGTGTCGGTTGTAAACGGTTTGTAAGCGGGCCGAGGTCCCTGGGGTTTCCCCTAAACGTCCGGAACCCTTGACTAGATGCGGCCTGTGTTAGCTTCGCCGGCGATGCGACAGGCGGCCGTTCGGGGAGCGATTCTCCCCACCGTCGCCGTCGCGATGGCGTTCGCAGCGTTGTTCTTCAACGACGGCTCGAGCCAGTCGCGGCTGTTCTGGATCGGAGCGGCGGCTGTGATCGTGGCGGCAGACGGGTGGGCGCTACGCCCTCCGCAGCTGTCCACGGCGGCGGTCGTCTTCCTCGCAGCTCTGGCTGCATTCGTCGTGTGGCAATGCGTCTCGATCGCCTGGTCGATCCAGGCGAGCCGGTCGTGGGACTATACGAACCGCGGCCTCGTCTACTTCACGTTCGCCGTGGTCGGGGTGCTGTTGGGTGGTGTTTCGCCACGGCGGTTTGCGTACGGCGCGGCGGTGCTGCTGGGCGCGTTGTTCGTGTGGGCGCTGGCCGCGAAAGTCATCCCGGGCCTGTACGGCGACTACGGGAGGCTGGCGCGCCTGCGTTATCCGCTCGGGTACTGGAACGAGCTCGGACTGCTGGCGGCCGCGTCCGTTCCGGTTGCGCTCTGGGTCGTTGGACGGGCCCGGGCTGCGGGCGCGTTGCTTCTCTATGCCGGCCTCGTCGTCGTCCTCCTTACGTACTCGCGCGTGGGAATAGTGCTCACGGTTGTCGCGGCGCTCGTGTGGCTCGCGCTGGACGAGCGTCGGCTCGACGCGATCGGGCCGCTGGCGGTGGCGTGGATCGCGGGCGCCGCCGTCGCCGGCGTCGCGCTGCTCCTTCCCGGTGTGAGCGACGACGGACAGCCGCACGGTGTTCGCCTGCAGGACGGGCTCGTCTTCGGAGCGGCGCTGGTGGTCGGCGCCGTCGTCGTCGCTGCCGCTCTGCGGTACGTGGTTACGCGCGCGGTCGATCGCCGCGTTGTCCGCGCCGCCGCGGCTTTGCTCGCCGCGGTGGTGCTCGCGGCGCTCGCGGCGGCGGTCGTTCGGGCCGGCGGGCCGGGCGACTTCGTCAGCGACCGCTGGCACGAGTTCTCCAATCGCGTCAGCTCGCAGGTCACGAACGAGAGGGGTCACCTCGTCTCGATCAGCTCCAGCAACCGCTGGCGCTGGTGGAAGGAGGCGTGGGACGCGTTCGCCGATCATCCCGTGCAGGGCACCGGAGCGGGAACGTTCGGGCTCACGGACCGGATCGAGCGCGACTCGCCGCTCGCGGTCGTCGAGCCGCACTCGGCGCCCCTGCAGGACCTCAGTGAGACCGGGATCGTCGGCTTCTTCCTCATCGCTCTCACGCTCGCTGCCGCCGCGGTCGCGATCCTGCGTCGCGAGCGCACGCCTGCCGCGACGTCGCTCGCTCTCGGTGCGGCGGTCTGCGTCGTCCATTCGCTCGTGGACATCGATTGGGATTACGTCGGCGTCCAGGGGCCGCTCTTCCTCACGGTGGGGATGCTCGTTTCCGGGCCGGGTCGGGCCCGCCGCGGCTGGTTGCCCGCCGCCGCGGCCGGGGTCTGCGCGTTAGCTGCCCTCTACTCCCTCGCGTCTCCCTGGCTCTCGGAGCACCGGCTCAGTGCGGCATACGACTCGCTCACGCAAGGCAACGCGGTCGCCGGAGTCGACGAGGCGAAGTCGGCGCATGCATTCAACCCTCTGGCGTTAGAGCCCCTATGGGTCTGGGCGCTCGGCGAAGACCTCGTTGGGCGCAAGGCGAAGGCGTTGGAGCTCTACCGTCGTGCGCGCGACCGGGAGCCGAAGAATCCCGAGACGTGGTACAGGCTCGGCGAGTTCGAGCTGGACGTGCTCAAGCGTCCCCGCGCGGCGTACCGCGATCTCAACCAGTCCTACACGCTCGACAACTTCCTGTTCGGACCCGGGAGCGTGCCCGGGCGCGAGCTCGACCGCGCCCGTTGCCTGGTCGACCCGGCTACGTGCCGATGATGAGCACGAGGTGTGCGCCCATGAGCTGTGACGGGCGCATGCCGTCGAGCGGGCGCACGATACGGACATGGAGGTCGCGGCCGAGCCGTGTCCCCTCCGCCGCGTAGCCGGGCCGGTACATGACGAGCGACCGCGGCGTCGTGGTCGGTGCGTTCCCGACGTTGCCGAGCAGGTAGCCCCGCGCGCTCACGCGGTCCGCGGCCGCGTGGGCGGCTCCGGCCCGGCCGTTCCCGTTCAGGACCATCACGGAGGTCTGGCTGCGCTGGAGCCCCGCCTTCTTCGCCGGCGCGCGGTTCGCGGCGCGCGTCCGTGGCGCGGCGGCTGCTGCGGATTCGCGGAAGTGGCTCGCGAGCGGATTCCCGAGCAGCACGATCCCGACGCCCGCGAGCGCGACGAGCTCGATCGCGGCGACCGCGCTGACGGCGATCGTGGCCCGGCGCCAGGGCCGGACGAGGTCGTGCGCGTGCTCCATCGCCCGGACGAAGTTCGGGCCGCGGCGTTCCGCTCCTTCTAGGCGATCCAGACGTGGTGCGCGAATGCCGCGGCTGCAGCGCCGCCGACCGTTGCGAAGCCGATGAGCAGCGACGCTCGTAACCGCGGTCGTGTGCCCGCGAGAGTGGCAAGTGCGAGGAAGAGCGGAAAGTCGGCGAGGAGAAAGCGCGGCAGGCTCACGAGCGGCACGAGATCGGCCGGCGAGGTCACGACGATCACGATCAGGCCAAGCGAGTACAGCCCGAAGGCTCCGCCGAATCGCCGCCACGCAATCCAGGTCAGCCAGAGCGCGGCGACGAGCAGGAGGAGCTGAACGACGTTCCATGACGCCCACTGATCGCGGTGCTCGAATGTGCCGTGCGGTGCACGTGGAAGATGACGCGCGATCTCCACGGCGCCCTGGTATCCGTCTTTGCACGCGAGCCAGAGACCGCTCAACGGCCCAAGCGCGTGGACGTGCCGGTGCCAGTAGACCCCCTGCGTGTGGATGAAGGCCCACGGGTCTCCGACGTGCCGATCGAGGTACAGCGCGTACGCCCCGACGGCGGCCGGCAGCAGAAGGAGTGGTGCAAGGCGCAGGACCCGGCGTCGGGCACCCGGCCAAAGCAGCACCGCCAGTCCGGATAGCAGAGCCAGACCGACGAGCCGGGTGCCGCATGCGAGACCACCGAGCACTCCTGCCGCGAGCGGGCGCTTCTGAACGGCCGCCAGGAACGATCCGATCGCGAGCGCGAGGAAGAGTCCGTCGGAGTACGCGGCGGTGAACACGAAGGCGATCGGGTAGAGCGCAACGAGCAACACCGCGTCTCGCGCGCCGAGCTCTCCGAGCAGTGGCCGTGCCAGCCGGTGCAGGACGACCACTGCAACCGCACCTGACGCAAGCGATACGAGCACGGCCGCGGCAACGTCGGACCGCAGGACTTCGGAGGCGCCACGCACGACGATCGGATAAAGGGGGAAGAACGCCGTGGTCTCGTCCGAGTCGTAGCCGTGGCGAGCGATGTGAAGGAACCAGACGGAATCCCACTGAGCGAAGGCATCGAAGAGCCAGTCGCCGAGCCCGAACCACGCTCGGAACGGAGGCTGCGCGGCAGAGTCGCGAATCGGTGCCCACAGCAGCGTGACCGCAGCGCCGAGCCAGTACGCGATCCGTACGAGGAGGAAGCTGCGCGCTATCCCGAGGCGATCCATGCCCACGTCGCGGCGAGCCCGGTATCGAGATCGTGTTCCGGCCTCCAGCCCAGCTCGCGTGCCGCCAGCGACGGGTCGAGGACGCTGCGCTGGAGCTCCCCGGGTCGCGGGTCCGCAAACTCCGGTTCGCGCTCGATCCCCGCAACGCGCTGAATGCGTTCGTAGAGATCGAGCACGGACGTCTCGCTGCCGGTGCCCACGTTGAAGACGCCTCCCTCGTGCGCCGCGGCGGCAAGCGTTGCGACGACGACGTCGCGGACGAATACGTAGTCGCGCGTTTGCGTCCCGTCGCCGAAGATGCGCGGCGTCTCGCCGTCGCGCAACCGGCTCATGAAGATCGCGACGACGCCGGCCTCGCCGTGCGGATCCTGGCGCGGCCCGTACACGTTCCCGTAGCGCAGCGAGACGTGCCCGCCGCCGTAGAGTCGCGAGTACGCGGCGATGTATTCCTCACCCGCGAGCTTGGAGACGCCGTACGGCGCGAGCGGGCTGCGTGGATGATCCTCGCGCGCGGGCCCGTCGCACTCGCCGTAGATCGCGCCTCCGGTGGAGCTGAAGACCACCTTCGTCCCATGGCGGCGCGCCGCCTCCAATACATGGAGCGTTCCGATCACGTTCACGTTCGCGTCGTGATCCGGCCGCTCCACCGAAACACGCACGTCCACCTGCGCCGCCAGGTGGAAGCACACGTCGGGCCCCGCCTCGGAGAAGACGCGCTCCGCGTCTTCCCGGATGTCACCCTCGTGCACGCGCGCGTCTGCGGGAACGTTCTCGCGCTTGCCGGACGAGAGGTCGTCCAGCACGTGCACCTCGTCCCCACGCGCGAGCAACGCCTCCACGATGTGCGAGCCGATGAAGCCCGCGCCTCCGGTCACGACCGCCCGCACGCGCCGTATCGTACGGCGGCGGTGTTCATCACCTTCGAAGGGCTGGACGGGTCCGGAAAGACCACGCAGGCGGAGCTCCTCGCGCAGTCTCTGCGGGAGAAGGGCCGGGAGGTGGTGGCGACGCGCGAACCCGGCGGCACGCCGCTGGGGGAGCAGGTCAGGCGACTCCTGCTGGACGGGCTCGAGATGACCGCCTGGGCAGAGGCTTCACTGTTCGCGGCCGCGCGCGCCGAGCTCGTCCACCGTGTGATCGGACCGGCGCTCGCTCAGGGACAGGACGTCGTCTGCGACCGGTACGTGGACTCGTCGCTCGCCTACCAGGGCATCGCCCGCAACCTGGGCGTTTCTCGCGTCCTCGAGCTCAACCTCGTGGCAACCGGCGGTCTCTTGCCCGACCGAACGTTCCTCGTGCTCGTCGATCCGCAGGTCGCCCTCGAGCGCAGCTCGCCTTCGGATCGAATCGAGCGCGAAGGGCCCGAGTTCCACCGGGCCGTCGACGAGGCGTACCGTTCGCTCGCAACCATGTTCCCGAACCGGATCACGACCGTGAATGGCGACCGGCCGACGGACGCGATCGCGGAGGAGATCCGTGGACGTCTTCCAGAGCTTTCCTGAGCAGGCCGAGGCCAAGCGGCTGCTGCGCGCCGCGCTCGCCGGGGATCCCGCGCACGCGTACCTCTTCTACGGGCCGCCCGGAGTGGGGAAGCGCGCCGCAGCGATCGCGTTCGCGGCACAGCTGATCGGCGAGCCGGCGCGCGTCGAGCGCGGGACGCATCCCGACCTCTACCTCCTCGAGCCCGTCGGCGACCAGATCCGCATCGACGATATCCGCGTGCTGCGGCGCGACCTCCACATGCGTCCGTTCGAGGCCGAGCGGCGCGTCTACCTCGTCTTCGCCGCGGAGACCATGAACGAGGACGCCGCCGACGCCCTGCTCAAGGATCTCGAGGAGCCGCCGCCGTACGCGGTGATTGTCCTCGTCGCGAACGATCTCGGCCCACTGCCGGAGACCATCCGCTCGCGCTGCCAGCTCGTGCCGTTCAGCCGCCTGTCGGAACGCGCTGTCCGCGAGGAGATCAGTGCGCGGGCGCCCGGCCTCGAGCCCGCGGGGGCTGCGTCGCTCGCGCGGCTCGCGGCGGGCAGGCTCGACCGTGCCTCGCGCCTGCTCGATCCACAGTCGGCCAAGCGGCGCGAGGTGCTGCTCGAGGTCGCGCGTTCGGTCTATGCGGATCCGCGGTTCGAGCCGGGCGAAGCCGCGCAACGGATCCTCGACGGGGCCCGCGAGCGCGGCGCGCAAGCGAAGGCGGCCGCCGAGACCGAGCTCGAGACGCTCGACCTGTCCACCCACGAGGCGGAACAGCGTGTGCGCCGCGCGGCGCGAGGAGCCGAGCGCGACGAGCTGCTGGCGGCGCTGGAAGAGCTCGCGTCGTGGTACCGCGATCTCGTCGTCGTGGCCGTCGGCGCGGAGCGCGCGGTCGTCCACGCCGACCGGATCGCGGTCCTCGCCGAGGACGGCACGACGGAACGACTCGCGGCCGCCGAGCGCGCCTGCGAGATCGTGCGGGAGACCTGGCGCGCGTTCGAGGAGTTCAACCTCAGTCCGCCGCTGGCGCTGGAGGCCCTTTTCGTCCGGCTCCGCGGGGAGCTCGGCACAACCCCGGCTCTCGTCTAGAGACACCCTCGTTCAGGGGTTGTAGGGCGCAGGCGGGCTGCCGACATTCGCTCTACGAGCGCGTCCGGGTGGGGGCGCTCGTATCCGCAGTCAGGAGGACAGGTGGCCGCAGTCCCGTCCATAGGCCGTGCGACCCGCATCGAGCGACCGGTCGCTCCTGGCGCGGATGCGGCGAGCGATCTCTACGAGCGCTACTCCGCGCAGATCTACGGCTACTGCCTGCACCAGCTCGGGTCGCGCGAGGAGGCGGAGGACGCCGTCCAGACGACCTTCATGAACGCCTTCCGCGGCCTGTCGCGGGGCATCGTTCCCGAGCTCGAGTCGGCCTGGCTGTTCAAGATCGCCCACAACGTCTGCCTCTCACGCCGGCGCTCCTCCTGGCGTCGTGGCAAGGTCGAGGCGCCGAACAACTTCGAGGTGCTCCAGGAGATCGTTCCTGGACGCGAGCAAGTCGCGGACGAACTGATCCGGCTCCCGGACGTGCTCGAGGAAATGCCCGAGAACCAGCGGCGCGCGATTCTTCTGCGCGAGTGGCAAGGACTCACCTATCGCGAAATCTCGGCCGAGCTCGGGCTCTCTCAGGCTGCGGTCGAGACGCTGATCTTCCGCGCACGTCGCGCACTCGCTCAGGGCCTGGAGCAGGACGCTGACACGTGGAAGAGGCGGCTGCGCCGCGGCGCCGACGTCGGTGGCGCAATCGCTTGCGCGAAAGCGCTGCTCGGCGGCGGCGGCGCGGCCGCCGTCAAGATCGCGGCGACGGCACTC
>Ga0137369_10007805_pt1 | contig 10727 bp, 10 predicted proteins | sample SagtaG_12_FD_104918 | JGI IMG/M metagenome (GOLD analysis project Ga0137369, IMG submission 104918) | Vadose zone soil microbial communities from Sagehorn Ranch, Mendocino, California, USA - Sage1_L_113_16 metaG | ecosystem: Environmental > Terrestrial > Soil > Vadose zone | place: USA... | reverse complement strand
TCGCGATCAAGGCGCCGTCCTGGTAGATGGATCCGTGATTCGCGTTGACGCCGCTTCCCTGAGCCAGCTCCGCGATGTAGACGGCCACGTTGAGCCCGATGAGCGCGCGCGTCACCTTCGCTCCGACACCTTCGAACGCTGCTCGCTGCACCCCGCGCGTCACGCGCTGCACGCCTTGCGCTCTGCCGGAGTGCTCGGGACAGCGGATTCCGACGGGTGCCATCGTCATACACTCCGTGCAGATGGGCCGTCCGCACTCGGAGCAGGACAGCCCGGTGACGCGGTCCGGGTGGCGGTAGCAGGTCCTCTCGGCGGTCTCGGTCATGTGCGAAGTAGCGTAGTTGGATGCAGGTTCACGTCGCTTTCACTCCCGACGAGGCCGCTCCTGCACCGGTCGGAATCGTCGTGGACGTCCTCCGGGCGACCTCGACGATCGCGCAGGCGCTCGCCTCGGGGTTCCGGCGCGTTCTGTGCTGCGCCGAGATCGAGGAGGCACGCGCGCTTCGCGCCGAGCTTCCCGACTCCCTCGTCGGCGGCGAGCGCAACGCGGTACGGATCGAGGGCTTCGACGTCGGCGCATCGCCGCGAGAGTTCCTCGAGCCCCGCGCAGACACGTTGATTCTGTCCACGACGAACGGGACACGCGCGATCCTCGAGACCGCCCAGCGGTGCGAAGAGGTCTTCCTCGGCAGCCTCCTCAACCTGGCCGCGGTTGCGAAGGCGGCGGCTGGACGGGACACGGTCGTCGTCTGTGCAGGGTTTCAGGGTGCGTTTGCCCTCGACGACGCGTATTGCGCAGGACGCATCGTGCAGTTGCTCGAGGCGGAGCGCTCCGATGCGGCGATCGCCGCCGATCTCGTCGCCCGGGCGTTCCCGAGCGCACTGGACGGATTGAACGCGCGCACATACGGGCCGCCGGGCCTCGAGGAGGACATCGTTTTCTGCGCGCGCGAAAGCGTGCTCGACGTCATGCCGAGGCTGGTCGGGAGCGTCGGCCCGGCCGCGGAAATACTGCCGGCATGAAGTCCTGCCTCGTCCTCGTCGGCCTGGTCGTCTCGCTTGTTGCCGCCGCGGCCGGTGCGCAGGGCGCCGCGCAGAAGCCTTGGCTCTGGCAATGCGCGCAAATCCACAACGCCGAGGCGCAGTTCCGCTGCTATGTCCGTCTGCTGCGGCTGGACATCGAGGCCTCGCACGATCCCGCCCGCGAGCTTCCGCGCATCGATCGCAGGGCGGTGTCCGTCGGCGGGCCACTCGAGGCGAGCTGCCATGTCCTGATGCACCAGGTCGGGCGCGAGTACGGGCGTGCACATCGCGTAACGCTCGCAACGCTCCAGCGCTACGTGCCGCGCTCCAACAATCCGAACTGCTCGGCGGGGTTCGGGATGGGTCTCGTCATGTACTTGGGCCCGGAGATCCTGCGCTCGGGGGGAGCGGCGGCCGTGCATGCCTGCGCACGGCTGCCGACGAGGTATCGCGCCTACACGTGCGTCCACGGCCTCGGCCATGCGCTGATGCGTGCGTACCACGGCGATCTCCGCCAGGCCGTGCGCGCCTGCCGGCGCCTACAGTCCACGTTCGCGCCCGATTGCGCGCAGGGCGCCTTTCACGACTACTGGATCTCGCTCCGCGGCGCCGACGGAACGACGCGGCCGTCCCATCCGGAGACGTCCCCTCGCGTGATCTGCGACGGGCGCTTCACGTACATCAGGCCGTGCTGGTACCGCTACTTCCTCGAACAGGCCGTTGGTCGACCGGTGAGAACCGCGTCGGACCTCGTTCGTGCCTGTCGCGGTCTGCGAGCTCTGGAGCGGTTCGGCTGCATCAGCGCGTCCGCGCTGACGATCTCCTCGAATCCGTTCGCCCAGATGCGCGTCTGTTCCCGGCTGCGTGGGCGCGACGCCGAGGCGTGTCTGCGCGGGGTGCCGGATCAGGCTCTCGCGGGCGAGCCGGCGAAGCAGCTCCGGCTGATTCGCTCCTGCCGGGGGATCGCGGGTGCGGCGCGGCGAGACTGCTACGCGTGGCTCGGGCGGACGCTCGCCGTCGTCACGAACGGGGCCTTCCGCGAGCGGGGCTGCGCGAGGCTGGGCGCGAACGCGCGCCGAGCCTGTTCTTCAGGTGCGGCCCGGATGGGGGCCGCGCTCGTGACGTTTTCCTAGTGCCCCTTCCAGTGATGCTGTCGAGTTTCTGGGTCGCGAGCACCAAGCCAGAGGCCGCACTCGTCCGCAGCCAAGGCTAAAAGCCTTGGTAAGGACGAGGGTGGACTCTGGCGCCGCGTGATCGCGGGCCAGAAGCCGGCGTGCATTGCTGGGAGGGGCACTATGGCAACGCCGGCAGCGGATCGACCGCTGCGCCTCTGACACGAACCTCGAAGTGGAGGTGCGGTCCGGTCGCGTGGCCGGTGGCGCCGACGAGGCCGACGCGAACCCCTTTGCCGATCCAGATGCCGACACGCACATCGATCTGTGAGAGATGCGCGTACATCGTCCGCTCGCCGCGGCCGTGCGCGACGGTGACGAGGAAGCCCCAGCCGCCGTCGCGCCAGCCCGCCCAGACGACCTCGCCCGAGCGCGCCGAGTAGACGGGCGTGCCCATCGGAGCGGGGAAGTCGATCCCGGAGTGCCAGGTGTCCCCGCGCGGACCGAAGCGATCGCCCAGGACGGGCGCGGTCATGGGCCAGCCGAGCGGCAACGGGATCGTCGGCGGCGGCGCGGTGAGCGCGCCGAGCGTCGCCGCTCCCGCGATCCCGTCTTCCTTCAGGCCTGCCCAGCCCTGAAAGCGGCGCAGGGCGGCATTGATGTGCGGGCCGAAGATCCCGTCGAACTCGCCGGAGGGAAAGCCGTGCTCCGCCAGCTGAAACTGGAGCGAGGCGACGTCCCAACCCGTCTTGCCGATCTTGAGCGGCCGGCTGCCGAGCCGGTGGCGGGCGAAGCGACCGAGGGCCTTACGCGTCTTCGGGCCGACGACGCCGTCGACCGTGAGGTGGGCGCGGGCCTGGAGGCGGCGGATCGCCTTCGCGGTGGCGGGGCCGGAGATCCCGTCGATCGGACCCTGGTAGAGCCCGTGCGCGTGCAGGCCGACCTGAAGGGCGGCAATGCCCGGCTCGGCCGCCGTGGCACGGGGGGTGAGGGCCGCCGCGGCGAGGACGAAGGGCAGCACGAGGAGCGCCCTGATGCGCATGGGCGTCCGTTTTCGTCATGGCGTTTTGGATCCCTTGACAGGGGAACACGTGTTCGTGTAGAACATACGTTCCCATGATCGCCTGCCTGCTCATCCCCGGCTTCGAATTGCGGGCCGCGCTGCGGAAGCAGCCGGGGCTCGCGCTCCGTCCGGCGGCTCTCTCACCGGTGGCGGGGACGGAGCCGCTTCTCGGGCCGGTGACCGCGGAGGCGGAGCGGCTCGGCGTCCGGCCGGGAATGCGGCTGGGCGAGGCGCTGGCGACGTGTCCGGAGCTCGTCCTCGTCGAGCAGGATCCCGCCTCGGCCGAGCAGGCCTGGGAGGAGATCCTGCGTGCGCTCGAGGACTCGGGCTTCGCGGTCGATCCGGCAGGGGTCGGCTGCGTCTATTTCGAGACGAGTGGGGTGGAGAGGTTGTACGGCGGACTCGAGCCCGCGCTTCGGCGTGCGCTTGCCGCCGTCGGTACTGCCTGGGATCCACGTGCGGGCGCAGCGCAGCGCCGGTTCGCCGCCTTGGCCGCAGCGAACGTCGCGCGCCCCGGGCAGATCTTGGTCGTCTCCGACGAGCGGTTGCGCGACTTCCTCGCGCCGCTGCCGCTCGAGCTCGTGCCGATGGAGCCGCGTCGTCGCGCGGAGCTGCACGAACTCGGCGTGAAGCGAGTCGGACAGCTTGCTGGGCTCCCGGGTGGCGCCGTGGCCGAACGATTGGGGCCGGACGGCCGGCGCGCCTGGGGCCTGGCGAGAGGCGGGAAGACCGCGCGTGTGCGCGGCCGCCGTCCTCCGGCCGAGATCGTGGAGGCACTGGAGTTCCCCGAGGCGGTCGGAAACGAGCTCACGCTTCGGCGGGCGTTCGCCGCGCTGCTCGAGACGCTGATGGCGCGGCCGGAACGAGCTGATCGTTTCGTGCGGAAGCTCGCTCTGTCGGCACGTCTCGTGGGCGGCGGCTCGTGGCGGCGTTCGATCACGCTGCGCGACGCCACCACCGAGCTCGACCGACTCAAGGCGGCGCTCGCCCCGAAGCTCGCAGAGCTGCCGGCGCCCGTGCTCGAGCTCCGTCTCGAGCTCGTCGAGCTGACGGAGCATGACGGGCAGCAACTCGAGCTTCTACCGGCTGCAGGCGGGGAGCTGGACGTTCGTTTGCGAGAAGGCCTGCGCCAGGTGCGGGCGAGCACCGGCTCGGGCTCGGTCAACCAAGTCGTGGAGGTCGCGCCGTGGTCGCGAATCCCGGAAGCACGGTCGCTGTTCGTGCCGCGGGACGAATAAACGAGCCTAGGGCGGCGGTCGTCGAAGCTCGAGTGGACGGCGTGCCCGTGCGGGTGAATCGCCAGCCGGTCGCGCTCGTCCGCGAAGAGTGGCGCGTGGTCGATCGCTGGTGGACGGAGGAGCCCGTGTCCCGGCGCTACTTCGAAGTCGTGCTGCAGTCAGGGGAGAACGCCGTTGTCTTTCGCGACGAGGAGCGCTGCTGCTGGTTCACCCAGCGGGGGGCCTAGGCACCGGTTGCGGTGCCGAGCTCAGGATTTACGAAACGTCTCTGAGTGCCTGCTGGGCGAGGTCTGGCCATGTCCCGGCGTGAGCCGGCGGTACGACGACCCATTCCTTCATCGGCGCCCGCCGGCCGCCCGACGGATCGAAGAGGTGTGCCCCGTCGAGCGCGAGTGCGCCTTCGCGCGCCGCCTCGTCCGGAAGCTTGAAGACCATCGCGTCCTCGTCGTTCGAAAAGCCGCCGATCATCTTGCCGCTGCGCTTGATCGCCGGCATTCCCATCATCTGGCCAAGCTCGACGTCGTCGTTTCGCGCCGCGAGATCGTCGGCGAGCTCGTCGTAGCGGGCGCGCGCGTCCATTCAGCTCTCCTTTCTGAGAAACTCGTGAAAGTCCCGGCTTGGCGCATGCACGTTGAGCAGGCGTGCACGACCGCTACCTGGGTTCGCAAACGTATGGACGACCCCGATCGGCGCCGCGACGAACGAGCCGGCGCCGAGGCGCAGCTTCTCGTCGCCGAGCAAGAACTCCGGCTCGCCTTCGAGCACGTAGAACGAATCGACGTGGTCGTCGTGGCTGTGCGGGTCGGGGCCCGTAAAGCCGGGCTCAAGTTCGAACTCGACGAGCGCGAGCTCGTCACGGCCGACCTTGATCGTCGCAACGCGATTGTTCGCCTCGAGCCGTTCGCCCTCTCCGGCGCGGAGGAAGACCGCGCCGGTCGCCGGCGGGCCGGTGCCGGCTGGCACGTCGACGCTGTCGAAACCGCCCGGCTTGCCGCGGTTCTGCGCGCGCAGATGATCGGCGAAATCGCCGTCGGGCGTGTGGAAGTTGAGAAAGCGAGTGCGAGTCGTGCTCCTGAACCCATGAACGACTTCCGGCGGGGCGCAGACGAACGCACCCGCCGAGATGGGCTTCTCCTCGTCCCGGACAAGCACGGCGAGCTCGCCCTCGAGCACGTAGAACGAGTCCGCGTGCCGGCGGTGGAAGTGCGGTTCCGCTCCGTCTCGCGCATCCGGAAAGAGGGATTCCGTGATGCAGAGCTGCTCAAAGGTCGCCTTCAGCACGATCCGCCCGCTGAAGAGAGACTCACCTTTGCCCGGTCTGAGCACGACTTCGTCCATGGCCGGCGAGTATGACGATCGAGCTTCAGCCTGAGTTTCCGCATCGGACGCGGAAGAAGGAGCAGTTCAGGGGGTTCGGGGGAACCGGGAGGTTCCCCCGGGGTGTCCCGTACGTCGAACTGCATGCGCACTCCTCGTACTCGTTCCTCGACGGCGCGTCGCTGCCCGAGGAGCTCGCGGTCCAGGCGGCCGAGCTTGGCTATCCGGCGTTCGCGTTGACCGACCACGACGGCGTCTACGGCTCGCTCGAGTTCGCGCACGCCGCGAAGTACTTCGGGGTGCGTCCAATCACGGGCGCGGAGGTGACGCTCGCGGACCGGTCGCACGTGACGCTGCTCGTCGAGACGCAGCAGGGCTACGCCAACCTCTGCCGGCTCATCACCGCCGCGCATGCGCACACCCGCCCGCAGGCAAAGGAAAGCCAACCGGCGGCGAAGCCGCCTGTCCGCGACAGCGGACCAGTGGAGGGGGTCTGGGGGAACCGGGAGGTTCCCCCAGCGGTGAGACCGCAGCGATACCTCCCTGCACTTCCGCCGGCGCTCGACCAGAAGCTGCTGGAGGAGCTGAACGAAGGGCTCGTCTGCCTGTCCGGCTGCGCGCGCCACGGGCTCGCCGTGCGCAATCCGAACGCCGCTGCCCGGCTCGCACATGCGTTCGGCCGCGACCGCTTCTTCGTCGAGCTGCAGCGTCCGTACGAGCGAGGCGACGGGCGCCGGAACGCGCTCCTGCGCGATCTCGCCGCGTCGCTCGGCCTGCCGACGATCGCCACCGGCGACGTCCATGCCCATCATCGGCGCCGCGCGCCGCTGCAGGACGTCCTCGTCGCCGTCCGGCACCGCAGCTCTCTGGACGGCTGCGAGGCGGAGCGGCGCGGAAACCACGAGTGCGTCCTGCTTTCCCCGGCCGAGATGGTGGAGCGCTTCCCGGAGGATCGCGAGGCGGTCGCGCGCACCGTCGAGCTCGCCGATCGGCTGCAGTTCGACCTCACGGAGGAGCTCGGCTACCACTATCCGGATTTCTCCGACAGCCCGGAGCCGGCGATCGTCCAGCTCGCACAAGTCTGCAACCGGACCTTCGAGGATCGCTACCCTGCAGGGCACACGTTCCGCAGCGCCGCTCGCAATCGCCTCGAGGAGGAGCTGAAGCTCATCCACGAGCTCGGCCTCGCGGGATTCTTCCTGCTCCATTGGGACGTTCTCGAGCTCGCACGCGAGTGCGCGCTCGAGGTGCGCGGGCGCGATTCCCCACGGCACGTCTTGCCGCCGGGTCGCGGGCGCGGATCGTCGGTCGGCTCGCTCGTCTGCTACCTGACCGGCCTTTCACACGTCGACCCGGTGGGCGCGGATCTTTCGCTCGGCCGTTTCCTCAACCGTGAGCTCGACGCCGTGCCGGACATCGACCTCGATTTCCCACGCGACATCCGGGAGAAGCTGATCGTCGCCGTCACAGAGCGCTACGGCCGCGAGCACGCGGCGCTCGTCGCGTCGTTCGCGACGTATCGCTCGCGGGGCGCCATCCGAGACGTCGGAAAGGCACTGGGCCTCCCCTACGCAGAGCTCGAGCGGATCGCCCGCGTCTCGGAAGGATGGAACGCCAGGCGGGTCGCCGAAGAGCTGGCGCTGCTTCCGGACGTGGATCGCAAGCTGCTCTCGCCGCGCTGGCGCGCATTCTCCGAGCTGTGCCACGAGATCGCCGGCCTGCCGCGCCACATCTCGCAGCATCCGGGCGGGATGGTGATCTCGTCGCGACCGCTCGTCGAGCTCGTCCCGGTGCAGCCGGCCGCGATGGCGGGCCGGCAGATGTGCCAGTGGGACAAGGACTCGTGCGCGGACGCCGGCTTCCTGAAGATCGACCTGCTCGGCCTCGGGATGCTGTCGGCGGTCGAGGACTGTGTGGAGCAGATCGCCAACCTCCGCGGAAAGCCGATCGACCTCTCCCGGATCCCGCTCGACGACAGAGCGGTGTATGACGATATCCAGCGCGCGGATACCGTCGGCGACTTCCAGATCGAGAGCCGCGCCCAGATGCAGAGCCTGCTGCGCACGCGACCGGAGAACCTCGACGACCTCACGGTCCAGGTGGCGCTCGTCCGTCCGGGCCCGATCCAGGGCAAGGCCGTCCATCCGTACATCGAGCACCGCCAGCGCCTGCGCGAGGACCCGTCCTTCGTCCCGCCGGTCGACCATCCGCTGCTCGCCGAGTGCCTGAGCTCGACACTCGGCGTCGTCGTCTTTCAGGACCAGGTGTTGGAGGTGGCGATCGCGCTCGCCGGATTCAGCGTGGGCGAGGCGGAGGGATTGCGCCGCGCGATGAGCCGGAAGCGGTCGCACGACGCACTCGAGGCGTATCGGGATCGCTTCGTCCAAGGTGCGTTGCGGAAAGGAGTCGACACCGAGACTGCGGACCTCGTCTACGACAAGCTCGTCGGCTTCTCCGGCTTCGGCTTTCCGAAGTCGCACGCGGCTGCGTTCGGGCTCCTCGCCTACCAGTCCGCCTGGTTACGGCATCACTACCCGGCGGAGTTCCTCTGCGCGCTCCTGAACGAGCAGCCGATGGGCTTCTATCCGCCGGCAACGCTCGTCCGTGACGGGCAGCGGCGCGGGGTCGAGACGCGTCCGCCCGACGTCAACGTCAGCGGGGCGAAGTGCACCGTCGAGGAGGGCGCCGTGCGGATCGGCGTCGACTACGTCAACGGAATCGGCGAGGACGACGCGAAGGCGGTCGTGGCGGAGCGCGAGCGAGGTGGGCCTTTCAGGAGCGTGCGCGAACTGGCACAGCGCACGCAGCTCTCGGAGCACGGCGTCGAGACGCTGATCGTGGCCGGCGCCTGTGACTGCTTCGGGTCCCCTCGCCGGCAGCTCCTGTGGCAGCTCGGCCTCGTTCCGCGCTCACAGAGCGTCCCGGGCTCGGGTGGCGAAGAGAAGCAGCTCGCACTGCCGCTCGATCCCACTGCCGCGACACCCGAGCTGCCCGAGCCGACTGTCTGGGAGCGGATGCTCGCCGACTATCGAACGACGAGCCTCTCGGTCGGCGTCCATCCGATGGAGCTGCTGCGAGCCCATCTCCCGGCGGGGGTGATCTCGTCCCGCGACCTCGACGGCGCACCGGATCGCAAGCAGGTTGCGATCGCGGGGATGGCCGTCGCACGACAACGGCCGGCGACCGCGAACGGCGTCGTTTTCATGCTGATCGAGGACGAGTTCGGAGCGGTCAATCTCATCGTCCCGCCCTCCGTGTACGACCGTCACCGGGCGATCGTCCGCGGTGAGCCGCTGATCCTCGCGCGCGGCCGCTTCGAGCGGATCGAGCGGAATCAGAACGTCCTCGTCCGCTCCCTCGAGACCCTCGGGCCGCTCGCACGGAAGATCTCACAGGAGACCGAAGTGGGCGCCAGCCTTCCCGGCGCCCACCATTTCGGTCATCGCTGAAGCACACTTCCTCCATGGACCGCTGGCTGCTCGGCCTCGACGCCTGGGTGATCCAGGACGGGAACTACGCCGACCTCGAGGTCGGCGACGAGCTCGAGTTCGCCGTTGACTTCTATCCCCACGATCTCGTGCCCACCGACGCGCGCGAGATCAGCGCACGCAGCAAGCGGGATTACCTCTACGAGGCGGTCGGCCTCGTCACGCATCGCGACGAAGACGCCTGGACGATCGACATCGGCATCGGGGCGTACGAAGAAGGGCCGCCTCCGCCCGGGGTCGAAGCGGGCACATTCGTCGAGGGAACCGTCTCGATCGGGGTCGACCCGTTCATGTACCTCGAGGATCTCGCCCGCCGCGAGACGATGCCCGCTCTCGTATACACGTGGCGACTCGAGCGGCTCGCGCTGCAGACCGCGCCGCTGGTCGAGACGGCCCCGCGGTACTTCGAGCGGGACGAGTCGAAGTGGGCCTGGAAGGACCTCGAGCGCACCGACGCGTGGAACGACGACGGCGGCCACGCCGTCTATCTCCTGGAGTGCGCTCGTCTTCCCGTCGAGGCCAAGCGGAAGAGTGAGAGGAGAGGCGGGCCCGCGTAGCGAGCCCGCCTCGTGCGGTCGCTAGAAGCCCCCGACGTACTCGCGTGTGATCAAGTGCCCATCGGTCATCGCTAAATCAGTGGAAGGTGCCCGGAATCGCCCAGGTGATGTGGGTGACCCGGCGAGAGCCGTCCGCGAACGTCTCGACGATCGTCGAGTCGCTGATCCGATCGCTCCGCTCGACCGCGATCGGTGCGGCGTTCTCCGACTGCGCTTGACTCGCTGACGCGACCGCGCCAACCGTCGTCGTCGAGTCGAGGTGCGAGTAGATCGTGACGAGCTCGTCGTAGTCGTGCTTGTTGGGATGTTGGTTCGTGCTCGGATCGTTCGTGTAGTCCATGCACGTCCCGAGGTTCGCGTTGTTGAAGTTCTCGTCCTGGTGGTCGAGACCAAACGTGTGCCCGACCTCCTGGCACATGACGAGGTTCCGCCACGCGGTGCTGTTGTAGGTCGCGGTGTTGAAGTACGTGTCGTTCACCTTCACCGTGCCCTGCGTGATGTGTTTCGTCCCGCTCGCGAGCCAGATCGTCGCAACACCGAGCCAGCCGTTGTTGCCGTAGGTGTTGTTGCAGATCTCGTCCTGGCCGGAGGTCGGCTTGCAGCGCCTCTGCGCCGACTGGCCGGCCACAATGGCCGTGTCCAGTACCGTCGATTGCGACCAGTCCAACGAGCTGGTGCCGAGAATGCTGGTCCATCCCCCCGTGAGGTTGTTGCCAAGCTTGACGGTAAACGGGTTCGAGGTGCGGGCCCAGTGGTAGCCGCCCCAGGAATGATTCGCCGCGGCCGTCGAGACGAACACCGACCCTGTCAAGACGACGGCCACGAGCGCCAGCATGATGCGCCTACCCATGAATTGCCCCTCCCTCGAAGATAAATGACGACCAACAAATCCTAGGATGCTGTGAGGACGGATACAAGCCCCGGGACCG
>Ga0137369_10007802_pt1 | contig 10729 bp, 9 predicted proteins | sample SagtaG_12_FD_104918 | JGI IMG/M metagenome (GOLD analysis project Ga0137369, IMG submission 104918) | Vadose zone soil microbial communities from Sagehorn Ranch, Mendocino, California, USA - Sage1_L_113_16 metaG | ecosystem: Environmental > Terrestrial > Soil > Vadose zone | place: USA... | reverse complement strand
CGCACGCCAGCACCACACCGGCGTCCGGGGCGGCGGCGACGGCGGTGCCGTGAAAGCCGCGCGAGCCGTCGTCCGTCGCCCATACCACCTCGTCGCCGTCCGCCTCCTGGCAGAGCTCGGCGGCGCTGCGAGCCCCGTGAACCCAGGTCACCTGCGCGCCCGCGGACCTCGCATCGCCAGCCGCCAGCGGCATGGGCGCCACGCCCAGGCCGCCGCTGATCAACAGCACGCGTGACCCGGTCACATCGAATCCACGGCCCAGCGGCCCGAGACAGCTGACACGCTCGCCCACCTCCATGGCGAGCAGCTGCGATGTGCCGGTGCCGACCGCCTTCAGCACCACCTCGATGGAATCGCCGCCGGCGCGGTACACCGAGAACGGCCGGCGCAGCAGCGGCCCGCCGGCCCAGCCCAGGTTGACAAACTGGCCCGCGCGCACTGTGGCGGCGATCTCCGGTGCATTCATGCCGATGACGAACATGCCGCTCGCCACCTGGCGCCTGCCCGTAATCGGCGCGTCAAGGAGATACAGGAACGAACCTCCCCGCCCTAGCCCTCCCCGGCAATCGGGGAGGGGAAATTGGCCTTCCGCCACTCATCGATCGTGCGCACTTCCATCTCGTCGGCGGCCGCCACCGCGGATTCCAGCAGCGCGGTCGCCGTGTCGAGCGAGGTCAGGCAGGGGATCCTGCGCTCGACGGCCGCGCGCCGGATCTCGAAACCGTCCTTGAACACCGGCGTGCCGTCGCCGCGGTCCTCGTAGATGTTGGACATGGTGTTGATGACGAGCTGGACCTCACCGCGCACGATCACGTCGAGCACAGTCGGACCTTCGTCGCCGATCTTGGCCACCACGCGCGGCGAGAAGCCGCCGGCGCGCAGCGCTTTCGCCGTGCCTTCGGTCGCGACCAGGCGGCAGCCCAGCTCGACCAGCCTCGAGACGATCGGGAAAAGCTCGGGTTTGTCGGCGTCAGCGATGGTCAGCAGCACGGCACTCCCGCGTTCGACCTGCACCCCCGAGGCGGCGAACGCCTTGCGCAAAGCCCCGTTCAGTGTGCCGGCGATCCCGATCGCCTCGCCGGTGGACTTCATCTCCGGCCCAAGGTAGGAGTCGACCGCGGCGAGCTTGTTCATGGAGAACACGGGGGCTTTGACCGCGACCAGGTGACGCTCGGGGACCAGCCCGCTCGTCCAACCGAGATCGGCCAGCTTCTCGCCGAGCATCACCCTCGTCGCCAGCTTGACCATGGGCACGCCGGTGACCTTGGAAAGGAACGGCACGGTGCGCGACGCGCGCGGGTTGACCTCGAGCACGTAGACGTGTCCGCGATGGACCACGTACTGGACGTTGACGAGGCCGCGCAGCCGGAGATGCCGAGCGATGCGCAAGGTGTAGTCGACGATGCGCTCCTTGTCCGCCGGCTCGAGGCCCTGCGCGGGGTAGACGGCGTAGGAGTCGCCGGAATGCACGCCCGCCCGCTCGACATGCTGCATGACGCCAGGGATGACCACCGTCTCGCCGTCGGAGATCGCGTCGACCTCGGCCTCGATCCCCTGCAGGTACTTGTCGACCAGGACCTGTCCGCGAGGCATGGCGCCGATCGCCCACCCCATGTAGCGGCGCAGCTCCTCACGATTGCGAACGATCTCCATCGCGCGGCCACCGAGGACGTACGACGGACGCACCAGCACCGGGTAGCCCGCGCGCTCGGCGATCGCCTCCGCCTCCTCGACCGTGGTCGTGGTGCCGCCCATGGGCTGGGGGACGCCGATCGCGTCGAGCGAGCGCGCGAACGCGCGCCGGTCCTCCGCCAGGTCGATCGCCTCGACGGTCGAGCCGAGGATCGTGACGTGGTTCTCGAAGAGCGGCTCGGCCAGGTTGATCGCGGTCTGGCCGCCGAACTGGACGAGGGCGCCGCTCGCCTCCTCGGCCCGCGCCACGTGCAGGGCGCCGTCGATGTCGAGGGGCTCGAAGTAGAGGCGGTCGGAGGTGTCGAAGTCGGTGGAGACCGTCTCGGGGTTCGAGTTGACCATCACTGCTCGCACCCCGGCCTCGCGCAGCGCCCATGCCGCGTGGACCGAGCAGTAGTCGAACTCGATGCCCTGGCCGATGCGGATGGGCCCGGAGCCGATCACCTCGACCGTCCTGCCGTCCACGGCCGCGGACTCGTCCTCCTCCTCCCAGCACGAGTAGTAGTAGGGCGTCGCGGCCTCGAACTCGCCCGCGCAGGTGTCGACCAGCTTGTAGGTCGGCGCCGCAGGCTCGACGATCTCTCCGCGGAGCGCGGCGATCATCTGGTCCGAGAAGCCGGCGCGGCGCAGTTCGAGGACGCTGCCGCCGACTTCGAGGCGCGCGATGGTGGCCAGCCGGTCGATGAACCAGCGGTCGATCCCGCTGCGCTCGGCCAGTGAGGCCGGGTCGGCCCCGTTTCGCAGCGCGTGCAGCAGCGCGAAGAGGCGCCGGTCGTTGGGCCGGTCGATGGTGTCGGGGCCGAGCTCCCACTCCGCGGGCGGCTTCTGCTCCAGGGAGCGCATGGCCTTGATCAGCGCCGCCTCGAAGGTCCGCTCGAGGGCCATCACCTCGCCGGTGGACGCCATCTGCGTGCCCAGCCTGCGATCACCGGCGGGAAACTTGTCGAACGGCCAGCGCGGGATCTTGACCACGCAGTAATCGAGCGCCGGCTCGAAGGCGGCAAACGTGCGCCCGGTGATCTCGTTGCGGATCTCCTCGAGCCTTCGCCCGACGGCCACCTTGGCGGCTACCCGGGCGATCGGGTAGCCGGTCGCCTTGGAGGCGAGCGCGGAGGAGCGGCTGACGCGCGGGTTCACCTCGATCACGTAGTACTGCGAGCTCTTCGGATCCAGGGCGAACTGCACGTTGCACCCACCCTCGATGCCGAGCGCGCGGATAATCCGGATGGCCGAGGACCGCAGCATCTGGTGGTCGCGGTCGGACAGCGTCTGCGCGGGAGCCACGACGATCGAATCTCCCGTGTGGACGCCCATCGGGTCGAGGTTCTCCATGTTGCAGACGGTGATGCACGTGTCGGCGCTGTCACGCACGACCTCGTACTCGATCTCCTTCCAGCCCCACAGCGACCGCTCGATCAGCACCTGATGGATGGGCGACGCCGCCAGGCCGCGCGCCCCCACCTCTCCCAGATCGGCCTCGGAGGTGACGAAACCGCCGCCCGTTCCGCCCAGCGTGTAGGCGGGGCGAATGACGAGGGGCAGGCCGTTCTCCGCGGCGAAGTCCTTGACCTCTTCCAGCGACTCGCACACCCGTGAGACCGGCACCGGCTCGCCGATGTCCTCGAGCATCTGCTTGAAGGCCAGGCGGTCTTCAGCCTTGCGGATCGTGTCGAGCGTCGCGCCGAGCAGGCGCACGCCGTACCTCTCGAGCACGCCGGCGCTGCCGAGGTCGGTCGCGAGGTTCAGGCCCGTCTGGCCTCCGAGCGTCGGCAGCAGTGCGTCCGGCCGCTCACGCTCGATGATCCGCTCCAGCGCGTCCACGGTCAGCGGCTCGAGGTAGACGCGGTCAGCCACCTCTTCGTCGGTCATGATCGTCGCCGGGTTCGAGTTGACGAGCACCGTTTCGATGCCTTCCTCGCGCAGCGCCTTGCACGCCTGCGTGCCCGCGTAGTCGAACTCCGCCGCTTGGCCGATGACGATCGGGCCCGAGCCGAGGATCAGGACCTTGCGGGGGCGCGGCTGTTCCTTCATCCCCGCCACCGCGCGCGCTACGGGCGCACGGTTGCGGACCATGTCGAGAAAGCGGTCGTAGAGGTGCTGGTTGTCCTGCGGCCCCGGGCAGCCCTCGGGGTGGTACTGGACGCTGAACGCCGGCAGCGCGCGGTGGCCGAGACCCTCGACCGAGCCGTCGTTCAGGTTTCTCTGCGAGACGTAGAAGTCGCCGGCCGGGATCGAGGCCGCGTCGACCTGGAACTCGTGGTTCTGGCTCGTGATGTGCACGCGGCCCGTGTCGAGGTCTTTGACCGGGTGGTTGGCGCCGTGGTGGCCGTACGGCAGGCGCGAGGTGGTCGCGCCCGCGGCCCGGCCCATCACCTGGTGGCCCAGGCAGATGCCGAACAGCGGGATCTGGCCGAGCGCCTCGCGAGCCAGCTCGACCGGCCCGTCGAGGACCGCCGGGTCGCCAGGGCCGTTGGCAAGGACGAGGCCGCCGGCGCCAGTCGCCCTGATGTCGGCCCACGTCGCCGTGTGCGGCAGCACGACCACCTCGCAGCCCCGCTCGCGGAGCGAGCGCAGGATGTTGCGCTTCACGCCGTAGTCGACGACGGCGACGAGCAAACCGTCGCCGCCGCCGCCCCGCCCGGAGCGCAGCTCTGCGGGCATGCGGTCGAGCCACTCCTCGCTCGACGTGCGAGACGTCTGGGCGACCAGGTCCTGCTCGGCCAGGGGCGTCACTCGACCGGCGGCGACCCCGAGCTCGGCCAGCCGCGCGGGTGACGGCGCCTGGTCCTCGTGCACGAGCACCGCGCGCAGCGCGCCGTGGGTGCGGATGTGGCGGGTCAACGCACGTGTGTCGATGCCGGCGATCCCAGGCACGTTCCAGCGGCGCAGGTACTCGTCGAGCGACGCCTCACTCGAATGGTGGCTCGGCGATGGACACGCCCAGCGCACGATGAGCGCCCGCGCCCACGGCCGCGCCGACTCCGCGTCCGCGTCGCGGACTCCGTAGTTGCCCTGGAGCGGATAGGTCATGCAGACCATCTGGCCGGCGTAGGAGGGATCCGTCAGCACTTCCTGGTATCCGGTCATCGCCGTGTTGAAGACGACCTCCCCCTCACCGACCACACCGGCGCCGAGGGCCTCGCCGACAAACGCTCGTCCGTCTTCGAGGACGAGCACCGCGAAAGGCCGGTCAGCCGGCAACGATCACCGCCCCGTCGAGGCCGTCTTCCTCGAAGACCAGGACCTCGACGCGCTCACCCTCGGCGGTCGGCACGTTCTTGCCGACGTAGTCGGGCCGGATCGGCAGCTCGCGATGGCCACGGTCGACGAGCACCGCCAGCTGGATCGCGCGGGGCCGGCCGAAGTCCATAAGGGCGTCCATCGCGGCTCGCGCCGTGCGCCCGTGGTGGATGACGTCGTCGACCAGGACCACCACCTTGCCGCCGATGTCCGGCAGCCGGCTGTCCGGGCGATGACCGCCGGGCGGTCGGAGGTGGAGGTCGTCCCGATGCCTGGTCACGTCGAGACGGCCGTAAGGGACCGTCCCAGTTTCGAGGGTCGAGAGGATGGCGGCCAGGCGCTGCGCGAGCACATCGCCCTTGCTGACGATGCCGACGAGCACCACGTCCGTGACGCCACGGTTGCGCTCGACGATCTCGTGCGCGATTCGCGACAGCGAACGCCGAACCTGGTCAGTGTCCATGACCGTGGCCTTGAGACGGCCCTCCGCGATGCTCAAGTGAGCAACCGGTCGAGGAGCGCCATCCGCACGTGGAGTCCGTTACGGGCCTGGCGGAAGTAGGCGGAGCGCGGATCGGTGTCGACCTCTGCTGAGATCTCGTCCACCCGCGGCAGCGGGTGCATGAGGATCGCGTACTTGCGCATGAGCTCCATCGAGCGTTCGTCGATCCGGTACACGCCCTTCACGGCGTTGTAAGACTCAAGATCGGCAAAGCGCTCCTTCTGGATCCGCGTCATGTAGACGACGTCGACCTCCGGCAGGACCGAATCCAGGTCCTGGGTCTCGGTCCACGGCACGTGGTGCTCGTCGAGGTGCGCCTTGAGGTCGTCGCGCATGGCGACCTGGGGTGGCGCGACGAACCAGACTTTGATGTCCTTGAACTTGCTCAGCAGGTAGGTCAGGGAGCGCACGGTGCGGCCGTTGGCGAGGTCGCCCACCATCGCCACGCGCACGCCGTCGATGCGGCCGAGCTCGTCGCGGATCGTGTACAGATCGAGCAGCGCCTGGGTCGGATGCTGCCCGGGTCCATCGCCCGCGTTGATGATCGACACCGACGACACCGCGGCCGCCCGCCTGGCAGCCCCCTCTTCGTTGTGGCGGAGGACGATGACGTCGGCGTAGCCGCTGACGATGCGGATGGAGTCCTCGAGCGTCTCGCCTTTGGCGGCGGACGAGAACTCGCGTGCGTTGTCGGTGCCCATCGTCTGGCCGCCGAGACGCAGCATCGCGGCCTCGAAAGAGAGTCGCGTACGGGTGGACGGCTCGTAGAAGAGAGCGGCCATGACCTGGCCGGCGAGGCGGCCGATGAAGTGGTGGGGTTGGCGCTTGATCTCTTCAGCGTGAGCGAAGAGATCTTCCAGAAGCGATCTCGAAAACTGCTGGCTTTCGATGACGTGGCGCAGCTTGGTCGTAACAGCCACGAAAAAACTCCTTCCCTGGCTCTCAGGCCAGGACTTAAAGGCGAGCTCGCGAGAGTTTAGCACCAACCGGTAACCTGTCTCGCCGTATGAACCGGCGCCCAGGACACGTCAACGTCACCGTCGAGACCGGCTTCTGCTCGTTCTGCGGGCGGCCCCGCAACCTGCGTTCCGAAGCCCACCAGCTCGGCACCCTGGTGCGCACGATCGTGACCTGCGAGACCTGCCACCGGACTCTCTCCAGCACGATCGGCGTCGCGGCGGACGAACCGGCTCCGGTCGAAGCGCCCGCCCAGGTCGAGGCGCCGGCTGAATCGAAACCACCGGTCAAGACCAGGCGGGCGCCGGCCAGGCGGACGGTGAAAGCGACCGCCACAGCGACGAAGGCGAAGACTCCGACCAGGCGAGCCACGACCAAGAAGAAGTGACAGGAGCGGCGGTCAGGGTCGACCGCCTGGAGAAGTCGCTCGGACCGACCAGAGTGCTGCGCGGCATCTCGTTCGAAGCGCAATCCGGGGAGATCTTCGGGCTCCTCGGTCCCAACGGAGCCGGCAAGACCACGACCCTGCGCATCATCTGCACGCTTCTGGCGCCGGACGCCGGGTCGGTCGAGGTCCTCGGTTTCGACACGCGCAGCGCGCCGCAGGAGGTGAGGCGTCGGGTCGGTGTGGTGACCGCCGAGATCGGCGTCTACCCGCGCCTTTCCGCGCGCGAGAACATCGCGTACTTCGCCGAGCTCAGCGGGGTGCTCGATGGTGAACTGCGCCGCAGGGTGGACGCCGTGATCGAGCGTCTCGACATGGGTTCGTTCGCGCGACAACGGGCGGAAAGCCTTTCCTCAGGCCAGAAGCAGAAGGTCGCGATCGCCCGGGCCATCGTTCACGATCCGCCCGTCCTCATGTTCGACGAGCCGACCTCGAACCTGGACGTCCTCGCATCGCGCGAGATCCGGGACTTCATGGTCGAGTCGAGAGGTCGCGGCAAGTGCGTGATCTTCTCCACGCACGTGCTGCACGACGCCGAGCGGCTGTGCGACCGGGTGACCATCATCCACCAGGGCCGCGTCGTGGCCGGCGGGACCACCGCCGAGGTCCGCGGCAGCCACCGCGAGCTCGAGGATTCGTTTCTCTCCCTGGTCGAAGCGGCCTCGTGAGAGACGTGGCGATCGTCTTCCTGAAGGAGCTGCGCGAGATCCTCCGCGACCGGCGCACGCTGACGGCGATCGCGCTGGCCGCGTTTGCCAGCCCGGTCGTGCTGTTCGTCATCTCGCAGGTCTCGGTCAGGACGGCGTCGCAGACCTACACGGTCGGGTACTCGGGCGACGTCCCGGCCGGCCTGGACATCCTGTTCAGCGCGACCTCGCTCAAGCTCGAGCGCGTCGACGATCCGGCTGCCGCGGCCAGGCAAAAGGTCGACCTCGGCCTGGTCTTCAGCCCCTCCAGCGTCGACGAGTACTACGACCCCGCGCGCCAGAGCGCGCAGATCGCCGACATCCGGTTCCAGACGATCCTGAGCCGGTACGACGCGGCCAGGATCGCTGCCTCGCTGCAGGAGAAAGGCGTCGATCCTTCGATCCTCAACCCGCTTCCCCTGACGGTCCACCCCCTGACCTCGCCGGCGCAGGCGGCCAGCAACTCGTTCCTCGGCTTCTTCCTGCCCTACATCCTGATCACGATGTGTCTGACCGGCGGGCTCTCAGCCGCGCTGGACAGCTCAGCCGGGGAGCGGGAGCGCAAGACGCTGGAGAGCCTCCTCCTCACGCCGGCGTCGCGCGGGCAGGTGCTGATCGGCAAGGTTCTCGCCGTAAGCACCATCAGCCTGGCCGCGGCGCTCGCCTCGATCGGCTCGATGCTCATCGCTTTGAGCCAGATCTCCTTCGGCATCACTGGAGGGCGAAGCGAGCACATCGCGCTCAGCCCGCTCGCCGCGCTCGTCATGACCTGGCTGGCGATCCTGCTTGCCACCTCCTTCAGCGCGGTGACCATCACGCTGGGAACCCTGGCCCGAAGCTTCCGCCAGGGCCAGGCGTACGCGACGCCCCTGTACTTCATCACGATCTTCCCGGCGTCGATCGTCCTGTTCATCCCGGACTTCAACCCGAGCCTGGGCTACTACCTGATCCCGATCCTCAACGCGGTGCTCGTGCTGCGCGAAGCGATCGTCCACAGCACCATCTCGTGGAGCGCTCTCGCGGTGACTACGGCCAGCCTCCTGGCGACAGGCGGGGTGTGCTTCTACGCCGCCCTGCGCCTGTTCACGCGAGAAGCCTTGCTCGTCCGCTCCTAAACTGTGCCTTAGGAGCCATGCGCCGCCGCCTTGAGTTAAGGGACCTTCGCAGCCTCGAACGGAGGAGCATGTACTCGATCTTCCACCCGCTCGACCCGAACGAGCGGCTCCCCCGCGAGCAGATCTTCGAAAGCCAGCGGCACCGGATGCTCGAACGGCGGACGTTGTTCGCGATGGTCGGATACCTGTATCTACCGATGCTGATGCTCATGGTCGTCGTCCTGGGGTCATTCAGCATCGGCGCTCTCGCCGCTTTCGGGCTGGCGGGACTGGCGCTGCTCGGCGTCTACCTGTACGTGATCTCCGCCAGAGAGCCCTGACGGCGTATAACCGTCGCATGACCGATGCAGTGATCGTCGCCTACGGCCGCTCTCCGATCGGCCGCGCCCGCAAGGGATCCCTCGTCGACGTCCGACCCGACGACCTGGCCGCGCACGTCGTGACGAAAGTCCTCGACAAGGTTCCGCAGCTGGACCCGACCCAGATCGAAGACCTCATCTGCGGCTGCGGCCTTCCCGGCGGCGAGCAGGGCCACAACATCGGCCGCGTGGTCTCCATCCTGGCGCGCATCGACGTCCCCGGCGTGACCGTGAACCGTTACTGCTCGTCGTCTCTGATGACGACTCGCATGGCGGCGCACGCCATCGAGGCCGGCGAAGGCGATGTGTTCCTGTCGGTCGGCGTCGAATGCGTCTCTCGCTATGGCAGCGGTTATCCGGACGCCCCCGACACCTACAACCCCAAGCTCGTCCGCGGCAACACCGAGGAGTACCCGGACATCTACATCAAGATGGGCGAGACCGCCGAGAACGTGGCGCAGCGGGAGAAGATCACCCGCGAGGAGCAGGACCGGTACGCCGTCAAGAGCCAGGCCGCCGCGGTGAAGGCTCGGGACGACGGCTTCTTCGATCGCGAGATCATCCCCGTGCCCCTACCCAACGGCCAGACGTTCGCCAAGGACGACGGCCCGCGGCCCGGCACGACCATGGAGGTGCTGGCGGCGCTGCAGCCGGTGTTCCGCGAGAACGGCACGGTGACGGCCGGCAACGCGTGTCCCCTGAACGATGGGGCGGCGGCCGTGCTGGTGATGTCAGAGCGGAAGGCCAAGGAGCTGGGCATCAAGCCGATCGCGCGCGTGGTGGCGACGGGACTGTCGGCGCTGGAGCCGGAGTTCATGGGCCTCGGTCCGATCGACGCCTCCCGGCAGGCTCTGAAGCGGGCAAAGATGACAATCGACGACATCGACATCGTCGAGATCAACGAGGCCTTCGCCGCCCAGGTCATCCCATCCGCGCGCGGGATCGGCATCGACCCGTTCGGGGACAAGCTGAACCCGCACGGCGGGGCGATCGCGCTGGGCCACCCCTTTGGGATGACCGGCGCCCGCATCCTGTGCACCCTGCTCAACGGCCTTGACGAGAAGGACAAGACCTACGGGCTCGAGACGATGTGCGTCGGCGGCGGCCAGGGCATGGCGATGATCCTCGAGCGCCTGAACTAGAAGGGCGGGCACCTTTTCTCTCCGCCATTCGGGCACGAGTGGTCGTCCCGGCGAGCTGGGAGTCCGCCGTTCGGGCAAGAATGGCGGACAGGCAAGAATGGCGGAGTTGAAGAGGAGCTGAGTTAGGCCCGGCTCTCCTGGAGCATCCCGTCGAGCACCCGCTCGATGAGCCTGCGGAGAGTCTTCCGCTCTTCGGCTGACAGCGGCGCCAGGATCCCCTCCTCGAGCCCTTCGCGGGCTCTGTCCGCACGGTCCAGGGCGCGCCGGCCGGCAGCCGTCAGCTCGACGATGTGCCGGCGGCGGTCCTGGGGGTCTCGCCGTCGCACCACGAACTGGGCCGTCTCCAGCTCGTTGAGGATCAACACGACGGTGTTGGCATCCAGCAAGAGCCCGGTCTCGAGCTCCTGCTGCGTCGTGCCGGGATGGTCACGCAGGTGGCCGACGGCCATGTAGGCCTTGAGGCGCATGCCGAGCAGCTCATCGGTGGAGCGCCGATGTAGGGCCTTGGAGAGCTGCGTCACGAGCGAAACGAGCCCTCGCTCAGTCGAGCGCTCGCCGTCCTTCACGTTCATCGATTCTATCACCAACTAT
>Ga0137369_10007801_pt1 | contig 10729 bp, 10 predicted proteins | sample SagtaG_12_FD_104918 | JGI IMG/M metagenome (GOLD analysis project Ga0137369, IMG submission 104918) | Vadose zone soil microbial communities from Sagehorn Ranch, Mendocino, California, USA - Sage1_L_113_16 metaG | ecosystem: Environmental > Terrestrial > Soil > Vadose zone | place: USA... | reverse complement strand
GATCCACAGTGGACGGCCAAGGCCGAGGTGTGGGCGGTAGACGACCTGGCGAAGCCGCGGCACCAGCGGGAGCCGGCCCGCCGCGGCTTCCCGTACCGCCCCGATCCGCAACCGGCCGTCCAGGTCGAACAGGCCATCCCCGTCAAGGATCCCCTCAACCTTAGCCACCCGAAGCCTCGTCCCCCGCCGTACCCGGTTCAGGGCCGAAGGTCCCGGGTTCGGGCCACCGCGCGGGACCTTCGCCCCTGGGCGCCGTGGCCAGATCCCGTCCACAGTTGGGACGGGAGAGCGCCCGGTCCTCGAGAGGGGCGTGTGAGGAGACATCGAGATGACCGTCCTGGTGAGCGCGGCGAGCAAGCACGGTTCGACCGCGGAGATAGCGACGGCCGTTGCCCGGGTCCTACAGGAGCGCGGGCTTGCCGTGGATGTGCGACCGGTGGAGAACGTGACGCTGGTGGACGGCTACGAGGCGGTGGTGCTCGGCAGCGCGGTCTACGCGGGCCACTGGATGGAGTCGGCGCGCCGGCTCGCCGAGGTTCAGGCGGGTGCCTTGGCCAGCCGGCCGGTGTGGCTGTTCTCCAGCGGGCCGGTTGGCGACCCGCCGAAGCCGGAAGAGAATCCGGTGGACGTGTCGGCGCTCCTCGAGCAAACGGGCGCGCGCGACCACCGCGTCTTCGCCGGCAAAATCGACAAGCACGGCCTCGGCCTCGCGGAGAAGGCCATCGTCCTTGCCCTGCGGGCGCCCGCCGGCGACTTCCGCGACTGGGCGGCCATCGAGGAGTGGGCCGGCACGATCGCCGACACCCTCCAGGGCTGACCGGGGCCGGCGCCGGCAGGCGCCGGCCAGCCGACACGGTTCAGCTCAGCTGTGCGTCAAAGACGTACCGGCGGTGCAGGTCCTCGGTGTCGTCGTACTCGTAGGTCAGCTCATCGACCACGTCGACCACACCGGTCACCGCGCGGGTCAGCTTGACCACGATGCCGGCGGTGCTGCGCCGGTCGACGCGGCCGCGCAGGGTCACGATGCCGTCGACCACCACGACCTTCACCTCGGACGGCCGGATTCCCATCGTCCTGCCGAACACGTCGGAGGTCACCTCGTCACCGATCTCCGCGTCCGGCCGCAGGTAGGTCCGCAACAGGTCCGACCGGGAGACGACGCCGATCAGGCGGCCGTGTTCGCTGACGACCGGCAGCCGCTTGACCTTCTCGTCCGCCATCAGCTGCGCGGCCCGGACGGTCGAAGCGCCCGGACCGATGGTCACCGCCGGCGAGGTCATCAGCTCGCTGGCGGTGTCACCGCCGGCCTTCGTCCGCGCCGTCCGGCGTCGCCGCCGCTCGAACAACGGTGCCTGCAACTGGTCGCCGGCGAACTCTGCCTTGGGCAGCAGATCCGCCTCAGACACCAACCCGACGACCCGGTAGTCGCCATCCAGCACCGGAAGCGCACTGACTCCGAACCCGATCAGCGCCTCGACGATCTCCTTGTACCCGGCGCGCTCACGTACCGCGACCACGTTGTTGGTCATCACGTCTCGCACCTTGGCGGCTCGCATCACACACCTCGTTTCGCCCATGCTCACCTTCAGCGTGCGGCCACCAGACCGTGCTCCGCAGTGCCGGGCGGCCACCTCCTCCGGGACCTTCGAACCTGATCCCTGGGCGGGATGTTGCCCATCCTGACGCGCTTGCGACGGCCCATGCGGCCGCCGATGCCCCTAGCCGGTCAGGCGGAACACGCCCTGCCGATCCGCCACGACCAGCACGAGCCCGCCGCTTTCGTGGATGTCCAGGCGAGTGCCCGGTGCCCAGCCCAGGCGCGGACCACGGTGGTCTCGGCGAGTCGGCCGTTGCAGTCGATCGTCGCCAGCCCGTAGACCGTGGAACGGGCCCGCAACAGGCCGAGGCGAGCAACAGGCAGCGCCCGCCGGAAGTTCGCCGAGACCGCTGGTCGTCCGTCGGGTTGGCCAGCACGAGCCGCAGGCGGAACAACCGGGTGTACCACGGGGGCGGTCATGACGCACGCCCGGCAGATGCGTGCGGCGTCGCCGACCGGCCGCCACAGCGTGGTTGAGCGTGCCCAACCACCAGTACGTCAAATCAAGCAGGGGTGCTGGGAAACTGTGTCCGAGGAGGGTCTGCTTCAGGTTGGAGACTGTCCGGCCCGCTTGGGCGGGCGCCGGACGGCACCGTTGGCTACGCCGCGCGGGTAGCGATCTCCTTGACGGTGACCGAGTGCGCGCCGACCGGCTTGTACCTATCCCCCGCCAACGCCGGCTACCTGGCGGCGAAGGCCAGCCGCGCGGCCCGTGCCGCGGACCTCCCGGTCGTCTGTTAGGAGGTCCGCTGTCGCCGTGCCCGGCCGCGAAGGGCGACCGCCGCGGTGGCAGCGGCGAGCGCGCCGGTGAACCACAGCCTCGGATTGGTCGTGGCGGGTTGCTTGCGGACCGTCATCGGGGACACCTCGAGGAGGCGGCGGTCGTCTCCGTCCCGGGTTCGTGGCTGAATACGAGGCGGAGCGCGCTCCATCCGAACCGGGAGAGGTCGGCCCGGAACACGTACGGGTCCTTGTCGTCGTCGGGGTACAGCGGAAAACCCCGGTACAGCACGGGTACCGGCGTCAGGAAGCGGATCCAGAGCCGGCCGCCGCGGACGAAGACCTCGAGTCCGGCGCCCATCATGCCCCTCACCCGCGCGTCCGTGAGCCGAGCGGCGACCTGGTACCAACCGCAGAGGTCGCCCCAGATCTCGGGGTGCTGCGGGACGTCGGTGCGGATCGCGTCGTCCGCGACGCCGATCAGGTGATTGAGCAGGCTGCCGGTCTCGGTGGGCAGCCAGAACATCCCGCCCCGGGCACCGTTGGTGAAGGCCAGGACACCGACACCGTCGTCGGGAGCCACGAAGATCTGCGAGGTGAAGCCGGACAGGATCCCCTGGTGCTCGACGACGCGGTGCCCGCCGGCATTGACGCGGAAGAACGCCAGGCCGATGCCCGGGATCCGGGGATCGGGCTGGTACTGCGGCTCGAACATCGTAGCGAGCGTGTCGGGTTTGAGCACCGAGCCGTGCTGGTTGGCGCCACCGCCGAGGAGGGCCGCGATGTAACGGGCCATGTCTGCCGGGGTGGAGTAGGCGGCGGCCGCCCCCGCGGTGATCATCGCGAAGTCGGTGACCGCCTTGGGGCCATTGGAGCGCAAGGTGTATCCCGTGGCGAGGCGGGATTGCACGCGCTCGGACCGGACGAGGTCGGTGTTGGCCATGCCGAGGGGGTCAAAGACGTTCTCGCGGAGGTAGCGGTCCAGGGGCTGCCCGCTCACGTCCTCGACGATCTGGCCAACGGTGGCCGGGCCGTGGTTGTTGTAGATGAACCTGGTGCCCGGCTCGGCCACGATGCGCAGACCCCGCCGGTAGTACTCGGCCAGCGACGGCACCGGCCGTCCCAGCTTCACGCTCTCGCCGAACTCCGGCGGCTGGAAAACGCCGGAGGGGTGCGCGACCTCGCCGACGCCGGCGGTGTGGGTGAGCAGATGGCGCAGCGTCGCCGGCCGGAAGCTGGGCTTCGCGGGGATCAGCCGGTAGGCGCGCAGGTAGTCGGTCGCGGGCGCGTCGAGGTCGACGAGCCCCTGCTCCCACAGTTGCATGACCGCGATCGCGGTGAAGGTCTTGGTGATGGAGGCGACCCGGAAGACGGTGTCCTCGGTGATCGGTGTGTTCGACGCGATGTCCGCGACACCGTGTCCGTGGAAGAAGTCGAGGGATCCGTTCCGCATCACGCCCACCGCCAGACCAACGGCGGGACGACGGTTGAGGATTCGATCGACTCTGGCCCTCATCTCGTGCTCATCAACCTCGGGCATGGCTCCCCCTTTCACCGGCCGGGGCGAACCGCCCCGGGCCCCTGCAACCGACATTGCTCCGATATCGGTGACGAAATAGAGGCGACCGGCCCGTCCCGGCGGGTCGGACGTCCCTGGCCGGCGTCCCGGATGGGGCCGATGCTGGGGGGTTGGGAAACCGGGGGTGATGCCGATGGAACGGCTGACCGCGGAAGACCAGCTCATGCTGTGGCCGGATAGGCTCTGGCCGCAGGAGATCGGCGCTCTGGCCGTCCTCGACGGCAGCCGCCTGCTCAACCCGGACGGCCGCTTCCGGATCGAGGCCGTCAGGCAGGCGATTGAGGCGCGGCTCCACCTGGTCCCCCGGTTCCGGCAACGCCTGTCCGTACCGCGACGGGCCTTTGGCCCGCCTTTGTGGGTTGATGCCCCCGCGTTCGACCTCACCGACCACGTGCAGGTGGCTCGGGTTACGGCGCCCGGTGACGAGGCCGCGCTGCTGCACGCGGTCGAGGACCTGCGACGCCGCCGCCTGGACCGGTACCGGCCGCTGTGGGAGATGTGGTTCCTGCCCGGGCTGCCGAACAAACGGGTCGGGATGTTCGTCAAGATGCACCACGCCATCGCCGACGGCATCGCCGGCGTCGCCACGATCGGCGTGTTCCTCGACACCGTCCCCGACGCGCCCGCCACGTCGGCGCGACCGTGGACACCGGCAGCGCCGCCTCCCGCACACGACCTCTTCGCCGACAACGTCCGGCGGCACGTCACCCGGCTCGGACGCGGCCTTTCGACGCTCGCGCGGCCCGTGACCACCGCGCGGCACGTGCGCGCCGCGTGGCCGGCGATGCGCGAACTGTTCACCGAGGACGGGGCGCGCGGCACGAGCCTGAACCGCCTGGTCGGTCCCGACCGCACCCTCGCCCTCATCCGCAGCAACATCGTCCAGGTCAAGGAGGTCGCGCACGCGCACCACGCGAAGGTCAACGACGTCCTCCTGGCCGTAACCGCCGGCGGCCTGCGCGGGCTGCTACGCAGCCGCGGAGAACCGGTCGAGGACCTCGTCGTGCGGATCTACGTGCCGGTGACGTTGCGCCGCGGGCCGCGCGGTCAGGCCCGGGGAAACCAGGTCGCGCAGATGGTCGTCCCACTGCCCGTCGGGGTGTCCGATCCTGGCCGGCGGCTTGCGCAGATCGCCGCGGAAACCGCCAGACGGAAGGCGCGGCCGCGCCCGTCCGTGGGAACACTGTTCCGCAACAGAATGGCGGACCTGGCACTGCTGAAGGTCGTGAACCGCCACCCGGTGAACGTGACCACGGCCGACGTACCCGGCCCGCCGCAGCCGGTCTACCTTGCCGGGGCCCTTCTGCTTGAGGTGTTTCCGGTGTTGCCTCTGATCGCCAACGTGTCTCTCGGCGTCGGCGCGCTGTCCTACGCGGAACAGTTCAACATCCTGGTGGTCGCCGATCGCGACGCGCACCCCGACCTCGACGTCTTCACAATGAGCGCCGAGGACGAGCTGCGGTCACTTGCCGCAGCCAGTCCCAGGGTCAGGTCGAGTACGGGTCGTCGCTGGCCGGTCCACTACCCGGATTCGGGAGGATGACATGAAGGCGATCGTTCGGGACGGGTACGGCTCGGCCGACGTGCTCGAGCTGCATGCGGAGCGGGTGCTGTTCGCACGGTCGCCAACCGGGCCTTGGCCCCGTCATCGAAGCTGGCCGCGGCCCGTTGGGTCAACGAGGAACGTGCTCATCGATGACCCGCCGGCCACGAGCGACGTGCGTGTCACGGGGCGATGGACTGGCTAATCGAGATCAAGGACGCTTTGGAGCAGGAGGTGTTCGGCCAGGTCGCCAGCCTGCTCAACCTCGAGCGCGGACAGCGGATCGGTGAGTTCGATGACCGCGGCGCGGCGCAGCCCGGCTGTCATGAGGGCGTGGCCCCAGCGGCGACCGGTGTGCTCCGGGTGCGTGCCCAAGACGCCGAGGTACCAGAACGGGCTGCTCGGCAGTGCCGCGTGCAGGGCCTGGTCGTAGGCGTTGACGCGGGCCAGCGCCTCGGCGGGGAGCTGGGCGGCGAGCCCGTCGTCCAGTGGTCCGTGCCGGGCGACGGGGGCGTCCCACATGGCCACCGACGCGCCGTGGCCGATCGTCCAGATCGTTCCCTGGTGCACGCGCTTGTCGAAGAGGTGACCGAAGAACGCGGTGGCGTACCTCGGGTAGGTGGCATCGTCGGGGAACAGGTGCCGCAGGACCGGATCGTTGGCGAACGCGGCGACCAGCGACGCATTCACCCGTCCACGGTCTGCCGGCGTGGCCACGGTGATTTCAGGTACTTGCACAGCATCCGACGATATCCGGGTGGGTCAGTACCCCCGGGGTCGGATGCTCAACGCACCGCTGGGCGTGCCGACCTGTGCCGTGACCCACGCCAGGTTGGCCGGCTTGGCGATCCAGACGGCCATGTCCGAGCCGCCGTAGCCGAGGGTCGCCGGGGAGCGTTTCACCGGGCCGAAGTGCGCCGTGCTCCAGCTCGGTGTCTTGGCGTGGTAGAGGTAGCACAGCATCGGCGTGTCGGCGCGAAGGTTGTAGCCACCGGCATCGGCCGCCTCAGCATGCGCTTGCATGATTGTCGCGATGTAGTCGATCGCGGTGACGGGATCGCCGAGCGCGGTCTCCCGAGCGGTCTTCGCCTGGCTCGGCAGGTACCCTGCGGCTTCCACCTCCTCGGCGGCTGACTTTCCGGACCACTCCGACGCGTGCACCTTGCCTGGGCCGGTCCACAGCCGGAGCGACGAGGGCGCGCTCCCCACCACGTTCTCCAGCGCCTCCCACGCGACTGCGGCGGCTATCGCGCGCCGGTCCACGCCGTGTCGTACCTCGGCCGCCTCGATGACGGCGCGGTAGGCGCTCAGCCAGGCGCCGACCCGGTCGCGAGGGGTGGCTCCGGCGGGTGCGTCAGTCAGCTCCCACGACAACCCCTTGACCCCGCCGGTACGGGTACCCCGGGGAGGCGCCAGCGACGCCGAAGGTGTGATGGCCGGCAAGGCTGCCTGCGGGCGCCCGCCGCCTGGGAAGCCGCGAATGTAGCGGTCATAGACAGCCCGGATCGCCTGTTTGGTGACGACCAGCTGGGCCGGGCTGACCGGATCGGCGGTGCCAACCTCGGCCTGAGCGTCGGCGAATGCGAGCGGTGGGGTCTGGTGGAGGTCCCACGCCGCGTGCATCGCGTGCTGTATCGCCAACACGTCGGCGCGCGCGTTGCGCTGGCCGGGTCCTACCCCGCCGCTGAGGGTCGCGCCGAGGATGGCTCCGGCTACCGCGTCGGACATCGAGTCGACCGTGGCGACCCGCCCGAGCGCGGCGCGTAGGAGCGGGATGTGGCTGGCCGCCACCACCGAGCCGGGCGGCATCGCGGCCACGGCCGGATACTCCGCGGTGTAGTCCACGTTGGTCAGCAACCAGGCCACATGCATCCGGTCCATGACCGCGAGCACGTCCTCGCGGGTGTTGGTCGCGGGCCCGGGACTGTCACCCACGCTGCGCCCGTTGCCCATGTCGAGCCGGACCCGCTGCAGGACACCGGTGCGGGCGGCTCGTCCCATGGCCGCCGGTCGTTGTGCGCCGGCCAGGACGAGGTCGGCGACCTGGTCGGCCTCCCGTTCATCGGCGCCCGCCGGATCACTGACTATGGACGGTGGTGGAGGACCGAGTGCATTGGCCCGCTGTTGCAGCACATGGGTGAGCTCGTGCGCCACCAGCCATCGGCCCTGTCGGCTGGCCGGGTCGTATCGGCCGGGCGAGAACACGATGCGCTCGCCGACGGTGTAGGCCGCCGCGTCCACGTCCTCGGCGGGACCATGCGGGTCGACCCGTACCGTCGTGAAGTCGGCGCCGAGCCGCGCCTCCATCTCGGCTCGCAACCGGGCGGGCAGCGGCTGACCGGCCGTCCGCGGCGCGGCGTTCCCCGCCGTGTCCGCAGACGCGTCCATAGTGGAGGGTGAGCTGGCCCGCGGCCGATGGCCAGCCACGGCTCAGCGCCGGGGGCCAACGGCCGGGTCAGGGCGGGCGTACACGTACGCAGCCCAACCGATCGCCGTCACGCCCGCATCACCGCGCGGTACGGCGTGGCGGACACGGCACGTAGCGCGGTGATGCGTTCGTGACTCGTGGCGAATGCCGTGGTGACGATCGCATGCGATGGTGCGCATCCGGTGAAGGGAGGTACCCCGATGCCTGCGGCTCCGGCGGTGACCCGGTGAACCCCGCCGGCGGGCTGGCCGCGTGGACGATCGCCCTGGACGGTTACCTGACGCGCCTGCGGGCGGCCTGGGGCGAGCAACCGGAACACGAGCTCCGAGCGCTGCTCGCCGGCGTCGGTGTGGCAGCCGATCCGAGCGACGCCGAACGGCTCGCCTTCGACCGGGCCGCGGCCGGACCGCCGGACCGCATCTCGGCTGGGCTACAGCTCACCTCCGGCGAGACGCTGACGATCGCGGCGGTATGGGCTGCCGAGACCGATCCGCAGTTCGCAGTCGTGCTCGGCTGCGCACACGACGACCCGGCCCGCCGCTACGCCTCGGCGGCGCTGCTCCGCCTGCTTGCCCAGCCGTACGGCCTCGACCTGCCCACGGCCTGGACCAGTGCTGACCCGCTGGTCCGCTCCGGGGTGCTGCTGCCCACCTCCGGACCCTGGGGTCCGCTGGTGTTCACGCCGACGGCCCGGGCGTTGCTGGCCGGGCACTGGCGTACCGATCAAGCGGACCGGCCAGCCATCCCCGAACGGCTGGCCGGCCTGCCTGACCGGCTCGCCGCACACATCGACGGATCCGGGCCGGTACTGCTGCGGGGCGCGGGGGCGGCAGCCCTGGCCCGGGCGGTCGTGCTTGCCGCCGGCCGGGTACCGCTTACCGATCCGATGCCAGTACCGGAGCTGCGACTGCTTGCCCGGTTGAAGCTCGGCGTACCGGTACGGCCCGCCGCCGACCTGCCCGTGGGCTGGGTCGACGGCGACGGGCCGTGGCTGGCGTACGGCGAGCTCGGCGAAACGGTCGACGGAGCGCAGCCGGTCGACGTGCCGCAGCTGAACGCCGCGCAGCGCACCGCCGCGTGGCGGGAGCAGCTGGCTGGGGCCGGACTATCGACGGGCGAGCTCGCCGACCGGCTGGCCGACCGGTTCCGCTACCCCGAGGAGGCCATCGCTGCTGTGGTAGCTCATGCCGTCACGGCCGCCCGGTGGGCCGGCCGCGCACCGACCGCGGACGACGTGTGGACCGCCGCCCAGCACCCTCCCTCCCCGGCGCCGCACCGGCCCGCGACCCCGCTCGACCCCGTGTACACGCGGGACGGCTTCTGGCCACCACCGAAGGGCAGCCGTTGACCCCGGCGCAGCGGGGCGCGGTGTCCGTGATGCCCGCGTGACGGTGCTTGTCGATGATCCGGCTCACCTCGCTGCGGAGGAGGTTGGCTCGTGCTCGTCGCGGTGGTCGTCGCGTGGGACGGGCGCAGTCCCGTGTGGTTGTCGGCCGCGCTGCGGGCGATTGACGCGCAGGTACCGGCACCCGCCGAGCGCTGCCTCGTCGTCGACTCACCAGACGGTACGGCGCCGCCTTCCACGCCTGACCTCGCCCGGGCGAGTGGCTGGACGATCCGCCGGGGAAGCTGGTGCGACCCGGCAGCCGCGCGCAACGAGGGTCTGGCGGCAACGCGGTCGCCGTGGGTGGTCTTCTGGGACGCCGACAACGTCATGCCGCCGGGATTCCTGGCGGCGGTGCGGGAGGCGATCCGACATGCGACACCGGATGTCGGCATCCTCTACTCCGACATCGAGTACGTGGACGAGAACCTCAACCACGGCAAGCGCTGGCGGGTACCCGAATGGGACTACTGGACCCTGCGCAAGGGCAACTACATCGACACCGCCTCGGCCTGGCGCCGCGAAGCCGTCGAGCTCGCTGGCGGTTGGCCGCGCGGGTTCGGGTCAGCGGAGGACTACGCGCTGGCGTTGGAGGTGACCCGAAGAGGTTGGCTGGCTCGGCGCCGGCAAGGATCTCCCGTGGTGATGCGCCAACATGCGGCCAGCCGGTCGGAGGCCCGGGCGCGTGACGGCGGCCGCGGTACCGATCTGTGGCAGGCCCGCAGCCTGGCCATCGTGTCGCTGCTCGCCGGACGTACCAGCACCTATGAGCGGTGGGAGAGCTTCCTCCGCACGGCCGAGCTGCCCCGGCACACCGCGCTCTACGTGGTGGACAACAGCGGGAACGCCGAGTTCACCCGCCGGGTTCACCAGACCTGTCAGGGGCTGGCCGCCGACCGGCGGCTCGATCACGTCAGCCTGTCCGTGCGGCCCGACCGGTACATCGGGCCGCACGACGAACCCTACTTCGTGCGGGAGCGACACCTGCACATCGCCCGGCTCTATGCAGGTCTGCTGCCAAAGGTCAGCGAGGACCTCATCCTGACCCTCGAAGACGACATCGAGCCGCCATCGGATGCGATCCGGCGGCTGGGTGAGTACCTGAGCGAGCATGCCTGGCAAAACTCCGCAGCGGTCGGCGGGGCCTACGACATGGGCGACGGTGCGCTCTGCGCCGGCCGCGCGGATGGCGGTTGGGGTTCGCCGATCTACTGGCATCAGGTTCCGGATGGGCCGATCGACGTCGGGTGCGTCGGTGGCGGTTGCACGCTCTGGGCGAACTGGGCGCTGTCCGAGCATCCGGTCTCCTTCCTCTGGAACGACGGGCTCGGCTGGGACGGCTCGTTGTGCACGGCCCTGCGCCGGCGCGGGTACCGGATCCAGGTGCACGGCGGTGTGCGTTGCACGCACCATGTCCACGGGGTTGTCCGGACACCGTGACCCGTGCGACCCGGGTCGGCGCCCGGGTCGGCGCCCGG
>Ga0137369_10007797_pt1 | contig 10730 bp, 9 predicted proteins | sample SagtaG_12_FD_104918 | JGI IMG/M metagenome (GOLD analysis project Ga0137369, IMG submission 104918) | Vadose zone soil microbial communities from Sagehorn Ranch, Mendocino, California, USA - Sage1_L_113_16 metaG | ecosystem: Environmental > Terrestrial > Soil > Vadose zone | place: USA... | reverse complement strand
CTTTAGGTGGTGGCTGGTCGTCTGGCAAGACGGGAAGGGAACGGTGATCCCATGTCAGCGCAGCGAGATGACCTGGCCGAGGCGGCGCACGTGCTGTCCCGTCTCGGGCTGGTCACCGCGTACGGGCACGTGTCGGCCCGCGCCGGGGCTTCGATGCTGATCACGCCCGCCGCCGACCTGGCCGCCGTCACCGGAGCCACCGTCGTGGAGGCGCCGCTCGAGGCTTCCGCGCTGCCGACGGCCGCTCCCGCGGAGGCCTGGGCACACCTCGCCCTCTACCGCGCCCGGCCCGATGCCTCCTCGATCGCGCGCGCCCAGCCCGCCAGCGCGTTCGCCGCGGCGGCCACGACCACGTCGCTGGCCCCGCTGCACGGACAGGCCGCCTGGCTGGGCGAGTCGATCCCGGTGCACGACAGCGCCCGGCTGCTGCGGTCGCCGACACTCGCCGAGCGTGCCGCCCGCAGCCTGCCGACCGGCGAAGCGCTGCTGCTGCGGGGGAACGGCGCGCTCACCCTCGGCGCGACCCCGGGTGTCGCGGTCGCCCGCATGTGGCTGCTCTCCGCCGCCTGCGACGCCTGGCTCGCCGCGCAGGCGGGCGGTCAGGTCAAACCAATTACCGCCGAGGAGACCGCGTCGTGGCGGGCGGTTGGCGACGAGCTCCTGCCGCGGCTGTGGGAGCACCTACGACACCACGGCAGGCGGGAGTCGCCGCCTGTGGGAGCAGCGCGCGAAAGGAGCCTGCCATGAGCGGCCTCGACATCGACGCGGTCGCCGACGAGCTGCTGGCCGCCTACCGCAGCGGCAAGACCCTCCCGCCGCTGACCAGCACGTTCGCGGGCCTGACCGTTGACGACGCCTACGCCATCCAGCGACGGCAAGCCGACACCCGCACGAACGCTGGCGCCCGCATCGTCGGGTTCAAGGTCGGGCTCACCTCGGCGGCAATGCAGCAGCAGCTCGGCGTCGACCTCCAGGGCGTGCTCGCCGCGGCCCAGGACGTGCTGCGGCCGATCGTCCCACGGATGCCGTTCGCCGACCGCTCCGCCATCGTTCAGGGTTACGCCGGCGTGTACAGCAGCTTCCTGCTCCACGCCGAGCGCGCCTCCGAACGCTACGGCGTCGCCGCGCACGAGATCCTGCAACGCGTCGGCGAGGCCGGCTACGTCGGTGGCCAGGAGGACATGATCATCGACATCGCGATCCAACTCGCCCAGCAGCGTGGCTCGAGCGCCGGCTGCAGCTAACCGGCAGCGGTCAGGAACTGGGTGGCGGCGAGCTCCGCGTACAGCGGGTCGGCGCCGAGCAGCTCGGCGTGGGTGCCGACCGCCCGCACCCGGCCGGCGTCGATCACCATGATGCGGTCGGCCATGGTCACGGTGGACAGCCGGTGGGCGACCACCAGCACGGTGGTGGTGCGGGCCACTGAAGCGATGGTGTCGCGCAGCGCCGCCTCGTTGACCGCGTCGAGCTGCGAGGTGGCCTCGTCCAGCAACAGCAGCCGGGGACGCCGCAACAGGGCGCGGGCGATCGCGACCCGCTGGCGTTCGCCGCCGGACAGCCTGGTGCCGCGGTGGCCGACCAGGGTTTCCAGGCCGTCGGGCAGGCGCGCGACCTGGCCGTCGAGCCGGGTGGTCCGCAGCGCCGCGGCCACCTCGTCGTCGCCGGCGTCCGGCGCGCCGAACAGGAGGTTCTCGCGCAGCGTGCCGGACAGCACCGGAGCGTCCTGCTCCACGTAGCCGATCGCGGCGCGCAGCTCGGAGATCGGCCAGTCCCTGACGTCCCTGCCGTCGACCAGGACCCGGCCGGAGTCGGCCTCGTAGAACCGCTCGACGAGGGAGAAGATGGTGGTCTTGCCGGCGCCGGAGGGGCCGACGAACGCGGTCATACCGCGGGCCGGGACGGCGAAGCTGAGCCCTTGGTGCGCCTCGGGCAGCTCGGGACGGTAGCGGAAGCGCACCTGCTCGAAGGCGACCCTTGCGGGGGCGGCGCCGGGGCGCGGCAGGTCGGCAGGCGGGCTGTCGGGCTCGGTCGGCAGGCGCTGGGCCTGGCGGATGCGGGCGACCGCGGCGGCGCCGACCTGGTACTGGCTGGCCACCTGCGCCAGCTCCCGCATCGGCGGCAGCAGGTAGTACAGGTACAGCAGGAAGGCGACCAGCGTGCCGACGTCGATCGCGCCCGAGGCGACGCGGGCGCCGCCGAGGCCGAGCACGACGATGAACGACACCTGCACCGCCAGCCCGGCGGTGTTGCCGGCCAGTGCCTGCCACTTGGCCGCGCGCACGCCCGCCCGCCAGGCCCGGGTGGCCGCCGCGTCGACCCGCTGGCCTTCGCGGTGCTCGGCGCCGGAGGCCTTGACGGTCCGGACCGCGCCGAGCATGCGCTCCAGGGCGGTGCCCATCGCCCCGACCGACTCCTGGGCGCGCGTGGCCGCACGGGAGATGCGCGGCACGACCAGGCCGATGACCGCCTGGGCGCCGCCCAGCACCGCGACGGTGACCGCCAGCAGCACCGGGTCCAGCAGCGCCATCATCGTGACGGTGGCCAGCAGCATCACGGTGCTGGTGGCCGCCGACACCAGCGACTGGGTGGTGACCTCGCGCAACAGTGTGGTGTCGGAGGTGACCCGGGCCATCAGGTCGCCGGGCTCGCTGCGGTCCACCGCCGAGATCCGCAGCCGCACCAGGTGGGCCACCAGCCGCCGTCTGGCGGTCAGCACCACCGACTCGGCCGCGCGCTCCAGCACGTAGCTGCCGAGTGCGCCGATCCCCGCATTGGCCAGCGCCAGCACGGCGAGCAGCAGCAACACCCCGCCGACCGCCCGGTCGTGGGCGAGGTCGCCGACCAGCCGCCTGGCGACCAGCGGCAGCGCCAGGCCGACCGCCCCGGTCGCCAGGCTCAGCAGGCCACCGCCGAGCAAGGCCAGCCGGAACGGCTGCGCGTAGCCGACCAGGACCCGCCAGGTCGGCGGGTCGGCCGGCGACGAGGCTCCTCGGGCTGGAAGGTCGAAGTCGATACGCACGCCAAGATGATCGCAGCAATGACCCACGCCTGGAGGGCGGGGACGCTACCACGAGCTTCCTGAACGGGAGCTGACCAACCCGCCCGCCGACCTGGGGCGCAACACCTCGGCGGCCGATAGACTCGAACGCGTGTCACCGTTCGTACGCCTCGAAGGGGTGTCGAAGTCCTACGGCACCGGTCCGAACCAGCTCCACGTGCTCGACGGGGTGGAGCTCGAACTGCGTCGCGGCGAGACCACCAGCCTGGTCGGCCGCTCGGGAAGTGGGAAGTCCACCCTCATCTCGCTGATCGCCGGGCTCATGCGTCCCGACGCCGGGCACGTCCACATCGGTGGGCAGCAGACGGACGAGCTGGACGAGACCGGGCGTGCGAGGCTCCGTGCCGAGCGGATCGGCGTCGTCCTCCAGTCCGACAACCTGGTGCCGTTCCTGACCGCGGTCGAGAACGTGGAGCTGGCCATGGGCTTCGCTCCGGGTCGCCGGCCGCCGCGCCGCGCCCGAGAGCTGCTGGGCGAGCTCGGGCTCGGTGGCCGCATGGACCACCTCCCGCGACAGCTGTCCGGTGGGGAGGCGCAGCGGGTGGCAGTGGCCGTGGCGCTGGCCAACGAACCGGACCTCCTGCTGGCCGACGAAGTCGTCGGGCAGCTCGATTCCGCCACCGCGGCGTACGTCACCGAGCTCGTCTTCAGCGCCGCTCGCGAGCGCGACCTGGCCGTCCTGTACGTGACCCACGACCAGCAGCTCGCCAGCCAGGCGCGGCACTCGCTGCGGCTCGCGGACCGCCGGGTGGTGCCGGCGTGACCATGGACGCGTCGATCCACGTCGAGTCGGTGGTGGTCGAGCACGCCACGCCGGGCGGTCCCGTCCGCGCGCTCGACGGGGTCTCCTTCACGGTCGACGCCGGGTCGAGCGTGGCGATCACCGGCCCGAGCGGGTGCGGCAAGTCCACCCTGCTCGGCGTCCTCGGCGGGCTCGCCCTCCCGACCGCGGGGACCGTGCGCATCGGCGCGGAGGAGATCTCGTCGCTCCCGGAGCGGCGCCGCACCGACTTCCGGCGAAGCCACGTCGGGTTCGTCTACCAGGCCGACAACCTGCTCCCGTTCCTCACCGTCGTCGAGAACGTCGAGCTCCAGCTCGCCCTCGACGGGGGCTCCACCGGCGCGGACCGGCCCCTCGACCTGCTCGGCAAGCTCGGCCTTGCGAAGTGGGCGCTGCGGCTTCCCGACCACCTCTCGGGCGGCCAGCGGCAACGTGCGGCGGTGGCACGGGCGGTGGTGCACCGCCCGGAGGTCATCCTCGCCGACGAGCCGACCGGCGCGCTCGACGCCGCCAATGCCGCAGGCGTCATCGAACTGCTCCTCGAGGTGCAGCGTGAGATCGGCGCGACCCTCGTCATGGTCACCCACGACCCGGGCGCGGCGAGCCGGATGGACCGGCGCATCGGGCTCCGCGACGGGCGCGTCACTCCGGCCGCTGGCATCCGATGATCGCCAGGTACGTCTGGCGCGACCTCGCCCGCAACCCGAGACGGAGCCTGGCGACGCTCGCCGGGATCACGCTCGGTGTCGGCCTGTTCTCGGCGGTCCTGTTCTTCATCGACGGTTCCTCGGCGTCGATGACCCAACGCGCCATCGCGCCGCTTCCCCTGGACATGCAGCGGGTGCTGACGGCCCCACTCGGCCAGGAGGTCCGGCTCACCGAACGGGTCACCCCCGCCGGGCGGCTGCGGCCCGGCGACACCGTGCGCGTCGAGCTGGTCCTTGCCAACAACGGCGTACGGCCCGCCAACGAGGTCGTCGTCCGGGACGAGCCCGCGGCACCGCTCGCCTACGTCCCCGGCTCGACCACGGTCGACCGGGCTCGCGTCGCCGACCCTGGAGGCGACAGCCCCCTCGCCCAAGGGCCGGCCAAGCTCGGCCTCAACCTGGGCACGGTGGCGCCGAAGTCGAGCGTGACGTTGGCCTACGCCGCGGCGGTGAGGTCGGCGGTGGACTCGGCCACCTCACTGGACCTCCACGCGACCTTCTCCAGCCGCGAGATCGTCACGCCGGTCCAGGCCAACGCGCCCGGTCCGGCAGGCCTGGCCGAGCTGACCCGCAGGATCGCCGCGCTACCCGGCGTCGCCAAGGCCGACCAGCTCTCCTTTGTCGACCTCGCGCCCGGCTCGCTGCGATCAGGCTCGAAGCAGGCGGCCGGGACGGTGCGGGTCCTCGGCTTCGACGACCGCTACCGGCAGCACGACGAGTCGATCCGGATCGTCAGCGGGTCGTACCAACCGGGTCACGGCCTGCTCAGCGCGGAGGCGGCCAAGGCGCTGTCGGTCGAGCCCGGCGCTGTCGTCCACGTCGAGGTGGCCGGCCTCGACCGGCCCCTTTCCATCCCGATCAGCGGGATCACCGACCTGTCGCGGGCGAAGTCGCTCTTCTACAGCCGGCAGGGCCAGCAGCTCGAGCAGTTCCTCTACGTCCGCAACGCCGTGGTGATCGAACCGCGGCTGTTCGCCAAGGCGATCGTGCCTGCCTTCCAGAGGACGACGACCGGAGACGACGTCGTCAAGAGCAGGCCGATCCTCGAGGTCGACGTCGGCGTCGAGCGCGGGCGGCTCGACGCCGACCCGGGAACCGCGCTCGCGCAGACCAAGGCGGTCGCCGCCGCCGTCACCGGCATCGCGCCCGGCCAGGACTACCTGATCGACAACATCTCCAACACCCTTCAGGTCGCACGCGACGACGCCCGCGTCGCCAAGCGCATGTTCGTGTTCCTCGGCGTGCCCGGCGCGCTGCTGGCCGCGATCCTCGCGGCGTATGCCGGCGGCGTCCTGGCCAGCGCCCTACGGCGCGAGCAGGCGATCCTGCGGATCCGCGGTGCCAACCGCCGGCACCTGCTCCGGATGCACGCCCTGCGCACGCTGGCGCTCACCGCTGCCGGCTCGGTCGTCGGCCTGGTCATCGGGATGGCCTCCGCCGTCGCCGTCCTCTCCGCGGATGCGCTGGCCCGCGCCTCGACCACCAGCCTGGTCGCCTCGGCGCTGCTTGGTGCCGGTGGGGGCTTCGTCGCCACCGGCGCGGCGCTGTACGCCTCGGGCCGCCGCGCCATCAACCGGGAGATCAGCGAGGAGCGGGCCCAGCTCTCCTCGCGCCCGCCCGCTTGGCGACGCCTCCGGCTCGACGTCGCCGTGCTGCTGATCCTGGCGATCGCCGAGGGGCTCGCGTTGCGCAGCGGCGCCTTCGAGGGCGTCGCCGGCTCGGTCTACAACGGACGGTCGGTGTCCCTCAGGATGCACCTGGTGATCGTCCCGATCGGCGTCTGGATCGCGGGGGTCCTCCTCCTGGCACGGGCGGTCGAGCGGTTCTTCTCCCACCTGCCGAGCCTGCCCCGCTTCGGGCGGCCGCTCTGGGGGATCCTGACCCGCAGCGTCCGCCGACGCTCCTGGGCCGCCGCGGGCGGGGTGGTGGTCGTCGGGCTGATCTTCGCCCTCGGGACGAGCGTCGCCTCGTTCACCGCGTCGTACAACCGAGCCAAGGCCGCGGACGCGCGGTTCGTGGTCGGATCCGACCTGCGGGTGACGCCGAGCCCGACGAGCAAGGTCGAGCATCCGCCGCGCTATGCCGAGGCGCTGCAGGTCCCTGGTGTCCAGGAATCGACCCCGGTGGTGTTCAGCCCGCAGAACGCCGTCCTGCAGAGCAAGTTCAACGAGGACGCGGCCAACCTGGCCGCGGTCGATCCCGCCACCTTCGCTGGTGTCGCGGCGCTGGCGGATTCGAACTTCGTCGACCAGACCGCGGCCAGCGCGATGGACGCCCTGCGGCGCGACCCGGGCGGCGTCTTCCTGACCAGCGACCTCGCCGACTACCTCGCGGTCGAGCCCGGCGACCCGGTGAAGGTCCTGTTCGCCCGCGGGACGAAGCAGCAGAAGCTGTCGGAGATGAAGGTCATCGGGCTGTTCGAGCGCCTCCCCGGCTTCCCCGAAGGCGCCGACGTGCTCGCCAACCTGCAGCGGCAGGTGAGCCTCATCCCCTCGACCGACGCGAGCTTCTTCCTGGCGCGCATGGCCGACCCCGGTTCGGCCACGCTGGCGCGGGCGGTCTCGGACCTGCGCGACGGCCCCGGGTCGGTCGACGCGTTGCAGATCGACACGCGGGAGACCGCGCTCGACAAGGACCAGTCGAGCCTGGCGGCCCTGAACATCCACGGCCTGCTGACGCTCGACTCCGCCTACGCGCTGGCCATGGCGGCGACCGCGGTCACGGTGTTCGTGTTCGGGCTGCTCCTGCAGCGGAGGAGGGAGTACGTGACGCTGCGCGCCCAGGGCATGCGCGCTGGCGAGATCCGCTCCCTCCTGGTCATGGAGGCGGGCGGGGTCGCGATCTTCGGCTGCGTTGCCGGGTTGCTCGTCGGTGGCGGCATGGCGTACTTCCTCGTCAACGTGCTCCGCCCGCTGTTCGTGCTGCGCCCGTCGGTCGTCGTCCCGGCAACCGGGATCGCCACCCTCGCGGCGCTCGTCCTCGGGGTGTCGCTGGTCGCCTCGCTCGCCGCTACCACGCTGGTCAACCGCCTGCCCCCCACGGAGCTCCTGCGCGATGAGTAAGGCGTACTCAGCTGGATTTAATGAACGGCGTGCTAGCGTCGCGCGCATGGCTGGGCAACCTCGACCGCGCCGCACGGTCGTCTCCGTGGCCGCCGCGCTCTGCCTCGCGGCGGCCGTCGCCGGCTGCGACAGCCAACCGTCGTCCACGTCGCAGTCCACCGTGGCCGCCGCCCAGGAGACGACGACCTCGGCGCCCTCCCCCACCGAGACGTCCACGGCCACCACCACGGCCAGGCACCTGGTCAACGCCAACCCAGGCAAGTTCAGCCCGAAGGACTTCGGCGCGCCGACCGGCAACGCCAACACCTGGTTTCCGCTGGTCCCCGGCAACCAGGCACTGAGGGACGGCACGCTCTTCCGTGGCCACAGGGAGCTCCACCACCGGCGCCGCACCACCGTCACCGACGTCGTGAAGGAGGTGAACGGGGTGCGGACCGTGCTCGTCCTCGACCAGGACATCGACGCGGGTCAGATCGCCGAGCAGGCAGTCGACTACTTCGCCCAGGACAAGAACGGCAACGTCTGGTACCTCGGGTCGTACACCGAGGCCTACGAGGGCGGCCAGTTCGTGAACGCCAACGACGCCTGGCTGGCCGGCGTGAACGGGGCCACGGCTGGGGTCGCCATGATGGCCGACCCGAAGCCGGGGCAGCCCTCCTACCTGCAGGCCCGCATTCCCGGTCGCGAGACCCTCACCGCCGCCGTGGCCAAGCGCGGCCAGTCCAAGTGCGTCCCCTTCCGGTGCTTCTCGAACACGCTGGCGGTCCTCGAGGCCGGCACCGAGTTCAAGTACTACGCCCCCGGCGTGGGCGACATCGCCACCGAGCCCAACTACTCGGGCGGCGAGCAGGAGAAGGAAGCGCTGGTCAACGTCATCCAGTTGACCCCGAAGGGGCTGGCCGAGTTCAGCGCGCAGGCGCTCGAGCTCGACCAGCACGCGAGGACCACGGCCAGTGGGGTGTTCGGCCGCTCCGCACCGGCCAAGCGATCGGCATGAGGCCTCACCTGCCTCGCACTCGAACCGCCGACCAGCCGCATCGTCGCCCGGATCACCGACCTAACCGTTCGCGCCTGTTGCCGGCCGGTCGGCATGGTCGTCTCCGCGCAGGCCTTCCTTGCCAAGAACTGGACCAACGGCCCAGGCCCCGACGGCTGGCCCACCAACCCTCCCGGCGTCGTCGCCCCCAAGGGCTGAGCCGCCGAACAGAACCAGGTCGACCGGGCCGCCTTCAGACCCCGGGCCGAGCCCGACGCAGGGTGGCGCGGTAGACCAGCAGCACGACGATCGCCCCTAGGATCGAACCGATCCACCCGGCCGGCGAGACCGTGACATCGCCGCGGAACAGCAGATTGATCACGAACCCACCCACGAACGAGCCGGCGATGCCCAGCAGGATCGTCATGGGGATGCTCATGGGGTCGGGCCCGGGCACCAGCGCCCGTGCCAGGAACCCGGCCACCGCGCCGACGACGATGAGGCCGATGATGAACCCGAGCATGATTGGTCTCCCTTCGGTCCAGCCTGCTCAATGTCCTATCGACCCGATCGGCTCGGCTTCGGTTACGGCCGCTGGTCGTCGATGCACCGCTGAACGTCCCTCATCGTCACGCCAGGAGCCTTCTGCGGACGGGCGCCCCGCGATCCGAGACCTGCAACGGCCCCAGCAGCCCGACCTCCAGCGTCGTCCTCGACCCCGCCCAGCGCGCTCCCATCACTTCCCACCAGCCCGGATGTGCCGGTCACGCCGCCATCGTAGATGGTTTCACCGATCTTTCTGCATCGTGCCAGCGCCGCCTGCTCAGCTGGTCGTCGTCGCGGGCTCTACGGATGAGGAAGACACCGTGTCAATCGCACCGCGACCGTCGAGGAGGAATCACATGAGCCGTGTGACGTCGAAGGATGGCACGTCGATCGCGTACGACCGCCAAGGAAGTGGACCGGCCGTCGTCCTGGTGGGCGGAGGCCTGGTCGACCCCGCCACGGGCCGGGCTGGCCGCTGGGAGAACGCGCCGCTGGCCACGGAGCTGGCGGCGCGGTTCACCGTGTACAACTACGACCGCCGCGGCCGGGCCGACAGCGGCGACACCCTGCCGTACGCCGTGGAACGCGAGGTCGAGGACGTCGAAGCGCTCGTCGCCGAGGCCGGCGGACCGGTGCACCTGTACGGCGTCTCGTCGGGTGGTGCGCTGGCGCTGGAGGCCGCGGCAGCGGGGCTCGCGGTCGACAAGCTCGCGGTCTACGAGGTGCCCTACTTCATCGGCGAGGAGGCGGCGCGGCGGTGGCGGGACTACGTCGAGCAGCTCGGGGCGGTCCTCGCCAAGGGTCGTCGCGGTGACGCGGTGGAGCTGTTCATGCGGGTGGCGGGCTCGTCCGAGGGGGACGTCGCGGGGGCGAGGAGCTCGCCGATGTGGCCGGGCCTGGAGGCGATCGCGCACACGCTGGCCTACGACGCGGCCTGTTTGGGCGACGGCCAGCCGCCCACCCCCCGCCTCGCCACGGTCACGCAGCCGACCTTGGTGGCCACGGGCGGGGGCGACGACTTCTTCGAGCAGGCCGCGGACGCGATCGCCGCGAGCACGCCGCATGCCGAACGCCAGATCCTCGAAGGCCAGTCGCACGTGACCGACCCGAAGGCGGTCGCTCAGGTGCTCGAACGGTTCTTCGGACGATGACGTCGCGGGTTGTCCATTACGAGCTTCCTCGGCGGGACCGTCTCGATCAGCAGATCGAGTGCGTCACCGTCACGGTGGTGGCGAGACTCGGCGGGTCCAGGAAGTGAAGGTGGTCCACGACCGTGTCGGTCCTGGAGGGGCGATTCCCGGAGATCTGGTCCTGGAATTGGAAAATGCGCCGCCCGTCGGTGGTCTCCGTACCCACCGGGTCCACCCGGACGTCGCCCCTTCCCCTGCCCCACTGGAAGCTGAACCTTCCGCCGTGGTTGAAGAGGGCTGACACCATGAAACGGACGGTGAAGTCGTAGCCGCCGAACTTCGACGGCGTGCACGACGCCGAGGCGCCGGCCGACGGGGGCTGTGCGAACGTCAGGGGCACCTCGGTGGTCGTCGTGGCCCCGGTGGTCGTGCTGGTCGCCGAGGTGGTGGTCAGCGACGCCGAACCCCCG
>Ga0137369_10007785_pt1 | contig 10744 bp, 9 predicted proteins | sample SagtaG_12_FD_104918 | JGI IMG/M metagenome (GOLD analysis project Ga0137369, IMG submission 104918) | Vadose zone soil microbial communities from Sagehorn Ranch, Mendocino, California, USA - Sage1_L_113_16 metaG | ecosystem: Environmental > Terrestrial > Soil > Vadose zone | place: USA... | reverse complement strand
GAGCTCCGACGCCGACCGGGTAATGGCGATCGAGTCCGCACTGGCGAGCGCGTCGCTGACTCGCGTCGAGCAGCGCGATCCGGTGGCGACCTACAACTACCGCACTCCCGCGCAGCTGGCGGCGATGACTCCCCACTTCGACTGGAGCCGCTATTTCGCCGAAGTGGGCAACCCAAACGTTCCCGCTGTCGACGTGCAGAGCCCGAAATACTTCGCGGCTGCCGACAGTCTTCTGGCAAGCATCCCGCTGTCGGACTGGAAGGCGTATCTCCGCTGGAGAGTCATCCGCAATTCGGCGCCGTATCTGAGCTCCGCTTTCGTCAACGAGGATTTCAACTTCACCAAGACGCTTTCCGGGGCGAAGACGTTGCTGCCACGCACCAAGCGCTGCACCCGTCTCACCGACAGCGGGCTTCGCGACGCGCTGGGACAGGCGTATGTCGCCGAGTATTTCACTCCCGAGGCGAAGGCACGGGCGCTGGACATGGTCCATAATCTCGAGGCGGTCTTCAGGGAACGGCTCGCGAATCTCCCGTGGATGAGCGAGACCACTCGCCAGCAGGCGCTGGTGAAGCTCAGAGCATTTGCGGAGAAGATTGGATACCCGGATACTTGGCGCGATTACTCGACCCTTCACATCAGGAGTGGTCCGTTCCTCAACAACGTGATCGCCGTCAACCGGTACGAAAACCAGCGCGATCTCGACATGATCGGCAGGCCGCTCGACCGGACTCAGTGGGGAATGACTCCGCCGACGGTCAACGCGTACTACAATCCCCAGATGAACGAGATCGTTTTCCCGGCCGGAATTCTTCAGCCGCCGTTCTTCTCGCCGACGGCTGACGACGCTGTGAACTACGGTGGGATGGGAAGCGTGATCGGACACGAGATGGGGCACGGCTTCGACGATCAGGGCGCGCAATTCGATCCGCAGGGCAATCTGAAGAACTGGTGGAGCGCCGAAGACCTCGAGAAGTTCAAGACGCGGACGACGATGATCGCCAACCAGTACGACGCCTATACGGTTCTCGACAGCGTGCATGTGAACGGCAAGCTTACGCTGGGCGAGAACGCCGCCGACATCGGTGGACTCGCAGTCGCCTATGCGGCGCTGAAGAAGTCGCTGCAGGGCAAGCCTAGTCCGGCGCCAATCGACGGATTCACGCCTGAACAGCGATTCTTCCTCGCGTGGGCGCAGATCTGGCGCCAGAACATCACGCCGGAAGCGCAGCGGGTCCGCATCAACACCGACCCGCACTCGCCCGGCAGGTGGCGGACGAACGGGCCGCTGTCGAACATGGTGGAATTCGCCGAGGCGTTCGGGTGCAAGCCCGGGGATCCGATGGTCAGGCCCGAGGCGCAGCGGGCGACGCTCTGGTAGACCGATAATCCGATGGCAGCTGTCCCCTTCTTTCATCGCGAAACGTCAGGCATTCGCGTTACGGTCCGGCCGATGTACCTCCGCGATCAGTCGGAGCCGTCGCAGCAGCATTATGTGTTCGCCTACTTCGTGCGGATCGAGAACGTCAGCTCCCGTGTCGCTCAGCTGATGTCGCGACGGTGGCTCATCCATGATTCTTCGGGTGAGGACATCGAAGTAAAGGGAGAGGGCGTGGTTGGCGAGCAGCCGGCGATTGCACCCGGTGGCGTCCACGAGTACCAGAGCTTCTGTATCCTCAAATCGGGAGAGGGCTTCATGGAAGGCCACTACAACTTTGTCTCTCCCGACGGGACGACTTTTCGCGCGGAGATCCCGCGCTTCATTCTAAGCGCCAGCGAATCGACGAGCCTTCCATCGTAGCAGCAAAGCGGGAACGACAGTTGCCTCTGTCCCTCGCAGCATGAGCTACATCTACGACATCTCGACGCCCGTCATTGATGGAGGCGTCGTGTATCCGGGTAATCCCGAGATACGGATCGAGCCTCAGCAGGCGATCGCGCGTGGCGCGGGCGCCAATGTCTCATCCGTTGCATTCGGGTCGCACACCGGGACTCACGTAGATGCAGGCAAACATTTCTTCGACGACGGACAGACGGTTGACCGGATTGCGCTCGAGCGCCTGGTTGGCCCCGCAATCCTCCTTGTTTTTCCTGACGACCTTATGTCGGTCGCTGCGGCAGATCTCGAGAAGCACGACATCGGCTCTCACACCCGGGTGCTTCTTCGCACCAGGAACTCGGCTCTGCTCAGCAAGCCCGAATTCGTGACGGACTACACTTTTCTCGCTCCCGACGGAGCGGAGTACCTTGTCGCGAAGGGAGTCGAGCTCGTCGGTATCGATTACCTCTCGATCGAACAGTTTCATTCTGGCCACCACCGGACGCACCTGACTCTTCTGGGGCGCGGCGTCGTGATCGTCGAGGGACTTGACCTGAGTCAGCCCCCGCCCGGCGTCTATCAGCTGATTTGCCTGCCGCTGCGTCTCGCGGGACTCGACGGAGCGCCGGCGCGTGCAGTCCTCGTCGGATGACGCCGGTTCTTCACAATGCATTCTTCGATATCGGAGGCGTGCTTGGGACCAACGGATGGGACAGGTTTCACAGGAAGGAAGCGGCTGAGCTCTTCGGGCTCGATCTCGAGGACTACACGCAACGCCACGACGAGGCGGTGCCGGCGTGGGAGGAAGGTCTGATGACTCTCGATCAGTACCTCGACCGCACGGTCTTCGTCCGTCCCCGCAGCTTCACGCCGGACGAGTTCAAGCAGTTCATGTACGGCAGGAGCAAGGTTTTTCCCGACAGCCTTGCCGTCGCCCGCGATCTCGCGAAGACGGGTACGGTTCGCATGTGCACCGCGAGCAACGAAGCCGACGAGCTCAGCCGCTACCGCATCCGGCTTTTCGGTCTCACCGACATATTCGACACATTCCTTGCATCGTGCTGGATCGGCGTGCGTAAGCCGGCGGCGATCTTCTACGAGCGGGCCCTGGCGATCGCCGCGGGCCGCCCGGCAGAATCACTGTTCGTGGACGATCGCGAGGAAAACCTGGTGGCGGCGCAGGCGCTCGGATTTCATGTAATTCACTTTGAATCGGCGGATCAGCTGCGGCGAGAGCTGGTCGCCGCGGGACTCGAGCTCAACACTCAACCCGGCTAAACGATGCAGCTGGCGATGATCGGTCTCGGTAGAATGGGCGGCAACATGACCGAGCGGCTGATGCGGGACGGCCACAAGGTGGTCGTCTTCGATCGCAGCGCCGATGCGGTCCAGAAATACGTGAAGCTCGGGGCGATTGGCGCAGGCTCGCCTGCGGACATCGTCGCCGCGCTTGCGCCGCCGCGTGTCGTGTGGATCATGGTGCCGGCCGGAAAGCCGGTGGACGACACGATCGGCGCGCTGCTTCCGGGGTTGTCCAATGGCGATGTCATCATCGACGGAGGCAACTCCAATTTCCATGATACGATGAGGCGCGCCGCCGAGCTTGCCGGTAAAGAAATTCATTTCGTGGACTCGGGCACGAGCGGTGGAATCTGGGGACTGGAGAACGGGTATTGCTTGATGATCGGCGCGTCGGCCGAAGCCTTCTCGCTGTGCGAGCCGATATTCAAATCGCTCGCGCCCCCCGACGGCTATGGCCATATGGGACCGCCCGGCTCCGGTCACTACGTGAAGATGATTCACAACGGAATCGAGTACGGAATGCTCCAGGCCTACGCCGAAGGATACGAGATCCTGCACGCGTCGAAGGATTTCAAGCTCGACCTGCACAAGATCGCGGCCGTGTGGAACCACGGCAGCGTCGTTCGCTCGTGGATGAACGAGCTCGCGGAGATCGCTTTCGAGCGCGACGCCAACCTCGATCAGCTGAAAGGCTACGTGGAAGATTCCGGCGAAGGGCGGTGGACGGTGCAGGAGGCGATCGATCTCGATGTTCCCGCGCCGGTCATGACGCTGGCGCTCCTGGCACGCCTGCGATCGCGCCAAGCCGATTCGTTCTCAGCGAAGGTGATCGCCGCTTTGCGCAACGAATTCGGCGGTCACGCGGTAAAGAAGGCATGACGATTCCGCGCGTAACTCCCGTCGCCCGGCAGCCGGTCCCCACGCTGCACAAACGCGAGCGAACCGATCCCTGCACCGCGGTGATCATGGGCGCCGGCGGAGACCTGATGCGCCGCAAGCTTATGCCCGCGATCTACTATCTGGCCGCGCAGCACCTTCTGCCCGAAGGGTTCTCGCTCGTTGGCGTCGGTCGCGACGCGATGCAGCACGCGGATTTCGCCGCCCAGATGCGCGACGCACTCGGCAAATCGGACGAAATCAAGAACGTGGACAATGAAGCGTGGGAATGGCTCTCGAAGCGCATCTGGTACGCTCACGGCGATCTGTCACACGTGCCGGCATACGACGGGATCCGACGCTGCCTCGAGGAAATCGAGGGACCTAAGCCTGAAACGGATCGCAACCGGCTGTTCTATCTCGCGATTCCGCCCAGTGTCTTCGAGACGACCATCGAGCATCTGGCGTCGAGTGGGCTCGCTCCGCGCATCCTCCCGGAAAACGAGCCGCCGTGGGCGCGGATCGTCATCGAAAAGCCGTTCGGACGTGACCTCGAGACCGCGCAGCAGCTCAACCGCATCGTCCTCGACCGATTCGATGAGCGTCAGATCTATCGCATCGATCACTACCTCGGAAAGGAAAGCGTCCAGAACATTCTCGTTTTCCGGTTCGCGAATCCAATCTTCGAGCCGCTATGGAACCGGCAGTACATCCGGAACGTTCAGATCACGGTTTCCGAGACCGTTGGCATTGAAACGAGAGGCAAGTACTACGAGGAAGCAGGCATAATTCGCGACATGTTCCAGAATCACCTGCTCCAGCTTCTCGCGTTGGCGGCAATGGAGCCACCGATTGCCTTCAATGGGAACGAAGTGCGCGATGAGAAGGTGAAAGTTCTTCGCTCCATCAGCCCGCTGGTCGACCATGAGGAGCCGCCGCCTGTGTTGCTGGGGCAGTACACTGCGGGAGTAATAGACGGAAAGCGTGTGCCGGGCTACCGCGAGGAGAAGGACGTCGACCCCAATTCCACCAGTCCGACATTCGCGGCAATCCGGTTCTCCATCGACAACTGGCGCTGGAAACACGTGCCATTCTACGTGCGCTCAGGAAAAAGGCTGGCGAAACGCAAATCCGAGATAGCGATCCAGTTCAGACCGCCGCCGGTGCTGATGTTCGGACAGGACGAGCTCGAGACGAGATGTCCGAGCACCCTCGTCCTGCGTGTTCAGCCGGATGAGGGAATCTCGCTGAGATTCCAGGTGAAGACTCCGGGCGCGGACAAGGAATTGACGCCGAGCCTCGAGATTTCTCCCGTGGATATGGATTTCTCCTACGCGGAGGCGTTCGGTGCAGAGTCGCCGCCCGCGTACCAGACCCTGCTGCTCGACATCATGATCGGCGATCAAACGCTGTTCACGAGGAGCGATGAAGTCGAGGCGGCGTGGCGCGTCATCGACCCGCTGCTCAGGTACCTGGAGCGCAGGCAGGGTCCGGACATTCCGGAGTATCCGGCCGGAAGCTGGGGACCGCCGGAGGCCGACGATCTCATGCGCGGAGCGCAAAGCCATTGGCGGTAGCGGCATTTTTCTGTGTCGCCGCGGTACTGCTTTCCTCAGCAGGTTGTAACGATCAGGAATCTTCGCGCCGGGCGAGCTCGGCGAGTAGCTACGCCGCGGCCGACAGCGTGCCGCACGTCGTCGATGCCGCGGACCGTGAGCTCGTTCTGCGCGCGCGGGCGATGGATCGAGCAAACAAGCTGGACAGCGCGAGAATTCTATATGAGCGCGCTGCAGACCGTCTCGAGGCGATCAGCGACTGGCTCTACCTCCGCGCGGCGGGTGTCACCACCGATGCATCGGCGCGTCAGAAATACTACCGGAAGCTGGAAACCGAGGTGGCGCGCAGCCGCCGCGCGCCTACCGAAGCGATTGCCCTCGAGCGAAGCCACGACTTCGACGCGGCCATCCGCGCCTACGACGTACTCGGCATGCGGCTCGATGCGCTCCGACTGGAGGCGTCGCCCCCCTCTGATTCGATGCGAGTCGCTGCAGCCCGCCGCGGAATCATCGTCTTCCTTGCAGGCACAGCGGGCCGTGAAGAGTCGCGCGACGGAGTGGCGCTGTTCGATAAACTGTTTCCCCGCGCGACACCCGCCGAGCAGCTCACTCTTGCCCGGACCGCGTTTCAGGCGGGGTGGGCAGGGCGCAGCGTAGCCGGATTCACCGCTGCGTCTCGCGCCGGGTTGGGAACGAGCCTGGATCATTTCAACGACGGGTTGATGCTCGCGCGTCTCAATCGCGATAGCGAAGCCGCGGCGCAGTTCGCAAAGGTTGCGGCACCTTCTTCGCTACTCGCCGCCGCTCGTTACCAGCGCGCGCGAGCGCTCCTCGCGAGCGGGCACGGCAGCGATGCCCGGACGGCACTCCGTGCGATCACTACGGCATTTCCAGCGGACACCAGCGCTGCGTCGGCGCTCATCCTTCTCTCGGATCTCGCCTCGGATGAGCTTCGGGACGGAGACGCGAGGTCCACGCTTCTGACGGTGGTCCATCGCTTCCCGCGCTCCCGCCACGCACCCACCGCGCTTTTCCGAGCGGGGATCATTGCCTACGCGACGCGTAACCTGAGGGCCGCAGCGGCCGAGCTGGATTCGCTGGCCGAGCTCTATCCGGAGAGCGAAGATGCGCTGGCGGCGATGTATTGGGCGGGTCGAGCGTGGCAGGATCGAGGCGACACCGCAAAAGCGCGGGCGCATTGGCAAGCAGTGATGGCAAAGGAAGGGGCCTCATACTATTCGGTGCTCTCGGCACGACGCCTCCGCGTTACGCTTCTTCGTGATAGCGCCCGCTCAGACAGCTATCCGAAAGTCCGAGACGTGAGCGATGCCGCTGATCGGGTGGCGATTCTGCAGGATCTTGGAATGGACACCGAGGCGAAATTCGAGTTCGACCGACTCTTCGGTGAAGCTGCCACGACTCCCGAGCGACTCGTCGCTACCGCGCACGCTCTTGCCGGAAGTGAGCAGTCGGCTCGGGCGATGAGCCTGGGCCGACGCGCCGTGACCGAGATCGGTCCAACGGCGCAGAACTATCGTCTGGTCTATCCGGTCTCCGCGCGACAGAAGCTCGACTCGAGCGCCACGGCCAATGGTCTCGATCCCGCACTCGTCGCTGGTCTCATCAAACAGGAGTCGAGCTTCAATCCTAGAGCGACGTCACCCGTGGGTGCCCGCGGCCTGATGCAGATCATGCCCGACGTCGGTCGCCAGCTCGCGCGCTCGCGTGGCATCCGCAATCTCGACGCGGATAGACTCTATGATCCCGGCCTCAACATCCAGCTAGGCACTGCACACTTGCGGGGGCTGTTCCGGGGCAACCGCGAAGTCGTTCAGGCGCTGGCGGCGTACAACGCAGGCGAGTCCCGGCTCGCGCGATGGCTGCGAAAGGCCGGCGCTTCAGATCCCGAGCTGTTTACGGAGCGGATCCCGTATGCCGAGACCCGCGATTACGTTCGAAGCGTTGTGAGGAACCGCGCCTTCTACCGGCTGCTTTATGAGTGGTAGGTCGAGGCTCCGTTTCGCGTAGCCCTCACGCGTCACACTATCGCGCGGTCAGCCCGCCGCTCACTGTTCGCTGTTTTGTCCCTTTGCGCGCTTCCGCCTCTCTACCCAATCCATGAGCCACGTCCCCGGGATGAGAAAGAGCGGAGTGAGGAATATTCCGAGGAGGGTATTCAGCCAGATAAGGGCGAGATAGAATCCAATCAGCCCGAAACCCACCCATAGCGTCCCAAGGGGACCGTGCGTCTCCATGCGTCACTCCGAAAGCGGCCGTGTAGATTAAGATACCATGGCAGAGCGCCGGCATGAAGGAGACGAGGTCGTGCAAGCGGTCCACGCTGCATTCGCTGGACTGGACTGCGTTCTGCTTGCCGTGTCCGGCGGCGTAGACTCGATGGTCCTTCTCCATGCGTCAGCCGCGCTCCCAAAGCACAGGCGCCCGCAGATTCAAGTCGCCAGCTTCGATCATGCCACGGGAGCAGTGGCCAGGCGGGCGGTCGATCTCGTCCGTCGGACTGCTAGAGAGCTCGGGCTGCCTTTCGTCGCGGGTCGCGCCGCAATAACGGCGACCACCGAGCACGAGTGGCGAATGTCGCGGTGGGTGTTCTTGCGTAAAGCGGCGGCCGAGCTCGGCGGACCCGTTGCGACGGCGCACACCCTCGATGATCAGATCGAGACCGTCTTCATTCGCATTCTGCGGGACGCTGGACCGCGCGGCCTCGCCGCTCTCTTCTCGGAGACCGAAGTCGTTCGTCCTTTTCTCCCGCTCCTGCGCGACGACATCGCCCGCTTTGCGCGGGATCGAGGAGTCGTTTACACTGATGACCCGTCCAACGCGACGCGCGCTCATCTCCGGAATCGCGTCAGGCATGATCTGCTTCCCGCGATCGCCCGCCTGAGACCTGGCTTTCCGGCGCAGCTCGTCTCCATCGCCCGCCGCTCGGCCGACTGGCGGGCGCGCATGGCAGCAATCGCCGACACCATCGACGCGCGGCTCGAGAAAGACGGTTCGCTTCGCATTGCCAGGGTCGCCCTGCAGGGGTATGATGCTGAATCGCTGCGCGCGCTCTGGCCTTCAATCGCTGCGCGAGCCGATGTCGTGATGGATCGCCGAGGAACACACCGCCTTGCGGAGTTTACAATAAAGGGTGTAACTGGCGGCTCGATTCAGCTCTCTGGAGGGGTTGAAGTCCGGATGTTTCGCGATCACCTGCTCCTTCGTAGATGGGATTGGCGACGGGTCGAAGCCGCGCGCGTATCGAGACTTGGCGCGCTCGCGCCGCGTTCAGCCACGTCGCTGGAGCGCATGTGACGGCGGCCGTCGCAGATCCGCGGCTTTCCGGCCGCACGCTGAAGCGAATTGCGCTCGATCAGGAGACAATTGCCGGTCGTGTCGCAGCGCTCGGAGCGGAGATCACCGCCGCGTACCCGGATGGCGATCTGCTGGTGCTCGGTCTGCTAAAGGGAAGCTTCATTTTCCTGAGCGATCTTGTGCGACAGATCACGCGTCCGCTCCAGGTTGATTTCCTGGTCGCGGCCAGCTACGGCGATGCTATGGTCTCGAGCGGCTCGGTTCGATTGCTCTACGATCCCGAAACGAGACTGGAGGGAAAGCACATCCTTCTCGTCGAGGACATCGTGGACTCGGGGAAAACGCTCAACAAGTTGATGGCGCTCCTCGCGGCGCGGGCACCGCGCTCGCTCGAAATTTGCGCTCTTTTGCACAAGAGGATTGCCGACGAGTTGCAGTACGAGACGAGGTTCGTCGGATTTGATGCGCCCCACGAATTTCTCGTGGGTTATGGGTTGGATCACGCGGAGAACTTCCGCCATTTGCCGTACATCGCGAGCTTGCAGTAATGCCACTACCAATTCCGCAAAAACCGAAGAATCCGGGTAAATGGGGCAAGGCCTCGAAGCAGCTCTCGTTCTGGGTGCTGCTCGTCCTCCTCGCCGGAACTCTCTTTACATACATGTCGGGCGCCAAGGAAGCCGCGCCGCAGATCTCCTACTCGCAGTACAACCAGGAGCTCGAGCGCGGCAACGTCGCCGCGGTGACGATGCAGGAGGGCAAGCTCGTCACTGGCGATTTCCGCAACCGCGTCACGATCAACGCCCGGCCCGCGTCGCGCTTCACAGTGCTTCTGCCGATTCAGAATTCTGATCGCGAGGTGACGCGTCTTCAGGAGAAGAACGTCCAGATCCGCGCCGAGCGCGAGAGCACGTCGTTCGGTAGCCTCATCTTCATGATCCTCCCGTACATCATCATCTTCGGCGCCTGGATGCTGATTCTCCGCCAGATGCAGGCAGGCGGAGCCAAGGCATTCTCGTTCGGCAAGTCGAAGGCGAAGCTGCTCACGGCAGATTCGCCCAAGGTCACATTTGCGGACGTCGCCGGTGCCGATGAGGCAAAGGTCGAGCTCGAGGAGATAATCGAGTTCCTGAAGGATCCGCAGAAGTTCACCAAGCTGGGCGGACGGCTGCCCAAAGGCGCGCTGCTCGTCGGTCCTCCCGGCACAGGAAAGACACTCCTTGCCCGCGCCGTTGCCGGCGAGGCGGGACGCCCCTTCTTCTCGATGTCCGGCTCCGATTTTGTCGAGATGTTCGTCGGTGTCGGCGCCAGTAGAGTGCGCGACCTCTTCGAGCAGGGTAAGGCCCACGCGCCGTGCATCATCTTCATCGACGAGATCGACGCGGTCGGACGCCACCGCGGCGCCGGCCTGGGCGGCGGTCACGACGAGCGCGAGCAGACGCTCAACCAGCTCCTCGTGGAGATGGACGGATTCGAGTCGAACGATGGAGTGATTCTCATCGCCGCGACCAACCGGCCCGACGTTCTCGATCCAGCGCTGCTTCGTCCGGGACGCTTCGATCGGCAGATCGTCGTGGATTCACCCGATCTCCGCGGACGCGAGGGAATCCTCAAGGTCCACACTCGCAACAAGCCCATTGCCGAGGACGTCAACATCACGACGCTCGCGCGCGGCACGCCGGGCATGTCGGGCGCCGACCTCGCGAACCTGGTGAACGAGGGCGCGCTACTCGCTGCCCGACGAAATCACGACAAGGTCTACATGGTCGACCTCGAGGACGCCAAGGACAAGGTGATGCTCGGCGCCGAGAGAAAATCGATGGTGATGAGCGAGCAGGAGCGGACGCTCACCGCCTACCATGAGGGTGGCCACGCT
>Ga0137369_10007775_pt1 | contig 10751 bp, 8 predicted proteins | sample SagtaG_12_FD_104918 | JGI IMG/M metagenome (GOLD analysis project Ga0137369, IMG submission 104918) | Vadose zone soil microbial communities from Sagehorn Ranch, Mendocino, California, USA - Sage1_L_113_16 metaG | ecosystem: Environmental > Terrestrial > Soil > Vadose zone | place: USA... | reverse complement strand
GGGGCATGTCCGTGCTCGACAACGTGCGTGTCGGCGCTCATGCGCGGCGAGGGGAGCAGAGCCCCGAGGACGTCCTCTTCTACGTCAACCTCCACTCGCTGCGCCATCGGTCGGCGTCCGGCCTCCCCTACGGAACACAGAAGCGGGTCGAGCTCGCGCGCGCCCTCGTTTCCGGGCCGAGGTTGCTGTTGCTGGACGAGCCGGCGGGTGGATTGAGCCACGACGAGGTGCAACAGCTCGGGCTGTTCATCCGCAGGATGCGTGACGACTTCGAGCTCACCGTCCTGCTGGTGGAGCACCACATGGGCCTGGTGATGAGCGTGGCCGACCGCGTTCACGTGCTCGACTTCGGGCGCAAGATCGCAGAGGGGACGCCCGCAGAGGTGCAGGCGAACGCCGCCGTGATCGAGGCGTACCTGGGGGCGCCGGCATGAGCGCCGCTCGCCTCCGGCTCGCTCCCGATGCCCCTTCCCTCGCTCATAGTGCAGCGGTTGCCGGATGAGCCTCCTGGAGCTCAACGGCATCGAGGCGCGCTATGGCCAAGTGAAGGCGCTGCACGGCGTCACGCTGCGCGTTGCTGAAGGTGAGCTCGTCGCCGTGCTCGGCGCGAACGGGGCGGGAAAGACGACGACTCTTCGTGCGATCTCCGGAACGGTTCGCCGGAGCGGCGACGTCCTCTTCGCCGGCACGAAGCTCCCGCGCCGCGCCGAAGCGACCGCTCGGGCCGGAATCGCCCATGTGCCGGAAGGGCGGGGTACGTTCACGGAGCTCTCCGTCTGGGACAACCTGCGCCTCGGCGCGTACACGCGACGCGGCGGCGTCAAGGAGGACGCTCAGCGGGTCTTCAAGTTCTTCCCGCCGCTCGGGGATAGGCGTGACCAGCAGGCGGGGACGCTGTCGGGCGGCGAGCAGCAGATGCTCGCGCTCGGCCGGGCGATGATGGCGCGCCCCAGGCTGCTCTTGCTCGACGAGCCCTCGCTCGGGCTGGCTCCCATCGTCGTCAAGGAGATCTTCGAGGCGCTCGCAAAGATGAAGAGCGAGGACGGTACATCTGTCCTCGTCGTCGAGCAGAACGCCAACCTCGCCCTTGCCCACGCGTCGCGTGCGTACGTGCTCGAGGTCGGCCGTGTCGTCGTGGAAGGAACGAGCGACGAGCTGCTCGCGAACGAATCCGTCCGGAAGTCCTACCTGGGCTACTGATGGTGGTCCCAGCCTTCACCTGGACGGAGTTCGCGCAACAAATCGCCGCAGGGATTCGCTCGGGGGCGATCTACGCAGGTCTCGCGCTCGCGCTTGTGATCATTTACCGCTCCACCCGCGTCATCAACTTCGCGCAGGGTGAAATGGCCACCTTCACGACCTTCATCTGCTGGTCGCTGATGAACCACGGCTTCTCCTTCTGGACCGCATTTCCAATCGTGCTTGCAATCGCATTCGTCGGCGGCGTGGCAATCGAGCGCGTCCTGATCCAGCCCGTGGAGAACGCCTCCGTGCTGACGATCGTGATCGTCACGCTCGGGCTCGCCCTCTTGCTCAACGGTCTGATGAGCCTGATCTGGGGCGGGGCGAACAGGCAATTCCATGGACCGTTCTCAACGCGGACGATCGACGTGGGGGGCGTGCCGATCAGTGTGCAAGACATCGGCATCGTCGTCGTCTCGTTCTCCCTGGTCGCACTCCTGGGCCTCTTCTTCCGGTACACGAAGCTCGGCCTCGCGCTGCGCGCGGCAGCGGTCAACCCCGATTCGTCGCGGCTCGTCGGCGTGCGCGTGGGCTGGATGCTCGCGCTCGGCTGGGGCATCGCGGCTCTCCTCGGCGCGGTCGCCGGGATGATGGTCGCGCCCGTCGTCTTCCTCGACCCGAACATGATGCAGACGATCCTGCTGTACGCATTTGCGGCTGCGGTCCTGGGTGGGCTCGACAGCCCGATCGGTGCGGTCGTCGGCGGGATCCTGCTCGGCCTGACGATCACCCTGCTCGAACGCTACGTCGGATTCGTGGGCTCGACGCTGAAATTGCCGGTGGCGCTGCTGTTGATCCTCGTGCTGCTGCTCCTGCGACCCGGCGGCCTGTTCGGCCGCGTTGCGGTGCGACGCGTATGAAGCTCAAGCTCGCGCTCGAAGTCCTCGGCTTCCTCGTGCTCGCGGCGCTCGTCGCTTTCCTGCCGCGCATCGTCGGCGACTTCACCGTCTACGAGTTTGCGATCGTCGGGATGTACTTCATCGCCCTCCTCGGCCTGGCGATCCTCACCGGCTACAGCGGGCAGATCTCGCTCGGTCACGGCGCCTTCATGGCAGTCGGCGGCTACACCACTGCCATCCTCAGCGTCGACGGGATCTTCGGGCACGAGCTCCGTGATCTGTGGACGATCCCGATCGCCGGCCTCGTCGCCGGCGTGGCAGGGCTTCTCGTGGGCGTCCCCGCGCTGCGGCTGTCCGGCCTCTACCTGGCCCTGATCACCTTCGGCATCGCCGTGTCCTTCCCGCAGTTGCCGAAGAAGTTCGACCATTTCTTCGGTGGAACGACGGGGAAGGTGCTGAACCTCGTCAAGGCGCCGTTCGGCCTCGAGACGACACCCAATCGCTGGCTGTACTACCTGACCTGGGGCATCGCCCTGGTCCTGCTCGCGTTGGCCTGGGCGCTTCTCCGCGGGAAACCGGGGCGTGCGTTGCAGGCGATCCGCGACAGTGAGGTGGCCGCGGCGTCCTCCGGCGTGAACCCGGCGACGTACAAGACGCTGGCGTTCGGGATCTCCGCCTTCTACGCGGGCGTGGCCGGGTCCCTGTACGTCATGTCGAAGGCGTACATGAATCCCGATGTCTTCCCGATCATCCTGTCGGTGTACCTCGTGGCTGCCCTCGCAGTCGGTGGGCTTGAATCGTTGGTGGGCCTCATTGCGGGGGCCGCCCTCATCTACGTTCTCCAGAACCGCGCGGACGACGTCACGCGATGGATCAACCACCTGCCGGTGCTCGACCTCGATCCGAAGCAGCCCGGGATGCCGAGCGTGGTCTTCGGAGTCGTGCTGATCGCCGTGATGCTCCTGCTCCCGACGGGCGCGGGCGGCCTCCTGCGCCGCCTCTTCGGGCCCCTAACAAGCCGGCTGTACAGTAAGTCATAAGTGGTGCTAGTGAGGGTCTTTTATCTCTGCGCCGTCCTTGCGGCGGTCGCAACCGCTTCCGCCGGCGCACGCCCGCTCGCCACGCCGGGCGTCTCGTCGAGCCAGATCCAGCTCGGCTCGAGCGTGCCTTTGAGCGGCGAAGCCTCGGTTGCAGGGAATGTCGCCCGGGGCGCGGAGGCGTACTTCAAGTACGTCAACGACAAGGGCGGCGTGTTCGGGCGGAAGATCAAATTCACCTACCTCGACGACGGCTACGACCCGGGCCGGGCGGTGAACAACACGATCCGGCTCGTGCAGCAGGAGCAGGTGTTCGCCATGTTCTCCTCGCTGGGGACGAACAACAACCTTGCCGTGCGCAAGCTCCTCAACGACGCCAAGGTGCCGCAGCTCTTCGTCTCGTCCGGCGCGACGACGTTCGGGCGCGACTACAAGAAGTACCCCTGGACGATCGGCTACATCCCGCCGTATTCCGAGGAAGGCGTGATCTACGGGAAGTACGTCGTCAAGAACGTCAAGAACGCCAAGGTCGCCGTCCTGTACCAGAACGACGACTACGGGCGTGATCTGCTCGCTGGTCTGCGCCGTGGCCTCGGCGCGAAGGCAAAGGCGATCGTCGCGAAGGTCGGCTACGACCCCACGACAGCGGACGTGCAGCCCCAGGTGACGCAGCTGAAAGCTTCGAAGGCCAACGTCTTCATGATCTTCGCATTCGGGAAGTTCTCGCTGCAGGCGTTCAACGCCGTTTCGCGCCTCGGCTGGAAGCCGCAGATCTTCGTGAACGACGTCTCCTCTGCCTCGGCGTTGATGTCGATCGTCCCGCAGAAGGCCGCGAACGGTTCGATCTCGATCGTCTTCGGCAAGGATCCGGCCGCGCCGCTGTGGAAGCGCGACAAAGGCATCCGCATGTTCCAGTCGATCCTGAAGAAGTACGGCAGCGACATCGGCTCGCGCGATCTCCAGGACGGCTATTTCGTCGCGGGGATGGCGACCGCCTACACGATGGTCGACACGCTGAAGAAAGCGGGGCGGAATCTGACGCGTGAAGGCGTCATGCGCGCCGCAACGCATCTCACCGAGAAGGGCAACCCGTTCGTGCTGCCGGGAATCGTGATTCACACGACGCCGAAAAGCCGGTTCCCGTTGACGCAGGTGCGCCTCCAGCGCTGGTCGAACAAGGCCTGGCACCCCTTCGGCAAGTTGATCAGCGCGAAGCCTGGATAGCGCTCAACGACAGGCTGCCCCGGCGCGGCCCACGTCTTAACGTTCCTCTCACCAAACGCCGATACGGTTGGCGGAATGCGGCGGACGCTCACACGAACGGGTCTCTTCGACGAAGTCGAGCCGGGACGCCTCTGGGCGGCCCGTCGCGGCTATGCCCTCGGGCTCGGCCTGCTCGTGTTGGTCGGCGCTGCGATCGGGGCGACGCGGATCGGGCGGGGCAGCATGAGCGGCGCCCTGACAGTCCTGGGTCGTGCCCAGCCCGGCTGGGTGCTCGTTGCTGCGGCCTGCTTCGCGATCGGCCTCCTCTGCACGGCGGCTGCCTGGCATGCAGGTCTGCGCGCGTGCGGAGGAAGCGCCGGCTTCGTAGAGGTAACAGCTCGTTCCGCGATCGGCTCACTGGTCAACGCCTTGACGCCCGCTCATCTGGGAGGAGCGGTTCGGGTCGGACTTCTGTCGCGCACGTTGCCGGGTGCAGATCGTCTCTGGCGAGCCGGTGGAGTCGGCGCCGCCGTCGGCGCGGCTCGAACACTCGTGCTCGCGGCCCTGGTCGTGGCAGCGGCTGGAGCGAGCCGGGTTCCGCTGTGGCCGGCCCCGCTCCTGGCTTGCGCTGGCCTCTGTGTCCTCGTGGTCTGCATCCGCGCCAGCGAAAGGACCGCCGGATATGTCGCAAGCAGCTTGCAGATCTTCCGGAGCTGCGTGCGCTCGCCTCGCACCGGCGGAAAGATCTTCGGGTGGGTCGCGTGCTCGTTCGGCGCGCGTTTCGGAGCCACTGTCGCGGTTGCAACGGCGCTCGGCATGCCGCGGCCGATCTGGATCGCCGTGGTGCTTCTGGCTGCGGTCACTCTTTCAGGCGTGCTCCCGCTGACGCCCGGGAACTTCGGGGCCGGTGCCGGGGCGGCCACGCTCGCCTTGCACGGCACGGGAGTCGGCACAAGGGACCGCTCTTGCGCTCGCGATCGCGTTTCAGGGACTCGAGACGTTCACCGGAATGACGCTTGGCCTCGCCGGAGCTGCGGTCATCGCAGCGCCGGGAACTCGCGTCCGGCGCTGGTCATTCGCCGCAGCCGGGGCCGCTGCCGTCCTCCTGGCGGCTTCGGTCGGGGTCGCATATGTCGACCTCGTCTGAGCCTCCGTAACTGCGACCTCGCGGCGTAAGCTCCGTTCAATGGAGCTGCTCCAGCGGCCGCTCGCTGATCTGTGCGCCGAGGCTCGGACGCTCCGAGATGAAGGGCACGGGGGGCTAGTCACGTACTCGCCCAAGGTCTTCATCCCGCTGACGAAGCTCTGTCGAGACGTCTGCCACTACTGCACGTTCGCGCGGCCCCCGCGCCGTGGCCAGCGTGCGTACATGACGATCGACGAGGTGCTCGAAGTCGCCTGCGCAGGGGCTGCCGCCGGCTGCCGCGAGGCGCTCTTCACGCTCGGCGACAAGCCCGAGCTGCGTTACCGCGCAGCCCGCGACGAGCTCGCCGTGCTTGGTTGCGAGACGACGCTCGAGTACGTGGCCCGAGCGGCCGAGGCCGTGCTCGACGAGACGGGACTCCTCCCGCACCTGAATCCTGGCGTGCTGACGGGCGAAGACCTGGTACAGCTGCGCCGTGTGAGCGCGTCGATGGGGCTTATGCTGGAGACGACCTCGGCGCGGCTTGCGGAACGCGGCGGACCGCACTTCGGCTCTCCGGACAAAGCGCCGGCGCTTCGACTGGCCACGGTGGTCGCGGCCGGGGAGGCACGCGTCCCGTTCACGACGGGGATCCTGGTCGGGATTGGCGAGACGCGTGCGGAACGCGTCGACGCGCTGCTGGCGATCCGCGAGCTCGCGGAGACCCACGGACACGTGCAGGAGGTGATCGTCCAGAACTTTCGCGCGAAGCCGGGGACCCGCATGGCCGACGCGTCGGAGCCGTCGCTGGACGACCTGCTCTGGACGATCGCCGTCGCGCGCATCCTGCTCGGGCCCCGCACGCATCTCCAGGCGCCCCCGAACCTCAGCTTCTCCGAGTTCCCGCGGCTGCTCGACGCGGGGATCGACGACTGGGGCGGGGTCTCGCCGGTCACGATCGATCACGTCAATCCCGAAGCCCCCTGGCCGGAGCTCGAGCGACTGCGGGCGGCGACGGAAAGCCGCGGGCTTCAACTGGCAGCACGTCTTCCCGTCTACCCCGAGTGGATCTCGGGCGCCTGGATCGACCCGAACGTGATGCCGGCGGTGCTGCGCGCCTCGGACTCGCTCGGGCTTGCCCGCGAAGACGGCTGGGCGCCTGGCGAGTCCATCGCGATCCCGTTCGTCCCGCGCGACGCGCTCCCGGTCCAGACACGCGCCGAGCTTGGCGAGGAGGAGATCGTGCGTCTCTTCCGCGCGCGAGGTCAGGAGCGGGAGCGTATCTTCGCGGCCGCCGACCGGCTCCGCCGCGAGGTCTGCGGCGACGAGGTCAGCTACGTCGTCACGCGCAACATCCAGTACACGAACGTCTGTTACTTCCGCTGCGGCTTCTGCGCGTTCTCCAAAGGGAAGCTCGCTGCGAATTTGCGCGGTGCGCCGTATCTGGTGCCGCACGACGAGATCACTCGCCGCTGCGAGGAGGCCTGGGAGCGCGGCGCTACCGAGGTGTGCCTCCAGGGCGGGATCCATCCTGCCTTCACGGGTGACTACTACCTCTCGGTCGTGAGCGCGATCAAGGACGCCGTCCCCGAGCTGCACGTGCACGCGTTCTCCGCCCTCGAGATCTGGCAGGGCGCGGCGACACTGGGCCTACCGCTCGAGGAGTACCTCGACGAGCTGCGGGATGCGGGCCTCGGCTCGCTCCCGGGGACGGCCGCCGAGATCCTCGACGACGAGGTGCGCCGCGTGATCTGTCCGGACAAGGTCACGACGGCGCAGTGGCTCGCGGTGCACGACGCCGCGCACCGAGTCGGCCTCCGCTCGAACGTGACGATGATGTTCGGCCATGTCGACGGTCCGCGAAACTGGGCCCGCCACCTTCAGCGGGCGCGCGAGCAGCAGCAGCAGTCGGGCGGCTTCACGGAATTCGTCCCGCTCCCGTTCGTGCACATGGAGGCGCCGATGTGGCTGCGGGGACAGGCACGCTCTGGACCGACCTTCGGTGAGACCCTGCTCGTGCATGCCGTGGCGCGCCTCGCGCTCCATCCCTGGATCACGAACGTGCAGGTCTCCTGGGTCAAGCTTGGCCCGGAGGGGGTCGCGGCGGCGCTGCGCGCCGGCGTCAACGATCTTGGTGGCACGCTGATGAACGAGTCGATCTCGCGTTCAGCCGGAGCGGAGCATGGTCAGGAATTCGCGCCGGAGCAGATGGAAGAGCTCATCCGCTCGGCAGGGCGCGTCCCGCGGCAGCGGACGACCCTCTACGGCGATGCCTCGGAAGAACGTCGACTCGCGTCCTTTGGTGCCGCGCCGCTCGCGGAACCCTGGAACCCGCCCGTCAAGGATGCACGACTGGTTGCGCCGCCACGCCTCGTTCGACCGGGGTTCGCCGCGTAACGGGTTCTCAGGGCTCGAAGCTGAGCAGGTCCTCGAGCGACTCGCGGAGCCGGATCAACTCGGCCTTGCCGTCCGCGACGAGGACGGCGGCCGGCCGAGGCACGCCGTTGTAGTTCGAGGCCATCCCGAGCGTGTAGGCGCCGGTGGCGGGAACGGCCAGGAGGTCCCCTCGGCGTGGCTCGGGTAACTCGACGCCGTCGATGAGGACGTCGCCGGACTCACAGTGCTTGCCCGCGATCCGGTACGTGCCGGCCGTTGCCTCGCTCACCCGGTTGGCGAGCAGAGCCTCGTAGCGGGCGGCGTAGAGCTGAGGGCGCGGATTGTCGGACATTCCCCCGTCGACGGCGGCGTAGGCGATGCCCCCGGTGCGCTTCACGACTCCGACCCGGTAGATGCTGAACCCGGCCTTGCCGACGAGCGAGCGTCCTGGTTCGAGGATCACCTGGACGGGTTCGGGCCAGCGCGTGCGCAGCCGTTGCACGATCGCCCGTGCGAACTCCTCCGGCCGGGGGATCGTGTCGTCGAGCGTCTGCGCCACACCCAGACCCCCGCCGAGGTCGAAGATGCGCGGCGTCCAGTCGAGCTCCTCCACACAGCGGCGCGCAACTTCCACGAGCCGGTCGACGGCGAGCAGGCTCTCGTCCGTGCGCGCCAGCTGCGAGCCGATGTGGACGTGCAGACCCACGACGTCGAGGCCCGCGGCGCGTGCCGACCGAACCGCTTCGACGGCGTCGCCCGGCGCCACCCCGAACTTCGACTCGGCGTGCGCCGTCTGAATCGAGCGATGGGTTTGCGCCTCGACGCCGGGCGTGACGCGAATGAGTGTCTTGCGCGCGCCTGCCGAGGCCGCGCGCGCGACCTCCTCCAGCGCGTCGAGGACGACGAGGGCGCCGGCGTCCGCCGCCACGCGCAGCTCATCGTCCGACTTGTTGTTGCCGTGGAAGACGAGACGCTCGGGGCGAACGCCTGCGCGAAACGCGAACTCGAGCTCGCCGCGCGTCGACACGTCTGCACCGAGCCCTTCGGCGGCGAACAGTCGCAGGAGCGCGACGTTCGGGAACGCCTTGGTCCCGTAGACGACGAGCGAGTCAGGGTCCACGCGCGCGTATGCGCGCGCCAACGCGAGTAACGTGTCTCGGCAATAGACGACGAGCGGCGTTCCGAGCTCATCGGCGAGCGCGGACGCACGCATCCCGCCGACGACGAGCTCGGCGTCCTCGACAGCGGCCGTGTCCGGGAAGAGCCCTAGGCGTGCCGGCGGCCGCAGGCCGCCTAGTCCTTCCACCAGCCTTGGGCCATGTCCGCATCACCCGGGCCCGTGTTCGGCGCGCCCACCGCCAGGAACTCGGCGCCCTCGTCGCCCGCCTCGATCGATCGCATCGTGTCCTTGTGCACGCGAACCGCGTCCATTGGCTTGAGCTCCCGGACCTCGTCTTCGATCTTCATGCGGGCGCTGCCGCTGAGCAAGACGTAGACCTCCTCCTGGTTCTTGTGCTTGTGCCCGAACGGCAGGCGAAATCCGGGGGCGACGCGCATGTAGCTCAGCCCCGAGTTCTCGAGCCCAAGTCCGACACGGGCCATCCGGAACTCGAGATCGGGCGACAGGCCGAACTTCGGGGCCTGGTCTTCGACGTCCTTGAGGTTGAGATGTGTGTAGTCGCTCATAGCGTCAATTTTCTACCGCTGCTACAGTCAAAGCAATGAAGGAGCTGCTTCTGTAGGGAAGGGAGCCACCGCGGCGAAAGCCGTACCAGCTCCCCATGGCCTCTCCCTCGAGAGGCTTTTTCGTTTCTGAGGACGGTCATGGACAGGTACGACGCGCAGACAATCGAGGCGAAATGGCAACGGGTCTGGGAGGAGAACCGCGCCTTCGAGGTGCCGGATCCGGAGCCGGGCGCGCCGCGCAACGAGCGCAAGTCGTACGTACTCGAGATGCTGCCGTACCCCTCCGGCTCGCTGCACATCGGCCACGTCCTCGTTTACACGCTTGGCGACGTCCTCGCGCACTTCTACCGCCGCACGGGCTCGGAGGTGCTGCGGCCTATGGGCTACGACTCATTCGGGTTGCCGGCGGAGAACGCGGCGATCAAGGCGGGTGAGCATCCCCGCGACATCGTGGAGCGCAACATCGAGCTGATCCGCGGTCAGATGAAGCGCCTGGGGTGGGCGATCGACTGGTCGCGCGAGCTCTCGACGCATGAGCCCGAGTACTACCGCTGGACGCAGTGGCTCTTCCTGAAGTTCTTCGAGGCCGGCCACGCGTACCGAAAGGCGGCGATCGTCAACTGGTGTCCCAACGACCAGACCGTGCTCGCGAACGAGCAGGTGAAGAACGGCCGCTGTGAGCGCTGCGGCGCCGAGGTCGAGGCGCGCAAGCTCGAGCAGTGGTTCTTCCGCATCACCGCATACGCCGACAACCTGCTCGACGAGATGAAGGACTTGGAACGGTGGCCCGAGCGCGTCCTGGCGATGCAGCGCAACTGGATCGGACGCTCGGAAGGCGCGGAGATCCTCTTCCGGGTGGAGGAGCTCGACATCGACATCCCGGTGTTCACGACACGTGCCGACACGCTGTTCGGAGCGACCTTCTTCGTGCTCGCGCCGGAACATCCGCTCGTCGACCGGCTGTCGGTGCAGTCCCCGAACGGCGACGAGATCCGCGAGTACGTTCGCACGGCAGCTGCCAGGCCCGTTGAAGAGCGCGCCGCCGCGGCCGACAAGACCGGTATCTTCACCGGCTTCTTCGCCACGAACCCTGTCAACGATGCGCGCATTCCGATCTGGATAGCCGACTACGTCCTGATGGACTACGGCACCGGCGCGATCATGGCGGTGCCTGCGCACGACGAGCGTGACCGCGAGTTCGCGGCGCGGTTCGACCTCCCGGTCAAGGTCGTCATCGACGACGAG
>Ga0137369_10007760_pt1 | contig 10766 bp, 9 predicted proteins | sample SagtaG_12_FD_104918 | JGI IMG/M metagenome (GOLD analysis project Ga0137369, IMG submission 104918) | Vadose zone soil microbial communities from Sagehorn Ranch, Mendocino, California, USA - Sage1_L_113_16 metaG | ecosystem: Environmental > Terrestrial > Soil > Vadose zone | place: USA... | reverse complement strand
CTTGCAGGTCTCGCAGCGGCCGCCGCGGACGTTGAAGGAGAAGCGGCCGGGCTTGTAGCCGCGCACCTTCGCCTCCGGCGTCAGCGAGTAGAGCTCGCGGATGTGGTCGAACAGCTTCGTGTACGTCGCCGGGTTCGAGCGCGGCGTGCGCCCGATCGGCGACTGGTCGATGTCGATCACCTTGTCGAAGCACTCGATCCCCTCGCAGCCGAGGTGCTCGCCGGGCTTCGTCCGCATCCGGTGGAGCTTGTTCGCGAGCGCCTTGTAGACAATCTCGTTCACCAGCGTCGACTTGCCGGAGCCGGAGACGCCGGTGACGCAGACGAACTTCCCGACCGGGAACTCGACGTCGATCCCCTTCAGGTTGTGCATGGAGGCGCCGCGCACCCAGAAGGAACCGAGGTCCTCGGTGCGCCGCTCGGGGACGGCGATCTCGCGCTGGCGGGAGAGGAACTGGCCGGTGACCGAGTCCTTGTTGCGCTCGACCTTGTTCGCCGGACCCTCCGCGACGACGTGCCCACCGTGCTCCCCGGCGCCCGGCCCCATGTCCACCAGCCAGTCGGCCTCGCGCATCATCTGCTCGTCGTGCTCGACGACGAGCACGGTGTTACCGAGGTCGCGGAGCCGCTCGAGCGTCCCGATCAGCCTGCCGTTGTCCCGCTGGTGAAGGCCGATCGACGGCTCGTCCAGGATGTAGAGGACGCCGACCAGCTGCGAGCCGATCTGCGTCGCCAGCCGGAGCCGCTGCGCCTCGCCGCCGGAGAGCGTCGCGGAGGCGCGGTCGAGCTGGAGATAGCCGACGCCGACGTTGTCGAGGAAAGTCAGCCGCTCACGGATCTCCTTCACGATCCGGGCGCCGATCAGCTGCTCGGTCTCCGTCAGCTGCAGCTCGTCGAGGAACTCGAGCGCGCGCGTGACCGACATCCGCGTGAACTCGTGGATGTTCTTCTCCCCGACGGCGACGGCGAGGACCTCCGGCTTCAGGCGCGCGCCCTTGCAGGTCGGGCAGGGGCGGAAGGACATGTACTCCTCGATCCGCTCGCGCTGCGTCGAGCTGTCGGTCTCGCGGTAGCGGCGCTCGAGGCTCGGCACGATCCCCTCGAAGGCGAGCATGTACGAGCGGCGCCGGCCCATCCGGTTTCGGTAGCTGATGTAGACGCGGTCGCCGTCAGTCCCGGAGAGGAAGAGGTTCTGCTGCTCCTCGGAGAGGTCCTGCCACGGCGCGTCAAGGTCGATCTCGTAGCGGTCGGCGATCGCCTGGATCACCGACTCGTAGAAGCCCGAGTTGCCGACCGACCAGGGCACGAGCGCTCCATCGCCGATCGAGACCGTCGGGTCGGGGACGAGCAAATCCGGGTCGATCTCCTGCTGCGCGCCGAGGCCCGTGCAGCGCGGGCAGGCCCCGTGGGGCGAGTTGAAGGAGAAGATCCGCGGCTGCAGCTCGGGAAGCGAGACGCCGTGATCCGGACAGGCAAACTTCTCGCTGAAGAGCAGCGACTTGTCCTCGTCGACGAGGTCGATCGAGACGAGGCCCTCCGCAAGCTGCGTCGCGGTCTCGACCGACTGGGCCAGCCTGGTGCGCAGGTCCGGCTTCATCACGAGCCGGTCGACCACGACCTCGATCGTGTGCTTGAACTTCTTGTCGAGCTCGATCGGCTCCTCGAGCAGGCGCTGCTCACCGTCCACCTTCACGCGCGTGAAGCCCTCGCCGCGGAGCTCCTCGAAGACGTCCTTGTACTCGCCCTTGCGGTCGCGGACGACCGGCGCGTTGACCGTGAACTTCGTCCCGTCCGGGAGTTGCAGGATCTGGTCGATGATCGACTCGAGGCTCTGGCCGGCGATCGGCTTGCCGCAGATCGGGCAGTGCGGGCGGCCGACACGTGCGTAGAGGAGGCGGAGGTAGTCGTAGATCTCGGTGACCGTGCCGACCGTCGAACGCGGGTTGCGCGACGTGGTCTTCTGGTCGATCGAGATCGCCGGCGAGAGGCCGTCGATCGAGTCGACGTCCGGCTTCTCCATCATCTGCAGGAACTGGCGCGCGTACGCGGAGAGGCTCTCCACGTAGCGGCGCTGGCCTTCCGCGTAGATCGTGTCGAAGGCGAGGCTCGACTTGCCGGAGCCGGACAGGCCGGTGATGCAGATCAGCCGGTTCCGCGGCAGGCGGACGGTGATGTCCTTGAGGTTGTGCTCCCGCGCACCGTGAACGACCAGCTCTTCCGAGGCCATAACCGACCCAGTGTAACGGCCGTGTCCGGATCGAACAAGTGTTCGCTTAGAGGCCGGAGAGGCCGTACCTCGAGGCGCTCCACGGCCATTCATCCGGCCGCTCGCAGAGGCCGGCCCGGACGGGGTTCCAGATCACGTAGCGGCAGGTCTCGACGAGTTGTTCGTCGTCCTGGACCGGCTTTGAGTAGAAGCGCTCGCCGAACAGATGGCCCGTGCGCGCCCACCGTTTGTTGAAGAGCTGGCCGTACGCGCCGTTGAGCCACTGCATCCCGCGGGACATCGGCTCGACGGCGGTCTCGAGGACGAGGTGGTAATGGTTCGTCATCAGGCACACCGTGTGCATGTCCCAGCCGTACTTCGTCACGGCGGCGGCGAAGAGGGCCACGAATGTGCGCCGATCCTCCACGTCGAGATAGATGTCGGTCCTGTTTACGCCACGCGAGGTCACGTGGAAGATCCCTGCGTCGAGCGTGGTGCGAAGGACGCGCGGCATGCTCCGACGATAGGCGGCTCCGTCGCCAGCGTCATCGTCTGTGGACAAACCGTCACACTCCTGCCACACCTGGGTCTGACCCATCCGGTCCGGCCACGGCGGTTGGGGACACGAAGGCGGCGCCTTCCAGGCGATCCGCCTGTGGATCAAACGGCGCACTCTTGTCACACGTGGGTCTGACCCATCCCGGACGGGCATGTCCGTTTGGGACAGAGCTAGACGTCTCGGCGAGAGAGGGCGAGCGTCCCGGCGACGAGGAAGGCGAGGGTGTAGGCGAGCGCGAGGGCTGTGCCCGGCCACATTCCCAGGAGGTCGTCGTCCCCGCTCGCGCTCCGGCTGCCCGAGACCACGGCCGCGAACGCCGAGCCTGGGCTGTATTCGCGGTGCTCGCCCAGCACGACGCGAAGCACGTTCTCGCCGATCAGGAGCCAGATCAGGGCCGCGCCGACCGCGGACCCCTGGCCCCGGAAGAGCGCGCCCCACCCCACCCCGAGCGACCCCGCGAGTATCCCGGCGATCACGATGCCGAGGATCACCCGCTGCAGCTCGCCATCGCCGAGCTCGAGGTCGATCCCGTTCCCGGCGAGCCACGGAATCGCGATCACGAGGACGAGCCCGACGGCGGCCAAGGCCAGCGCGCAGCCGAGGACCGCGCCGAGCACTGCCTTGGCCGCGAGCACGCGCTCGCGCACCGGCTCGACCAGGAACGTCTGCGTGATCGTCCCGTGCCGGAGCTCGCCGCCGATCAGGACGATCCCGAGCAGGAGCGCGAAAACGTCCGCAGTCGCCGCGATCCGGACGATCTGCCGCTGCTCGCCGAGCTCCGCCAGCGTCTCCGCCGCATCGGAAGCCAGCACCGAGATGACGGGCAGCACCACCAGCACCGCCATCGAGAGCACGAGCCAGTAGCCGCTCCGGACCGTCCGGATCTTCAGGACCTCCGCCGCGAGCTGGCGGGTCAAGCCACCGTCTCTCCACGGGTCAGCTCGAGGAACGCCTCCTCGAGGCTCGCCGTCTCGCTGCTCAACTCGTGGAGCACGATCCCGCCGGCGGCCGCCACCTCGCCCACCCGTTCGCTCGGCGCCGCGACCTCGAGCCTGTTCCCGTCGGACACGGTCGCCTGGATCCCAGCCTCCTCGAGCCGTGCGCGCAGCTCCTCCGCCTGCGGTGTCCGCACCCGCGAGCCGCCGGCCGCGCGCGACCGCGCCGTCAGTCCCTCGATCGTCTCGTGCGCGACGAGCCGGCCGCGGTGGATGATCACGACGTCGTCGGCGAGCTGCTGCACCTCGGCGAGGACGTGGCTGGAGATGAAGACCGTTCCGCCGGACGACGTGAAGGAACGCAGGAAGTCGCGGAGCCAGCGGATGCCTTCGGGGTCGAGACCGTTGGCCGGCTCGTCCAGGACCAGCAACCGCGGCCCCCCGAGCAAGGCACCGGCAACGCTCAGCCGCTGCCGCATCCCGAGGGAGTAGCCGCCAACGGCGCGGCGAGCGACCGATCCCAGCTCGACGTCGTGCAGCACCTGGTCGACGCGAGCCGCCGGCACACCGGCCGCGGTGGCGAGCATCCGCAGGTGGTTCCGCCCCGACCGCTTCGAGTGGAAGTTCGTCGCCTCCAGCACCGCGCCGACGATCTCGATCGGGTTCTCGAGCCGTCGATACGGGAGCCCGTCGATCGTCGCCGATCCCGCGGTCGGGTGAACGAGCCCGAGCAGGATCCGCAGCGTCGTCGTCTTCCCCGCTCCGTTCGGGCCGAGGAAGCCCGTGATCCGCCCCGCCGGCACCGTGAAGCTGAGACCGTCGACCGCGGTCGCCTTCCGGTAACGCTTGCGGAGGTCGGCGACCTCGATCACGCGCCTGATCCTAGTGCGACATCCGTTCGACCAGCCGCCGCGGCTCCGGTACGTGCGTGATCTCCAGATCGCCCGCGACCACCGTCCCGTAGCCGAGCAGCCGGCCGAGCACGCTCTGCTCGATCTCCACCGCCCCGACGCGCTCGAGGCGCACCGCGGCCGCTCGGCGCCGCACGGTCCCGTACACGACGAACAGCTTCTCGGTCGTGAGAACCACGTGCGTCCGCTCCCACCGCCAGACCGCGCGCAGCGCGATCGCCGCTCCCAAAACCAGCAGCACGACGCCCACCGCACTCAGCGGCCAGCCGAGCACGAATCCCGACGCGCCGCCCGCCGCCAGCCCGACGGCCCGCAGGAGCGGCCCAGCCAGAACGATCGCATGACGGCGGTCATCGAGGCAGACCTGCTCGGAGGGTGAGCGCACCATGGGTTTGCCACCTTCGCCTTGCGGCGAAAAATCCCTGGTCATGAAGGAAACGGCCAAGAGGGCCGCGATCGCGACGCTTGTCGTCATCGGGATCGTCGCCGTGGCACTGGCGCTCTGGAAGCTGAAGCTGGTCATCGCGCTGCTCTTCCTCGCGTTCATCATCGCGGCCGCAATGTGCCCGGGCATCGAGGCGCTGAGGCGGCGCGGCGTGCCCCGCAGCATCGGCCTGCTCATCCACTACCTCGGGCTGTTCGCCCTCGTCGGCCTCTTCCTGTGGGCGGTCGTCCCACGCGCGATCGACCAGGTGCAGAGCGCGCTGAGGGCCGACACTCGAGCCGAGATCCACCAGGAGGCGAAGCACTCGAAGGGAATCCGCCACGAGATCCTGACCGCGCTCGACAAGCGCCTGCGGAATCTCCCCAAGGCGGGAGAGCTCGTTCACCCAGCCGTCGAGGCGACCAAAAGAGCGTTCGAGGCACTGCTCGGAGTCTTCTTCACGCTCGCAGTTGCGGCGTACTGGATCTTCGAGCGCGACCGTGCGGTCGACTTCGTGGCTTCGCTCTTACCCAGGCCAAAACGCAAGCGGATGCGTGACACGTGGGATCTGATCGACCTCAAGCTCGGCGCCTTCGTGCGCGGCCAACTGCTGCTGATCGTGCTGGTCGGGACCGTGCTCTCGCTTGCATTCTGGGCGGTCGGGGAGCCGTACTTCATCCTCGTCGGCGCCTTCGCCGGGCTCGTCGAGATCGTCCCCGTGATCGGCCCGATCTCGGCCGGCGTCCTGGCGATCGGAGTGGGCTTCACCGACTCCTGGCAGACCGCGCTCGCCGCCGGGCTCTGCGTCTTCGCGGTCCGAATGCTCGAGGACTACCTGATCGTGCCGCGCGTGCTGGGTGACGCGGTCGGACTGTCCCCGCTGCTCGTGCTGGTGTCGGTGACCGCCGTGGGAATCCTCTTCGGCGGCTACGCCATAGTGCTCGCCGTGCCGATCGCAGCCGTGCTCGTGACGCTGCTCGACGTCGTCGTCCGGGACAAGGACCCCGCGGCAGAGGACGTTCCGACCGTGCTCTTCCCGGCGAAGGAAGCCGAGAACTAGCCCAGCGCCGCTGCGAGCGCCGACTCCAGCTCCGCGAGGCCGAACGGCTTCAAGAGGTAGGCGACCGGCCGCAGGTTCTCCGTCGCCGGGCCGGCCGGCCTGATGCTCGCGCAGATGATCGGTAGATCCTCGAGCCGGTGCCGCAGCTGGTGAGCGATCGCCAGCCCCTCTCCAGAGGCCGGCTCGAGGATCATGAGCTCGGGGGGTTCCCGGTCGGCCAGCTCGCCGAGACCAACCGGTTCGTGTCCGGCACGCCGGACGACGAGCTCGAACAGAGCCCTGGAGTCAGGATGAGGCTCGCTGATCAGAACTCTGGCCACGTCCAAAGTGTCGGCGCCGGGTGTATGGAAGAAGCCGCGACCCTGGTATGAAGACGGTATGAAGCGCGCCCGGGTGCTCGTCGTGGACGACGAAGCCGACATCCGGAAGCTCGTCGCGCACCTGCTTCGCCGCGCCGGTCACGACGTGGTGGAGGCGGAGAACGGCCGAGCCGGCCTGCGTTCGCTGCACGCGGTGCCGCCGGACCTCGTCCTCCTGGACGTCTCGATGCCCGACATGGACGGCTGGCAGACGCTCGAGCGGATCCGCGACCTCAGCGACGTGCCGGTCCTGATGCTCACCGCTCGCGGCGACGAGCTCGAGCGGGTGCGCGGGTTGCAGGCCGGCGCGGACGACTACGTCGTCAAGCCGTTCGGCCGGCAGGAGCTGCTGGCGCGCGTGCAGGCGCTCCTCCGCCGCACCGCCGGGAGAGCCGGTGAGCAGGTGGAGACGTATGTGGACGACACGCTCGAGATCGATTTCGCCCAGCGCTCGGTCCGGTATTCCGGCCGCGACGTGACGCTGACGCCGCTCGAGTTCAAGCTGCTCTCCGCCTTCGTGCGACATCCGCGACAAGTGCTGTCGCGAGACCAGCTGCTCGAGCTCGTCTGGGGGAACGTGTACGGAGTCTCCAGCGACCAGGTCAAGCTTTACGTCGGGTACCTGCGGCACAAGCTCGACCCGCAGAACCCCGAGGCCGCCCCGATCGAGACGGTCCGTGGCTTCGGCTACCGGTACCGGCCCAGTTAGCGTCCCACGAGCTCGTCGATCACGGTCACGAGCTCGCGTGGGCTGAACGGCTTGCGGATGTACTTCGACGCGCCGAGCTCGTAGCCCCGGGCGACGTCGTGCTCCTGCGCTCGGGCGCTGAGAAGGACGATCGGCAGGTTCGCGGTGGCCGGATCGCTTCGAACCTGCCTCAGGACGTCGAGGCCGTCGAGCTCGGGCATCGCGATGTCGAGGACGGCCGCGGCGGGCGCGCGCTCGCGAACGAGCTCGAGCGCAGCGCGGCCGTCGCGGGCGACTTCGACCGCGTAACCGCCGCCGGTGAGCGTGGCCCCCACGAGCAGGAGGATGTCCTCGTCGTCGTCCGCCACGACGACGACCGGCCGCTCCTCCGTCAACGGACGAGCTCCGGCTCGCTGGACTGCGCCGCCCGAATCGGCGGGAGCTCGACGCAGAACGTCGTGCCACGACCCGGCTCGCTCTCGACGTCGATGCCGCCGCCGTGTGCCTCTGCGATCGCACAGGCGATGTAGAGGCCGAGGCCGGTTCCCGGGATGTGACGCTCCGTGGCCGTCGTCGCCCGGAAGAACCGCTCGAACAACCGCCCTTGCTCTTCCGGGGAGATGCCGATGCCGGTGTCCACCACCTCGATTCGCACGTTTGGGCCGCGCTGGAGCAGCCGGACGTCGACCCGGCCGCCCTCAGGAGTGAACTTGATCGCGTTCGAGATCAGGTTGTCGAGGAGCTGGAACATGCGCCCGCGATCGGCACGCAGCTCCGGCACCGACTGAGCCTCGCAGCCGAGCTCGATCCCCTTTGCGGCCGCGCGCGGCCGTGCTTCCTCGACCGACTGCCGGACGACCGCTCCCAGGTCGACCTCGGTCCGACGCAGGTCGAGCTCGCCGGCTTCGAGCCGCGCAACGAAGAGCAGGTCGTTGACGAGCCGCAGCAGCCGGTCGGAGTTCCGCTGGACGACGTCGAGGTAGCTGCGCGACTCCTCGCCGAGCGTCTCGTCGTCCATCGTCAGCTCGAGGTAACCCATGATCGAGGTCAGCGGCGTCCGCAGGTCGTGCGAGATCAGCGCCACGAACTCGTCCTTGAGGCGGTCGGCCTCACGCAGTCGCTCGTTCTGCTCCGCGAGCAATCGCCGGGCGAACTCGGCTTCGGCGCGCGCCTCGCGCTCCTCCCGCCGCAGCCGGTCGAGGCCGCGCACGAGCCGCGCCAGCCGCTCGAGGACGAGCGCGCTCAGGAGCGCAGCGGCGATCGCGATCGGCACCGCATCGATCCGCTCGCCCCTGGTGCGCTGGATCAGGAGCACCGTCGACGCGGTGAGCAGTGCTGCGCCGAGGAAGAGGACCCGGACCGCATGCAGTCGTGGTTGCCGGGCCGTGGACCGCGGCTCGGACAGCGACCGCATCGACGGATGAAGCGCCGCCACACCCCAGAGCACGTACGACAGGAGCCAGCCCGTGTCGAGCCAGGTCGTGTCGGCGTACGACTCCGGCGCCGTGCCGTAGACCTCGTCGGCGATCAGGAGCAGGACGATGCTCGCGGCGAGATAGCGGTACGCGACCGTACGCCACGCCGGGGACAGGAAGAAGGTCGCCAGGGCGGCCAGCAGGACGACGTCCATTGCCGGGTACGACAACGCCACGCCCTTCGCTGCGGCGGACCCCGAGCCGCGGACGAGGTCGTCGATCAGGAAGACCCACTGAGCGAGCGCGAACGCGACCGAGAAGATCGCGGCGTCGATCAGGCCCGCAACACGTCGCCGCGCCTCGAACCGCCGGATCAGCAGCGCCAGCCCGGCGGCGAGGAATGGGTAGCCGGCCAGATAGAAGACGTCGGCCGCCGACGGCACCGGCGGCTGCCGATGCCAGATCTTGTCGTAGAGGTTGAAGATCGTGTCGCCGACGGCGAACGCCAGGAGGCCGCCGGCGAAGAGGTACCACGGGACTCGCAGCGCCGGCCGGTGCAGGAGCGTCCCCGCGACGACGGCCACGGCCGCCGACACGCCGATCCCGTCGTAGACGAACCCCTGGCCGAGCGTGTTCCACGGCAGGACGAAGTACACCGCCGTCGCGAGCAGACCGGCCACGAGGTAGGCGAGCCACGGCCGGGTGAGCGGGTGGGCGAAGCGCTTCACCTCCGCCTCACTGTAGACAGCGGTCTACCTGGAGTCGGCGTACGAGACGGTCGTCGCGGCGCTCGTGTTGCCGGCCGCATCCGTCGCGGTGACGACGTACGTGACGTTGATCTTCGCGTTCGTCTTTCCGTTCACCGTCGCGACCAGGGAGGAGAACGAGCCGCCGGCCGAAGCCGTGGTTCCGAACGCATTGGCCCCGGGCGCCGTCTCGGTGATGGTGATCGAGGCGTTGGCCTCGGCGCTGCCGGAGATCTGGTCGGCGGCGTTGTTGTTGTCGGTGTACGCCGCCGCGGGTGCGCCGGGCGCCGCCGTGTCCTTGGTCACGGTCGCGGAGCGGACGGTGGAGACGTTGCCGGCGAGATCCGTGGACTGGGCGCTGATCGTGATCGTGCCGTCCCCCAGCCCGGCCGTGTTGAGGCCTCCGACCGTGATCGTGCCCGCGCCGGCAGTGCCGGCCGTCGTGGTGGTGACCGACTGCGAGCCGTCGCTGAGAGTCACCGTGACGACGTCGCTCGTCAGCGAGTTGGCCGCGAGCCCAACCGAGACGGAGATGCTGCCGCGGTTGCCGCCGTTGATGTAGGCGTTGCCGGCGCCTCCTCCGTTCGCCAGCGAGACCGAGGTCGGCTGGCCGGGGGGAGTCGCATCGGCGGTCGCGGTCACGACGGCGCTGTCGAGGCTCTGGAGCGTCGGCGTGCCGGACGAGGTCGCGCGAACCTTGTACGTGTAGGTCGTTCCGTCGACCGTCGCCAGATCGGTGTACGTCAGGCCGGCGATCGGAGTGGCGTTCAGCTTCGAGTACGCGCCGCCGCTCGAGCGATAGAGGTCGTAGCCCGCGAGGTTCGTCGTCGTGGTCGTCGCGCCCCAGGTCAACGAGATCCGGCCACCCACGCCCGCGGTCGCCGTCGGGGCGCCCGGTGCCTCGGGAGCCTCGTCGATCGCGACGGAGTACGTCCGGTACATCCAGCTCGCCGACGCGAGCCCGAGCTGCAGCGTCCCCGAGCCGCGGCCGGCGACCGTGGACGAGGTCGTGACGGAGAGCGTCGTCGACGCCCCGGCGGCGAGCGTTGCCGTGGTCGATCCCGAGGAGGCGAACTGGGCCGAAACGATCTGGGCGATCGGCGAGAGCGACATCGTCGCCGTCGCGCTGGAGCTGCCGACGTTGGTGATGCGGAAGACGTTCGTGAACGTGCGCGCCGACGGGACGGTGCCGAAGTCGAGCGCCAGCGAGTCGACGTTGCCGCTAGCGACCGGCGTCGAGGTTCCGGCCTGCACTGCGCCGGCGGGAACCACCGAGAAGTGGTTCGAGAGCTGGTCGACGGTCAGGGAGTTCGCCGGCACAGCCGTCGACGCGGTGAACGCCGCCGAGGTGAAACGGGCCGAACCCGCGGCAAGCGCGAGGCCGAGGCAGAGCAACGCGACGAGCGGACGGGTCACGAGCCCACCGGCGCGGACTCCGTCCGCCAGATCCGGCGCAGCATCCAG
>Ga0137369_10007757_pt1 | contig 10768 bp, 8 predicted proteins | sample SagtaG_12_FD_104918 | JGI IMG/M metagenome (GOLD analysis project Ga0137369, IMG submission 104918) | Vadose zone soil microbial communities from Sagehorn Ranch, Mendocino, California, USA - Sage1_L_113_16 metaG | ecosystem: Environmental > Terrestrial > Soil > Vadose zone | place: USA... | reverse complement strand
GGCTACAAACCCAACTCCTGAGCCTCCTCCACATCGACCCCACCCAACCCCGCTGGCCATAACGCGCGGCCACTCAACCCCACCTGCGAAATACGGGGCTAGACGCCACCCTCGCGTTGGACGAGGCGCACCTGTTCCTCAACCTGCCGGTCGGCGTGGACACGGCGTTGGCGACGGCGCGGGCGCTTCGGCTGTCCCTGGTGCTGGCCCACCAGCACCTCGGCCAACTCAGCCCGAGCATGGCGGCGGCGATCGACGCCAACGCCCGCAACAAGGTGTTCTTCACCCTCGCCCCCCGCGACGCGCGGGAGCTGGCGCACCACGTGGCGCCGTACTTCGAGGCGGACGACCTGATGCACCGCGACGCCTACGGCGTGGTGTGCCGCCTCGTGATCGACGGGCAGGACGGACAGCCGTTCAGCCTGCACACCCGCCCGGCCCCGCCCGCATGGCCCGGCCGCGCCGAACTACTGCGGGCAGCGGCACGGGAGCGGGGGCTGCCGATGGCCGACCGGGAAGCCCTGGCCCAGCGACGCCGGGCCGGACCGGCGGCACGCACCACACGAGTTGTCAACCCAACCGACCCAACCAACAACCCAACCGACCCAACGAGCGACCCAACAGCCGGTGCCCCGTCGTCCGCAGGACCGGGAGTGCAGGCGCCCCCGGCGGCCGGGTTCCGCCCACCAACCCAACGGAACAGCCCCCCACGGAGAAGGAAGAAGAACGGATCATGACAATGCTGATGCTGAACATCGCCCCCGACGTGGCCCGACTGCTCGGCAGCGAAGACGCGATCGGCAAGGTGTTCCACACGGCCGAGTCCGGCTACTGCTGCCCGGTGTGCGGCGACAGCGGCCGGCTCACCGAGGACGAGTCCGCGTCGGTGCTGCTGGTGCTGCGCGGTCCCACCGCTACCCCGGTGGTCCGGCTGGCGCACGGCTGCTGCGCCGACTCCGCAGTCCTCGTCTCGGCCGAGCCACTGACGACCGACACGGGCATGGATGTGCCGGGCAAGGCGTGGCTGCGCCCGCACCCGGACACGCCCCGGGCGGTGCTGCTGCTCGGCCCCCGGCTGACCGCTGTGCGGGTCACCGAGGGCGGCGAGACGATCGACCAACTCTCGGCCGGGCTGCTCGGCCACGGGTTCGGGCTGCTGACCAACCCGGACGCGCCCATGCGCGACGTGGACGGGCTGACCATCCGCCTCGACCGGGGCGGGCGACTGCTGGTCTACGACGCCCGCGACGCCTGCCTGTGGGACGGGGCGCTCGTGCTGCCGCCCGGCTGGGGCGACGCGGCGCGTACCGCTGGCCGCGTCGGTGTGGTCGTCGCGGCCGGGCTCAACCTGTACGACCCGGACCGCGACCACCTGTACGACCTGTTCGCCGCGATCGGTGACGGCGCCGTGGTGGCCGGGGCCGGACGGCTGCTGACAGAGCCGCTGTCAGACCCGCAACCGGACTGACAGCGACTCACACCCGGGCTGTTGGGTTTGCCGGTCAGCCCGACCCTCCCCCGGGTACTCCCCGGGTGTTCCCCGGACATGAGCGCATAGGTGAACTCCCGGCCCCGATCCCTCTCACAGCGCAGGTCAACCGGCCTGCGCTTTGCCGTCTGCGAAAGGTGACTGGTCCATATGACCACCAAATCCAACGATCCTCACAACCAACGGCGCCCCCCTGGCGGGGGGCGCCCCGTCCGCCTGGTGCCGGACGTGGCCGGGGAACTGCGCCGGCTCATGCCCCGCGACCGCTGGCTACTCGACCTGTTGCACCACCATCAGATGTTCTCCACCGAACAGATAGCCGCGCTCGCGTTCGACAACGTCCGCACCGCACGCAACCGGCTCAACCAACTCGGCCACCGCGACGTGTTGGCCCGGTTCCGCGACTGCGTGCGACCGGGCTCCCAGTCCTGGCGCTGGACGCTCGGCTGGGTCGGCGCGGCCTACATCGCGGCACGCGACGGCCAACCCACCCCGCGACCGGGCACGATCGCGGAGCGGGTCAACCGGCTGTCATCCAGCCCGCGCCTGGCGCACCTGCACGGCGTCAACGGGTTCTTCGTAGACTTGGCGGCGCACGCCCGCACCACGCCCGGCGCCCGGCTGGACCGGTGGTGGTCGGAGCGCCAGTGCCGCGACATCGCGGGCGAGCTGGCCCACCCGGACGGGCACGGCGTGTGGACCGAGAACGGCCGCACGGTCGGGTTCTGGCTGGAGTACGACACGGGCAGCGAACCCGCCCGGCGCGTCCTCAACAAGTTGGACGGGTACGCGGCGCTGCACCGGGCCACCGGGCTACGGCACGCGGTGCTCATCCGGATGCAGACCGCCCGGCAAGAGACGGCGCTGCACACCCGGCTGCGCACCCACCCGGCCGTCACCCGGGACGGGCTGGTAGTCGCCACCACGAGCGGCGACCACACCGTCAACCCGGCGGCGGCGGTCTGGCTCGTCCCCGGACACGTGGTGCGCCTACCGCTGGCGCTGCTGCCCACCGGGGCCGACACCGACAACCGGGCGGCCTGACCCGTGGCCCGGCCGCATGTCCGAGCACCCACCACCCCCCGGCCGCGCCCGGTCGGGGCGGTTGGCTGTCATTGCTCCAACTTGCTCGCCACGTCCGCCACGCGGCCCTATCGGCGGCGAGGAACCGGGCCGGGAAGCGTTGCTGGACAAGGCACACCGGGCGCGCTGACTGCCTACCATGCAACCGACCGGCGACCCGGTAACGGCCGGCGGCAACGCTTCCGCCAGCGGCGCGCCGTGGCAACGGCAACCGCGCGGTCGTAGCGGCGCCACTGAGCCGGGCGGGGCCGCACGGGGCGGCACGAACGTGCCAACCTGGCGCCCCGCTCATCCTGACTGATCCGTCTCCGTGCCGGCCCGTGCCGGCTCGTGCGTTACCGGCGCCCGCAACGCCGGGCCTGGTAACGCCTGCCCGTCAATGTCGACCCCAGAAGGGAGGCGAGTCCGCGATGGGCACATCAACCACTACCCCGACGAGTGTCCACAGTGGAGGGACATGGCCACAAGCCACACCACACCCGACGCACGCGGTCGCCAGACCGGCGACCGGCGGGGAACGCTGAGCGGCGCGGAACCGCCAACCGACCCCACCACCACTACCGTTACCGGCGGCGCCGCACCCGCTCAGCCGGGCGCGGCGGCGCGCGACATCAAGACACACGAGGAAAGGAGGGCCTGGCCCGACCAGACCGGCACCACCACCCCGACCGGTTCAACCACGGCGGCCGGCACTGACCTGGCGCCGCTGCCCCCGGAGTTGGCGGCCCGGCGGGCACGGCTGGCCGCGATGGGCCAACCCCGGCCCGGGGACAGCCCACGCACGGCGGCGCTGCGCGCGATGCTGCGCGATGACACGCTGATGGCCGAGGTCACCGCGAACGTCGATGGGTGGCCGGAGCCCACCGAGGAACAGCGCCAGACGATCGCGGCACTGTTGCACCGACCGACACCGCACCGGCCGACCGCCCAACGGTGAACCGGGCAACGCTGAACCGACTACGCCGAAGGGGCGCCCCCACATCGGGGCGGCCCCTTCGGCGTATCGGCGGGCGGTTGGTGGGTCAGCCGGTCACGGCGGCGCTCGGGGCGCCCAACCGGTGCTTGGGGTCGATGCGGACCGACGACCGGTCGAACCCGCGCCCGCCCCGGCCGATCGGCAGGATCGTGACCGTCATCAACCGGTCGAGGAGGATGCGCTTGCTGCCGATCGGGGTGTCCTGCCACGCCTGCACCGGATCGGCAGCGTTGATGATCTCGGCCAACGGGTCGTCGGTGACGTTCGCGTTGAGGATCTGGTCAATCTCGGCTATCCGCTGCGTGCCGATCAGGGTCGCCTCGGTCACCTGCTCCGGGGTGCGCTTGTTCAACACTTCCTCGCGGGCGTACCGCTTCAACGTCTCCTTGATCGCGGCGCGTTCCGCGCGCAGAGCTGGCGCGTCGACGTCCGGCGCGGCCGGGGCCAGCAACTCGTACGCCCGGTCATGGGTCAGCGCGTACAGCACGTGCAGCGTCACCCAGTCGTCGGTGTGCGCGGCGTTGCGGGACAAGTGGTTGTGTTCCTTGCACCGGTACCGTGGCGTGCGCCCGCCCAACGTCACCTCACACGTGACGGGCTTGTCCGTCTCGGTCCCGGGCGGGGTGCAGATGCCGCACCGGTACATCCCCGACCCCTGCCAGCGCGGCGCCGACCCCGGCCCGGTGCGCCGGGCCGGATCGGTCAGCTTCGCCACCACGGCCTCGAAGACCTCCGGCTCCACGATCGCATCCCACGGAGCCACCACACCCGGAAGGATCTTGTCCTGATGCACCACGAACCCGGCGTTGCGGGGCCGCAACAGCACATCCCGCAACGTCTCGGCCGACCACGGCGCCCCCGTCACGGTCGGGACGTTCTTGTCCCGCAGATCGGCGGCCAGCGCGGCGAGGCTGACCCCCTGCAACAGCCGGTGCGAACAGTCGAAGATCACCGCTGCCTCCTCCGGGATCACGCTGATCCCGGCGTGGCAGTCCCGGCCGTCGTGCCACGGGCACGGGTAGTCCTCCGACCGGCCCCCGTCCGGCACCCGGGGCGGACCGGCACAGAACCCGTACGGGCGGCGGCCCCCGCCGTACTCGCCGTTGATGGCCTGACGCAACCGGGCCGCGCTGACCCGCCGGGCGGTGTCCCGGCTGGCCTTGTTCGCCATCGTCACCATGACCCGCGCCAACGTGATCTCCGCGTCGGTGCCGCCATCGGTGAACCGCAACGATCCCGACAGCGACCGGGCGTTGGCCCCGGTCTCCTGCACAATGTCAATCAGGTCTTCCAGGTCCCGGGGGTCGCGGACGGTCCGGTCCAGGTCGACCGCCAACACGGCCTGAGACTTGCGGTTGCGCAACCGGTCCAACAGCTTGCGGAACCCGGGCCGGATCACCCGCCACGCCGTGCTCCCGTCCGGGAGCACCACCTTGCGCCGCTTGTACGCCGAGGCCGGCTTGGGCTTGCCACCGGTCATGTCGTTCTCCACGATGACCTCACCCACCGTCCAGCGGTGGGCGTCGGCCCGGTCGCGCAACACCCGCTCGTGCTCAACCAGACCCTTCGCCTCACCGTGGGCGTTCAGGTCTTCCATCCGCAGGTCCGACAACCGCAAGTACAGATCAACAATCGGAGGGGCGTCATGCGTGGTCATACGTCAATAATGATGCTACAAACCCGGCCCCGGCAAGACCGTCCTCGCCGTGCACTGGGCCCACCAGGTGCGCCACCGGTTCCCGGACGGCCAGCTGTACGTGAACCTGCGCGGGTTCGACCCGGGCGGCGCGGTGACCAGCCCGACCGAGGTGGTGCGCGGCTTCCTCGACGCCCTCGACGTGCCCTCCACCCGCATGCCCGCCGACCTGGACGCGCAGGCCGCGCTGTACCGCACCCTGACGGCTGACCGGCGGATGCTGATCCTGCTCGACAACGCGCGCGACGCCGCGCAGGTACGGCCGCTGCTGCCCGCCGCCTCGGGCTGCCTCGTGCTGATCACCAGCCGCCATCACCTGTCCAGCCTGGTCGCCGCCGACGGCGCCCACCCGGTGGCGTTGGGCCTGCTGCCCTCCGACGAGGCGCGGCAGCTGCTGGCCCGGCGCCTCGGCACGGACCGGATCGCGGCCGACACGGCAGCGGCCGACGAGATCATCACCCGGTGCGCCCAGCTGCCCCTCGCGCTCGTCGTGGCCGGCGCCCGGGCCGCCACCCACCCCGAGTTCCCGCTGCACCGCCTCGCCGCCGAGCTGCGCGACATGCGCGACCGCCTGGACGCCCTCGCCGGCGACGACCCGGCCACCGACGTGCGGGCGGTGTTCTCCTGGTCGTACCGCACCCTGACCGACCCGGCCGCCCGGCTGTTCCGCCTGCTCGGCCTGCACCCGGGCCCGGACATCGGCGCCGCCGCGGCGGCCAGCCTCGTCGGCGTCCCGGTGGAGGACGTCCGGCGGCTGCTGGCCGAGCTGACGCGGGCGCACCTGATCGTGGAGCACAGCCCCGGCCGGTACGGCTTCCACGACCTGCTCCGCGCGTACGCCGCCGAGCAGGCCCGCGGCGCCGAGCCCGCCGAGCAGCTCGACGCGGCGATCCACCGGATGCTGGACCACTACCTGCACACCGCGCACACCGCGGCCCTGCTGCTCAACGCGGCCCGGGACCCGATCACCCTGGCGCCGCCGCGGCCGGGGGTCACGGCGGAGCCGCTGCGCGACCACCCGGCGGCGATGACCTGGTTCGCCACCGAACACCCGGTCCTGCTCGCCACCGTGACCTACGCCGCGGGTACCGGATGGGACACCCACGCGTGGCAACTGGCCTGGACCCACGTGCACTTCCTGGACCGGCGCGGGCACTGGCACGACTGGGCGGCCATCCAGCGGGCCGCGCTGACCGCCGCCCGGCGGCTGGGCGACCCGACGGCGCAGGCCGTCGCCCACCGGTTCCTCGCCCTGGCCGAGATCCAGCTCGGCCGCTTCGACGACGCCGGGACCAACCTGCGGCGCGCCCTCGACCTGTACCGCCAGACCGGTGACCGGCTCGGCCAGGCACACACGCACAACCACCTCGGCATGGCCTACGTGCGGCAGGGCCAGAACGCGGCGGCGTTGGACCACGTCGAGCAGGCCCTGGTCCTGTTCCAGGCCACCCGGCACCCGGCCGGACAGGGCCTCGCGCTCAACAACATCGGCTGGCTGCGCGCCCAGCTCGGCGACCACCACCTCGCCCTCAGCTCCTGCGAGCAGGCGCTGGCCCTGCAACAGCAGCTCGGCAACCCCGACGACCAGGCCGCCACGTGGGACAGCCTCGGCTACATCCACAGCCACCTCGACCACCGCGACGAGGCCGTCGAGTGCTACCAGCGCGCGCTGGACCTGCGGCGGGACATCGGCGACCGGTACGGGGAGGCCAGCACGCTGCGCCATCTCGGCGACGCGCACCGCAGCACCGGCCAGCGGGCCGCCGCCGCCAGCGCCTGGCGCCGCGCCCTGGCCATCCTCGACGGGCTCAACCACCCGGACGCCGACGTGGTCCGCGGCAAGATCGCAACGGTCGCATGGAAGCCCGCGGGGGCCGGTCAGCCCGGCGGTCGCCAGGGCCGCAGCCGCGGCCACCAGCCCGGCACCGCGGCCCGGTAGGCGGCGTACCGAACGCCGCGGCCACCAGTGCCGCCCAGCGAACGCGGCGACCAGAACCACCAGGCGCGGTTCGTGCGGGAGGGCCTGGGCACGCCGCCACCTTCCGCATGCCCCGACGGTACTGCTGAACGGTGGACGCTAGGCGGTCCAGGGCCGGCTGGTCATGAACCCCTCGACCGTGTAGACGTACCACGTGTTCGGCAGGTCCTGCCCGGCCGCCATCGCGTTGTCGACCTTCCCGAACCCGGCCTGGTATGCCGAGATCACCAGGTCGAGCAGGACCAGCTTGTTCGGGTCACCGCTCAGGTCGTAGTTGCCGTTGAAGTACTTATCCCCGAAGTACCGGATCAGCCAGGCCAGGTAGCCGGCCGCGACGGCGACGTTGCCGGACAGGGTGCGGAAGTCGTGGTTCGTGCCGTACTTCTCGTTCATCCAGTCCGCAGTGGCCTGCATCACCTGCATGGTGCCGACACCGCCGTCACAGGACACGATCGTGGACTGCCAGCTCGACTCCATCCAGCCGATGCCCTGGACCATCAGCAGCCGCACGCTGATCGCCGGCGGGTTGCGGTCGTCCAGGCTCAGCGTCGGGTGGTAGGACGTGGCGGTCGCCGTGGTCATCGCGTCGGCGACCGCGGACCGGGGCGCCACCGGGCCGGTGTAGGTCGGGCAGCTCGCGCCGGGCGCCGGTGACCGCGGCGGCGGGCTCGCCGAACGGGGCGGCGGCGGCTGGGCCACGCGCACCGGCTTGGGCGGGGGCGGCGGCGCCTTCTTCTTCGTGGGTGCCGGCGACGGCTTGCGGCTGGGCGTCGGGCTTGCGGTGGGGGACGGGCTGTCGCTCACCTGCGGCGTGGGGGACGCGCTGAGGACCTGCTCACTCGGTACCACGAACAGCGGACCGCGATCGGCGACCGGTTGCGGCTGACCGCGCAGCCCGAAGAACGCCGCGGTCACGGACAGCACCACCGCGGTGACCACCACCGCGCCGGCGATCACCCGGTTGCGTGGGTTGGACAGCAGCGGCACGACCCCTCCCCGACCGACGACGACGTCCGACCCTACCGGGGCGGGTCCCGCGCTGTCCTCCCGCCAGGGGCGGGCCGCCGTGCGGACCTTACCGGTGACCGGGGAGGATGGCGGTCATGCCGGTACGCGCCGACCTTCGCAACGTGGCCATCATCGCCCACGTCGACCACGGCAAGACCACCCTGGTGGATGCCATGCTGCGGCAGGCCGGTGCATGGCATTCCCGCGCGGAGATGGCGGACCGGGTCATGGACTCCATGGACCTGGAACGGGAGAAGGGCATCACCATCCTCGCCAAGAACACGGCGGTGCACTACCGGCCGCCGTCCGGGGACCCGGTCACGATCAACATCATCGACACCCCCGGGCACGCTGACTTCGGCGGCGAGGTGGAGCGCGGCCTGACCATGGTCGACGGGGTGCTGCTGCTCGTCGACGCGAGCGAGGGCCCGCTGCCGCAGACCCGGTTCGTCCTGCGCAAGGCGCTCACCGCGGGGCTGCCGATCATCCTCGTGGTCAACAAGGTCGACCGGCCGGACGCGCGGATCAAGGAGGTCGTCGACGACACCTACGAGCTCTTCCTCGACCTCGACGCCGACGAGAGCCAGATCGACTTCCCGATCGTGTACGCCTGCGCCCGCGACGGCCGGGCGTCGCTGGCCCAGCCGCCCGACGGCGGCATGCCCGACTCCCCCAGCCTCGAACCGCTGTTCGCCACGCTGCTGGAGACGATCCCGCCGCCGTCCTATGTGGACGGTGCACCGCTTCAGGCGCACGTGACCAACCTGGACGCCTCGCCGTTCCTCGGCCGGCTGGCGCTGTGCCGGGTCCGGCAGGGCGAGATCCGCAAGGGGCGGACGGTGGCCTGGTGCCGTGCCGACGGTACCGTCGAGAAGGTCCGGATCTCCGAGCTGCTGATGACCGAGGCGCTGGAGCGCACATCCGCCGAGCGGGCCGGCCCCGGCGACATCATCGCCGTCGCCGGGATCCCCGAGATCATGATCGGTGAGACGCTGGCCGACGCGGACAACCCGGTCGCCCTGCCCCTGATCCGGGTCGACGAGCCAGCCATCTCGATGACCATCGGCACCAACACCTCCCCGCTCGCCGGCCGGACCAAGGGCGGCAAGGTCACCGCGCGGCTGGTCAAGGACCGGCTGGACCGGGAGCTGGTCGGCAACGTGTCGCTGCGGGTACTGCCGACCGAGCGGCCGGACACCTGGGAGGTCCAGGGTCGGGGCGAGCTGGCCCTGGCGATCCTCGTGGAGCAGATGCGCCGGGAGAGGTACGAGCTGACGGTTGGCAAGCCGCAGGTGGTGACGCGGGAGGTCGACGGGCGCATCTGCGAGCCCGTGGAGCGGCTGACGATCGACGCACCCGATGACTACCTCGGCGCGATCACCCAGCTCCTCGCCACCCGCAAGGGCAGGATGGAGCAGCTAGTCAACCACGGCACCGGCTGGGTCCGGATGGAGTGGCTGGTCCCGGCCCGGGCGCTGATCGGCTTCCGGACCGAGTTCCTCACCGAGACCCGCGGTACCGGCATCCTGCACCACGTCTTCGAGTCGTACGAGCCGTGGTTCGGCGACCTGCGCACCCGCCCGACCGGCTCGCTGGTCGCCGACCGGCCCGGCGCCGCCACCTCCTACGCGATGTTCAACCTCCAGGAGCGCGGCTCCCTGTTCGTCGAGCCTGGTACCGAGGTGTACGAGGGGATGATCGTCGGCGAGAACTCCCGCGCAGACGACATGGACGTCAACATCACCAAGGAGAAGAAGCTTACCAACATCCGGTCGTCGACCGGCGAGGAGCTGGAGCGGCTGGTCCCGCCGCGCCGGCTCTCGCTGGAACAGGCGCTGGAGTTCTGCCGCGAGGACGAGTGCGTCGAGGTGACCCCGGCCGCCGTACGGCTGCGCAAGGTGGTTCTCGACGCCGCCAACCGCGGCCGGTTGGCGCGCCGTCGCGGCTAGTGGCTGACCGCCTGCCAGGCGACCAGGAACACCACCAACATGACCAGGAACACCGGGATGAAGAGCCCGACCAGCGCGGCCGGCCGCGTCATCAGCGGTGCGCCCGGATCCATCGGCCGCCCGTGCGGGCCTTGGGCCGGTGGGCGGGGTGCCGGAAGGTTGGCGACCTTGCCTCGCCGGATCACATTGATCAGCACGGTGATCGGGGTGATCACGAACGACGCGTAGCCGTACCAGCCCTGGATGAGCGTCTTCGCGCTCATCTCCCGGAAGGTGGCCAGGCCGCAGTCCCGGCAGAACGGCCCGGTCAGGTGCAGGAACTGCATCATGACGAGCAAGCCCCGGTGGCCCCGGAAGGTCACCTCGGCGGCCGGGACACAGCCACAGAGCCGGCACTGCGTCTGTGGGGCGGGCGGCGCCTGGGTCTGGCCGTAGGTGGCCGGCTGAGGTTGCCCATAGGTCGTCGGCTGGGACGGACCGTAGCCGGGCGGTGGCGGGGGCGGACCGTAGCCGGCCGGTGGCGGGGGCGGGGCGTAGCGGGGCGGTGGCGGGGGGGGGGCGTAGCCGGGCGGTGGCGGGGGCGGGGCGT
>Ga0137369_10007753_pt1 | contig 10773 bp, 9 predicted proteins | sample SagtaG_12_FD_104918 | JGI IMG/M metagenome (GOLD analysis project Ga0137369, IMG submission 104918) | Vadose zone soil microbial communities from Sagehorn Ranch, Mendocino, California, USA - Sage1_L_113_16 metaG | ecosystem: Environmental > Terrestrial > Soil > Vadose zone | place: USA... | reverse complement strand
GACCGTGCTGTGGTCGTGCGATCCGATGCACGGCAACACCATCACGTCGGAGACCGGCTACAAGACGCGGCCGTTCGAGCGTATCTTGTCGGAGGTCAAGACCTTCTTCGCGGTTCACCGCGCCGAGGGCACGCATGGCGGCGGCGTGCATCTGGAGATGACCGGCCAACCCGTCGCCGAATGCACCGGTGGTGCGCGCATGATCACCGATGCGGACTTCAAGGACCGCTACCACACGGTCTGCGACCCGCGGCTCAACGCCGAGCAGTCGATCGACCTGGCTTTCCTGCTGGCCGACCTGCTCAAGGCGGAGCGCACCGCGAAAGCGCGCCCGCTGCCGGCGGCTGCCGGACTCTGATCGAGCATAAGCGGATCAACTTGCGGCCAGTCCCGCCTGTGCGGCGGCGGGGAGTTTTTTGCGGTCTCCGCTGTTATAGTGACGAGGACAGCGAACGCGTGCTCGGCGCGTTCGCGAGCAAGAACCATCCGGGTATGGGAGGATCATCATGCACTGCCATATGCCGGTGGTGGGCGCGACGGCGCTCGCCGCGTTGCTGTCGCTGTCGTCCGGCACCGGCGCCCAGCTTGCGCTCTCCGCCAATGACGGAAAGGCCGTCCTCGTCGACGGCGTGAATGTGGTGCCGGCCAATCCGGCGCCTGATTCCGTGACCGTGATCGATCTCAACGCGACGCCACCCAAGATCGTCGCCGAGGTCCCCGCGCCGACCAGCGTGGTCGGTCCGCCGTCGAGCGTGGCGATCGCGCGCGACGAGAGCTTTGCGTTGGTGACCTCGGCCACCAAGCTTGATCCTGCCGATCCGAAGAAGCTCGTTCCCGACGACAAGCTCACGGTGATCGATCTCAAGGCCTCGCCGCCCAAGGTGCTGGCGCAGCACCAGGCCGGCAAAGGGGCGGCCGGCGTGTCGATCAATCGCGCCGGAACGCTTGCGCTCGTCGCCAACCGGGCGGAGGGAACGGTCTCAGTCTTCTCCATCGCCGGCAACGCGCTCACGCCGGTCGGCAAGGTCGATTTCGGCAACGACAAGTCGGGCCCGAGCCACGTCGCCTTCTCGCCGGACGGCAAGAGCGCGCTGGTGACGCGCGACGGCGACCACAAGATTTCCGTGCTGTCGATCGATGGCACCAAGGTCGAGCACACCAAGCGCGACGTTTCGGCCGGGCTGCGACCCTATGGCCTCGCTATCCATCCCAACGGCAAGGTCGCGGTGGTGGCGAATATCGGAACGGCGGTGGAGATGCCGATACCGCGAGCCTGATCGATCTCGAAGCCAAGCCGCCGCGGGTCGCCCATACATTGACGGTCGGGCAAACCCCGGAAGGCATCGCGCTGTCTCCCGATGGCGCCTATGCGGCGGTGAGCGTGATGAACGGCTCCAACAAGCCCAAGAGCTCGCCCTTCTTCAACGACTACGGCCTGGTGAAGGTGCTGAGCGTCAAGGGCAAGGAATTGGCGCCGCTGGCCGAGGCCAAGGTCGGCCATTGGTGCCAGGGTCTTGCGTGGAGCAAAGGCAACCGCACGCTCCTGGTCCAATGCATGGTCGAGAGGGAGATCATGGCGTTCAGCTTCGATGGCAAGGAGCTCAAGCCGGCGGGATCGATCAAGGTCAATGCCGGCCCGGCCGGCATCCGCACCGCCGAGCCGTGAAATGGCGAATGGCGAATAGTGAATAGCGAGTAACAGTGGCGAGTAGCGAGCGGCTCTATTCGCCATTCGCTATTTCGCTACTCGCTGCCTTGCGCTTCTTCACCATCCGTGAAGGTAAACGCATTCGCGCTTATCCGCGCATTAACACTAGAACCTACGCGCTCATTAACAATAGGCCCGGTTCCCTAATGGGATCGCTCGAATTGTAAGGATTGCGAAAATCATTCGGCCGAAGACTGGCCCCACGTTTGCTGGGGGACGTCTCGTGCCGACAACAAGACCGCTCTTGTCTCTTTGTGCGCGGCTCGCGATCGCTTTCGCGTCGAGCGTGGTGACCGCGGCGCCGGTGCACGCCGTTGATTGGAGCTATCGGCTGGAGGAAGCTCCCACGTACACCGCAGATTTCGGCGTTCGCTTCTGGTACGGGCGTGCGACCACCGCGAAGAATCTCTACGACAATACCGGCGCGTTGCTGATCTCGCGCTTGACCTATGGCGACCTCTCGATCTTCGCCGCCGAGGCCTACGGGCGCTTCGATCTCGATCGCGGCTGGTTCTTGAAGGGCTACGCGGGCGGCGGCAGCTTCCGGAAAGGCAGCCTCAAGGACGAGGACTTCCCGCCGGTCGTCGCGCCCTATTCGGCGACGCTCAGCGTTCAGGAGAACGGCTCGCCGATCTATGCCAGCGTCGACGCCGGCTTCAACGTCTTGCGAGGCGGCGATTTCCGCGTCGGCCTGTTCGCCGGCTTCCACTACATGAATGAAACCGTCAGCGCCTATGGCTGCACCCAGATCGCGTTCAACCCGGCGATCTGCGGCGCTTTCCCGCTGCCGAACCAGGTCAAGGGCATCACCCAGGACAACAACTGGTATTCGGTGCGACTTGGCGTCGACGCGTCGGTCGAGATCGATCGCTGGAAGCTCAGCGTCGATGCGGCCTGGGTGCCCTATGTGTGGCTCTATGGTTCGGACGCGCACTGGCTGCGCATCGGCAGTCTGCCCGGCGATTTCACCGGCCCGATTCCCGAGGACGGCAAGGGCTGGGGCTTCCAGATCGAGGGATTCATCTCCTATCGCGTGCACGAGGCGCTGAGCCTCGGCGTCGGCGGCCGTTACTGGCAGATGCAGACCCGCGGCTTCACCCATTTCGAGAACCACGTCGTCGGGTTCACCGCCGCGCCGCAGGTGGTCGAATGGAAGACCCAGAATTACGGCGTCTTCCTCCAGGCAAGCCTCAAGCTCGGGCCCTATGCGGTCTTCGGCGGCAACTAGATCTTCATAACGACGATTAGGCCCCATAGGATGCCCGGCGGCATCTGGCTCTCCACTGACGCTTATCCTGTCACTGGCTGGGCGGTCGAAGCCCTGATGGTACGGCGGTCTCCCAGGGAAGGAGCCTGCCTGGATGGGATCGCATATGGCTGACGACGAAGTGATCGAAGTCGATCTCACCGGCCCGGATCTCCTGTCCAATCCGCTTTTCAACAAGGGAACGGCCTTCACGGAGAGCGAGCGCGACGCTTTCGAGCTGCATGGCTTTCTGCCTCCCCATATCGGTACGCTCGATGAGCAGATCAGCCGCCGGATGCAAGCGCTGCGTGCGTTCGAAACCGACCTCGAGCGATATGTCTTCCTGCGCGGGCTGCAGGATTCGAACGAGACGCTGTTCTACGCTCTGGTGGCGAAGCATCTGGAGGAGACGCTACCGCTTCTCTACACGCCGACGGTCGGCGAAGGCTGCCAGCGCTTCAGCCAAATCTGGTCGAAGCCGCGCGGCCTGTTCCTGAGCTGGCCGCATCGGAAGCGGATCACTGACATTCTCGCGCATCCCCGCTTCGACAAGATCGAGGCAATCGTCGTGAGCGATGGCGAGCGCATCCTCGGTCTCGGCGACCAGGGAGCGGGCGGCATGGGCATCCCGATCGGCAAGCTGTCGCTCTACACCGCCTGCGCCGGCCTGCATCCGGCGACGACGCTGCCGATCCTGCTGGACACCGGCACCGACAATCCCGAACGGCTCGCCGACCCGCTCTATATCGGCTGGAACCACGAGCGCATCCGCGCCCGCGAATACGATGATTTCGTCGAGACCTTCGTCGCAGCGGTCGACGCGCGCTGGCCGCATGTGCTCCTGCAATGGGAGGATTTCGCAAGGGCCAATGCCGGACGTCTGCTCGCGCGCTATCGCGACCGCTTGTGCACCTTCAACGACGATATCCAGGGCACGGCGGCCGTTGCCGCCGGAACCCTGCTGGCCGCGGTGCGGGTCACCGGCCTCCCGCTGCGGGAGCAGCGTATCGTCATTGTCGGCGCAGGCTCCGCCGGCTGTGGCATCGGAGCACTCATTCTGCGTGAAATGATCGATGCCGGCTTGCGCGAACCGCAGGCGCGAGCGCAGTTCTTCGCCGTCGATCGCGACGGCCTGCTGGTGCAGGGAATGCCCGGCCTGCTGTCTTTCCAAGAGCCATTCGTGCAGTCCGCCTCGGCGGTCGCGGGCTGGAATCTAGAGCATCCGGGCCGGATCGGCCTCTTCGACGCGGTGGCGAACGCCAAGCCGACCGTGCTCATCGGCGTTTCCGGCCAGCCCGGCATATTCACGGAAAAGATCGTGCGCACGATGGCGGCCGGCGTCGCGCGTCCAGTCATCTTCCCGCTGTCCAATCCGGTTTCGCGCAGCGAGGCGACACCGAACGATATCGAGGCCTGGAGCGGTGGCCGGGCCGTCATCGGCACCGGCAGCCCGTTTCCGCCGATCACGCGTAATGGCAAGCGTTGCAAGGTCGACCAGACCAACAATGCCTACGTGTTTCCGGGAGTGGGACTCGGTGTGCTCGCGGTCGGGGCGCGTCGCGTGAGCGAGCGCATGTTCAAGGCGGCCGCCGGCGCGCTCGCCGACGTATCGCCGGCCAGGCTCGATCCCACCGCCAATCTGCTGCCGCCTATTGCCGACCTTTGCAAAGTTGCCGTCGCAGTGGCGCAAGCCGTCGCACGGGCGGCGCGCGACGAAGGACTGTGCGCGCCGCTCGACGAGGAAGCCATCAACCGCAGCATCGCCGCCAAGATGTGGACGCCGAAATATCGCCCCTATCGGCTGCGCCGGCCTGCATAGCCCAATGCGAGACGTGCCGGGACCGCTGGATTCCAACCGCAACGGCGATAGATTGGCCGGGCGGCTACCGCTCGGCCGCACCAGCTGGTGACAGGCCGATCATGGACCGACTGCTGCGCGCCACCATCAATACCTGGCACGGACTGCTCGCCGCGGCGCGCAGCGAGGAGGCCTTTCGCCAGGAACTGATCGCGCTCGTTTTGGCCGTACCGCTTGCCTTCGTCGTTGCCGACGCGGTGTGGAAGCGCCTGGCGCTCATCGGCGTCGTGGTTTTCGTCCTCGTTGTCGAGCTGTTGAACACGGCGATCGAAAAGCTCGCCGACCGGGTGACGCGTGAAATCGATCCGCAGATCGCATGGGTGAAGGACATGGGGTCGGCGGCGGTCGGACTCGCGCTGCTCATTGCCGGGGCAGCGTGGCTGTTGGCGCTCGCCGAGCGTTTTGGGCTGCTCTGATCGCCGCTTCCGCGGCGATTGCGGCACGCAGGCACGACGCGCTAGACCTAAGCCCATGAACGCCCGTCCGACTGACCGCCTGGCGATCGCGGTTGCCCAGATCAATCCGACTGTCGGCGACATCGCCGGCAATGCCGAGAAGGCGCGCCAGGCGCGCGCCGAGGCCGCCCGCGATGGGGCGGATCTGGTGGCTTTTTCCGAGCTTTTCCTGTCCGGCTATCCGCCGGAGGACCTCGTCCTCAAGCCCGCCCTGCAGGCCGCGTGCCGGGCCAAGATCGAGGAGCTTGCGCGCGAGACCGCCGATGGCGGCCCGGCACTGCTGATCGGCACGCCCTGGCTCGAGGACGGCAAGCTCTACAACGCCTGTTGCGTGCTCGATCGCGGTGCCATCGCGGCCGTCCGCTTCAAGGTCAACCTGCCGAACTACGGCGTGTTCGACGAGCGCCGCGTATTCGCCGCGGGACCCGTGCCCGGCCCGGTGAGCTTCCGCGGCGTGCGCCTCGGCCTGCCCATCTGCGAGGATATCTGGACCGACTGGGGCGACTACGAGAACGTGGTCGAATGCCTGGCCGAGACTGGCTCCGAGCTGCTCATCGTGCCGAACGGCTCGCCGTATTGGCGCGACAAGGACGACGTCCGCCTGAGCGTCGCAGTCGCGCGCGTCACCGAGAGCGATTTGCCGGTCATCTACGCCAACCAGATCGGCGGCCAGGACGAGCTCGTGTTCGACGGCGCTTCGTTCGGGCTGCATGGCGATCGCTCGCTGGCCTTCCAGTTGCCGGCGTTCCGCGAGGCGGTGACGACGGTGCGCTGGCAACGCACCGGCAATGGCTGGCGCTGCGTCGACGGTCCGATCGTCGCGCTCGAGGACGGCGACCAGGCCGATTATTGCGCCTGCGTGCTGGGGCTGCGCGACTACGTGAACAAGAACGGCTTCAAGGGGGTCGTGCTGGGCTTGTCGGGCGGGATCGACTCCGCGCTGGTGGCGGCGGTGTCGGTCGATGCGCTCGGAGCCGAGCGCGTGCGCTGCGTGATGCTGCCCTATCGCTTCACCTCGCAGGACTCGCTCGACGATGCCGCCGCCGTCGCCAAGGCGCTCGGCGTCCGCTACGACGTGGTGCCGATCGAAAGCGCCGTGCTCGGATTCGAGAAGACGCTCATGCCGCTGTTCGACGGCATGCCGCGCGACGTCACCGAGGAGAACCTGCAGGCGCGCGCGCGCGGCACCATCCTGATGGCGATCTCCAACAAATTCGGCCTGATGGTGGTGACGACCGGCAACAAGTCGGAAATGTCGGTCGGCTACGCCACGCTCTACGGCGACATGAACGGCGGCTTCAACCCGATCAAGGACCTTTACAAGACCGAGGTCTATCGGCTGGCGCGTCTGCGCAACGGCTGGAAGCCGGACTGGGCGCTCGGCCCGGACCGAGAGGTGATCCCCGAGCGCATCCTCACCCGCGCGCCGACCGCGGAACTGCGCGAGAACCAGACCGACCAGGACTCGCTGCCGCCGTATGACGTCCTCGACCAAATTCTCGAACGGCTGGTCGAGCGTGAGCAGCCGATTGCCAAGATCGTCGAGGAAGGCTTCGACCGCGAGACCGTGATGAAGGTCGCGCGCATGCTCGATCTCGCCGAGTACAAACGCCGGCAGGCCGCCCCCGGCGTCAAGGTGACGCTGAAGAATTTCGGCCGCGACCGCCGCTATCCGATCGTCAACCGTTTCCGCGATTCCGGCGCGCCGCTGCCGGAGCCCGACCGCTCGCTGTTGAAGGACGGTCAGGCGGGGGCAAAGAGCGAAGCGTTCGATTTTTGAGTTGGCATCGGCGGCACCAGACCACCGATAATAAGAGAGGGAACGATGTACAAAGCGTCAGCTGGTGTGACCCTGCCAACCTCCATCATCGGCTCCCTGCCACGGCCATATTGGTACAACGCGGTGCTCGGCTCGCGGAGCTTTCTCGAGGCCATGGTCAATTCGCGCTACCGCGAGCAGTACGAGGATGCGGTCTCCTGCTTTCTTCGAGCGCAGGAAATCGCAGGCCTCGACATCTGCACCGACGGCGACGCCCATTACGACGAAGAAGTCGGGGGCATGAGCTGGCAGGGCTATCCGCTCACTCACATGGACGGTTTTGCGGAATTGCCGGAGCCGATGACCTACAAGATCGGCGCCGTCGCCTATCCGCGCGGCCACATCCTGCACGACTTTCTCGAAGCGCGCGTTTTTCCCAGGATCGTCGGGCCGGTGGGGCGCGGCCGGCTGCAATACACCGCGATGTGGAAGGTCGCGCAGCGCATGACCAAGAAGCCGGTCAAGTTCGGAACCATCCTGCCCGAGCTGATCGCGGTTTCGGTGGAGGATGACTACTACAAGGATCCGGTCGAGCGCACCTGGGCGGTGAGCAACGCGCTCAACGAGGAGCTCAATGAGCTCGCCGATGCGGGCTGCCCGGTCGTTCAGATGGAGGAGCCGCAGATCCACATGGTCCCGGCGCGCGGCAAGACCTTCGGCAAGCTCGACGTGGAGGACCTGGTGAAGATTTTCAACAACACCGTGAAGGGGCTGCGCAGCAAGACCGAAGTGTGGTGTCACACCTGCTGGGGTAACCCTTCGCAACAGCGTATCTTCCGGGACGTGCAGAGCTACCAGCCCACGCTCGCGGCGCTCAACCAGGTCGAGGCCGATGCGCTGACCTTCGAGACCTGCTCCTCCGGCCCCGGCGACCTCAAGGCGATCGGCGAGGTGATCAAGGACAAGAAGGTCGTCATCGGCGTGATCGACCATCACACCTTGCAGGTCGAACGGCCGGACGAGATCGCGGCGCTCATCCGCGAGGCGCTCAAGCATATTCCGCCGGAGCGGCTGATCATTTCGTCCGATTGCGGGATGGGCCGCGAGGGGATGGGGCGCCGCCACGCCGGCTACAAGATGGTCGCAATGGTGCTCGGCACCAATATCGTGAGAAAAGAGCTCGGGCTGCCGGAGGCGCAATGCCTCGCCGCCGAACAGCGCTATTCGCTGACCGCTACCAAGACGTAGCCGAAATCGCGCTGCGACTGGGCCCACGCTCGAACGGATTCCGACCATGACCGACACGACGATCAAAGCCATCCGCACGACCCTGTTGCGCGTGCCGTGGCCCGACAGCCCCTGGCTGAAAGGCCACGCCTTCGGCGAGGCGCGCAACATCCTGGTGCTCGAGGCCGAGACCAGGGGCGGCATTGTCGGCATGGGCTACCTGTTCGCGTTCAGGCCCGGGCTGCGGACAGTGCTCACGTGCCTGGAGGAAGCAATCGTGCCGCGCGTGCTGGGCAAGGACGCCACGGCGGTCGAGGCGATCTGGCAGGATCTGTGGCGTGCGACCATGACCTACGGCCGCGGCGGCATCGCCACCATGGCCATGTCCGCGCTCGACATTGCGCTGTGGGATGCGGTCGGCAAGCGCGCGAACCTGCCCCTGCACCGGCTGTGGGGCCATTTCCGATCGCAGCTGCCGGCCTACGGCAGCGGCTGCTTCCGCGGCGCCGGCGGTGACGGGATGATCGCGAAAGCGCTGCACTACAAGCAGCAGGGCTACAAGGCGATCAAGATGCAGGTCGCACATGTGGGCGATCTGCGCACCGATCTCGACAACGTGCGCCGCATGCGCGAGGCGGTGGGCCCGGAGATCGACATCATGATCGACGTCAACATGGGGTGGACCGCCGACGTCGCCATCCAGATGGGGCGAAAGTTCGAGGATTACGACGTCTACTGGCTGGAGGAGCCGGTGGTGGCCGACGATTTCAAGGGCTATATGCGCATCGCCGAGGCGCTCGATTTGCGCATCGTCGGCGGCGAGACGCATTTCACCCGCTTCGATCTGCGGCCGTTCTTCGAAAATCCGCGTCTGCCGATCCTGCAGCCCGATCCGATGCGCGGCGGCTTCACCGACCTGCGCAAGACGGCGGTGCTCGCCGACACCTGGGGGATGACGCTCGCACCGCATTTGTTCCCGGAGCTGAACGTGCAGCTCCTCGCCTCGATCCCGAACGGAATTTGGATCGAGGACATGGGCCTGTCCAATGATCTCTGGGTCGAGCCGGTGCCGGTCGTCAACGGCATGATCACGGCGCCGGAACGGCCCGGTCATGGACTGGCGTTCAAGCCGGAGGTGCTGAAGGATTTCCGCGTTTAGCTTTCTTGCGTTTGACGCGTTTTCCAACCGAACTCGAGTTTACTCGAGTTCGGTCGCTCAATAACGCGGCCGAAGTCGGAAACATCCGACTTCGGCTGGTGAACCGGTTCCCACCTCGGATCACGTCCGGGGCAGGCGGAAAACGCTATGTTCAAATCCGCTCGATCTTCGCGGCGTCGACCACCTTGGTCCACTTGTCGATATCGGCGGCGATGCGGGCCCTGAAGGCGTCGGGGCTCGAAGGGCTCGGATCATTCCCGACGATTCTGATCCGCTCGACGGTCGCGGGCTCGGCCAGGATTCCGGCGATCTCGGTAGTCAAACGATTGACCACCGGCGTCGGCAGGCCCGCGGGCGCCACCAGTCCTTGCCAGGAGGTGAAGGTGTAGCCGGGAATGCCGGCCTCGGCGGTCGTCGGGATGTCCGGCAGGCTGAAGAACCGGCTCGCGCCCGTCACCGCCAGCGCGCGCACCCGCCCGGCGCGGATGAACTCGAGCTCGGCGGTCGGGGAATCGACGATGAAGTCGATGCGCTTGGCCAGCAAGTCCGTGATCGCCTGGGCGCTGCCGCGATAGGGAACATGCTGGAACGTCGCGTTCACCGTCTTGGCGAGAAGCTCGCCCGCCAGGTGTTGCAATGATCCGTTGCCGGCGCTGCCGAACAGCAGCGGCGTTGGCCGCGACCGCGCCGTGCTGATGAGATCGGCCAAGGTCCGGCTCGGATTTTCGGCGTGGGTCACCACCACGAACGGGTACTCGGTGAGCAGGCTGATCATCGAGAAATCGTCGATCGTCCGATAGGCGAGATTTTTGTACAGCGCCGCCGAAACGGCATGACCGGACGGAATGGTCATCAGGGTATAGCCGTCGGGTGCGGCGCGGGCGATCTGTCCGGCCGCGACCCTGCCTCCCGCTCCCGGCCGTGCGTCGACCACGACCTGCTGACCAAGGCGCCGCGCCAGACCTTCGGCGATGATGCGCGCGATGATGTCGCTCGGTCCGCCCGGCGCAAGGCCGTGGACGAGCGTGATTGCCCGCTCGGGCCAAGCGGTCTGGGCACGAACCGGCAGCGCGGCAAATGCTGCCAAGCCCGCAAGTGTGGCGCGGCGTGTGACGGCAATCGACATGGCGTGTCTCAAATCCGCTCGATGCTGGAATCGCCGGCCACCTTGGTCCATTGGTCGATGCGGCGGCGGCCACGAGGTAGCCGTCGATTCGCGCAAAGCTGATTCAGTCCACGGATTGCCGGTTACCGCACCGGATAGAAGGCCGGTCCGATCGCCCGCACTTTGCGCTTCGCTCGGTCTTCCTCGGGCTGTTCTTCGGGTGCCGGCGAAGCCGGGGCGGCCGCTGCGGCCGGAG
>Ga0137369_10007750_pt1 | contig 10775 bp, 10 predicted proteins | sample SagtaG_12_FD_104918 | JGI IMG/M metagenome (GOLD analysis project Ga0137369, IMG submission 104918) | Vadose zone soil microbial communities from Sagehorn Ranch, Mendocino, California, USA - Sage1_L_113_16 metaG | ecosystem: Environmental > Terrestrial > Soil > Vadose zone | place: USA... | reverse complement strand
TCGGCCGTGGTCTACCGCCGTACCCGGGAAGCGGTCGCCCTGGTCATCGTGCACTTCGTCGAGTCGATGACCGGGATCCGCGCGGTGCAGGCGTTCCGGCGCGAGCCGCGCAACGAGGAGATCTTCGAGCACGTCAACGACCGCTACCGGGTCGCGAACCTGGACTCGTTCCGGCTGAACGCGATCTTCATGCCGTCGATCAAGCTGGTCGGCAACGTCACCATCGTCGCCGTCCTCGCGTACGGCGGCTGGCAGGCCTACCACGGCCACGTCACCGTCGGCGTGCTGACCGCGTTCCTGCTCTACCTGCGGCAGTTCTTCGAGCCGCTGCAGGAGATCAGCCAGTTCTACAACACCTTCCAGTCGGCGAGCGCCGCCCTGGAGAAGCTGTCCGGCGTGCTCGCCGAGGAGCCCGACGTGCCGGAGCCGGCCCGACCGGCCGCCATCGGTACGACGCGCGGGCGGGTCACCTTCAGCGACGTCGAGTTCTCCTACGTGGACGGGGTACCGGTGCTGCCGGGCCTCGACCTCGACGTACCCGCCGGGCAGACGCTCGCGCTGGTCGGCACCACCGGCGCGGGCAAGACCACGATCGCCAAGCTGGTCGCGCGGTTCTACGACCCGACCGGCGGCCGGGTGCTGCTGGACGGCACCGACCTGCGCGACCTCGCCGAGGACGACCTGCGCCGGCGGGTCGTGATGGTGACCCAGGAGAACTTCCTGTTCACCGGGACCGTCGCTGACAACATCCGCTTCGGCCGCCCGGAGGCGTCGTACGACGAGGTGGTCGACGCCGCGAAGGTGGTCGGGGCGCACGACTTCATCACCGCCCTGCCGGACGGCTACGACACCCCGGTCGAGAAGCGCGGCAGCCGGCTGTCCGCGGGTCAGCGCCAGCTGGTCGCGTTCGCCCGCGCCTTCCTCGCCGACCCGGCAGTACTGATCCTCGACGAGGCCACGTCGTCCCTGGACATCCCCAGCGAACGCCTGGTCCAGCGGGCCCTGCGGACGATCCTCGCCGACCGCACCGCCTTCGTCATCGCCCACCGCCTGTCCACCGTGGAGACCGCCGACCGCGTCGTCGTGCTCGAGCACGGCCGCATCCAGGAAGACGGCTCCCCCGCGGACCTGATCCGCTCGGACGGCGCCTACGCCGCCCTCCACACCGCCTGGCTCGACTCCCTGGCCTGACCGGCGGCGGACTACCAGCGCCGGATCGACTCGAGGTCGGCCTCGGTCAGCACGTGGGCCTCGACCCAGCGCCGCCGGAGGAAACTTGCCTTCAGCAACCGATGGTTCCCGTCCAGTACCACGAGCCGGCCGCGGTACTCGACCAGGTGGATCGGGTAGTCGAGATCCCAGTCCATCACCCGCTCGTAGTGCGCGGCGTACCGGACCGGGTCGGCGGCGGCGGGCATCGAACCGACCAGCTCGTCCCAGGTGAAGTCGGGCGCGGCGCGGTCCGCGCCGCGCGACGAGCTCACGGGCGGTCGGAGCGGTGGGCGACGACGACGGAGTTGCTGAGGTAGACCGACCCGTTCCAGTCGTCGCAGGTGATCAGCACCAGCCGGCCTGCGACGCTCTGGTCGAAGACCTCGGCCGCGTGCTTGGCCAGCGACTGCTTGCGGTAGATGCGCACGGAATCGACCTCGTAGCGCATCGCGCCCTTGTCGGTCAGGACGATGACGGTGTCACCCGCGTCCAGGTCGTCGAGGTGGTCGAAGGCGCCGCCACCGGTGTGCACGGTGTGCGCGGTCATCACCGCCGAGCCCTTCTTCGCGCCCGGCTTGGCGCCCTCCGACCACCAGCCGACCTCACGCGGGTTCGACGGCGGGTCCAGCGCGCCGTCGCGGGCCGTGATGCCGACGACCTTCGCGCTGACCCCGAGCTGGGGAACGGTGATGCGCTGCGGCCGGCCCGGCACCGTCGCCGGGCGCACGATCGGGACCCTCGACGCGCGCTCGGCCGCCGGCTTCGAGTGCTGCGAGGCAGATGCGGACGCGCGCGGTGCGGACTGGGATGACGGCGGCAGGATCGACGGATCGGCCGTGACCGACTTCCCGTCGTACTCCAGCACCGCGCCGACCACGGCCAGCGCCACCCCCGCGACGACCACCAGCCAGCCCCACCGAGGTGGGACTGGCCGCTGGGCGTCAGCGCCTGGCGCGCTGGTCATGGTTTCAGACAGTGTGCCGACCGCGCCTTACTCCTGCGGTGAGTGCACCGGCACTGATCAGCACGCCACCGGCGATCAGCAACCCGGCACCCCAGGAGGTCCGGCTCTCGGCACTGCTAGACAGCGACAGCGGTCCGTTCGAGGACCCGCCGTCGACACCGGCGTTCACCTCGGTCGGGATCGCCACCGTCGTGGAGGTGATCTCGGTGGCCCCCGGCGTCGACGGCGCGCTGGTCGGCGTGGTCGCCGGCACCGTGGTCGACGGAGTCTCGCTCGGGGTCTCGCTCGGAGTCTCGGACGGCGTCTCGCTGGGGGTCTCCGAAGGCGTCTCCGACGGGGTCTCGGACGGCGTCTCGCTCGGAGTCTCGGACGGCGTCTCGCTCGGGGTCTCCGAAGGCGTCTCCGACGGGGTCTCGGACGGCGTCTCGCTCGGGGTCTCCGAAGGCGTCTCGGACGGAGTCTCCGAAGGCGTCTCGCTCGGGGTCTCCGACGCGGTCGGGGACTCGGTCGGCGTCTCGGACGGGGTCGGCGTCGGGCCGCAGCCCTCGACCCAGAAGACCTTGTGCTTCACGTCAGCGCCCTGGGCGGCATCAGGCACGTGGATCTCGAGCTTGACGTGGTAGCCCTGGATCGGGTGCGGCTCACCGGTGAAGGACAGCGTGTACTGCTCGCGTGCGTCCAAGTCCTTGCCGCCCTGGTTCGCCGGGTCCTCGCCGATGAACGGGTGCAGGTTGCCCGAGGTCACCGTCAGGCCGCCGTCGGCCGTCGGCGCCTGGTCGGTGAATTCGACCGTCGAGTAGAAGTCACCCTGTTCATAGTTGTACCACTCGACCGTGAAGGTGCAGCCCTGGTGCGGCTTGTTCTGCGGCGGCCAGTCGTCGGGGTCCTGGTCCTCGATCTTGATGAAGCCGTTGTTGCCCGGCGGCTTGCCCTTGCCGGTGTCGGCCGGCTTTCCTGCCTCGCTGCCGGCGCCCGCGTCCTGGCCGGACCCCTTGGCGGACAGGTCGACGGACGAGCCCTTCTCGGCGCCGGCCTCGCCCGACGTGTCCGCGACGGCCCCGGAGCCGTTCGCGGCGGCGACAGGCCGGCCGGACTCGGCGGCTGAAGCACCCGGCGCGGCGACCACCATGACGGCGCCGAACAGCAGCGTCAGGGCGCCGCTACCAGCCAGTCCGGCGGCGATGCGGCCGCGGACAGTCCTGGGCAGACGAGAGGTGAAAGACCTCGGCAAGACGTTCAACGGATTTCCCCAAAAAGTATCGGCACGTGACGGATCCCCCAGAGCAGTATGTCGGTGATTTCCGCCGTGTCAACCGCTCGTAGAATTACCCGAAATTCGAGCACCGAGCGTGATGGCACCGCGCTTTTCCGTGACCATGACAGTGCTTCTGTCGGCACCGCATTACCACATGCAATCCCTGCCAGGCAAGCGAAACGCCGGATGGTAAAGCCCAACCACACAAGGCGATTCGGCCTACAGGTATCGGTCGATCCGCGGCGCTGCGCGCCCGTGCGAGGCGAGGCCTCCGTTACAGGAATCGCCGGGCCGAGACCAAGACTTGATAATTCCGTAATTAGTTGTTCGCCGGCGCGCCATCGAATAATTCAGCGAATCACAAATCCGCTTCAGGCGATCCGGCTCAGGTTGTCCGCCCGGTTGGTTCGCTGCATCGCGGCCTTGCGCCTGCGGGACACGAACCGCAGCCAGGATCTGGTCGCCGTACCGCTGCGGTCGCCGCGGTTCGACGGGTGCATCTCGCGGTGGATCAACACCAGCGCCGCGTCGTCGTGGGCGCCGCCGATCTCATCGACCAGCACCTGCGCGGCGCCGTCGAACTCCTTGGCCACCAGGCGTTCCGCGTGCCCGACCAGCTTGTCGATGCCGAGCCGGATGTCGCGGCGCCGGGTCTCGACCATGCCGTCGCTGTACAGCAGCAGCGCGTCGCCCTGCTTGAGCTGGCCCGTGCTGGCCGCGAACTCCGGTTTCTCCAGCAGGCCGAGCAGCGGGCCGTCGGTGTCGCGGGTCTGCCAGCGGCCCGACCATGCGTCGAAGTGGATCGCCGGCGGATGCCCGGCCGTCCGCGCCTGGTACTCACCCGTCACCAGGTTGACCGCGACGTGCACGACGGTGGCGAACTCGTCGTTCCAGTCCTGGCGGCGCAGGTACTCGTTCGCGAACGGCAGGAACTCCTCCGTCGGGACCACCCCGAGCAGGCCGCCGAACGCGCCGGACAGCAGCAGCGCCCGGGTGCCCGCGTCCAGGCCCTTGCCGGACACGTCGACCAGGGCGACCTCGAGAACCGTGCCACGGTGCGTGCTCGCCGATACCACGAAGTCGCCGGAGAACGAGGCGCCACCCGCGGACTGGACGACGGCCTGCGCGTCCCAGCCGGCCGGCAGCTTCGGCAGCTCGCCCTGGACGGTGAGCAGCTCGCGCAGCTCGATCAGCATGGTCTCGCCGCGAGTGCCCTGCACGCCGAGCCGGGTCCGTACCTTCGCGCCGGTCAGCACGATCCAGGCCACGATGGCCAGGACGACGACCTCGCCGATCCGCGGCCGCTCCGGCTCCGGGATGAACAGCTGGGCCCCGGCCAGTCCCAGCGCGACCACGGTCAGCAGGACCAGCCAGCGGAAGTTGAGCAGCAAACCGCCGACCAGAACCGGAATGATCTGCACGCCAACGGGTATCACCATCGGCAGGGAGATCGATGCGGTCCCGAGCACCAGCGCGGCGACGATCAGCGCGAACGCCGCCAGGTGCTGTGACGCGCGGGCACGACGCAGCACCAAACCGGTCAGCGATCCGGCTCGTTGCATGCTCGCGCCCACGGGTGAGGCACCCACGCCGCTCATCGGACTGAACATAACGGCACCTGAGGGTCCGCGCACGCGGTGACGGCTACATATTCGTCACGTCAGCTTCCGACGCGTCGCGTCAGGCCGGTCCGCTGGCACTTCGGGCACCAGAACAGGTTGCGCCCGGCCAGCACCTGGGTCCGCACCACGGACCGGCACACGTGGCACGGCTCACCCTGGCGCCGGTACACGTACACCTCACCGCCGTGGTCGTCGCGGCGCGGGTCCCGTCCCATCGCGTCCGGCGTGTGCTCGTCGTCGACGGTGTCGATCCGGCCGGTCTCCACGCCGTACCGCATCAGCTCGACGATGTCGGTCCACATCCGCTGCCACTCGGCCCACTTCACCACCTTGCCCGGCGTCAGCGGGTGCAACCGGGCCCGGAACAGCGTCTCCGCCCTGTAGACATTGCCGACACCGCTGAGCACCGACTGGTCCATCAGCAGCTGGCCGATCGGCAGCCGGCTGCGCCGGATCCGGGTCCAGGCCAGCTCCGGGTCGGCGTCGTCGCGCAGCGGGTCCGGGCCGAGCCGGCCGATCAGCGCGTCGCGTTCGCCGCCGGTCATCAGCTCGCAGATGGTCGCGCCGCGCAGATCGGCGTACGACGTGTCGTTGGCGAGCCGGAGCCGGACCTGCCCGACGGGTTCCGGGGGTGTGCCACCGGCGGGCTCGACGGCGCCGAACCGTACGGTGCCGATCAGGCCGAGGTGGATGTGCAGCCAGTCCGCGCTCGCGAACTCGGCCAGGAAGTGCTTGCCGTGCGCCTCGGTGCGGACGAGTTTCTGGCCGCTGATCCGCGCCGCACCCTCGACGAACCGCCCCTGCGGGCTGGTCGCCTCCACCGTCCGGTCACCGAACGCGGCGAACACGTCGGCGGCCAGCCGGTGCAGGGTGTGACCTTCGGGCATGATCGTCTCCGTGGGAATGATCAAAGGGTCGCGCAGCGCGCCGCCGACGCCGGCCGTGGTCGGCACCGGCCGCTCGATGCGGGCCCGCGACGTGTCCCGGCCGCGCGAGCCGGAACCCGAGCGGCGGCCGAAGCCGCGTCAGGACTCCGCCGGTACCGAGGAGGGCGGCGCCGGCGAGGGCGGTGCTGACGAGGGCGGTGCTGACGAGGGCGCCGGCGAGGGCGGTGCTGACGAGGGCAGGGGCGGCAGCACCCCGGTCGACTCGTAGTCGCTGAGCATCTCGATCCTCCGGGTGTGCCGCTCCTCGCCGGAGTACGGCGTCGACAGGAACGTCTCGGCGAACGCGACCGCGTCCTCGACCGGGTGCATCCGCGCGCCGATCCCGACCACGTTCGCGTTGTTGTGCTCGCGGGCCAGCCGCGCGGTCTCGGTGCTCCAGGCCAGCGCGGCGCGCACGCCCTTCACCTTGTTCGCCGCGATCTGCTCGCCGTTGCCGGAGCCGCCGACCACGATGCCGAGCCCGTCGGCGTCACCCGCGGCCGCCTCGGCGGCCCGCAGGCAGAACGGCGGGTAGTCGTCGGCGGCGTCGAAGACGGCCGGACCGTGGTCGACCACCTCGTACCCCGCCTTGGCGAGATGCTCGGCGAGGTGGTTCTTCAGCTCGAACCCGGCATGGTCGGATCCCAAGTGCACGCGCATGCTGCGCAGTCTTTCACCCGAAGACGGGCTCCCGGGTGCGGGTCCGCTTGAGCTCGAAGAAGCCGTCGGTGCCGGCCACCAGCAGTACGCCGTCCCAGAGCCTGCCGGCCGCCTCGCCCTTCGGCGTCGGCGTGACCACCGGTCCGAAGAACGCGGTTCCGTCGACGGAGATCACCGGCGTGCCGACGTCGGTCCCGACCTGGTCCATGGCCTCGTTGTGCGACTTGCGCAGCAGGTCGTCGTACTCGGTGGTGTCGGCGGCCGCGAGCAGCGAGGCGGGCAGGCCGACCTCCTCGAGCGCCTCGGCGACAACGTCGAGACCGGCGCCGCGGCCCTGGACGTGGGCGCGCTCCCCGATCGCGGTGTAGAGCGGCAGCAGCACCTCGTTGCCGTGCTGCTGCTCGGCGGCGATCAGCACGCGGACGGCGCCCCAGGTCTTGGAGAGCATGTCGCGGTAGTTCTCGGGCAGGTCGTCACGGCCCTCGTTGAGCACGCCGAGGCTCATCACATGCCACGTAGTCCGGACGTCGCGGACCTTCTCCACCTCGAGGATCCAGCGCGAGGAGAGCCAGGCCCACGGGCAGGCGGGGTCGAACCAGAAGTCAGCAGTCATACCCAAACAGTACAAAATGCAACCAAATCCGTGACAGCGAGAAACCTGCCGCTCACGATCCGGACAGAACGATGCACCGTGCCGCCGATGCGCTATGCGACCGCCCGTTTACCCTTGCTGCACGAAGTCGAAGACGCGGCGAAACCCTCAAGGTTCGCGGCCGTCACGTGCATAGGATGCGTTCATGCCTGGTACCAACCTCACGCGCGAAGAAGCGCGTACTCGCGCCGGACTGCTCGGCGACGTCAGCTACACCATCGACCTGGACCTGACGTCCGCTCCGTCCGGCTCGCCGACCTTCGCGTCCACCACGACGCTCCGCTTCAGCGCACAGCCAGGCGCCTCGACGTTCGCGGACCTGATCGCCGCGACCGTGCACGAGATCACCCTGAACGGCCGCTCCCTCGACCCGGCCACCGCGTACGACGGCTCCCGGATCGCGCTCGACGGCCTCGCCGAGCACAACGAGCTCACCGTGGTCGCGGACTGCGTGTACTCGCGCACCGGCGAGGGGCTGCACCGGTCGATCGACCCGTCCGACAAGGAGACCTACCTCTACACGCAGTTCGAGGTCCCGGACGCGCGGCGGGTGTTCACCACCTTCGAGCAGCCCGACCTCAAGGCTCCGTTCACCTTCACCGTCTCCGCGCCGGCCCGCTGGGCGGTCATCTCGAACGCGCCGACGCCCGAGCCCACGCCGTACAAGGGTGAGAACGGCGAGGAGCTGGCACGCTGGGAGTTCGGGCCGACCAAGCCGATCTCGACCTACATCACCGCCGTCGTGGCCGGCCCGTACCACGTCATCACCGACGCGTACGAGGGCGAGCACGGCAGCTACCCGATGGCCCTGCTGTGCCGCCCGTCGCTGGCGAGCGCGCTGGACGCCGACGACCTGTTCACCGTCACCAAGCAGGGCTTCGCGCTGTTCGAGAACGCCTTCGGCATCCCGTACCCGTTCGAGAAGTACGACCAGGCGTTCGTGCCCGAGTACAACATGGGCGCGATGGAGAACGCCGGCTGCGTGACCCTCCGCGACGACCTGCTGTTCCGTAGCCGCACCACGGCCTCGGAGCTGGAGAGCCGCGCGAACACGGTGCTGCACGAGCTCGCGCACATGTGGTTCGGCGACCTGGTCACGATGACCTGGTGGGACGACCTGTGGCTGAACGAGTCGTTCGCCGAGTGGGCCAGCCACTGGGCGCAGGTGGCCGCGCCGACCAAGTACACGGAGGCCTGGACGACGTTCTGCAACGCGCGGAAGAACTGGGCGTACCGGCAGGACCAGCTGCCGTCGACGCACCCGATCGCCGCGGACATGATCGACTTCCACGCGGTCGAGGTGAACTTCGACGGCATCACCTACGCCAAGGGCGCCTCCGCGCTGCGGCAGCTGGTCGCCTTCGTCGGCGAGGAGGAGTTCGTCGCCGGGCTGAAGGAGTACTTCGCCGACCACGCGTTCAGCAACACCGAGCTGACCGACCTGCTCAACCCGCTGGAGAAGGCGTCCGGCCGGGATCTGGACGACTGGACCGAGCGCTGGCTGCGCACCTCCGGGGTGAACACGCTGCGCGCGGACTTCACGGTCGACGGCGGCGGCGCGTTCAGCTCGTTCGCGATCGAGCAGACCGCGGCCGACGAGTTCCCGACGCTGCGGCCGCACCGGCTCGCGGTCGGGCTCTACAGCCGCACCGCCGAGGGGCTGGTCCGGACCGACCGCGTCGAGGTGGACGTAGACGGCCCGCGCACCGAGCTCGCCGAGCTCGTCGGCGCCACCCAGCCGGACCTGATCCTGCTGAACGACGACGACCTGACCTACGCGAAGATCCGGCTGGACGAGCGGTCCCGGCAGACGCTGACCGAGTCGATCGACCAGATCCCGGACTCGCTGCCGCGGGCACTGTGCTGGGGCGCCGCGTGGGACATGACCCGGGACGCCGAGATGCCCGCCGGCCAGTACGTCGCGCTGGTGCTGCGCGGGGTCGGCGCCGAGACCGACCTCACCGGCGTGCGCTCGCTGCTGATGCAGGCCGCCAGCGCGATCAACGCGTACGCCGCACCGGAGCACCGGCACGGACTGCGCGCCGCCTTCGAGGCGCGGCTGGCGGAGCTGGTCTCGGAGGCCGTGCCGGGTAGCGACCACCAGCTCGCGTTCGCACGCGCCTACGCCGGCGGCGTCATCTCCGGCGCCGGCGCGGACCGGCTCGCCGGCTGGCTGGACGGGTCCGGGCTGCCGGACGGCCTGGTCGTCGACACCGACCTGCGCTGGCTGCTGCTCACCAACCTGGCCCGGCTCGGCCGGGTCGACGCGGACGTCATCGACGACGAGCTGACCCGCGACGCCACCATCACCGGCCGGGAGCGTGCCGCCCAGGCGCTCGCGTCCCGGCCGACCGCGGAGGCGAAGGCCGAGGCGTGGCGGGTCGCGGTGGAGTCCACCGAGACGCCGAACGAGACCCAGCTGCGCACCATCATCGGGTTCCAGCAGCCCGGCCAGGACGACCTGCTGCGGCCGTACGTCGACAGGTACCTGGACGCGGCGGCGGACGTGTACAGCCGGCTCGGCTCGCACATGGGCGAGAACGTGCTGGTGTTCATGGCGCCGAAGCTGCTCGCCGAGCAGACCACGCTGGACGCGCTGGCCGGCTGGCTGGACGGCCCCGGGCAGGCCGCGGACGCGCCGACCCGCCGCTACGTCGGCGAGGCCCGCGCGGACGTCGCCCGGGCGCTGGCCGCGCAGGCCTGCGACGCGCGGAGCTGACTGTGGACCCGGCGCTGGCCGGAGCGTCGGCGGTGGCCCTGACGGGCCTCGCCGGCGGCTACCGGCCGCGCCCGGTCACCCCACTGATGCCGTGGCGGCTGGACAGCTGGCTGGTCAAGCCGTACGTCGTGACCGCCGCCGGCAAGCTCTGGGACGACGGCGTCGTCGCTACCGCCCGGACGGTCGCCGAGGGCCAGCTGAAGTTCGACAGCGCGCTCGGCGGGCTCGGGCTCGCCGTGGTCGTGCTGCACCTCGCGGCCGACGGTGTCTACCTCGTCGTGCAGAGCTGGACCACCGCATACCAGAGCAGGTTGTCCGTCTTCAGCGGCGTCGACTTCGACTCGCTCCGGCCGGCGCCACTCGGCCTCGGCCCGTGCGTCTGGGAGCAGGAGGTGCTCGCGCACGAACGGACGTCGTACGTCGAGCACATCCTGCGTGACGACGTGAACACCGAGGCCTGGCTCGACGACGTCCTCGACACCCGGCCCTCCCCCTCGGGCGGCTAGAAACTGCCCGAGGTGGTGCCGGCCGAACCGGTGGCGGGGGTGGGGTGCCTGGCCTGATCCGAAGGCGATGATCGGCGAGCTGCACGCCCGCGGCATCAAGGTGATCCTGTGGCAGATCCCGTTGCAGAAGACCAACCCTGAGCTCACCGGCCAGGTCCGCGCGGATGCCGACGCGATGGTGCGGGACGGGCATGCCGTGCTCGAGGCGGACGGCTCGCCGTACCACAACCGCGGCTGGTGGTTCCCGAAGGCGCTGATG
>Ga0137369_10007747_pt1 | contig 10776 bp, 5 predicted proteins | sample SagtaG_12_FD_104918 | JGI IMG/M metagenome (GOLD analysis project Ga0137369, IMG submission 104918) | Vadose zone soil microbial communities from Sagehorn Ranch, Mendocino, California, USA - Sage1_L_113_16 metaG | ecosystem: Environmental > Terrestrial > Soil > Vadose zone | place: USA... | reverse complement strand
GGCGGGGAACATGAACAGGGTCAGGCGCTCCGCGGAGCCGAGCGGGATGCCGTGCTCCAGCAGGTAGTACGTGACGGCGAACTCCCACGTGAAGAGGGCGCTGCCGTCGTCGTAGGCGTGAACCCAGTACGTGAGGAAACGGTTCGGTCGGGCGGCGTAGGTCCTGACTCCCCTCGTCGGACGGTCCTGGGCAAGCTCGAACCCCAGCCTGACCAGCGCCTCCTGGAAGTCCACGTGGGCGGAGCATACGGGAAGGGCAGGCTCGCGTCGGGCCGATCATGGTGGAAGGCCGACCAGCCGCGGTCGGATGGCCGAAGTCGAGGTCTCGCCCTCGTCCGGGGCAGCGAAGCCCGACAGCTCAGCGGGGTCCTCTCTTGCCCGTACGAGGGAGGTCCGAGCCTTCCCGAGATGACCCCGCATCTCGTCCGCGCCGTTCACGAGCATGGTCGAGGCCCGAGTGAGCTTGTTCTCGAGCGTGGCCTCCATCGCATCGAGGGCCTTCGCCAGGTCCGACAGGCTGGCCTGGACGTCGCCGACGGATCCGAACCGACCCACGATCGAATAGAGGAAGAGCGCGACCGGCAAGACCATCGAGTACGCCACGATGATCACGCCCCACCGGTAGGCCTCCCCATGCGCTCGGCGGATCACCTGATATGCGGCGTCGGGGATCGCGGCGACGCAGACGGGCGCGGTGAGGGCGGGATCGAGATACGCGGCGACCTGCCTGGCTCGGTCCGCGACGACCCGCTCGATCGCTTTGACCAACCGGTCGCGTTCCCCCGGCTCGGTCGCCGCGGCCAGCGCGACGAGCTCCCGTTCGGCAGGCCACTTGGAATCGATGGGGAGCCGCCTCCCGTCCGGAAGCACCAGACCGAACTCGACCACGCGTCCGTTGACTCGAAAGTCGGTCTCCACCATCGAGGGGGGAAGGTGGGAGAGAGCCTCGCGGAGAACGTTCTCCCCGGCCCGCCCCGTGCGGTGGCTTCCGCCCAGGACGGCGGCGACCCGATGCAGCACCTCCCACTCCTGTTCCTCCCGAGCTCGCCGCTCCTCCTCCCGGGCCCGGATGCGGTCGAGGGTCTGCCGGAATGCCCCGATCTCCTGACGCATCTGCTCGGTGCCTCGCTCGCGCCAGATCCCGGCGTCCCCCAGGCGACGCAACTCCGCATCGGTCGTGGCGAGCCGCGCATCGAGCACCCGCCTCAATCCGGCCATGGCCGCCGCGACCAGCAACCCGCTGATCACGATCGCCACGGCCACGACCGCCGTCACCACCGAACTCTCCTTCGCCCTCGAGCGTGCATGGGCGGAGTGTAGGGCGGGGGTCTGACACCCCCTGACCTGCCGCGATGAGCTCGGACACACCGACGTCCCGGCCTTCGGCGGCGGCGACGCCGCGACGCTATCGAGTGTCGGAGCCCTCTGTACCGTCGTCGCTCCCGCCGATGCCGGCCGCCTGCCGAAGCGGCGACCGTGCGGGCGAGTAACGGGTGGGTCGTCCTTCGAACAGCTCGCCGATCCGACCGGCCAGCTCCTCGGGGGTCCACCGGGCTCCCCGGTCGATCTGGGCCACCGGCGTCCACCCCTGGTAGAGCTGAACGAGGCCGCCCTGCACGTAGAACACCTGTCCGCTGAGGTGGGCGGCCCGGTCGCTGGCCAGGTACGCGACGAGGGGGGCCACGTTCTCGGGATCGAAGGGGTCGAATCCCCCCTCCGACCCGACATCGCCTCGCCGAACGCGCTCTCGGTGAGACGCGTCCTGGCGCCGGGAGCGATCGCGTTGACGGTCACCCCGTACCGCTCCATCTCCATGGCGACGATCGCGGTGAACGCGGCGATCCCCGCCTTCGCCGCGCCGTAGTTGGACTGGCCGACGTTCCCCAGGATCCCGGACGTCGAGGACGTGTTCACGATCCGGCCGCCTCCCTGGTCTCCGGCCTTGAAGCGCTCGCGCCAGTGGGCGCAGGCCATCCTCGTACAGAGGAAGTGGCCCCGGAGATGCACCTTCACGACGGCGTCCCAGTCCTCCACCGACATGTTGAAGACCATCCGGTCGCGGAGGATCCCCGCGTTGTTGACCACGATGTCGAGGCGCCCCCATGTATCGACAGCGAGATCCATCAGCGAACGGGCCCCCTCCGGCTCGGAGACGTCCTCGAAGTGCGCGACGGCCTGCCCGCCCGATCCACGGATCTCCTCCACGACCTGAGCGGCCGGGCGATGATCCGCACCGCTGCCGTCCCACTCGCCGCCCAGATCGTTCACCACCAGGAACGCGCCCTCCCTCGCGAAGAGCAGTGCCTCGCCCCGCCCGATCCCCCGTCCCGCGCCGGTGACGATCGCCACCTTCCCTTCCAGGATGCCCATGCCGTCTCCTTCTCCGGGTCCGCGTTGAGTTGTGTGACATCGAACCGTAACGCGAGATCAGAGGAGCGCGGTTGGCCTGCACCAACGGACTCGGCGGTTGTCGGGACATGGGGCGATGTGCAACGATGCTGGCCGTTTCGCGGACGACTTCGTCTAGAAAGGGGGATCCTCCGTGATCCGAACGTCTCGCGTGGTGGTTGCGCTCGCGTTGGTAGCGGCGGTCAGCCTGGGGACCGGCGCCAATGCCGCCCAGTCGCAGCGTTTCACCGTCAAGCCGCTGACGGTCAATGGCGGCCCTATCAAGGCAGCCAAGTCGTTCACGGCAAGGATCGCTCGCAGTGACGAAAGCCTGCTCAAGCTCACCGGGAAGAGCCTGGTGAACGTGATGGCACGGCTGGACTACGATCCCGTGGCCAGCTATTTCGGCGGGGTCCAGGGGCTCGCCGCGACCAGCCCCGAGGTGACGCACAAGCCGCTCGCCAAGAACGGCCCGGCCGTCGCCGCCTATCAGGATTATCTCGCCCGGATTGACAACCGGGTGCTCACGGCGATCCATACGACGATCCCCCAGGCCCAACTGCTGGGGACCCACCACACGGCCTTCGGAGGCCTTTCCCTTCGTGTTCCGGCCAGCCGGGTGAAGGACCTGCTCGCCATCGACGGCGTCGTGGCGGTCATGCAGAACAAGCTGGCGAAGCCGGACACGAACGTGACGCCCGAGTTCATCGGCGCCACGCATGTGTGGCCGCTCGTCGGCGGGCCGAAGATGGCTGCCAGCAACGTGGTGGTCGGCGTCCTCGACACGGGGATCTGGCCCGAGCACGACTCCTTCGTCGACAAGGGACTCCCGCCCCCGCCCGGTGGGCCGTACGGGTGCCAGTTCGGCGACGGCAGCGATCCGGACCTCGCCGACCCCTTCGACTGCCAGAACAAGCTGGTCGGGGCGTACGCCTTCACGGACACCTACACCACGATCATCGACCCCCTGCCGGATGAGTTCTGCGACAACGCCGCTCCTCCGGGCGAGCCGAACACCTGCTCCGCCCGCGACGCGAACGGCCACGGGACCCACACCACCTCAACGGCCGCGGGCGACGTCAACCCGAACGCGCAGATCTTCGGGGTGCCGAAGGGCACGATCTCCGGGATGGCTCCGGGCGCTCGGGTCATCATGTACCGGGTCTGCCTGGACCAGGGCTGCTTCTTCGACGACATGGTCGCCGCGATCGAGCAGGCGATCATGGACGACATCGACGTCATGAACGTCTCGATCGGCCCCTTCGGGCCTCCGTACTCTGACCCGGTCGCCCTGGCCTTCCTCGACGCCTACGCGGCGGGGGTCACGGTCAGCGTCTCGGCCGGCAACAGCGGCCCCGGCGCCGGGACCTCCAGCGACCCGGGCCCCTGGACCATCGTGGTGGGGGCCAGCACCTCGCCGCGCCAGTACGCCACGACGCTGCACGTGACCTCCTCGGACGGAGCCTCGTTCGACGCGATCGGGAACACGATCACGGACGGGATCAGCACCGCCACCTCGATCGTCGACGCCGAGGACATCTCCGGGTATAACGACCCCCTGTGCCAGACCCCGCTCCCGAGCTCCGTGGCGGGGATGATCGTGGCCTGTGAGCGGGGGACGAACGCCCGGGTCCAGAAGGGCTACAACGTCTCCCTCGGGGGCGGGGCCGGGATGGTCCTGTGGAACGCCATCCCGAACCAGGACACCGAGACGGACAACCACTGGGTGCCGACCGTGCACCTGGGAGGCGAGAGCGACGGGCTGGACTTCAAGGCCTTCATCGACGCGCACCCAAACACGAAGGCCATGTGGGAGCCCGGGACGCCAGCGTACTGGCAGCAGGACGTCATGGCCAGCTTCTCCTCCCGGGGCCCCGTCGGTGACTTCATGAAGCCGGACATCACCGCTCCCGGGGTCCAGGTCCTGGCCGGCAACACGCCCGAGCCTGCGTTCAGCGCGGAGGTGCCGGTGGTCCCCGGCGAGTACTACCAGGCCATCGCCGGAACCTCGATGTCGAGCCCGCACGACGCCGGGGCGTCGGCCCTGATCAAGTCGCTCCACCCGGACTGGTCGCCGTCGCAGATCAAGTCGGTCCTGGTCACCACCGCGAACAGCTCCACCGTGTTCAAGGAGGACGGTGTCACCCCGGCCGACCCGTTCGACATGGGCGGCGGATCGCTGCGGGTCAACCGGGCCGACAAGGCGGCGGTGACCCAGAACGTCACGGCCGAGGAGTTCTTCGCCTCGGCGGACGATCCCGTCCACCGGGTCGACCTGAACATCCCGACGATCGACTTCACCACCCTGCCCGGCATCGCGAGCACCTTCCGGACGTTCACCAACCAGAGCAGCCGGACGGTGCGGTACGACACCCGGGCCTTCGCCGACGGCGACGCCGTGGCGACGCCGGCCCCGCAGCAGTTCACGCTGGCGCCCGGCGAGTCACAGATGGTGACCGTCATGATCGACGCCACCACCGCGGAGGACGGGCAGTACTTCGGTCGCCTCGAGCTCGCACCGCGCCCGGTCGACCGGGGGCCGAAGCTGAAGAAGCAGATCCTGCCGATCGCGTTCTTCAAGCAGGCCGGTCCGATCCTCCAGACGAACAGCTGCAACGACACCACGCTGACCGTCAACCAGACGGCTCACTGCACGTCGACCACGACCAACACCGCGAGCATCGACGCGGCCGTCCACGTGGAGCTCACGCCGACGGACGCATCCATCCTGACCATCAAGAACGTGTCACCGCCCGGTCAGCTCGTGGGGAACAACAGCTGGGAGGCAGACACGACCCTGAACGCGGCGTCCCCGCCGACGATCGATGCCATCGTGCCGGGGTCGGACGTCTCCTACGTGTCCCTGGCCTCGCTCGGCGTTCTCCCGCTGACCGGTGCCGGGGACGAGACGGTGTTCGACCTCGGGACCTCCCCGTATCTGTACGGGGGCGAGGAGTACACCGAGATCGGGATGGTCTCGAACGGGTACGCCGTGGCGGGACCGGCCTCGGCCGACGACGTCAACTACATCCCCCAGACCTTCCCGGACCCATCGTCCCCGAACAACACCATCGCGCCGCTGTGGACCGACCTGGATCCCGGGTCGAACGGGGCGATGTACGCGGCGGAGCTCATCGACAACGGCACAGGCCAGACCTGGGTCGTCCTGGAGTGGGAGGACGTGCCGACGTACGGCACGACCCAGAACCAGACCTTCCAGATCTGGCTCGAGACCACCGCCGGCGTGGAGATGACGAGCTACGCGTACGCGAACCTCACCCCGCCGGGCGCCTCGACGGGGACGAACGTCGGCGCCGAGAACCGCGACGGATCGAGCGGCGTGAACCTCGGCACGTTCCCGGCCGACAATGCGGAGTACCACCTGGAGACCAGTCCCCCGCAGGCCGGAGGCTCGGTCACCGTCACGTACGACGCGAAGGCAATGGGGGTCGGGTCTCAGGACCTGATCGTCGGCGCCACCGCTCCGGACGTGCAAGTGGGGACCTCCACCGCCCTGGTCAACATCACGGTTTCCTGATCCGACCAGGCGAACACGAAGTCGACACGAGAGGCCCGGTCCCGTCCAGGGGACCGGGCCTCTTCGTCGGCGGTCGAGCCTGGTCGAACCTAAAGGGCGGCCTCGGCCAGGGCCGCCAGGGCCTCCGTCTGGAACGTGCCCACGATGATCGTGTCGATGTCCGCCTCCCGCCACATCGCGAGGCGGTCGGCGATGCGATCCTTCGGCCCGACCAGGGACACCTCGTCGACCAGGGCGTCCGGCACGGCCCCTGCCGCCTCGCCCTTGCGTCCCTCGAGATAGAGGTCCTGGATCCGGGCCGCGTCGGCCTCGTACCCGTACCGCACCACCAGGTCGTGATAGAAGTTCCGCCCCCGAGCCCCCATCCCCCCGACGTAGAGGGCCAGCATCGGCTTGACCAGGTCCCGGCAGGCTTGGGCGTCCTCCCCGGCGAAGACCGGCACGAACGGCGCCACGTCGAAGTCCGCGCGGTCCCGCCCCCCTTTCGCCCACCCCTCCCGGAGCGAAGCGCGGAAGACCTCTGGATGCAACGGCGAGTAGAAGGCGGGTAACCACCCGTCCGCGATCTCGGCGGCGAGCGCGACGTTCCTCGGCCCGATCGCCGCCAGGTAGATCGGCAGGTCGGGCCGGAGCGGATGCACGATGGTCTTGAGCGGCTTCCCGAGCCCCGTCCCGCCCCGTACCGGGACGTCGTAATGCTCGCCGTGGAACTCGACCGGCTTGTCGCGGCGCAAGATCGCCCGGACGATCTCGACGTATTCGCGCGTCCGGCGGAGCGGCCGGTCGAACACCACCCCGTGCCAACCCTCGCTCACCTGGGGCCCGCTCACGCCCAGTCCCAGCCGGAATCGTCCGCCGGTGAGGTGGTCCAGGGTGATGGCCGTCATGGCGGTCGCGGCGGGGGTGCGGGCGGGGATCTGCATGACCGCCGTTCCCACCCCGATGCGCGTGGTCCTGGCGGCGGCCCACGTCGCCAACGTCACCGCGTCGGAGCCGTAGGCCTCCGCGCTCCACGCGGAATCGAACCCCAGCCGCTCGGCCTCGAGCACCAGGGGCATCGGGTCGCTCGGGGTCGCTCCCCAGTACCCCATCGCCAGCCCCAGCCTCATCGGCCCTCCCTTCGGATCGGCGAAGAGCGTACTCACCTTTGCCGGGTGCGGCTCCGCCGATGAGGGCGGATGGGCCTCGACGTGGGTGACCTTGAAGTGGGACCGCCCGCTCCCTAGGCCGTGGCCCCGCCATGGCCGAGGCCAACCAGAAGCTCAAGCCGAACGTTCTCTCCCGCTTCTTCGGTACGAGGCCCCCGTCGATCTTCTCCTGAAGTCCGTGGCCCTGGTCTCGGTCGTCACCTCGTTGGTGAAGACCATCGCCAGCGCGCATGTGCGGTAGTCTCGGCGCTCCCCGGTCGCGACCCAGGAGAGGAAGCGGTACGCGAAGTCGTTCGTGAGATCGTCGACATCGCCCGAAGGGCCGGCGCGGGTTACGCCGACGCCCGGGCCGTGACCGAGGAGGCCGAATCCCTGGTCGTCCGCAACCAGGTCACGGAGGGGATCGACCGATCGCGTTCCGCCGGTATCGGCGTCCGGGCCCTGGTGGAGGGCTACTGGGGATTCGCGGCCACCTCCCGGATCGAGGACGAGGAGATTGAGCGCACCGCCTTGCTGGCGGTCGAGATGGCCCGCGCCGCATCCCGGCTGCCCATGGACCCGGTTCGGCTGGCCGAGACCGAGCCGGTCCGAGACGCGTGGGCGACCGAGGTCGAGGAGGACCCCTTCGCGGTCCCGATCGACGAGAAGGTCGAGCTGCTGATGGAGGCGAGCGCGCGGATGCAGCGGGTCCCGGGACTCTCGTTCGGCGAGGCCAACCTCGACCTCTACCGGCGCCACACCCTCTTCGTCTCGACGGAGGGAGCTGCGGTCGAGCAGACCATCGTCAACTCCGGCGGGGGGATCGAAGCCACCGCCATCGCCGACGGCGAGGTGCAGCGACGGTCGTTCCCGAACTCGTTCCGCGGCCACATCCGCGCGGCGGGCTACGAGCACGTCCGCAGCCTGCCTCTCGTGGAGGATGCGGAAACGGATCGCGGCCGAGGCCGTCGAGCTCACCCGGGCCAAGGACTGCCCGGGCGAGATCACCACGGTGGTCCTGGACAGCACCCAGGTCATCCTGCAGGTCCACGAATCGGTGGGCCATCCGCTGGAGCTCGACCGCGTCCTCAAGATGGAGGAGGCCTACGCGGGGACCTCCTTCGTCGGTCTCGAGGACCGGGGACGGCTTCGGTACGGGAGCGGCCTGGTCACCATCGTCGCCGACGCCACGATGCCCGGCGGGCTGGGAACGTTCGGGTACGACGACGAGGGCGTGCCCGCCCGGCGGGTCGTCCTGGTCCAGGACGGGATCTTTCAGGAATTCCTCTCCAGCCGCGAGACCGCGCCGGTCCTGGGGGAAGGGGCGCGGTCCACCGGTGCCATGCGGGCCTCCGGGTGGGAGAACCTCCCGCTGATCCGGATGACGAACATCAACCTCGAACCGGTCGACGGCACCCTCGAGGAGATCATCGCCGACACCGGGGACGGCATCCACATGACCACGAACAGCTCCTGGTCCATCGACGATCGACGGGTCAACTTCCAGTTCGGCTGCGAGGTCGCACGGCGGATCAAGGACGGACGGCTCACCGAGCTCTACAAGAACCCGAACTACACGGGGATCACCACGGAGTTCTGGCGCTCGTGCGACGCGGTGGGCGGGCGGGACGAATGGCAGCTCTGGGGCACGCCGAACTGCGGCAAGGGGCAGCCCGGCCAGGTGGCCCGGGTGGGGCACGCCGCGCCACCCGCTCGATTCCGCAATGTCCAGGTGGGGGTGCGCTGAGGTGCCCGGGCTCGTCGGCCCCGACGAGGTTCGCCGGGTTGCGGAGGCTGCCCTCGACCTCCCGGGGGCGGACGGGGTGGAGGTCCTGTTCCTGCATCAGTGGGGCGGTCTGACCCGCTTCGCGAAGTCCTCCATCCATCAGAGCACGTGGCGGGAGGACACCGGCATCCGGGTCCGTGTGGTCTCCCAGGGGAGGCTCGCCGTGGCCGCGTCGAACGACTTCACGAAGGACGGGGCCCGAAGCGCAGCCACGAGCGCGCTAGAGATGGCTCGGGTGGCGGCGCCGGACCCGCTGTTCCCGGGCCTGGCTCCCAGGGCCGACGTGCCGGAGCGACATGGGTACGACCAGGCGAGGGCGTCGACCACCCCCGAGACACGCTCGCAGGGCGTGGCGGCCGTGGTGGGGCAGCTCCGGGCCGGCTTCCACGCCGCCGGCGCCTTCGAGACGATCGCCGCCGAGGTCGCCCTCGTCAACACCGAAGGCCAGTTCTGCTATTCGCCGTACACGCACGCCACCCTGAGCGCCCTGGTGGCGGGCGGCGAGGGCGGAGCCGGCGTGGCCGAGGCCCATGCCGCGACCGTCGACGCGGTGGATCCCGAGGATGTCGGACGCCAGGCGTTCCGGAAGGCGTACGACAGCCAGCACCCCCGGGACCTCGAGCCGGGACGGTACGAGGTGGTCCTGGAGCCCATGGCGGTGGGCACGCTGGTCGCCTTCCTCGCCTATGTGGGGTTCGGAGGCAGGGCCATCGTCGAGGGCCGCTCCCCCTTCAGCGGGAAGGAGGGCCAGGTGGTCTGCGCGGAGTCCGTGAGCATCTACGACGACGCGCTGTCTCCGGACACGCTCGGCATTCCCTTCGACTTCGAGGGCATGCCGAAGCGACGGGTCGACCTGATCGACCGGGGCGTGTTCGTTCAGGGCGTCCACGACCGCCGGAGCGCCAAGCAGGCCGAGACCGAGTCGACGGGACACGCCCTGCCCCCACCCAACCCCGACGGGGCGTTCCCCCTGAACCTGTTCCTGGGAACCGGGGAGGCATCGCTCGAGGACATGATCGGGGCGACCACTCGCGGCCTGCTTGTGACCCGATTCCACTACTCCAACATCGTCCATCCGATCGAGACCACCATCACCGGCATGACCCGGGACGGAACGTGGCTGATCGAGGACGGGCGGATCGTCCACCCGGTGAAGAACCTCCGGTTCACCCAGTCGATCCTCGAGGCACTATCGAACGTCGAGCTCATCGGGCGGGAGTCCGCGCTGGCGAGCGAGTTCTTCCTCGCCGCGTCCCGGGTTCCGGCCGTGAAGATCTCCGGCTTCACCTTCAGCGGAAAGAGCGACCACTGAGGGTACGCCGGAGTCTGGCCTGATCCGTCCGCGGGTAGCGTCGCACGCCATGGCGGTTGCGATCCTGCGGCTGCTCGGTGGCACCCTCGTGCTCGCGGCCGGCGCCGAGGCCGCTGGCCGGGGGCGCGTGCGCGTCGCGACGGCGAGCGCCGGCCTCCCTCTCCTGATGTCGGCCGTGCTGCTCGGCGTCGACATCGAGTCGTCCGCCGCTGCGGGGGTGGCGGCGGCCCGAGGCGCCACGGCGCTCGCCGCCGGGGTGGCCTTCGGAGCGGTCGTGTTCCTGCTCTCGTCCGGCATCGGCGCCGGAGCGCTCCTGTCCCCAGCCCCGATCGGGCCGCCGAGCCGGGAGGTCTCCGTCCTGCCCGGCCTGGCTATGGGGCTCGTCGCCCTGTCGCTTTCGGACGGGGTCGTGACCCGCCTGGACGGGGCCCGGGCTCATCGGCGTCTACCTCGTGTACGTCTGGATGGTGACCGCCGACCCCTCCGCTCAGGGCGGGCTCTGGCCCGGATCCAGTCAGCGCGGGTCCGAGGCCGGACCCGTATCGGCCGGGCCCTCCCCGATCCTCCACTGGGCCCTCGTGATCGGAGGTCTCGGGGCCGCCGCGGTGGGGGCAGCCCTTCTGGT
>Ga0137369_10007746_pt1 | contig 10777 bp, 10 predicted proteins | sample SagtaG_12_FD_104918 | JGI IMG/M metagenome (GOLD analysis project Ga0137369, IMG submission 104918) | Vadose zone soil microbial communities from Sagehorn Ranch, Mendocino, California, USA - Sage1_L_113_16 metaG | ecosystem: Environmental > Terrestrial > Soil > Vadose zone | place: USA... | reverse complement strand
GGCGGCCTTCGCCTGCTCGGCGACGACGCCGAAGGCGGCCGGGTCGCTGACCGCGAGGTCGGCGAGCACCTTGCGGTCCAGCTCGATCTCGGCCTTGCGGCAACCGGCGACGAACTGGTTGTACGAGAGCCCGTGCTGGCGCGCAGCCGCGTTGATGCGGATGATCCAGAGGCTGCGCATCGTCCGCTTCCGCACCTTGCGGTCGCGGTAGGCGTAGACGAGCGAGTGCTCGACCTGCTCCTTGGCCCGGGTGTACGTCTTGGACTTGAGGCCCCAGTAGCCCTTGGCCTCCTCGAGGACCTTGCGCCGCTTCTTGCGCGCGTGCACGGATCGCTTGACGCGGGGCATGCTCTACAGCCCCAGCAGCCGTTTGACTTCTTTGCGGTCGCTAGGCGCTAGCGGCGTGTCCCGGCGAAAGCTCCGCTTCCGCTTCGGGGACTTCTTCTCCAGCAGGTGGCTCTTCATCGCGCGGCGGCGCAGGAGCTTTCCCCCGGCTGTCACCTTGAACCGCTTCTTCGCTCCGCTGTGTGTCTTCTGCTTCGGCATCTTTCTTCACTCCGGCGTTCTTCGTCGGGCCCAGAACCATCACCATGTTGCGACCGTCGAGGAGCGGGGGCTGTTCGACGAGACCGATCTCCTTCACATCCTCGGCGAGCCGCATCAAAAGGTCTCGACCGCGCTCCGGATGGGACGTCTCGCGCCCGCGGAACATGATCGTCACCTTGACCTTCGCGCGCTGGTTGAGGAAGCGCACGACGTGGCCCTTCTTGGTGTTGTAGTCGTGGGGCTGGATCTTCGGTCTGAGCTTGATCTCCTTGACGTGGATCTGGGACTGGTGCTTCCGAGCCTGCTTGGCCTTCTGCTCCTGCTCGTACCTGTACTTCCCGTAGTCCATGACCTTGGCCACAGGCGGATCGGCCTGCGGAGCGATCTCGACGAGGTCGAGGCCCTTCGAGTACGCATACTCGAGCGCCTCGGCCGACGGCTTGATCCCCACCTGCCCCCCGTTCTCGTCCACCAGCCTGACCTTGGCGGCGCGGATCGCGTCATTGATCCGGGTCTGCGGGACCGGGCGAACCGGTGGTTCCATGGTCCGCCGTGGTCTCAAAGGCTATTCACCAAGCTCGCTCGTTCCTCCTTCTTCAAACGACAGAAAAGCCGCTGCAAGCAGCGGCCCGTTCCCTCGTCGTCCCGACTCGGTTGAACCCCCGACGAGCCTCTCGGCTCCGGAGGTGAGGAACGGGTCGTCCCTGCTTGAGCAGGCTCACAGACTACCAAGTTCTGCGATCAGCTCATCAAGCGACTTCGTCGACTGCCCGCCGCCGCGCTCGCGCACCGCCAGCGAGCCGCGCGACTCGCGGTCGCCATAGACAACCACGCGCGGGATCTTCTCCAGCTCCGCGTCCCTGATCCGCTTGCCGATCGTCTCGTCGCGGTCGTCCACCTCGGCGCGGGCGCCCGCCTCCTTCAGCTGCTCGCGAATCTCCTCGGCGGCGGCGCGGTGCGCCTCGCCGACCGGAAGGATCCGCACCTGCACGGGCGCGAGCCACAGCGGGAAGTCGCCGCCGTAATGCTCGATCAGTATTCCGATGAAGCGCTCGAGCGAACCGAGCAGCGCACGGTGAACGACGTAGGGGGTGTGCTCGGCGTTGTCGGCCCCGACATAGGTGAGCCCGAACTGCTTCGGCATCTGCGAGTCGAGCTGGATCGTCGCCATCTGCCACGAGCGACCGAGCACGTCGGTCATGTGTAGGTCGATCTTCGGCCCGTAGAACGCGCCGTCACCCTCGTTCAGTTCGTAGGCGAGACCGCGCCGCTCGAGCGCCGCTTTCAGCGCGCCCTCCGTGAAATCCCACTCCTCGTCGGTACCGAGCTTCTTGTCCGGGCGCGTGGAGAGCTCGGCTCGAGCGCTCATGCCGAACAGGTCGTAGAGGTAGGCGGCGAAATCGAGGCACCCGAAAATCTCCTGCTCGATCTGCTCCGGCGTGCAGAAGATGTGAGCGTCGTCTTGGGTGACGTGCTTTACGCGGAGCAGACCGTGGAGCGTGCCGCCCAGCTCGTCGCGGTGCAGAGTGGACGACTCGGCGAAGCGGATCGGCAGCTCGCGGTAGCTGCGCATCCGGCTGCCGAACAGCAGCATGTGCCCTGGGCAGTTCATCGGCTTGAGCGCGAACTGCTTCCCCTCGTCGCGCGAGGAGACGAAGAACATATGCTCGCGGTAGTTGTCGTAGTGGCCGGACGTGATGTAGGTCTCCACGTCGTAGAGGAGCGGCGTCTTTACCTCGAGGTAACCGCGCTTCCAGTTCTCGCGTCGCCGCAGGTCTTCGAGCGCGTTCCAGATCACCACCCCTTTCGGGTGCCAGAACGGCGAGCCCGGCGAGTGATCCGAAAGATGAAAGAGGTCGAGCTGTGCGCCGAGCCGCCGGTGGTCGTGCGTCCGCGCCTGCTCGAGCCGGGCGAGGTGAGCGTCCAGGTCGTCCTGTGAGTAGAACGCCGTCCCGTAGATGCGCGTCAGCTGCGTGTTTTTCTCGTCTCCACGCCAGTAGGCGCCGGCAAGGCCGGTCAGCTTGACAGCCTTGATCGGGCGGGAATCGAGCAGGTGCGGGCCCCGGCACAAGTCGGTGAAGTTGCCCTGGGTGTAAAGGGTCAAGGCGCCCTCAGCCGTGTCGACCAGCTCGACCTTGTAGGGCTCCTCCTCTTGAAGGAAGCGCTCGCGCGCTTCCTCGCGTGAGACTTCGCTGCGCTCCCACGCGCGGCCTTCCTCCAGCTCCCGGCCGATCTCCTCCTCGATGCGCTCGAGGTCGGACTCGTGGATCGGCTCCGGGAACTCGAAGTCGTAGTAGAAGCCGTTCTCGATCGGCGGGCCGATCGCGATCTTCACGCCCGGGTAGAGCCGCCGTACCGCCTCGGCGAGCAAGTGTGCCGTGGAGTGGCGGAGCACGTAGAGCGCGTCCGGGTCGTCCTTGTCCCGCGTCGTCAGGATCCGGATCCGCTCGCCGTCTGCGAGGGGCAGGCGCAGGTCGCGGAGGTCGCCGTTCGAGCGGACGAGCACCGCCTCCTTCGCGAGCTTCGGTCCGATCGCGCGCGCGGCATCGAGCCCGGTGGCGCCGTCGGGGAGCTCCAGCTCCGAGTTGTCGGGAAGGACGACCTTCATGAGAGAGGTCAGGATACTTCCCGCCCCTCAACGAAATGCCGAAGCCGTGCCCAACGCTGACTAAGCGGCGGAGACCTCGTAGATGCGCCCGTTCAGGGCCACGACGTAGAGCTCTCCCCGCGATCCCTCGCCGAAGGCGACGAGGAGGCCCGGCGGAGTGAGCGTTTCGGGGCGTCTGTCGCGCGCCACACCGCCGGCGACGGCAACGCTCCACACGCCGCCACAGAGGTCACCGTAGAGGTATCGACCGCGGACGTCCCGAAGGCGGTCGCCTCGGTAGACGTAGCCGCCGGTGACTGAGTAGCACCGTTCGCCGCCGTGCCGGTACTCGAGGAACGGGGGCACGATGCGACCCGTGAGGCCGGCCGGGACCGATCGAATCCGAAGCGATCCCTCCATGAAGGGCCAGCCCAAGTTCGCGATCCCGCCAAACCCTCGCGGGACCCGGTCGATCTCCTCACGCCGGGTCTCGCCCACGTCGCCGATGTAGAGGTCTCCCGTGGCGCGGTCAAACGAGAAGCGCCACGGGTTGCGCAGCCCCACCGCGACGATCTCCGGTTTCGCGCCGGGCTTGTCGACGTCGATCCGGACGAGCTTGCCCTGCAGCGTGGTTGGATCCTGCGCCGTCTCCGGCTGCTTCGTATCGCCGAAGCTCGCGTAGAGACGATCGTTCGGTCCGAATGCGAGCTGCCCGCCGTAGTGACCGAACGCCTCCTTCTTCGCCACGAGGACGCGAAGGAGGACGCGCCGAGACGACACCGCGCCCACGCCATGGACAGCTTTAAACCGGCTGACGTAGATGTCACCGTCCCGGCCGACGTAGTTGACGAAGAACATGCCGTTCCGCGGGTAATCAGGGTGGAACGCAAGCGAGAACATCCCGCGCAGCCCCCCGGCCAGCACCTGGCTCCGGATGTCCAGGAATGGTTGGTCGAGCACTCGGTCCTCATCGACGATCCTGATCACTCCGGCGCGCTGGACCACGTACGCGCGACCCGGAAGACGCGACGGTGCCGGCACGACGAACACTGCACCAGGCAAGCCTGACGCCACGGGAACGAGGGTCAGCGCACGATCGGCGCCCACCCCAGCCGAGCTCGCGGAGCCTCCGGCCACCGACACGCCCGCCACGATGACGATCGGCACCACATGCCCGAACCGGAGCAGCCGGCGCCACGCCACGGTCGAGGTATACACCTCTGCCGATTAGGCGCGCAGCGCCGCTTGCACCTCCGGCCGCCCGAGCACCTCGACGAAGACAATGTCGCCGTCGATCGTGTTCACGACGAGATCGCCGACCGGTACCTCCTTGCCGCGGCGGAACCAGCGCTTCATCGGCAGCGCGGTGTAGAAGCTCCCGCACCCCTCGACCTCGCACGGGCAGGCCGCCCAGATCCGCAGCGACGGCACCTGGTGGGCGAGCTCGGGACGGCCCAGCCCTTCCAGCGAGCGCTCGAGCTCGGCCGCGAGCCCCGGCAGCACGGCACGAAACAGGGGCCGGTCACCCATTCCGGAGTTGTATCCCTGCTACGCTCCTGCGGACAAAGTTAGAACGAGTACCGACGACGCAGTCCAGCGCCTTCTTTACCCGTTCGTGAGTTGGTAAGGGAGGTGTTCATATGGCTACCGGTACCGTTAAGTGGTTCAACGCTGCGAAGGGATACGGGTTCATCACGCCCGACGAGGGTGGGAAGGATCTGTTCGTCCATCATTCGCAGATCACCGGCGAGGGCTACAAGTCCCTCGACGAGGGCGCCCGGGTCGAGTTCGAGGCCCGCGAGGGCCAGAAGGGCCCTGAGGCGACCGCCGTCTCGCCCGTCGCGGGCTAGACGTCGCGAATCCGATGTTGGTGCCAGACTTCGGTCTGGCACCAACATCGCACCATGCCTTGAAGGGAGGCTGCTATCGCCGAGAAGGAAGAGAAGATCGAGTTCGAGGGCGAGGTGATCGAGGCGCTCCGAAGCGGGATGTTCCGGATCGCGCTCGACAACGGTCACGAGACGCTCGGGTACACCGCCGGCAAGATGCGCCGGTTCCGCATCCGGATTCTCCCTGGAGACAGGATCCGGGTCGAGCTCTCCCCGTATGACCTGACGCGTGGGCGGATCGTCTTCCGCTACCGCTGATCCGCACGGACCGCGTCCGCGGCCTCGGCTCCGCGGCGTGTTCCACCTCTACGCCTTCTTCGTGGCGCTCGTGATCGGCGGTCTCCTCATCGCCAGTGCGCCGCACACGAAGACGCGCGTGGCGGCGGCCGTCTTCGCAGCGGCGGTCGCACTCATGTTCGGGGCAAGCGCGCTCCACCACCGGGTGACGTGGCGAGAGCGCGGATACCGCTGGTCCCGCCGAATCGACCACGCCGGCGTCTACGTTGCGATCGCCGGCACGTACACGCCCTTCGGCCTGCTCGTCCTCTCGGGCGCCTGGGGGATCGTCGTGCTCGCGATCGTGTGGGGAAGCGCCGTCGCCGCGAGCGTGCTCAAGTTCGTCTGGGTCGACGCTCCCAAGTGGCTCGCGGCGGCCATCGCGATCGCGCTCGGCTGGATGGCGGTGATCATCTTCCCGCAGCTGATCGACGGAATCGGCTGGGGCGGGACGGCGTTGGTGCTGGCCGGCGGCCTGTTCTACACGCTCGGCGGGCTCGTCTACGCGCTGCGCCGGCCGGACCCGCTACCGTCCGTCTTCGGCTATCACGAGATCTTCCACCTGCTCGTGGTCGCAGCCGTCGCTCTTCAGTACTCCGTCGTCGCTTTCTGGCTCGTCCACCCGGTCTAGGGTGACGAGCGGGACGTCGGCGAAACGGTCGAGCAGATCTCGAGGTGACCGGCGCGCGCGTCAGCGCGCCAGAGCGACGATCCAGCTCAGCGTCCTGACGCGGCCGTAGGCGTCCACCGCGCGCAAGGTGAGCGTGTAGCTCCCCGGCCCGAGGAGGAAGGGACCGACGATGATCCTGCGGGCGCCCGCGAGGAAGTGGTGGTCGGAGAGGAACTTCCCGCCGCGCCGGACGATGATGTGCGCATCCGAGATCGCGCTCGCGCGGAAGCGAAGCGTCACCGACCAGACGACGCCCGTGCGGGTGACGGTCGGCGTCTCGCGCGTGAGGACGAACCGCGGGGCCGTGGCCGCCGCTCCGCACAGCCCCAGGCAGGTTCGCCAGCGGAGGGCGCGCGTGCCGAGCCTGACCTCGAACGTGAAGAACCCCGGCTTCCGGACGGGGAACGGCCCGATCGTCGCGTTCCCCGCCGGGACACGGACGGCCAGCGACGTGACCAGCCGGCCGGCGCGGGTGCCGCGGACCCGCGCCGTTCCGGCCAGCGACGTCTTGAAGCGCAGCGTGACCAGGTAGCCAGTCGCCGATCGCCTGACGAGCGGCCGGCTCAGCGCGGTCAGCCTTGCGCCGCCGACGGTTCCCCCGCCGCCGCCGGTCGCGGCGCCGGTGAAGGCCGCGGTCACGCTCGTCGCGGCGGTGACGGTCACGGTGCAGGTCTTGTTCGTCCCGGAACAGGCTCCGCCCCAGCCCCTGAACGTCGCGCCGGTTGCGGGTAACGCGGTCAGGACCAAAGTCGTGTTCGGCGCCAGGCTCGTGCTGCACGCGGTCAAGCCGTTACCGCAGGAGATCGCACCCCCCTTGACGGTCCCCCTGCCGGTGACGGTGACGACGACCTGGAACGAGGGTGCAGTCCCGCCGGAGAACGTGGCGGTCACGCTCTTGGCGGTGTTCATCGTCAGGACGCACGTCGACGTCCCGAAGCAGGCGCCACCCCATCCCGTGAAGGTGGCGCCGGTGTCCGGCGTGGCGATCAGCGTGACGACCGCGTTCGGCGCCTGGTTCGCGGTGCACACCGTCGAGCCGCTGCCGCAGCGAATCCCTCCGCCCGTGACCGTGCCGTTTCCGATCACGCTCACCGAGAGCGCGACGGTGGCTGTGCCGGGCGCCGGGCCGCCGGTGAAGGTGGCGTTCACGTTCCTCGAGGCGCTCATCGACACGGTGCACGTCGTCGCCGACCCGCCGCACGCATCGGTCCAGCTGGTGAACGTGGCCCCCGTAGCGGGAGTCGCAATCAGCGTGACGGTGGTGCCGACGGCGAAGTTCGCCGAGCAGATGTTGGCGCCGTTGCCGCAGTTGATCGCGCCCGTGCCGCCGCTGATGTTGCCGTTGCCCGTGACGTTGACGGTGAGCTGGACGGCCGGGGTGAAGGTGGCGGTGACGGCACGGTCGACGTCCATGGTCACCGTGCACGTGGCGCCGGCGCCGGTGCAGGCGCCGGTCCAGCCCGTGAAGACGGAGCCGTCCTTCGGCGTCGCGGTCAGCGTCACCGTTTCGTTCACGGGCTCTGCCTCCGTGCAGGTGGACGGGCCGGTGCAGTCGACGTTCCCGCCCTTGACCGTGCCGTTCCCCGAGATGGTCACGGTCAGGTCCGAGGTCGCGGCACTTGCAAGCTCCCACGTCGCATTCACCACACGGTCGTCGTTCATTTCGACAGTGCACGAGACATCAGTACCCGTACAGTCGCCGGCCCAGCCGCTGAACACGCTGCCCCCTGTCGGCGTCTGGAAGACGGTCAGCGTCGAACCGGCCACGACTGTCCACGAGCAGTCGCCGGTGGTCCCAAGTCCGCAGTCGACCTCCGTCCCAGGTGGAGCGTTCTCGGGAGCGCTCACTTTGCCGCTTCCACCCACGGTCGGGTCGTTGTAGGTGACCGAGAGAGTGCTCATCGTCGTTCCAGACGACTTTGTGAAGTTGGCCGTCACGAGGTAATCGGCGTCCACACTCGCGTCGAGGGTGCACGGGTCGGCAATGCAGCCTCCGCTCCAGCTGTCGAAGCTCCAACCGCTGGGCGCGTTGTGCGTGAGCGTAATCGTCCCGCCGAAGGTGAAGGTGATGTAGCAGGCCTCGTTCCCGTTCCCGCACTTGATCCCAGACGGGCTGCTCGTCACCCGTCCTTTCCCGATCACCTGGACCGTCACCGTCGAGACGGCGAGCGCGTGCCCGCCGGCGCTGCCGACCCCGAGCATCAGAGCCAGCACGACCCCCGCCGCCAGCCAGCCAAGCCTTCTCCCCATGGATGATGAGCTTATGGGTTTCGTCAAGGAAAGGCTACGGTCGTCATCCGGGCAGGTACGCGAACCAGCTCAGCCGCCGCGTGCGGCCGTAGGCGTCCGTCACCGTCAGGCGGAGTGAGTAAACCCCCGGCGTGAGCACGAACGGCCCGGCGCGGACATTGCCGGCCGGCGTCGCCAACCGGAGGTTCGTGACGAGGCGCTTCCCCCGGAAGATGCGGAGCTCGGCTCCCGACGGCCGGCTGGCGTGGAAGCGGACGGTGACCGACCAGGCAGAGCCCGCGCGCACGACCGTCGACGGCTCGCGGGCGACTGTGAAGGGGCCGCCGGGGGCAGCCTCGCCGCAGCGGCCGAGGCAGACCGGCCACGCGAGCGCACGCGAGCCCAGCCTCAGGTCGAACCGGTAGAAGCCCGGCTTCTGCACTAGCAGCGGGCCCACCGAGCCCGGCCCGGGCCCGACCGAGAACGCAAGCGCCGTCTCGACCCGCCCGGCTCGGATCCCGCGGACACGGGCGGTGCCCGACCGGCCGGTCCGGAAGCGCAACGTGACCGCAAAGCCGCTCTTGCCGCGCGTGACGACCGGCCGCCCCCGGCTCGCCAGCCCGGCGCCGGACGCCGCTCCCGAGAACGACGCCTGAACCGTGGCCGAGGCGCTGAGCGTGACCGTGCACGTCGTGGTCGTGCCGCTGCACGAGCCGGTCCAGCCGAGGAACGTCGCCCCCGCCGCAGGCGCTGCCGTCAGCTCGACGTCGGCGCCGGCGTCGTAGGTCTGCTTGCATGTTCGCGCCGGACCGCTACTGGCGCAGGCTCCGCCGGTCGCCGAGACCGTCCCCTTCCCCGTGACGACGAGCGTCAGCGTGGCCGTGTTGCCTGTCCCCGGCGTGGAGCCGCTGAACGTCGCAGTGACGTTCTTCGCCGCGTTCATGGTCAGGGTGCAGGTCAGCACACTGCCGCTGCAGGCGCCGCCCCAGCTCGTGAAGGTCTCGCCGGAGGCGGGCGTCGCGATCAGCGTCACGTTCGTGTTCGCGGCGGCGTTGACGCTGCAGGTCAACGCCCCGTTGCCGCAGCTGATGCCTCCGCCCGTGACGGTGCCGGTGCCGGTGACGCTGACCGAGAGCGGGAACGTCGTGCCCCCGCCACCCCCGGCCCCCGTGAAGGCGGCGGTCACGCTCTTCGCGGCGTCCATCGTCACCGTGCACGTGGGCGTGGAGCCGGCGCACGCGCCACCCCAGGCCGTGAAGCCGGCGCCGGAGGCTGGTGCCGCCGTGAGCGTCACGTTCGAGTTCGCCGGCTCGTTCGCGGTGCAGCCCGCGCCGCCGGCGGAGGTGCAAGAGATCCCGCCCCCGGCGACCGTGCCGTTGCCGGTGACGGTGACCGTCAGCGCGAACGAAGTCGCGGAGGCGGTGAAGGCCGCGCTCACGCTCTGGTCGGAGCTCATCGAGACCGTGCAGCTCTTGACCGTCCCCGAGCACGCGCCGCCCCAGCCCGAGAATACGAATCCGGACTCGGGCGTCTCGAGGAGCGTCACCGTTGACCCCGTGGTCACGTCCCAGGTGCAGCTGCCGTCCGAGGGGTTGCAGTCAATGCTCCCGCCCTTGACCGTGCCGCCGTTGTTCGCAGCGTCGCCGGTGACGTCGACCGAGAGCGTGCTCGTCCCCGACCCGAACTGGGTGAAGGTGGCGGTCGCCACGTCGTCGCTCCCAGTCAGCGTCAGCGTGCACGTTGTCAACGTGCCGGTGCAGCCGTCACTCCAGCCGCTGAACGTCCACCCGGAATCGGCCGTCGCCGTGAGGGTGACGCTGCCGGTCGTCGCGGAGGTCGTGTAGTAGCACGTCGTGGCGCCGTCGCCGCAGTTGATCGTGCCGCCGCTTCCCGCGACCGTCCCGTGGCCGATCACCTGGACCAGGATGGTCGAGGTCGCGAGCGAGCGGCCGCCCGCGCCCGAGACCCCGAGCGCGAGGATGAGGACGAGCAACCCCAAACCGCAACCGGCAACCCTCCGTGCCATTCGGTCGCAGCTTACGGCTTACCGCTAGAAGGTGTAAGAGCGCTGGCGGCTGAGGAAGAAGCCGCGCTTCGAGCGGTTCGTGCAGCGGAGGCGGATCGGCCGCGAGACGCACGTGAACGAGCCTTTGCGCCAGGTTCGCCCGTACTGGAGGATCGGCGCCCGCGGGTCCTTCGCCGTGTCGCCGGCGCAGAACGGCTTCGCGCGGCCGGTGTCGAACATCGAGTAGCCGTAGCCCCAGTCGAGATCGCAGGTCCTCGGCCGCGGCGGAAGCGGGTGCAGGCCGCCGCCGACGTCGCAGCGCAGGTACGGGCGGTCGGTGCTCGCGAAGGGCGCGACGTAGATGCAGCCGATGCTCTTGGTCGGCGTCTGGAAGGAATTCGACGAACTCGCCGAGGCCGCGCTCGCTCAGCCGGCTGCGAGGACGAGAACTGCGCCGAGCAGAAGAGCCTTCACCGGCGCATCGTACTTCGCGCGCGGCGCGGGGTAACCCGGCCGGGTGATCTCGCTCTCCCCCTTCCGGGGGATTCCGAGAGTACCCTCGCTGCACTTCGAGC
>Ga0137369_10007744_pt1 | contig 10777 bp, 11 predicted proteins | sample SagtaG_12_FD_104918 | JGI IMG/M metagenome (GOLD analysis project Ga0137369, IMG submission 104918) | Vadose zone soil microbial communities from Sagehorn Ranch, Mendocino, California, USA - Sage1_L_113_16 metaG | ecosystem: Environmental > Terrestrial > Soil > Vadose zone | place: USA... | reverse complement strand
TCCTGATCTCGGACGGAGGCGGCCACATCGGCGGCCACGCCGACCTCAAGCACGACTGGCTCCACCAGGCGCTGCGCGTCCTCGGCGTGATCGACAGCCAGGTGCGCGCGCTGCGCAAGCGCCAAGCGATCGACGGCTTCCAGGGCGGCGACCGGGACGGGACGTACTGGGGGATCCGCACCGACATCACGCATTACCAGCTCGCGGACGCGCTCCCCTGCCCGGCCGACCAGACGCTCGCGCTGGCGCGCACGCCCACGCGGCTCAAGTCGATGGACTCAACCCTCCAGGAGCGGCTGATCAACTGGGGCTACGCCGTCTGCGACGCCGCCCTGCGCAGGCACGTGGATCCCTCGATCGCGCGCCCGGCGGGCTTTCCCTACCCGCAGGCGCGGGTCGGCTAGAGGCCGGCAAGCGAAAGAATTCAAGCCTCCGCCGGTGCGGTGCCCGGCTACAATGCCGGGCACCGGCCAAACTCTCACAGGCGTCCCTTTCTACGACCTGGAATCCGCACCTCTTGCCATCACGCGCAAGGAGGCGGGTCGTCCTCTATCCGGAAGACGGGCGGGTTGGCGTTCGGCGCAACGTAGGTCACGTAGACGGTCGCTCCACTGGCACTCGTAGCCTGCACCGGGTCGTCGCCGCCCTCGACGAACACGCCACCGTTTGGAAGGCCCGGCCCGTAGGTCTTCGAGGTGCAGTCTGAATCCCAGAGAGTCACCGCACCCGACTCGACAGCCACGACAACGATGCCCGGGTGGTGATGCCAGCCCGAGTAGGCGCCTGCAGCGAAGACGAGCTTCTGGACGCGGACGTCGGTTGGATCTTTGGTCTGGAACTTGACCCGGTCGCTGTTCACGTGGACTGTTTTGTCGAAGTTCGCTGTGACGAGAGTCGTCGACGTGACTCCGGACCCGGCCGATCCGAGAGCCACGGCTGCGAGCGTTCCGATCACGACAACTCCGACCGTCCAGGCAATCCACTTCTTCCTCGAACGTAGTATGGGCATGACGTTCTCCTTTCCTGGCTGCTTCGCCCCTGTCGTAAGGGGACGTCAGGTCTTCTCCGCTTCGGCCGCCAGCGGGTGGGTTGCCTCATCGCGCGCGGAGACCCACTTCGCGTTCTCCTGCGAGATCAGCCCCTCGATCCGGTCGGCGAGGACGGCGTGGGAGTTGGCCCGCCCCGCATACGGCCCCGCGGCGGCGAGGTAGAGGTACTTCTCGTGCTTGAGCGCCTCCGCGGTCGAGCGGTACGCACTCCAGTTCTGCTGGTACTGGTTGAGCTGCTGGAAACCCTCCAGCACCACGATCAGCGCGCCGAGGCCGGCGGAGACCGCGGCGTGGACGTGGAAGGTCGCGACGACCGGGATCGTGGCCGCGGCAAGCAACTGCGCGGCCTTCACCAGCTTGAAGTTCCGCTGGTTGGCGGTGCTCTTGCGGCTATACCAGGAGATCTGGTGTTCCAGGCGCTGGAAGGTGGGGTCGGTGTCTTCGAGCATCAGTGCGTGGGCACCGGATAGCTGGGCTCGGGGCTCGGCAGCTCGACCGGACGAGACTTCCGGGCCAGCGCCCAGCCGGTGACCAGCACGAGGAACGCGCCCGCGCCGCCGACGATGCCCCCTGCCCGAGGGGCGGCGACCGGGTCGCCGTTGTCCACCCACTGCAGGAACGGAACTCCCACGTACCGGGCCCAGAGGAGTGTTCCCGCGACTCCGAGGGCGACCAGGAGCCCGGCGGCGAGCGGCCGCAGGCCCGCGTACAGGAGCGCGATCGCGACCGCGACGGCGACGGCGGAGCCGATCGGGTCCACGCCCCACCAGCTATGCCCGGCGACGCTTCTCTGCGTTCCCTCGAGAACGCTGAACGGGAGGGCCGCGCCGACCACCATCAGCACTGCGGCCAGCGCAAGGAGCAGGGTCGCCGCGACGGGCAGCTCCGGCTCGAGCTCGCGCAGCGCACTCATCCGTTCTCGGATCGGCGGGAGCGAGACGAGCCCGCCCGCGATCACGATCAAGCCGCCGACGACCCAGAGCCAGGCGCCCGCGCCGACATGGGGCTGGGGCTCGCGGATCAGGCTCAATCCCTTGACCGCGGCCTCGAAGCCGAAACCGAGCAGAAGCCCGAGCGCGAGCCAGCCCGCGCGCGCGCCTTTCGACCAGATTGCGAGCGCGCTCAGGAGACACCCGGCCAGGACGGCGAGCGGCGCAGGCGCTTGGAGGACCCCGGAGGGGACGATCGTCCCCGGGAAGCGGTGGTCGAAGAAGTGGCGGCGGAGAAGGCCGAGACCGATCGCGAGCACGGCCGACCCGACAAGGGCGAGTAGCGCGGTCGCTCCCGGCCGCCCCAGCTCCGGAGCCGAAACCGGAGCTGTCTCAGGCTCAGGCTCCGGCTTCGACTCCGGTTCCGGCTCCCCCTCGGCGAGGAGCGGCTCGAGCACGCCCCCGAGCTTGTCGACCCCGTACTCCCAGCTCGTGTCCCTGAGCTCGAGCGCAGTTCGTCGAGTCAGGTTCTTGAGCGGGTCCGGCAGCTCCTCCTTGGTCGGCATGTTCGCGCCCTGGACGAGCACGGGAATGACGCGGATGTTCCGCTCGAGCGCTCCCGCGATCTCGAGGCGGACGAAATCGTTCGGATCGTCGAGCCTGCGCTTCCCGTGCTCGTCCTCGACGCGGATCCAGCTCCGGCCGATGACGGCGAGCAGGACGCCGGCCGAGCCGATCGCGTGCTCGATCCCCTCGACGAAGTCGAGCCCGAGCTCGAGCGTGTCCACGTCCATGAACAGCCGGTTCTTGCCGAAGCGCTCGCACAGCCGGTCGTACAGCCGGCCCGCGTGCCCGGATGCGTCCTCGCGCCGGTAGCTGATGAAGATGCCCGGCTGGGTCGCCATCAGCTCTCCCCCCGAACCTTGAACTCGACCCAGAGCGGGTAGTGGTCGGAGATCTTCCAGGACAGCTCCTCGAGCGTCTCCTCTCCCGTGCGCAGGAGCGGCACGAAGTCGAAGCTGCCGGCTCCAGTGCAGGAGAGGTGGAGGGCGGGGCCGTCGGTCCCCTCCCCGAACCAGGCGATCTGGTCGTAGAAGTGCCCCTTCTGCGGCTCGTCGAAGATGGTGCGCGGAACGTCGTTCAGGCCGGGAGGCGCGGCCAGGCCGGTCGACGTGAACGCCTCGAACAGCGGATCGCCGGTCCGGTCGATGTTGAAGTCCCCGAGCGCGATCAGGTTGTGCCCCCAGTTCGTGACCTCGCCGGCGAAAGCGGCCAGCCGGTGGGCGATCGCGCGCAGCTCGGCGATCCGGTCGGCGGTGCCCTTGCCGTAGACCGCGTGCAGCGTCACGAGGATGAACGTCTGGCCCGCCGATTGGAAGCTGACCGCGTACGGCGTGCGCGCGAACTGGCGCGCGAGCGTTTGCTCGGAGATCTCCCCGGTCTTGGTGTCGAAGGGCTCTGCGAACTCGCCCGCGAGGCCAGAGGGCTTGACCCGCCGCGAGTCGAACAGGAAGGCGAGCCGTTCGTCGTTTCCGCCCTTCGTCTTGGTGACGTCCGTCATGATCACGCCCCAGTCGGGCCCGAGCGCCTTCAGCAAGTGGCGAAGCGCGCGGAGGTCACCGCGCACCTCCTGAATCGCGCAGACGTCGAAGCGGGAGATGACCTCGGCGATCGCCCAGACGTCGCCGAAGTTGCGCTTCGGGGAGTCGTGCGCCCCGCTCAACCAGTTCTTCGTCAGGCCGGCGAAGGCGCGGAGATTCCACGTCGCGACGAGGAGGTTCCGGTCGAGCTGCTTGACGGGGACGACCTTGTCGAGCGCGGCGTCGAGTGCGGCAAGGCGCGCCGAAACGTCGGACGGCGGCGCGACGACGTCCAGCGACCCGAGCGCCTGCTCCGCAGCCGCAGAGGCTTGCGCCGACGTCATGATTGTCTCTCTCCCCTTGTAGAAGTTGCGCCGCCCACCCTACGACGGTCGGCCATCCGTGTCAAGACCTCCTTGACAGCGAACGCCGCGCCTAACCAACCCTCGTCGGCAGCGTCGTAGAAAGCGGGTCAATTGTTCGAGTTGCCGAGGCCACGAAGGCCCTCGGCAGGGAGGGAGAGACATCATGAGACGCCGCTTTCGGCCGTCGCCCGCAATGGTGGTGGCGGTCATCGCGCTGTTCGTTGCTCTCGGCGGCACGAGCTACGCGTTCACCAAGATCGGCACGAGAAACATCCGGAACGGTGCCGTCACCGAGAAGAAACTGCATCGCCACGCGGTGAGCCGCACCAAGATCGCCGACGCGGCGGTCAACTGGGCGAAGGTGGATGGAACCATCCTGACCGCCGCGACCCTCGGTGTCCCGGTCGTCGGGATGAACATCGCGTCGAACGGCACGGTCCGACGCGTCTTCAACCGGGTCAACGGACAGGTGCCCACGGTGAGCCATCCGACGGCAGGCACCTACCAGATCACGGTGCCCGGGCTCGCAGGAAAGATGAGCAGCAACAACTCGATCTCGCTCGCGACGCTCGTGGGCAACGAGGGCGAGGTCTACATCACGAGCACGGGCGGAAACGTCGTGGTGAAGACGACGAACAGCGCCGGAGCCGCGGCCAGCCGCGCGTTCCAGTTCGTCGTAGTCATGCAGTCGCCCTAGCTTCGAGTCGTGCGCGGCGGCGGCTCAAAACCTCTCCCGTGAGGTCGCCGCCGCCGCGCTCCGCTCAGCTCACGGTCTGGACCGGCACTTCGTAGAACTCGACCGACGTGCGCTGCCCGGCGCCGGGACCGGGGCTCATCCCGTTCAGCGCCTCGTCGCCTCGCTTCATCGCCTCTTCGCTGTCGAAGAGCGAGATGCCGAGGCCCTTGCCGGTCCCCCGGTTGACGAGCATCATCATCTTCGCGTCCTCGAGGCCGGGCGGAGCGCCCTTGGCGACCTCGCCGCGGACCATCTCGATGGACTGGTCGATGTTGGCGGGGTCGCCCTCGAACGTGGCTACGCGTGCGTACATGTCACTCTCCCCCTCGTCGCTTGCGGTCGAAGCGAGCGTACACCGGTGCCGGCGCGGGAGTCGGAGAGATACTTCAAGGGTCACACAAGAGGGGAGAACACGATGCGCAAGCCTGCACCCGCGACGATCATCGCTCTTGTCGCCCTATTCGTCGCCCTAGGTGGAAGCGGCTACGCCGCGGTCAGCATCAGCGGCAAGAGCATCCGGAACCGCTCCATCGCCGGCAAGAAGCTCAAGAAGAACACCTTGACCGGCACGGAGATCAACGAGTCGAAGCTGGGAACGGTGCCGAGCGCCGGCAACTCGGCGCTGCTCGCCGGCCTCGGGCCGAGCGCCTTTCTCGGGGCGACCGCGAAGGCGGCCGACTCCGACAAACTGGACGGGAAGGACTCGACCGACTTCCTCGGAGCGACGGCCAAGGCGGCAGACTCGGACAAGCTGGACGGGCTCGACTCGACGGCGTTCGTCCCTGCTTCGGCGCTGCGCAGCTTCGGGCCGCTATCCGTGAGCAATACAGACGGCCTCACGCTCGCCGTCATCGGCCAGCTCACCTTTAATGGAACGTGCTTCGACCTCTCGGGCACCCAGGGAGTTCAGCTGTACATCGGTAGCAGCGTCGCCCACGCTGCGTACGCGGACCTGACCCAGGCCGGGGCTGGGACGACATACGGCAGCGCGGACATGGGTCAGTTCGGCACCCTCGCGTCCGTTGTGGTACCTGACGGGACCAAGGTCTTCACGCCGGTAACCGGAGAAGCCCTGTCCGCCGACGGTCACCAGGTCTTCTATGACCTGTACATGGGCCAGAACGCGAGGGGGGACACCGGACAAAAGTGCGTGTTCGGAGGATCGTTCGTCGTGCAATGAGGCGGGATGAGGGTCCTAGAGCGGGTTGCCGTTCTCGTCCACGCGCAGGTACGACAGCGACAGCGTCCAGCTGTACTCGAGCGAGTCGCCGTACGAGTTCGTGAAGTGCTTCGAGCCCGAGAAGGAGATGCCCTGCTCTCCGCCGGCCGTGAATTTGTACACGGGCACATCTTTGACGGAGTCTGAGGGCGGGAAGGTGAAGTGCATGTACGGCGTGGAGCAGGGCGTCTCGTAGCTGCCACTGGCGATACCGATCTCCGGGTCGGGGACGAACCACGACCCGTGGAACGTGACGGTGGAGTCCGTCCAGGGCTGGTAGTCGACGTAGAAGTCGACGTTCCCGTCGTAGGTCATTTGGGGCCCGCCGAACGAGCAGGGCACGATCCCGTCGGGCACAACGATCTGACAGCTGTCGTAGTGGTCCTGGAACGTCACCTTGACCGAGGCCTCGATCTTGCCGCTGACATAGCGCGTTCCGTTCACCATGGTCGGCTCGAGCTTGCTGACGAGCGGCGTGGGCTGCGTCATCATCGCGCTCGTGAGGTTTCGGGACGCCGTGGTGGTGATCCCTCCGAGCGTGCACAGATCGGAGCCCCACGAACCGGTTGCGGTGGTCGCCAGGCTGGCATTCAGGATCTTGTACTGGTACGTCTCGCACTGCTTGCGGATCGTCAGCGTCGGCTGGTCGGACGGATTGAGCGCCTGCTTGCCCTGCCAGTCGCTGTTCGAGTACATGAGCACGATGTCGGTGACGTCGTCGCCAGTCCCGCTGGAATCGTCGAAGCAGAACTCGACCTTGCTCCGGCCGCTCCAGTCCTGGATGTCCTGATGGCCGTCGGCGAAGGTGACGATCGCCTGCACGCCGGCCGCGCCGATGCCCGCCAGTGTGTTGTTGAACCTCAGATAGCGGATGTTGTCGTCGCGGACGGCCACCTTCATGTACTTCCGCGCCAGATACTTGACGTCGGCCGGAAGGTTCAGCGTCCGCTCGGCGAGGCCGCCGATCGCGAGCTCCGTCGGCTTCATCTCCACGCCGTGCACCCAGTCCTCCATCGGATGCACGTCGCCCCAGCCGCCGGCGATCTCCCACTGGCGGAAGGAGGGGGTCACGGGGTCCTGGTTCCAGCCTTTGAGCGTGAACTCGGGCCAGCGCTTCTTGAAGTCGAGCACCGAGTTGATCGCCGGAAGGCTCTTCTGCGTGGCGAACGCGTTGTAGATCGCGGGGATCTTGGCGGCGCCGAGCATTTCCTCGATGTACAGATCGAGGTACCAGCTCTCGTAGGACATGTCGTCGAGCGGCGTTGCGATGTCGTACAGAGCCTCCATCATCAGCGGGCTCCGCCCTCCGCTGCCCGGGTCGTTCGGATGCAAGCCGTAGTGCACCGCCCAACTCGCCGAGCCCTCGTCGAACCACTGGTACTCCTTGCAATCCCCGCCCTTGTACGGAAAGGCCATCTGGAAGGCGTGGAAGAGCTCGTGCGCGATCTCGTAGATGGTCGGGCGCCCGCCGAGCGTCCGGTCGACGATGAACGCCGGTGTGTTGGTGCAGTCGAAGGGCGTCAGCGTGTTCTGCGCCGCCGGCACCGTCAGCGCGATCGCCTTCTCGACCCAGCGAACGAGGTAGATGTCGAGCGCGCCGTCGGGCCCGTGGAAGCACGGGGACTTCGCATCCGAGAGCGGCTCCCGGCCCATGAGCGCCTTGAACCGCTTGTAGACCGGGCCGATTTGACGGGAGAGGAAGATTGCCGACTGCTGGTTCCACGGCGTCGCGGGATCGTCGTACCACCAGATGCGAACCTTTCCGCCGGCCGCCGGCAGGCTCTTCCAGTCTGAGCGGATGAGCTGGCTCGAGTCACAAGGGTCGGCGGGATCGTCGCCGCCAGAGCCCGCGCGTGCCGCCGCCGACGGGTGCGTCGGCAGGTTCATCCAGCTCCCCTTGGCGGCCGGCGGAACGAAGAACGGGGAGACGGACTTCTTGGCCGACGCCGACAGGGTCGGCCAGGCGGCGGCCAGGTCCTGCATGGCGGAGTCGTCGCCCATGCCACCCTTGTCGCCCGCGTAGTAGTCGCCGGCGTAGCGCTTGGGGAGGCGACGGTCGCCGTAAGCCGCGTAGGCCCGGTAGACGAGCGCTTTCTCCGCGCTGATCTGGCCCTTGCTGACGGCCTCGTCGAGGAGCGACTGCGTCGTGACCGCGTGCTCGAAGGGCGCCAGGGCGATCTTCGACGACGAGGCCCCGCACTTATGGCCGCGGGCGCAGACGAGCAGGTAGTACGAGCCGGGCGCGACCTTGATCGGAACCGTCGCGAGGCCCGCCGCCGCATAGCTCTTTCCCGCGCGAAGGGCCGGCACTCGCGCCTGGCCGCCCAGGTGAATGTCGTCCTTGGACCACTTGCGGTTCTTGGAGAGATAGAAGTCGAGCTTCGCGGCGGCGGAGCGACCCTTCACGGTCGCTTGAGCGAGGAACTCCCCTCCCGGATGCGCGTACTTGGGGGCGACGACGCGGGTCGCCTTCGGCGCCGGACCCGCCGGAGCTGCTTGGATGAGCATCAGCGCCGCGAGGCAGGCAAGCCCTGACGCAATGGCGGTTCTCTTCACTGCCTTTCTCCCCGCGCGAATCAAAGCACTTTTTTGCGCGAAATGGAAGTGCCGGGGGCGGGAGTCGAACCCGCACGCCCCCATACGGGGACACCTGATTTTAAGTCAGGCGCGTATAGCCGATTTCGCCACCCCGGCGCGGCGAAGGGTAGCCGCTACCCGCTGCCGGGCTGGTTCTGATCTTTGGAGATGCCCTCGGGGCCCTTACCCACGAAGTCGTCACGGAAGGAGCGGAGGGCCTTCAGCACCTGGTCGTCAACCTTCGAGCAGACGGCGAGGTGGCCCTGGCCGTAGTAGTGCGCCTTCGGCTTGCTCCCGTACTCGGTCGGGGGGACGGTCTGCGTCCACGCGCTGATCGCGACCTTGGAGTCGAACTTTGCGAGCGGGGTCACGAGCATCGAGACGGGGTCCTCGTTGTAGAACTCCTGCAGCGCCGCCACGGTCGCCTGGGAGACCTTCTGCCCGTACCAGACGATCACGCCGCCGTGCTCCTCGTTGTGGACGACCTCGACGGGCGGGACCGGTTGGGTGTAGAAGTCCCAGCGGGCGGGTGAGACGTAGTGCTTGCCGTTCGTGGGCGGATACGAGGCGTACTTGATCTTGTCCTTGATGTTGTTCGTGTGCGAGTTCCTGACGACGACGCCCGGGTTCGTCCGGTAGCTGCAGCCCGCAGCGCTGAACTTGGCGCCGAGCGCGGCCTCGTTCGTTCCACCACCGCCTCCGCCCCTGAACACGAAGAAGGCGATGACCGCGACAAGCCCCACGAGGCCGGAGCCGCCGAGTGCATAGAGGGTGATCCGCGCGCGCCGCTCCTGCTGGTCGGAGGAGCGCTCCCTCTTTTCCTTCTTGCGGACTTGCGGGGCCTGGACGCGCGGTGCTTGCCCAGCGTCGGACTGGGGCCGGCGCGGCGGCGGCGGGGTGCGCGGCTTTCGCTTTCTCTTCGCCACAGGAACGGTCGATGGTACCGACTTGACTTCTCGCCTCGGATGGTGTTATGTTCCTGCGTGCCAGGTCCAGACGGTCTTCGGATCGACTGGATCTGGCATTTTCGTGGTCCGCTTCCGGCTAGGCTCTCTGAGTTGAAACCAACGAAGGAGGCGGTATGGGATTCCTCGACAAGTTGTTCGGCCGCAAGAAGAAGGACAGCGGCGACATGAAGCCGGCAGCGCACGAGCCGGCCTCGATGCCGCAGGGTGGGACGACGCCGGCGCCGCCTGCGCCGGAAGAGCCGAAGCCGATGGGCGGCGAGCAGTCGTCCGGCGGCGGCGGCGCGAGCTAGTAACGGGCTAGAACAAGCGGTTTTGAGGGGCGGCTGCGGCCGCCCCTTTGCTGTCAGCGGCGGACGAGCTGCTGCACCCGTTGGTGGGAAATGCCGAGGAGTTCCGCGGCGTCGCGCATCCCGAGATCGAGCTCTTGGAGCGCGCGCGCAGCCTCGGTCATCGCTCGCGCGGCCTCGGATCGCCGCCGTTCCGCTTGCGCGCGTGCGAACGAGCTTCTCTGCAGCGCGAGCTGGACCGGACGAGGGAGGCGGATCTCCTCGCGCAGCTCGGCGTCCTCAGCGCCCTCGACCCAGAGGCTGAGCGCCTCTCGAATTCGTCGGCGAGCTTGGGCGAGCGTCCGCGCGTGGGTGTGGCAGCCGGGAACGGCCGGGATCCGTGCGATCCAGGAACTGCTCGCGTCTCGCTCCACCACGAGCTCGTAGCTAGTGGCCTTCACGCAGCCACCTCCCTTCCGAGGCACGGCTCGAGGTCACGCTCGATGGCCCGAAGCGTTCCAGGCGGCAAGTCCTCGCCCGAATGAATCGGCACGGTTGTCTGGCAGCGGCCGCAGCGCACCCGGGCGTGAGACCCGCGGGTGCGGACGATCTCGCAACCAAACCGGCGAAGCCTTTGCATGAGCTGCCCCCCAGTGATCTGGCCAGGGTGCCTGGCGCTGCCCCAAGATGTCTAGCACGCTAGACAGTTTAGACACAGAGTTATGACCTTCCTGTGCGCAAGGGCTTCTGGTTCCGTCCGACCGCGTCTATAGCGTTCCGCGGCCATGCTCACAGTGGCTGCTATTGCCATCCTCGCGCTCGCTCTGGCGGGTTTCGCCGTCTGGCTCGCGCGCGCGCTCCAATCTCTGCGCGCCGAAAGCTCCGCCGGGCTCGACGGCCGCAGCGCCGAGGTCGACCGTCGTCTGCAGGCGGTGACCGAGACGATGGACCGGCGGCTCGGCGAGCTCGACCAGAAGGTCGACCGGCGCCTCGAGCAGGCCTCCCAGCAGACGAGCGCGATCCACGAGCGTCTCGGCAAGGTCGGCGAGGCGACGGCGCAGCTCGCCGAGCAGGCAAAGGGTCTCGGA
>Ga0137369_10007743_pt1 | contig 10778 bp, 10 predicted proteins | sample SagtaG_12_FD_104918 | JGI IMG/M metagenome (GOLD analysis project Ga0137369, IMG submission 104918) | Vadose zone soil microbial communities from Sagehorn Ranch, Mendocino, California, USA - Sage1_L_113_16 metaG | ecosystem: Environmental > Terrestrial > Soil > Vadose zone | place: USA... | reverse complement strand
CTAAGCGGAGTGCAGACTTTAGTCTGCTTTTGCGGACTGAAGTCCGCATTCCGGAGAAGTTTTTGGCACAAATTGCGCCTCCGCTCTTGGAGGCGCAGGCTAGACGGACTGCATTTTAGCTTGTGTGAATGGGTTTCGTCAAGGCTAGTGCCAGGAAATCTAGTCATTTTTTCACTATGGGCGATACCGCTTCATGGCATCTGCTACCGCATGTGAGGATGCGTCAGTCCGCTTTTCCAGTTCGATGATGATATTTCTGTAATCTTCATCGTTCCGGTTCTGGCTAAGCTTATAACTTGCTTCCAGCCTCGTTACAGCCAATGCCAAACCAACAATCCCTTTCACCTCTTTTTGAACGAAATCCTGAGGCAAGTTTTCAAGTCGATAATTCGATTGAGCCTCATGCCTCTGAACGAGACGGCTCATCAGCGCATACAGCTCATCACCTTCCACTAGACGCGGTTTCCCATAAACATGGACATTCATATAATTCCATGTTGGCACGTTGACGTGGTTATACCAGCGCGGGGAGATATATGTATGTGCACCTTGGAAGATGACCAATGCTTCGCTCTCACTAAATGTCTTCCACTGCGGGTTGGCGCGGGACATGTGGCCGTAAAGAATCAAACCGTCATGTTTATCTTCAGATATTTCAAGGGGCAAATGAGATGCAATAGGTTTTTCGCCATCATATGTGACAAGCACGGCAAAATTATTCTGATTGATGAATTCCAGAATTTTTTGGCGATCTTCTTCGCGATATAGTTTCGGAATATACATTCATTTCTCCTTTAATGCTGTAAAGTATAACGTAAGTCGGATTGATAACCCAGCCGAAGTGCGCGTGGCAATAAGTTCTACTTTTGAAGTAAGCTATAATCTTCCTATCTTTTATAGGAATATACATGAAAAAATATCTCCTCTTCACCGTCTTCATCTCAGGCATGACCACGCTCGCGGCCGAACTGGCTGCATCACGCTTGATAGGCAACGTGTTTGGCACTAGCAACCTGGTCTGGGCGAGTATTATCGGGTTGATCCTCATTTATCTCACCGTGGGTTATTTCCTCGGTGGTAAGTGGGCGGATCAAAACCCGACTGCGGGCGCGATGTATCGCGTCTTGGCCTGGGGTGCGTTCACGCTAGGACTTGTGCCTTACATAGCGGGGCCAGTTCTCCGGTCCGCGGCGACTGCGTTTGAAGGGTTGAACGTCGGAATTATGGCGGGGTCATTCGTTGCTGTCCTCATTCTTTTCAGTGTTCCCATCACATTCCTTGGAACCATATCACCATTTGCGATTCGTCTGTCAGTGGATGATACGTCGAAGGCTGGACAAACATCCGGTCAAATTTATGCCATCTCAACGCTCGGCTCATTCATTGGAACATTTTTGCCCACACTGGTCACCATTCCAACCATTGGTACTCGATTGACTTTTTTGGTATTCAGTTCGTTTTTACTGTTCGTCGCGCTGGCCGGTCTCGGTAAATACGCGAGCCAACGCGCGATGTTCAAATTCATGTGGATGCCATTCGTGCTTGCCATTGTGGCTGCGCTCTTCACGGGGCAAGCGCTCAAGAACAGCGCCGGGCAAGTTTACGAGACCGAGTCTGAATATAACTACATCCAAGTGCAGGAGATCGATGGCTTCACCTATTTGCGATTGAATGAAGGTCAGGGTGTTCATTCAATTTATCGTCCAGACACGTTGCAATACAACGGGCCATGGGAGGAATTTTTGGTTGGGCCATTTTTTTACGCGGCGCGTAGGCCTGAAGACGTGAAACGAATGGCTATCGTCGGACTTGCCGCTGGTACTGTAGCACGTCAAGCAACTGCCGTCTATGGAAACATTCCTATTGACGGTTATGAATTGGACCCTGAGATTGTGGAAGTCGGCCGTGAATACTTCCACATGGACATGCCAAATCTGACAGTCCATATTGGTGATGGACGCTGGAATCTCGAACAAAGTCCTTATCAATATGACATCATCGCGGTTGATGCATACCGTCCTCCTTATATTCCTCCACATATGACGACTCAAGAATTCTTCGCCATTTGCGCTTCCCACTTGACCGGGAGTGGGGTCCTGACAATCAATGTTGGCTCCGTCCCAGGTGACCGCCGACTAATTGACGGGCTTGCTACCACTATGGCAACCATTTTTCCGTCCGTACATATTATGGACATCCCAAACACGTTGAACACAATGCTTTTCGCGACAAGGCAACCCACCACACCTGAGAACTTTATGGATAACCTAAAGATACTCTCAAAAGATCCCGGTGTTCATCCATTATTGATCAATACTATGACTACAACTTTCGCTAATCTAAAACCCAACTACCAGACTACCATGGTCTTCACAGATGATCGCGCCCCAATCGAATGGATAGTAAATAATATGGTGATTAGATTTACGCTCCAGGGCGGACTGGAGATTTTGGAATAACTCATATAGAAAATTGGACTCCGAAGTCTCCCGACTTCGGCCGACGACCGGAGTCGTCGGAATCCGTAAAAACTCATGAAATTCAACCCAACCGACATCCTTGCCTTCATCGTATCTCTTTTAGTTCCTCTTGCCCTAATTGGCTTGGCTTTGCGCCTGATGCTTACACCCATCTTTCTCAGTATCGAATACAACATGCCCTACTTTCCACCTGATGAATATGGTTTCACTAAAGAAGACAGATTGCACTGGGCACCGTTTGCGCTGAATTATCTGCTCAATAATGCAGACGTTTCTTATCTCGGTGACTTAAAATTCGAAGATGGAACTCCGCTGTATGATGAGCGCGAGTTGAGTCATATGCACGATGTGAAGAATGTAGTGCAAGGCGCGTTACGCGTGTGGTATGTGACACTTGGAATTCTTGCTATCCTTGCCATCCTTGCCTGGAGAGGCAATTGGATGGCTGACTATCTCAACGGTCTTCGTCGCGGCGGCTGGTGGATGATGGGACTGGCCGTAGCAATCGGTGCGATTGTTGTCGTTGGAACGGTCGTTGATCCTAATGTGTTCTGGCGGTTTTTTACAATTTTTCATAGCCTGTTCTTTGAAGGGAATTCCTGGCTGTTTGAATATTCAGATACACTCATCCGCCTGTTTCCCATTCGTTTCTGGCAGGATGCATTTTTATGGGTAGCAGCCATTGCACTAGGAGGAGGCGCTGCATTAGGGTTGGGATTGAAACCGAAATAAACACAATGGGTTTATTGTGATAGCCCGAAGTCCTGCCGGTCCTGCACTTTTCCCCCGGGACTGTCGTGCCCCGCACCGGCGTGCTCGCGTCATCAGCGAAACTATCCTGTGGACGAACGCTGTCGAAGGGTTCTGAGCCCTACATGTTATAATTTCTTGAGGAGTTCATTCATGCCATCCAATTTATTATTGGAGAACAAGGTCGCTTTAGTTACTGGAGCCTCGCGCGGTATTGGTCGTGCTATTGCATTGGAGTTCGCGGCGCGCGGAGCGGCTGTGATAGTCAACTATCACAAATCACCTCAGGCTGCTGAAGAAGTAGTGAAAAAGATCCAGGAATCAGGTGGCAAAGCCGCCGCATTTCAAGCAGATGTTTCAGATATTAAACAAGCTGAAGCACTAGTGAAATTTGCCGTGGAAACCTTCGGAGATTTGAGTATTCTAGTCAACAATGCTGGTATCACCCGCGACCAACTCATCATGATGATGCCCGAGGCAGACTGGGACGCGGTGATTAATACCAACCTGAAGAGTACGTTCAATTGTTCGAAAGCTGCTGTTAAACACATGATGCGAAAACGAACCGGTCGTATTATTAATATGGCATCGGTTGCCGGTGAAATAGGCAACCCCGGTCAGACCAACTACTCAGCATCCAAAGGCGGACAGATTGCCTTCACCAAGGCCCTAGCACGCGAAGTCGCGGCCCGCAACATCACTGTAAATGCACTTGCCCCAGGCTTCGTAGATACTGAAATTCTCGGAGCGATGAACCCAGAAACTTTGGAAGCGGCACTTAAGATGATTCCACTTGCGCGCAAAGGCCTACCAGAAGAAATAGCCTATGCTGCAGCATTCCTTGCATCAGACCAGGCTGCGTATATCACAGGCCAAGTGCTTGGTGTGGATGGTGGAATGGCGATGATGTGAGCCCTCACCCCCTACCCCTCTCCTATGACTTCGTCGGGATAGAGGGGAGCGAGGAGTAAAATGTCAGAATATCAATCTCAAGGCAAAACTACCGTCTCACCGGATGTGCTTATTACGATTGCACGTTTATCCGCGTTGAGCGTGCCAGGCGTCAGTCGTTTGGCACCGATTTCCGGCGGGGTGAATCGGTTCTTTAGGCGCGGTGCGAGCGATGGGGTCCGGATTGAGACCCAGGATAATACGGTCTTCGTGGATATGTTCCTTACCCTCAAACAAGATGTCAACGTCCGCGAAGTTAGCCGTAATGTCCAGCAACAGGTCGCGCGCGCGATTCAGGAAATGGTCGGCATGGACGTCGGGCATGTGAATATTCACATTGAGAATATAGATTACGAGGACGAAGAGGCTTGAGCGTATGAAACCCCGCACTAGGGCACGCTCTCTCGCCCTGCAAGTACTTTACGAAATTGATATAGCAAATCACCCTCCGGCGGATGTATTTAGAGAACGCCTGGAAGAGATGCCAATGCAGGATGATCTCGCTGAATTTGCCAGGAAAATCATCTTTGGTGTGCTGCCCCTCGAACAAAACCTGGATCTACTCATCTCAAGATACGCACCCGAGTGGCCGCTTGACCAAATAGCAGCAATTGACCGCAACATCCTGCGCATCGCCTTCTGGGAATTCGCTGTGCAACGCGAAACGCCGATTAAGGTCGCTATCAACGAAGCAGTGGAGTTAGCAAAACTATATGGCTCCGATTCCGCACCACGCTTCGTCAATGGTGTACTGGGTGCGCTGGCAGATCATCAGCAAGAAATACTACAAGCAATTCCAAAGGCATAAATATGGAAATCCTCGGCATTGGCATGCCTGAACTTGTTTTTATAATCGTTATTGCATTAATCGTGCTTGGCCCGAAAGATATGCAGAAAGCGGGCAGGACGATTGGCAAATTCATGAGAAACGTTGTCACTTCGGATGGGTGGAAAGCTTTTATGCAAACTTCCCGTGAGATCCGGACGCTGCCAAACCGGCTAATGCGCGAAGCGAACGATGAAATCAATAAAATCGGCAGCGAAATAAATGCTTCAGACCCCACCCGGACCCTATTCAAAACCTTCGACCCTCCTTCCCGCTCTAAGCCAAGCCCGCCAAAAGCTCCAGCGTCAGTAGTTCCGCCAGTTGATAAGGGTGAAATTACGCCATCTCCTATCGAAGATGAAACGCCAAAAGATGATCCGGAGCAGAATGCGTAAGTTTTTCTCAGGAATATGGCGGGTCATCAGCTTTCCATTCCGCCTCATTTTTAATATCATTGCCTTTCCTTTTCGGGCTCTATCCGAATTTAAAAAGTACCTGAATACTGAACCCGAAGAACGACCCCTCACAGATGTGGTCGCAGACCTGGCCACAGACAGTACGGTACGCCAGATGATGTGGGAGCAAGTAGAAGACCTTCGTGCACATTTACTGCGCGCAGTTCTGGCGCTCGCCTTGGCAGTTGGTATCTCTTTTCTTTTCACACGCGATGTTATCAACTTCCTCGCACAACCCGTCGGTGGGTTAGATCAACTAAAAGCCATCGAAGTGACCGAGTCAATTGGCGTATATATGCGGGTAGCTCTGCTCTCAGGTATTGCAATTGCAGTTCCATATATAGCATTTGAACTCTGGCTGTTCGCCGCGCCAGGCCTCAGGCCGCGCGAACGTAAAATGGGATTAGCGGGGATTCCACTGGCAACCATTTTCTTTTTGGGAGGTATGGCTTTCACATATTTTGTAATGCTCCCTACTGCTTTACCTTTCCTCATTAACTTTATGGGTATCAAGGCAGAGTTAAGGCCGCAATCTTATTTTGGCTTCGTCACTGGCTTGATGTTTTGGATTGGGGTAGCATTTGAGTTTCCCTTGGTGATCTACGTATTGTCTGCGGTTGGTTTTGTCAAGCCACAAATGCTTGCCCAACAATGGCGGCTCGCGGTGGTTATTATCGCTGTCGTAGCTGCGGCGATCACGCCAACTATCGATCCGGTAAATATGGGACTGGTCATGGCCCCAATGATTTTGTTATACTTTGTAAGTATTGGTCTGAGCTTCCTCGCTGACGCCAGGCGCAGGAAAAACATACCAGCCGGGAGTGAGTCAATTTAAGGGAAACATATACAGGCGTAAGATAGCAGGCTCTAGGCGTTGAGGTCAGGGGCTAACTCGGTTATGGTTCTTGAGGAGAGAGAATGAAAAAGTTATTATTATTGCATCGTATCGCGCTTATCAGTCTTGTCCTCATATTCGGTGGACAGGCATGCACGATCTCTTTATTCAATCTTCCCACCTTTCCAACTAACCCCACACAAATACCTCCTGACACTATAGCGTCCCCTACGCCACAACCTATGGCGCAGACAACATTCATCGCGTCGATTCCAGAACCGCTACAACCGGGAGAAACCCTTACACTCGGAATTATTGACGAAGTCACCGGTCTATCACTTAATGCAACTTATTATCCAATGTCACTACGTGATACACTCACGTATACGGCAACTCTGCCTCTCCCACTAAACTCAATTGTCAAATATCGTTATGTACGTCGTGCTGCTGCGCAAGTGATGGAAGATAGCACACTGGGTGCTGCAATTCGTTATCGTATATATTATGTTGTTGGTCAGAGTGAAGTATTCGACATCATCGCCGATTGGTCAGATAAATCTTACGCGCGACCTATTGGTTCAATCCAGGGCCGGGTATTTAATACAGATACGGGCACACCACTCCCTAGTCTGCTCGTAAGCGCAGGAGGTTTGCAGTACCTCACAGACTCAGCTGGCCGATTTGAACTGATAGGGTTACCAATTGGCACACACAACCTTTCTGTATATAGCCTCGATGGTAACTACCTGCCCTTTCAGCAGGGAGCAACCGTCGGTGCGGGACAAACCACTACGGTGGACTTGCGCGTAAAACCCGCTCCGTTGGTTAATGTGACGTTCGTAGTATCAACGCCAACAAACACCTTGCCGGGTGCACCAGTGCGCGTGGCTGGTAATCTTTTGCAGTTAGGTAACACGTTTGCCGATTTGCAGGGCGGCTTGAGCACGAATGCAGACCGTATGCCCATCATGACTCTCCAACCCGACGGTCGATATTTAACCACACTCAGCCTGCCAGTGGGGGCATATATACAATACAAATATACTTTAGGGGATGGCTTCTGGAATGCAGAACACAAATCCAGTGGCGAATTCGTCTTGCGCGAATTTGTTGTTCCTGCGCAAGATATTACACTGCAAGACAGAGTTGATACATGGCAATCCGGACCATCGGCACCAATCCTGTTTGAGGTGACCGTTCCATCTGTCACGCCGCCGGGGGATATCATTTACATCCAATTCAATCCATATGGTTGGACAGAACCTATTCCAATGTGGCCTCTTGGCAATAATCATTGGGCTTATAAACTTTACAGCCCGCTTAATATGCTCGGTTCGTTTACATATCGGTATTGCCGCAATGGACAATGTGGCAGCGCGGACGATTCTTCCACCAGTGGACACTCTGCAAATGGGCGCGAAGTAACCACAAGCCTGACGAGCCAAGATATTCAAGATACGGTCGCTTCCTGGATGTGGTTTGAAAATCCAGAGCCTACTACGCTGGTCGGCGCGAATATCAATGCACGCCCGGCTGGTTTTGTCGCAGGCATTGAATTTCAACCTACTTTTCGTCCAAACTGGTCATACTTCGCACCGCAAGCTCTCGTAAATACGCAGGCTATTGGATCAAATCATGTTGTCCTAACTCCAAGTTGGACATATACCAACATCGCTCCACTGACTTTTTCTCCCGTGCCCGGACAAGATCCACTGTGGATCGACATGGCTATTATGATCAGCCAGGCCAAGGCGTTGGGACTTAATGTCGCTATTTTCCCCATTCCACATTTCCCTACTACTTCCTCTAATTTTTGGTTGGCCGCGCCTCGAGATGCAGCTTGGTGGCAATCGTGGTTTGCCCGCTACCGAGCCTTTGCAGTTAATTTCGCAGACCTAGCCTCCCAGACGGGTTCATCTATGCTAATCCTCGGAGGGGATTGGATTGCGCCAGCCCTGCCTGGCGGAGTTCTGCCAGACGGTAACTCGCCCAACGCGCCTGCTGACCTTGACGCACAGTGGAAAGCTGTCATCTCCGAAACGCGCCAGCACTTCACAGGGAAAATTTACTGGGCATTACCCTATACAAAATCAAATTTGCAAACTCCGCTGTCTTTCTTGCAAGATACAGATGGCATTTATCTCCTATGGTCCGCGCCACTTAGCACAAATCCTAGCGCCACCAAGGCAGATTACGTTACAGAAGCTGGACGCTTATTGGATAATGAAGTCTCGCCACTACCTTCTCTTATCAACAAACCAATTATTCTCGCGCTCGCTTATCCATCTGCCACCGGCTTGGCTAGCGGCTGTATTGCAGATGGCAGTGGTGGATGTCTTGATTGGATGGCACTCAGCAGACCGAATGCTGATATAGGCACAGTGGGAGTTGATTTGCAGGCGCAGGCAGATATTTACGAAGCCATTCTCAATGCGATCAACGCGCGTCCATGGATCAACGGCATCGTCAGCCGCGGATATTATCCGCCTGCCGCATTGCAGGATAAGTCTGCGTCGGTGCACGGAAAACCCACCGCAGATGTTCTGTGGTACTGGTTCCCTCGAATGTTGGGCGTAGTGAAATAAGAAAATTAAGATAAAGCACAAAATAAATCACAGCTATAAGCAAGAACATGGCTGTGATTTATTTTTGATAAACCATAAATTCTGGGGTTTCATAAATCAATCCATAATTTGATTGCTGAAGCGAATTGATAAGATGGTTCATCAAAACCGATCTCTCTATCAAAACATGCGTGAAATTCAAATTAGCCTCTTTCGACCAGTTTTCAATGCACTCCACTTGCTCGCAACCCTGCAAGCGCGATAGATAAGCCAGACGCGAAACAAAACCTTCGGCAAGAGTCCATTCCAAACCTTGAAGCGTCGTCTGGCTGCGACGTTCTGTCAGTGCCGGAAACCATTCTTGCATTGGATCTACCATTGCATCTGACTTTCCGGTAAGGATCAGGAATTGTGCTTCTACAGGTGTACTGTTTTTTATCCAAGTCATTGCGTCAATTGCCGGTGATTTAAGAGTTGTGTTGATCAGTCGAAATGACAATAACGAACTTTCAATAAAGAGATAGATGAAAAGCAAAAAAATTACTCTATTCAACCAGTGCAATTCTGATAACGGGGCGGAGATAACTTCTGGGCTTTGATCCCTTTTGAATCGACTTACAATTGCTGGCAATGCGTCTGTTAAAGCAAGAGCGATCAGCATACAAAATGAAAAGAAGGTGACCACAGGAGCACTGCGCGGTTCAACGAAATATGGCAATGCCATCCAGGCAATCAAGAAGAATTGCCGTTTCCAAATCGCCCAACCCAAGCCCAAGAGTCTTAAAATCAACAATAGAGGGATATATGTGTCCCAAGCAAAAATGTCATTGAGCAAGGCCATCAGCGAATTTGTCTGATACATCCCGGTGTGTAGTGCTGAAATAAAGAGACCAGTTCCATGTCGCGCGAGAAGCAGGAACCACCAGGGTGAAGTTAATAAGATTGTGCCAAGTCCAACGTAAACCGCGTGAAGAGTTCCTTGTTTTGTCCGTCCAAAGAAAAGCCAGAAAAGCAAACTGGACGCAGCCGTATGCAGTCCCGCTTCAGGGTGGCTGAGGACTGTTAGAGCGCAAAATAATGTGGTGAAAAATATATTTTTCCACGTGCCATTCTGAAACATACGCAGGAGAAAATATAGAGATAATAAAAGGAACAAGCTGCCAAGTGAGCGCGTGAGACCTCCACCCATAATAAACCAGTCATAACTGCCTGGCGTTAATGCATAGAATGCGCTCGCAATCGCCGCGCGTGGACGGTCGCCTAAAATAACTGTGGCAAGCAGATAGAAGGCGTAAATCGAAATCACATTTGCAACGACCGGCAACCAGCGCAAGGACTCAAGTTCTGGCAAACCAAGAATATCTCGCGACAGAGCAGCAAGATAAAGTCCTAAGGGTGGGTAGGCAAATGGAATCGTCGCAAGGTTATAAGAAGTGAAATCTGGAAGCAAATAATGATTTAAACGCAGGTCGCGGATCATTACATAGAACATGCCTCCATCGTTGAGTGGAAATCCTGCCATTACCCCGGGAAATATTCTAATAATAGTTCCAAGAAATAGAGCCAATCCTAGAATAACAATATGCCACTCAATTTTTTGGTTTCTTTGCTTGGCTTTATCCATGTGCTGATTCTATCCGGTTTCACAAGAGCAAAGGCGAGTATTTCAAAGAATTTTCAAACACAAAGAGCACAAAGATTACGAAGGACTTATGACCAAATCCTTTGTATACTTAGTGTCGTTCGTGTTTAAATGGACGTATAATTCGGTGAAATTCCATTGGAGCATTAAGCCATGAAAAAAATAGGCAGATTTTTGAGGCGCATCACCATCGGCGCGCTGATCATCGCCATTCTGGTCGTTGCAGGAGGGGCGTACTATTTCAAGTCATATTTACCGAATACCGTCGCTCCTCG
>Ga0137369_10007740_pt1 | contig 10781 bp, 12 predicted proteins | sample SagtaG_12_FD_104918 | JGI IMG/M metagenome (GOLD analysis project Ga0137369, IMG submission 104918) | Vadose zone soil microbial communities from Sagehorn Ranch, Mendocino, California, USA - Sage1_L_113_16 metaG | ecosystem: Environmental > Terrestrial > Soil > Vadose zone | place: USA... | reverse complement strand
GGCGCAGGAATGCGACTGCTTCGGCGAATGTTTCCCGTGGTATTGGGGTAACTGTAATGATCAGCGCCTCTGCCCTAATGTTCTTCATATGAACCCTTCTTTTTCCCTGTTATCAGCGCGATTCGTATGGGACAGGGGTTGAGTGACGGCGCGGAACTTCGCCTTGTAGGTATGGGGTCGGCCCATGCAAAATTTAACATCAGTTCGTGCATTGTTGAATTACCGCTTACCGCGTCTTTTTTTTCGGGCGCTAGCGGATAACCCTGTGATAGCCGCCGGCGGGGGAGATCAATCAATCCGGAAGTGGGGAGAAGTCCGTAGGATATATCGATCGAAACGCTTTTACGTGTGGTCACGATGACCTGTTATATCCTCATCGCGCTACATTATCGATAGTTAAGGGTTGAGGATCGCAGACCAACGCGTTCGCTGGGCGCGGCGATCTGCAATCCGCAATGGGACGCTCCTCGAATGATCGGACAAATAGTTTCTCGCTACCGTATTGTCGGCAATCTCGGCTCGGGCGGGATGGGCGACGTTTATCTGGCTGAAGACGAACGGCTGGGGCGCAAGCTCGCCCTCAAAATTCTTCCTGAACGGTTCACGTCGGATCCCGGGCGGGTTCGCCGCTTCGAACAGGAGGCCCGCGCGGCGTCCGCCCTGAATCACCCGAACATCATCACGATCCATGACATCGGCCGCGCACAAACGTCGGACGGCGACCTTTACTTCATCGCCGCCGAATACGTTGAGGGGGAAACCCTCCGCTCGCGGCTGCTGAATGTGGCTGAGCCGCGTCATCGGATCGAGATGACTGAGGCGATCGAAATAGCCATTCAGTGCTGCGGCGCTCTGCAGGCCGCGCATGGGGCGGGGATCATCCACCGCGACATAAAGCCAGAAAACATAATGCTGAGGCCCGACGGCTACGTCAAAATCCTCGACTTCGGCCTGGCCAAACTGATCGAGCGGGATGCGACAGAGACGGGCGGCGACCCAATGACCAGGACGAAATCGCTGTTAGGGACCGAGCCCGGTATGGTGGTGGGGACGGCCGCCTACATGTCCCCAGAACAGGCGCGCGGACAGCGCGTCGACGGGCGCTCCGACATCTTCAGCCTCGGCGCGACGCTCTACGAGATGCTTACGGGACACCGCCCGTTCGGCGGACCGACGATCAGCGACACGATCGCCGCAGTGCTCCTCATCGAGCCTCAGCGCCTGTCGCGTAGACTTCCGAACGTACCCGCCGAGCTGGAGAGCGTCGTCGCCCGCATGCTCGCGAAGGAACTTGACTGGCGTTACCAGTCGGCGGAGGACGCCCTGGGCGATCTGAAGCGCGTGAGAGCCCGGTGTGAATCGATCGGCGCCGGCTCGATGGACCACAGCGCATGCTACGCAACCAATTTCACAGAGCCGTCGGAACTGGAGACCCCCTTGCGGGGTGGAGGGGAGACGGAGCGCCACTCACAGGACCTCTTCGAAACGAACATAACCCCGATCACAGACCAGCCCGCCTGGCGGCCCGAGCGAGACACGCGGCGTGCGGGCGGGCTGACGCCGAGTGGCGCACAAACTACTCCAAGGACGTCGAGGATGCGCAGGTTTTTCGCGCCGGCGCTCATCAGCCTCGCCGTCCTGATCGCCGCGGCGCTCGGTTGGGCGCATTTCTCCAATCGTGCGTCAAAGATCAACTCGGTAGCGGTACTGCCTTTCACGGTAACTGGACCGGATGCCGACTACCTGAGCGATGGCATGGCTGAAACCATTACCAACACGCTGTCGCGACTCCCCGAACTGAACGTCACTTCGAGCAACTCTGTCCGCGGGTACAAGGGGCGGGAGGTCGACGCCCGCGAGCTCGGGCGTGATCTTGAAGTCGAGGCCGCGCTACTCGGAAAGATCCGCCGGGCCGGAAAAGACCTTACAATCAACGTCGAATTGGTGGACACCCGCAGCGGCCGTCAGATCTGGGGCGAGAATTTCAGCCTGAAAACGTCAGACCTGCTCACGGTTCAGGACAGGATCAGCCGCGGCGTGGTCTCCATGCTGCGGCCGCCGTCGGGTGAAGACGCGCGGTCGTTCCTCACCGGCGCGGGAACGACGGACTCCGAGGCCTTCGACCTCTACCTGAGAGGTCGCAGCCTCTGGAATCAGGGCACGCCCGAAGCGCTGGCCAAGGCCGACGAGTTTTTCGAGAAAGCAGCGGCGAAGGACCCGTCATACGCGCTGGCGATCGGCGGGTGTGCCGCCTGCCACGCAGCCGGTTCCGATGGCAGAAGACCCGGAGAGAGTATGGAGAAGGCCAGGAAGGTCGCCGCCATAGCGCTCAAAACGGAAGATAAACTCCTCGACGCGCGACTGACGCTGGCCCGGGTCAACTTCCGTTACGATTGGGATTTCGACTCGGCCGAACGCGAATTCAAGCGAGCCCTCCAACTCGACCCGAAGAGCGCCGACGCGCGGCGCCAATTCGCCGAGTTCCTGGCGCTGACGGGGCATTACGAGGAAGCTTCGCGCGAATTGAACCGGGCGATAAGGCTCGACCCGCGCTCGCTGTCGGTCAAGGTAACATTTGGGGCGCTGGCCTATTACTCGCGTGATTACGGAGAGGCCATTCGTAGGCTTAAAAAGGCGCTGGAGTTTGACGACGCCTACGCGCCTGCGCACACTAGGCTCGGCCTCGTCTATGAGCAGCAGGGCGACACCCAAGACGCTGTCCTATCGTTCCTGCGCGCGGGAGGCCTCTCGCCAGTCGGCCCGGAGAGGACCTCGGCGTTGAGGAGGGCGTACAACTCCCAGGGACGGGACGCCTTCTGGCGTGAACACCTCTCACAACTGACACGTGAATCCAGGGCGCGTTACGTCCCAAAAACGGCCGTCGCCGCCGCACAGGTCCGTCTTGGCAGGTATGACCAGGCGCTCGACACATTGGCAATGGGGGTCGAGGAGAAAGACCCGGGGCTGATTGAGTTGAAGGTGGAGCCGGTCTTCGATCCATTGCGGTCGAACCCGAAATTCGGCGCGTTGCTGAGGCGCGTAGGCTTGGCCCCGTGATGGAAGTTTAGCTGGCCACGCCGCAAGAAACCGAATTTCCAGTCTTCGTCATCACGAATACTTTTTACTGCGATGATCAATAAACTTGTATCCTAATCGGATCGTCTGGCAGGCGGATTGGCTCGGGGAAGTCTTCCGCCGAATGCAGATAAAGAATTTTCGGCCAAGCAATCAAACCCATGAAATACTTTTCTATTTGTAGCATCAGTTATTAGAGAGGGAGTTTAAGTATTGCCAGGGCTCGGTCTCAGGGTTTGATGACTCACTCGATACTTACCTGCTCTGCACTCTCCCTGTGGCTATTATGGTGCAACTAGCTATTGACACAGCCGAAGCGAGCGAGCGTGACCAGGATTTGATCTTACTGGTCGAGCGCATCGCTACCGGCGATCAATCGGCGCTGGCCGCGTTATACGATGCGACGAGCCGATTGGTTTACAGCCTTGTTCTGCGTGTACTTGGTGATATGAGTTCCGCTGAAGAAGTGCTGATTGATATCTATACTCAGGTCTGGCGTCAGGCCGCTAGCTATGACGCCAATCGCGGCGCGCCTCTGGCCTGGATGGCGACCATCGCGCGTAGCCGCGCCATTGACCGCCTGCGCTCGGGCTGGCAGGACAAGCATCGAAAGGAATCGCTCGACGTCCTCGGCGAAGCCCCGGCGAACGCGCCCAGCCCCGAAGAGTCGGCCGTCGCTTCCGAACGCCAAAAGCTTGTTCGGGATGCATTGAATCTGTTGGCGCCTGAGCAGCGCCAGGTGATCGAGATGGCCTACTACTCTGGCCTCAGTCACAGTGAGATTGCTGAGAAATTGAACCAGCCCCTTGGTACTGTCAAAACACGCACCCGGCTCGGTATGAAGAAATTGCGCGAGGCCCTCGCGCCATTGCTCAGTGAGATTTGAATGCCTGACGACCGTACTTGGAGATTCCTACGCTGAGCCCGTGGCGGATTCGCAACGATTCATAGCTCAGGCGCTAGACCCCTGAATACGTATGAGGGAGAATCTACCTGTCTCTCTATCTTCCCGTATTCCTGTTTTCTCACGTGATTACTAGCATTGCCTCGATCTTGTTGACATGCAGTTCAGTGTTGTTTTTTGGCGACATCCATTGGTGTGCGTGACCGCGTAATCTTAATCCGAGAACGAATACTATCTCCGTAGAGCCAGATTGGATGGAGCTGTCTTGCATCGTGGGCAATGTATAACACATTCGAGGCTTTGGCGGTTGGTGGTTGAAGAAAGTCAAGGCGAGTTATGAACTGGGAAATGGTAGAAAAGATGGCGCCGCTGTACGTAATCGGGGCGCTCGACGTGAAGGCGGCGCAAGACCTCGAAGCTTCTTTGCATAGCGCCACTCCCGAGCAACGGCGTGTTATCTTCCAATGGCTCGATGTGGTAGCTTTGTTGCCTCAGGCTCTGCCAATTCAAAAGCCGCCGGATTACCTTAGAGAACGATTGCTCAATCGCATCATCGAAGAAACTCAGCGAACTCCGATCGAGGTCGCCGTAGAAGAATCGACTTCGAAAGAGATGGCCGAGCGGAACGAGAAGAAAGTCTTGCCTTTCGTTCAGCCTCGTCGCGCCGAATCGAGGACCTCGCGCTGGCTGTTGATCGCCGCTACGGCTGTGCTTGCCTTTACCGCTGGCTACCTGTTCAAACAGAATGCCGACCTCGCCCGCGGGCGCGTTGACGATATCGTCTATCCCAGGACCAGGATCATATCGATGGTGGGAGACGAAGCTCCGCAGGCCAGCGCCAAAGTCGTTTGGGACACGGAGGCGCGGCAGTGGACCATTTACATCTTCGATCTGCCGGCGCCGCCTTCCGACAAGGACTATCAACTCTGGTATGTGACGGGGAATGCAAAGATTAGCGCCGCCGTCTTTCGCACCGACGAGCAGGGGCGGACCGTTTTGAAATTGACTCCTCCGCCAGAAGCCTTAGTTGGTCTGGCCGCTGCTGCTGTGACTCTCGAACCGAGAGGAGGATCTCCTCATCCCACAGGCAAGCTCTATCTCAAGGCTAGCGTCTAATTTCATCTTCATTGCGTTCGATCAATTGATCGAAGCCGCTCAAGTCGAGGGCTGTGCGCGCGAATCTCCGCCCTCAACTCCTCGTACTCGGTGGTGATGGAGTCTATCTCTTTGGAGGCGGCTTCGGCCTGGGCGGGAGTGTGCTTGCGATTTAAGAGGACGAATTGCGCCGCCGCCTTCGCCCACATGCGGCGCGGAGATCGACTTTACGTTGACCCTCAACGCCTCGAACAGCAACGAGGGTCCGCGGACGACCACCTTCAGTGTTCAGACGGGACAGCCGAGCACAACGATCGTCAGTTACACCGGGCAGCCAGTGCCGATTGACTCCAATATCCCCAATACCGTCACCGTCTTTGAAGACCTGAGCGGGATTCGGGAGAACGGCAAGGCGAGATGCGTCCACGAGTGGAGTTTCGCCCAACTGCAGTGGATGGTCGGCTACAAAGCCGCACGCGCCGGCGTCGAGGTCGTATATATTGACCCACGGTACACTTCCCGAACCTGTTCGCGTTGTATGCATATCGGTGTTCGTCAGAACCAATCGAATTTCTATTGCCGCGATTGCGGCTATCAGATCAACGCCGATCTGAATGGAGCGAAATCTATTGCCTTAAGGCATGACCTAGAGGCGATGGGCCGTCTCTTCTGCGAATACCCGCCGAAGAAAGTCAACCGGCCCGAAGCGGTCCGTTCCTGGCGGCTTTCCGCCGGGCGTAGGTACGAAACTTGGAACCGCAAGCTCCATCTACAGCCGAAGGCTTAGATGGAGTCAGTTGACCAATGGTTTTGGCCTGCGGAAGTGCATAAATGGCTTTGTTTTGGCAGGCTTTGGATCTTTTCCCCTTGCTTTGGCGTCAGGTTGAGAAGTGTCCGTAGCCGATAACTGCAGTAATGTCCGCCCCTTGCATCGGGAATGTACTGCCCCTTGTGGAGTAGCGTTGCCATTTGCGAAGCCGTTTACTTTAAAAAACTATCTCAAAATAGAAAGTAGCCACAAAATGTTGTTGTTACGATGGATCAGCGGTTGCCGCGCGCAATCGCCGATACCAATATAGCGCGCAAGCGAACTGAAGTAACCCGAGATAGTTTTTGCTTTTCTTCTCATAACGCACCAGCAGCCCTCGACATTTCGAGAGCCAACTGAATGTTCTTTCCACGACCCAGCGGCGAGGCGGATATTTCTTCTTGCTCTTTCGCGCCGGTCCCTTCCCGCGCGCAGGGCGAATGTGCCCCTGGTAATGATGTTCTTTGACAGTCTCACGACTCATCTGATTATCGTAGCCGGCATCCAGGCACAGATGCTGCGGTTCTTTCTCTGTTGGCCGCGGACGCTTGACCACGATCGCCTCGATTGTCTCTTTTAGCAGGAAATGGTCATTGACGTTGGCCGGAGCGACAACGATCGCTAGTGGCCCGCATTGCCCGTCGACGAGCAAGCTTTTTTTTGACCCTTGTTTAGCGCGATCGGCGGGATTGGGGCCGATCTGGTCGCCACCGTTGCGCGCCTTTCCCATCGAGCCGTCAGCCGCTTGCCACTTCCAGTCGACCATCCCTAACTGATCGCATTCGGCCACTAGCAGGGACCAGATCACTTCAAAGAGCCCAATCTTGATCCAACGCTGAAAGGTGCGATGGATGGTCGAGTCGTCGCCATAGACTTCGGGGATCTGATTCCACTGGCAGCCCGTGCGAAAGTGGTAAATGAGTCCGTCCAGGATCGGCTTTGCCGAGGCTCGCTTGCGCCCTCTAGGTCTTGGCGGATCAAATCTGTTAAGCAGCTTCTCGATGCGTTGCCAGAGATCGTCCGGCAAGGCCCAGAGTGTTAAGATGCGCGCGCTGTCGGCCATCGGTCTTTTCGTTTTGCGTCTCATCAACCAAGAGGATAAGTCGGAGCTGGGGTTTTGGCCTTGGCTATGGTCCGCTCTGTTACCTGCGCTCTTCAAAAAAATTCACAACGGAGACTGGTGTCATCTGCTCCACTGTGGTGGCTGAAAGAGCAAACCGGGCCGAGAAGCAAGATTGATGGCGATCTTCAAGCTTCCCGGTGAGCACAACCTCAACCCTTCCGAAATCATCTCCTGAACTTAACCTTCGGAGTTCATCTGCCAGCGCCTGATACTCACTCTGCGGCTCCAAACTCACCTCAGCCCACGCATCACTCTCGACACCACAGCCGATCCCTTTCAGTAGGAGTACCCCACCTGAACTGCCATAGAGGATTCCTCTGACTCTCAAGACCTGCCTATCAAATCGAGTGGGATTCCCAGCGATTTTGCAGAGTGATAGCGGTCGATTCCAGAAGTAGGACCAAGCCGCCGCCAAACCCAAGCCGATTAGGCAGGTGAAGGACGCGAGTAGGATTTTGAAGGCAATCCGCCGCATACGCGTTTAGACACCAGCAATTCAAGATTGTTCCGCCTGACGATCATGTTCACCTGGCGCGCGACACCCGCTGGCAACTATCTGCAAATCGGCTTCGCGCGCTCCGATTGCTAACCACAACATATCGCGGGTCTTCTCTATTTTGAGATAGTTTTTAAGCCAAACAATTTTGTATGCCCTGCGAATCACCTTTACTCATGGCATTCGAGAGTCATACGGCCTGAGTACCACCTTCGACCCAAACCCACCTTTTGTATCTCGGCTCAGCCCGCCAAAAAACCGCGAGTTGAATCGACTTGCTCGATTCAACTCAACGCGCCTACCGCCTTCAGGCTGGTTGCCGTGTCCATGATCGTCTCTTCGATGGGGCGGGATGACCAGCCAAGCTCCTTTTCCGCCTTGGCGCTTGACAGTCGCCGCACCTTGCCGAGTTCGAACAGTTGGCCGCGGACTTCGCTATCAAAGAGCCCGACGATCCGGACGAGCCAGTCGGGCAGTTTGCGGGTGGGCACTTTCTTCGCCTGATCGCCCAAACGCTCCTTCAGAAAATGCGCGATCTCGCTCATCGACATGAAGGGTCCGGAGCCAATGTATCGTTGGCCTGCCGCTTGCGGCGCCGTCATGGCCCGCACCTCCAAATCCGCGAGGTCTCGGACATCCACAACCGCATAGCCAAGACGGGGCAGGCCTGGAATTTCGCCCTTCAGAAGTTTGGCGACGATCTGAACCGAAGCGCTTGAGTCCTTGTCCAACACAGGCCCCAGCACCAGACCAGGGTTAATGGCCACCCATTGCAAGGGCCGGGGCAGCTTCGGCAGTTCGGCCCACGCGGCCCGCTCGGCGATGGTCTTGCTGCGGGTATAGGGCACGTTATCCTGGTGATCGGGATCGGTCCAATCAGCCTCGGTGAACAGGTGCGAGTTGGGATCGTCGCGGCCGTAGAGGATGGCGGTCGAGGAGGAAGTCTGGACGACGCGCTCGACCGAGGCGCGCGAAGCGGCCCGCATCACATTCAGCGTCCCCTCACGAGCGGGCACGATCAGATCGTCCGGGTGTTTCGGCAGGCTCGACGGAAGCGGCGAGGCCACGTGCAGTACGTATCGCACACCTTCCATGGCGACGTCCCAGCCCTCCGGAGCGGTCAGCTCCGCCTCGACAAATGACAAGGCGTCGAGAGGATCGCTACCCCCTCGCGCTTTGGTCAACCATTGCCTGACCTCGCCGGCTCGCTTGAGAGAGCGCAACGTGCCGCGCACCTTGTAGCCGTCAGTAAGCAGCCGCAAGATGCAATGGCCCGCGACATACCCGGAGGCGCCTGTGACCAGTACCAAATCTGAACCCATCGTTGTTCGGTCTCTCATAATATAGCCTCTATATTCACTATAAAGTGTACAGCGTACATCTTCAAGATTCACACTGTACATCTTGCTGGTAATGGCGTCAAGCGGTATAGTTGCGCCATGCCGTATCCATCGAAGACAAGCGCAGCAGAAGTCATGAAGACTGCCGCCGACATTCTCGAGCGAGAGGGGGAAACCGGTCTTTCAATCAGGGGATTGGCCGCTGAGCTGGGACTGGCGCCAAACGCGCTTTACCGGTACGTCAAAGACCGCGACGCTTTGCTGGCGGGAGTCGCCGAGATCGGCAGTCGTGAATTACTGGCAAAGCTTAAAAAAGCGGCCGCTGGACAGGAGCCTGCGGAAGCTCTGCGCCGAGTCGGACGTGCGTACCTCGATTTCGCGCGCAAACGTCCCGCGCTCTACGCTGTGATGATCCGTAAATACCCATCACCAGAAGGCAGTCGCGCGGCACACGACGACCTCTGGGATTTCACACTTGATCTGACTGCGGGTTTGGTCGGGCGCAAAGAAGCGCCCTCAGCGGCGGTCGCGCTTTGGGCCTTCCTCCATGGAATAGCAGCCTTAAGTCAGGCGCAAATGTTTGATGAAAGGAAGCCGAAAACAGGTATGGAGTATGGAATTGAAGCTCTTCTAGCGGGTCTGAAGATCAATAGATAAGCCCTTTCAGCCCGCTCACCTCGATAGTGACGAAGTTAGCGGCAAGCGATTGATGGCTGCGGCAATTCACGCGAGCAACAAAATTGTTTGGCTTAAAGCAAACCGTTTCCTATATGTCAACGCAATGCCCTTGTAGATCCCATGAGATGTCCCGCCGGCGGCGCTAAGGCTGACTGGCGCGCCGCTCCTTCTGTTGTATCAATTTCGGCAGTATTCTGTTAGCAGTCGCAATCGCCTGGTCAAGACTCTCTGCCCGAAACGCGTTGCGTTCACAATCGCCGCGACTGTCGAAAAGTTTGCCGTCATGTGGCAGGATCAGGAACCACTTTGGAGCATTACCGTACTTCGGCCGACCGCGACTGCGAAATAGGTGGGCGCCGGTTTCGACGTCAACGGCGTACCAGTCTCGCAGAATGGCGGCCGTGATCATTTCGCAGTCTGAAAGCGGTGATTCGGTGATTTTCACTAGCATTATTACTTCTCGGGCCCTGGTGGATGAGATGCTGCGGCTGTCGCATCTGTGGGGGCTAGTTCATTTCTGTATACAGACAATGTTTTCACTGATGCAGTCTGGGCATACTAGAAAGTTGCGGACGCGCTTTGGATACATCTCTCTGCCGCAGTCATGGCAACCGTGAACTTTGTCCAAGTTGAGAATACTATCCTCGACGACGATTCCTGCGAGCGAGAAGGCTTTGTCACCCGCATCTTTCAGTTTCTTCCACTGTTCCAATGTTGCGCCGGTAGGGAAGACAATCCGCAGTTGAAGGCGACCCGCGACATCGGGGGCGCAATCTTTATCCTTAGAAATCACCACGCTCCCATTTGAGCCGATCTGCTCCTCTGTGGCCGCGAACGGGTATATTTCGATAACGTTATCTTTGTTTATAATGTACATTAGCCTCTTTCATAATAACGCCGAATATCTGTAGATGCGTATATAACTGATGGAGAATTATATTACTTTTTCTCCGCTGTTCCCATCACTTTCGCCATTTTTATCACGTCTGGTTTCGACAGTCTTTTCCGCCTTAGTGTGTAACTCCCGTCTACTCCCTCGCGCCACACATCATAGGTTCCGGCGTCTTCGGTTGGACGTGGACTTCGCCAAACCAGGTCGAATCCTGCTGTTCCTGCGTCCACAGCTCGTAGGCAATACAGGCGCAGGAATGCGACTGCTTCGGCGAATGTTTCCCGTGGTATTGGGGTAACTGTAATGATCAGCGCCTCTGCCCTAATGTTCTTCATATGAACCCTTCTTTTTCCCTGTTATCAGCGCGATT
>Ga0137369_10007712_pt1 | contig 10797 bp, 13 predicted proteins | sample SagtaG_12_FD_104918 | JGI IMG/M metagenome (GOLD analysis project Ga0137369, IMG submission 104918) | Vadose zone soil microbial communities from Sagehorn Ranch, Mendocino, California, USA - Sage1_L_113_16 metaG | ecosystem: Environmental > Terrestrial > Soil > Vadose zone | place: USA... | reverse complement strand
GTCGCGAACGACCACCCTCCCGTCTTTCACCACCGTCCGGATCGCGGGCACGCCCACCCGCACGAGGTCGAGGAGGCGGGCCGCGCGCAGCAGGACGAGGTCGGCCCGCTTCCCCACTTCGATCGAGCCCGCCTCGTGATGCCGGTCCAGGGAGAAGGCCGCGTTCACGGTCACCGCGCAGAGCGCCTCTTCGAAGGAGAGGCCCATGCCGAAGCAGCCCAGGGCCATCGCGAAGGGCAGGGAAGGCGACAGGCCGCCCCCCGGGTTCACGTCCGAGGCCAGGGCCACGGGCGCGCCCGCCTCCACGAGGGCGCGGGCGGGGGCGAAGCGGCCGAGCCGCAGGTAGAACGCGGCTGCGGGGAGGAGGGTGGCCGCGCAGGAGGCGGCAGCCAACGCCTTCATCCCGGCCGGCGAGACGTGGACCAGGTGGTCGGCCGAGCGGGCCCCCAGCTCCGCCGCCAGCTCCGCTCCCCCGGTATCGGCCAGCTCGTCGGCGTGGAGGCGAAGCTTCATCCCCCGCTGGCGCGCGGCCCCCAGGATGCGCCGGCTCTCCTCGACCGTGAACACGCCTTCCTCGCAGAAGACGTCGCAGAACTCGGCCAGGCCGCGCTCCGCCACCGCGGGGATCATCTCGTTCACCAGCAGGTCGACGTAGCGGGCGCGGTGGGGGCGGTGCTCGCGCGGCACCTCGTGGGCGCCGAGGAAGGTGGGGACGACCGTGACGGGATGGCCCGCGCCCGCCCGGCGGATCGCCTCGAGCGAGCGCAGCTCGGCCGCGGTTTCGAGCCCGTAACCGCTCTTCACCTCGGCGGTCGTGGTGCCGCAGGCGAGCATCTCGTCGAGGCGCGTAGTGATCGCCGCCTCCAGGTCTTCGACCGTCGCGCCCCGGGTGGCGGCGACGGTCTGCACGATGCCACCTCCCGCGGCCGCGATCTCCTGATAGGTGGCCCCGGCGAGGCGCCGGCGGATCTCCCCGTCCCGGTCGCCCGTGAAGGCCAGGTGCGTGTGGGCGTCCACGAGGCCGGGGACCACCGCAGCGCCCTCGGCATCGAGGACGGACGCCTCGGAGGCGAGATGGACCCACGTCTCCAGCTCACGGTCGGGGCCGAGCCAGACGATCCGGCCGTCGGCTGCCGCCACCGCCGCGTCCTCGAGCGCTCCGAGGTCCCGCAGGGCCGCGCCCGTGCGGGGCGCGGGACCGGCCAGGGTGGCGAGGAGGCCGATGCGGCGGACCGCGAAGTCGGCCCGGATCATCGGCGGAGACGCGCAAAGGCGGCCGCCGCGTCCAGACCGGCCACCGTCACCACCTTGTTGCGGCCGGTCGCTCCGGCGACGATGCGGACCGCCGAGGGCGGAACTCCCAGGGCCTTGCCCAGGAAGCGCGCCAAGGCCTCGTTGGCCGCCCCCTCGACGGGAGGAGCGGTCAGGCGCACCACCAGGGCGCCCGCGCGCTCGCCTGCGAGGGCGTCGCGCGAGGCCCGGGGCTGGACGCGCACCTTCAGGGTCACGCCCTCCCCGGAGTCGCGGAGGTCGAGGGCTACGCGCCCCCCTCGCGACGCTTCAGGAAACGCAGGTTGTCTTCCAGCTCCGCCTCCTCCTGCAGGTCGAGGAGGTGGGTCAGGCGGGTGATGAAGGCCCGGATGTCGGTGCGGAGGGCCGCCCGGTGGCCGCGCAGATCGACGATGCCGCGCTCCACCTCGTGGGCGCGGGACTGGGCCAGCTCGACCAGGCGGTCGGCCTGCAGCTCCGCCTCCTTCACCTGGCTCTCCGCCTGCTTCCGCGCGTTCTCCCGGATCTCCTCAGAGGCCTTCTGGGCGGTGAGGAGGGTGTTCTTGAGGATGACCTCGCGCTCCTTGGCCTCGTCCACCACGTATTGGAGGCTCTGGACCTTCTGGGCCAGGGCGTCGTGTTCGCGCTGGAGCGCGGCCACCTCCTCCGCCACCAGGGCGAGATAGGTGCGCACCTCCTCGCGGTCGAAGCCACGGAACTTCGGGGTGAAGGTCTGCCGCTGGATGTCCATGGGCGAGATCTTCATATCGCAGCGCCCCCTTGCTCAGTGAAGGGTCGCACGGACGGGCAAAAGACTCAAGGGCTATCGGTTGAGCCGCATGCCCATCTCCACGATGGAGGGGACGATGCCGTATTGGAGGAACACCACCAGGCCGAAGAGCACCAGAAAGGAGATGTCCAGCGGCATGTAGCGAAGGCTGCGGGGCAGCCAGCCCTGGATGCGTCGCCGCGGCGGCTCCGTCGCCATGTAGAGGAAGCTCACGATCGGGTTGCGCAGGTCACCCCCACCCACCCAGGAGAGGATGGCGCGCAGGACCAGGATCAGCAGGTAGACGTTGAGCATCAGGTTGAGCACCTGGCCCAGGCCGATCAGCACGTTGCCAAAGACGAACATCGCTGCTCACCCCTTCCTGGCGCGCTCGCCGAAGATGGCCGTCCCCACCCGCACGAGGGTCGCCCCTTCCTCGATCGCGACCTCGAAGTCGTGGCTCATCCCCATCGACAGCTCCGAGCCCCGGAGCAGGCCCCGCTCCGCCGCCTGGTCGCGCAGCCCGCGGAGGCGGCGGAAGAAGGGACGCGCGGCTTCGGGGTCCTCGGCGAAGGGGGGCAGGACCATGAGGCCGTGGACCTGCAGGGACTTGAACCCGCGCAGGTTCTCGAGGGCGGGGAGGAGCAGCTTCTCCGGGAGCCCGAACTTGGTGGCTTCCCCCGCGAGGTCCACCTGGACCAGGGACCGCACCGTCTTGCCCTGCTCCGCCCCGTAATGCTCCAGGTGGTGCGCGAGCTCGATCTCGTCCAGCGACTGGATCACGTCGAAGAGGGCCACCGCCTTCTTCGACTTGTTCTTCTGCAGGTGGCCCACCAGGTGCCAGCGCAGGCCCGTGGGGCGCAGGTCGGCGAGGGTGGGGGCCTTGGCCTCCGCCTCCTGCACGCGGTTCTCGCCGAAGTCGCGCACCCCCGCGGCGAAAGCTTCCCGCACGGCGTCCGCGGGGAAGGTCTTGCTGACCGCGACGAGGGTGACGTCCTCCTCCCGCCGGCCGGCGCGGGCCGCCGCCCGGGCCATGCGCTCCCGGACGACGGCGACGCGGTCGGCGATCACTTCTTGGGTTTGAGCGCCGCCAGCAACCCCTGCGCGGTGGCCACGTTCTGGGAGTTGGTGGGGTTCGAGGAGAGGTACTTCTCGAGGTTCTGGATGGCCTCGGGAATCTTGTTCTGCCCGACGTAGAGGGTGCCCAGGTGATAGTACGCGTCCACCATCGCGGGGTCGGCGGCGAGCGCCTTCTGGAAAGCCGCGATCGCCTCTTCGCTCTTGCCCGCGTTCAGGCTGAAGATGCCCATGTTAAACTGGGCCTTGGCGTCGGCCGGATTCTCCCCCGCGGCCTTGGACATGAGCTCCATGGCCTTGTCGCCCTGGCCGGATTCCTGGTAGACCCTGGCCAGGCCGGCGGCGGCATCCGGGTAGATGGGCCGGAGCTCCAGCGCCTTCTTGTAGGCCTCCTCCGCCTTCGGCCAGTCCTTCTTCTGGCCGTAGATGTAGCCGAGGTTGTGGTAGAGCTCGGGGATGCTCGGCTGCTTGGCCACCAGCTCCTTGTAGGCGGCCTCCGCCTCGTCGAGCTTGCCCGCCTGGGTGAGGGAGACCGCGTTCTTGAAGGCGGACTGCAGCTCCTCGCTGGGCCCCCCCGCCGCCTTCCTGGCCTCGGCGGCGCTCACGAGCTTGAAGTCCGGGATCTGCGTGGGGTCGCCCAGGCTGATCCGGTAGTCGATCACGCTCCCCTGGAACCCGTCCTTCGTCACCGTGATCTTGTAGGGCCCGGGATACATCCCCACCTGGGTGAACTCGCCCTTCTTCCCCGTCTTGGTCTCGTACTTGCGCGTGACCCCGCCCGTGAACTCGAGCAGCACCTTGGCCTCGGCGATGGGCTGCCCCTTGTCGTCCACCACCTTGCCGCGGGCCGTCCCCGTCTGGGCGTGGGCGGGCGCGCCCACGAGGGCGAGGCCCAGAAGCAAGGCTCCCGCGATCAGCAAACGCTTCATGGCTGTTCCTCCCTCAACGGTCGGCCAAGTGTCTCATGCTCGGGCGGGGCTGCGGTAGGGGATGGGATCCTCCATCCCCGCCTCCCGGAAGCCCTTCCGGCGCAGGACGCACGACTCGCAGGCCCCGCAGGCCTCGGCCTCCGCCTGGTAGCACGACCAGGTCATCTCGAAGGGGACGCCGAGCTTCGCCCCCTCGCGCACGATCTCGGACTTCGCCATCCGGATCACGGGGGTGACGATTCGGAGGTCGGTCTCGGGGCGTGTCCCCAGGCGGATCGCCTCCTCGAAGGCGCGGTAGAACTCGGGTCGGCAGTCGGGGTAGCCGGACGAGTCCTCCCAGACCGCGCCCACGAAGATCGCCCGTGCCCCGAGCACCTCGCCCCAGGAGGCGGCGGCCGAGAGGAGGTGGGCATTGCGGAACGGGACGTAGGAGGTCGGGATGACGCCCTCGATGGGCGGGCCCTCGCGCACCGGGACCCTGGCATCGGTCAGGCTGCTGCCCCCGATCTGCCGGAGGTCGGAGAAGTCGACGACCAGCCGGCTCTCCGCCCGGTAGTGATCGGCCAGGCGATGGAAGCACGCGAGCTCCCGGGCCTCCGTCTTCTGGCCATAGTTCGCGTGCAGCAGCGCGAGGCGGTGGTCACGGATCGCGATGGCCGTGGTCACCGCCGAGTCCATTCCCCCGCTGACGCAGACGACCGCGAGGGGCGGGCCCGCGCGCGTCATACCCCGCGCTCCACGCCCGGCCACAGGTACTTGTGGAGCTGGACCTGGAGGCGCACCGGCAGGCCGTCCTCAAGGATCCAGCGGCCGAGGGTGCCGGGATCGAGGACGCCGTGGACGGGCGAGAAAAGGACCGGGCAGCGCTCCGCGAGGAGGTTCTTCCGCACGAGGTCGCGGGACCATTCGTAGTCGGACCGGCCGTCGATCACGAACTTGACCTCGTCCTTCCCCTTCAGCAAATCCAGGTTGCCCCATTCCATGTGGCGGGTCTCCCCCGAGCCGGGCGTCTTGACGTCGAGGATGGCGATCGCCCTGGTGTCGAGCGGTCCGATGGAGACGTGGCCCGAGGTCTCGACCACGACCTCCCAGCCCGCGTCGAGGAGGCGGGTCACGAAGGGAAAGGCCGCGGGCTGCGCGAGCGGCTCGCCGCCGGTGAGGCAGAGGAGGCGGGTGGGGAGCCGGGCCAGCTCGGCCAGCACCTCGTCCTCGTCGCGCTTGTCGCCTTCGTGGAAGGCGTATGCGGTGTCGCACCAGACGCAGCGCAGCGGGCAGCCCGTGAGGCGCAGGAAGGCCGAAGGCCGGCCCGCGCGCGTCCCCTCCCCCTGGATGGAGAAGAAGACCTCGTTGACGATCAGCATGGGGTGGCGCTCATGCCGGGGGAGGGAGGGTGCCTACTCGGCATAGGTCGCGCTGCAGCCGGGGGCCTCCCAGATGCGCACCCGCCGGAGATGCTTCCCCTCGGCCCCCATCCCCTTCCGCACCTCCTGGAAGAAGTAGCGGGCCACTGCCTCGGCGGAAGGGCTCTGGCGGGCGAAGGCGCGATGGGCGTTCAGGTCCTTGTAGTGGAAGCGGCTGCAGACCTCGCCCACCGCCTCCTTCAGGTGCTCGAAGTCCACCACCACCCCGAGGCGATCGAGGCTCTCCCCCGCCGCCACCACCTCGACCCGCCAGTCGTGGCCGTGGACCGGCTCGATGGGCCGCCCCGCGTCGGTGAGCACGTGGGTGGCGCAGAACGTCGTCTCGTAGGCGACCTCGAACACGGGGGGACCTCCTCCTCCCATGTTGCCGCCGGGGCCGCGGGCTGTCCAGTTGCGCGTATCATGGGCCCCCGCATGCCCCATCGCCCCCCCAGCCACGACCTCCGTCGGGGGGCCCTGTTCATGGTGGCCTCGGCGGCGCTCTTCGCGGCGATGGGAGCCGGGGTCAAGCTGGCGGCGCGCGAGCTGCCGAACGCGATGGTGGTCTTCTTCCGCAACGGGGTGGGACTCGCCGTCCTCCTCCCTTTGCTGCTCAGGAAAGGGCTCCGGGGGCTCCATACCCGCGACGTCCCCGGCCACATCGTGCGGGGCCTCTCCGGCCTCGCCTCGATGTACTGCTTCTTCTATGCGATCGCCCACCTGCGGCTGGCGGACGCCGTGCTGCTCAACCAGTCGGTGCCGCTCTTCATCCCCCTGGTAGGCAGCCTCTGGCTGGGGGAACGATTCCCGGCACGGCTGTGGGGCGTGATCGGACTGGGCTTCGCCGGCATCCTGCTCATCCTGAAGCCGGGCACCGGCCTCTTCACGCCGGTCTCGCTGGTGGGAGTGGCGTCCGCCGTGCTGGCCGCGGTGGCCCAGGTCGGCATTCGCCGGCTCACCCGCACCGAGCCCGTGACCCGCATCGTCTTCTACTTCGGGCTCATCGGGAGCGTGGTCTCGGCGGTGCCCGCGGCTCTCGCCTGGCGCGACCCGTCGCCCGCGCTCTGGGGCGTGTTGCTCACAATGGGGGCACTGGCCACCGCGGGCCAGCTCGCGCTGACCCGCGCCTACGGCCACGCCCCCGCGGCCCAGATAGGACCGTTCATCTACGCGGGCCCGGTGTTCGCGGGCCTCCTGGACTGGTGGATCTGGAACACCCTCCCCGACGCCCTGTTCATGGCCGGGGCGGTGATGGTGGTGGCGGCCGCCACCCTCATGCTGCGGAGGGTGCCGCTGCCCGCCCCCGCGGAGGATGTGGCTTAGGGTAGGCTCATCGCCCGGCAGCGGGCGGCGAGCCGGAGTCGAGTCAAGGAGGGTGTGAAATGTCGCTGCGAGGATGGTTGACCGGTCTGATGTTGCTCGGGCTCGCGCTCCCCGCGGGCACCCGGGAGGGTGGCGGCACCAGGGCGGTGATGGCCCACGACGTCTATTTCGCCCTGAACGACAACTCGGCGGAGGCCCGGACGAAGCTGATCGACGCCTGCAAGAGACACCTGTCCGGCCACGAGGGGACGGTCTCCTTCGCGGTCGGTACCCTCGCCGAGGAGATGAACCGGCCGGTCAACGACCGCGAGTTCGACGTCTCCCTCCACGTCTACTTCAAGGACAAGGCCGCCCACGACGCGTATCAGGAGCACCCCCGCCACAAGCAGTTCATCGCCGAGAACCAGACGAACTGGAAGAAGGTCCGGGTCTTCGACTCCTGGGTGGAGACGGGTAAGTAGCGCTTCGCCAAGCTTCGACCGGTAGCTCGACCGCCCTGTGGAGCCGGGGAGGATGACGCATAGGCACCTGGGGCGACCCGTAGTCCCGATCAAAGAACGGTTCAAGCGTGCGTTCGCAGGGAGATACAATTGGCCAGTTTTGGTCAACAATTGTTAGACGCACCATTAGGTGGAAGACGCATGGCGATCGACATCGACCTGTTTCACTTCCAGCTCTCGGACCTTGAGACCGCCCGCGTGCACCTTGTAGGAAGCGTACGGAGGCTTAAGGCGAATGGGGAACTCAAGGGGTTCTTTGGCCTGTTCACCGCGTCCCCCGAGATTCCCGGCCCGCCGGACGAAGAGGCGCTTGAGGAGGATGCCCGCACCGAGTCTCGGACCGAACGCCGGCTGAGGGAGATGCTCGCCCGCATGTCGTACGTCTTCGGGGTCACCTGCCTCGAGCACCTTCTGGAGCAGTGCGTGCGCGAAGTGCTCCAGGCCCAACCTCAGAGAGTTCTAGGTATCGGTGACTGGTGGCGCGATGGCAATCTGGTGCGACGCCAAGTTGTTGATGGGTGGAGTAGGGACCAAGTCATCGCCGAACTGGTCAAGTCGGCGGTGGAGAGTTTCGGAAAGCAGCCTTTCACCGAGGTGCCAAAGTACTTTGAGAAACGGCTAGAGGTCTCGTGGACACCAGAGTGGCGTGAGGATCTGCTACGAATCGTCAACCTACGCAATCGTGCAGCACACACTCTGGACTTCAGAGAGCCGGCTGATGAGGAGATTGTTGCCGACCTCCACACGATCCTGCGGCACGGCGAATCGATTGCCCGGGCCGTGGCGGCCAAGCACGGCCTTCCGCTCCGCTCGGTGACGATTGACAAGGAGCGAGCCGAGCTCCTCGAGGAAGACGAGGGCGTCTAACAATGAGATGAAGCGGACGAAGCGAGGGCTCGGTGGCGCTTCGCCGCTTATCTCAGTGTTGGGCGGACAGCGAGGAATAGGGGACAGGATGCGTGGGCGAACCTGGGTTTACACTCCGCATCTCGGTGGACGCAGCATTCCTCCCGCGGTACGAGAACGAACCGAGAGGCGCATCAAGGAGCAGGCGCGGAAGCGTTACGCAGGTAGGTACGCCAGGCTCGGCGTTCGCTTCAAGGGCGCACTGTGCTACATCGACGCGTTCATCGAGCCCGCGGCGCCGACCCGAAGGCAACTCCAGAAGCTGGGCGAAACACGCAAGGAACACGTTGAGCGTCTCCGAAGTGCTCCGATCCACCTGTGCCGGCTTCGGTATTTCGGGAATGAGGATGCATGGACCCTGGCCTTCTTCACGTACAGCAACGAGCGCTACTCGCCGTGCGTCTTCCACAGTGGCAGTGACCATGGCACGCCAGAGGAGGCTCTCGACGTTGGTGCGGTGTATCTCCCGGAGCCGCAGCGCAAGGTCGGGACGAAGAGGCGGAGGAGCCGCCCAACAACGAGATGAAGCGGACGAGGTCCGCGATGGACACGATGGCGCGGCCCTCGCCGCTTATCTCGGTGTTATGCGGCACAGTAAAGGGAAGCGACGTGAGAGAGCCATGACGCCCAGGACCTCCCGATCTCTACTGCCAGAACTGGAGTTGGATCGAGCGTGAGCTCGAAGCTCCGCCGTATCATCGGTTGGGGAGTGTCAAGCGGCATTCTCCTTGGAATGGGCCTCGCGTACTCCGGGTTGAGCGCGCCCTCCGGGTACGCTGCCGCGTATGCCTTGGGAGGCGCATGGGTCTTGAGTATTGCGTGGCTGCTCGTCGCCGGAGCCTTGGTGCCCTTCCCACGAACACGGCCGTTTGGCTATGCGGCCGCGGCGTGCGGTGCCAGCCTACTCCTCGTCTTCTACATAGCGTTTTGGGGCGGCTACAAAGCTGGCCTCTATGACTGGTGGGGCGACAACATGGTACCTATTCCTGCGACCGAGCCCAAATAGGATGCGTGCCGCATAACAATGCGCTGAAGCTGACGGCGCCGAGCGGGACGGAGCGCCGCAGCTTAGCGCCGTGTTCGACGGACGCCATTGAGGTGAGCGGTGGGTGACCGATTCCTGTTCGCTTTCGACGGTGCGACCGACAACCATCGCTACCGTGACTTTGCGCGTGAACGCGGCTTCGAAGTGTTCGCCGGAAGGGAATTGCGCCTCGGCCCTTCGCCTGGGTGGAAGCCCGACTGCATGCGCGTTGTTGCTGAAGATCGGGGTTACACCCTTGCGATCGTTGAATTGGAGGCCGACGCAAACGCAGCGCGCATATCCGCGCGCAAGTACCTGCCCGAGTCCTCGAGGTCCGTCCTTGCGGCGTTCCAAAGCTATCTGGACGGAGTGTGCAAGGATTGCCGGAGGCGCGCAGACCCACGTCTCGCGCAGATCGTCACCTTGATGGAGAGGCTCAGAGATTGCGACAGGCTCGTCGTAATGACGGCGGGCTGCCAGAGGGAGAGCTTTGATTCCATCGAAGAACTTCCCCTTATCGACCAGGAACGCGATCCGCGGGCGATGCAACCGGATGCAGTCAAGAAGACAAGGCTACTGGCCGGTGAAGTGACTCTCTCGCCCGTAGAGCACAAGGATCTGTTTCGAACCGTTCTCATCCTCGACGCCGTGGTGCGCGGCTGGGACAAAAGCGGAGCATCACTGCGGGCGTGGCGCAACCTCCGTACGCAGCCGCTCAAAACAGACATCGGGAATAGTCCTGGGCGTTTTCCCGAACTTCGTGGCCTTATTCTCGGGAACAAGCTCGGCGTTCAGATTGACATCGATCGGCTAGCTGCTGAGCTCGCGACTCATTGGTGTTCGCTATCAGGAAAGCAATACACGTCCGAGGCCGTCGTGCATGCCCTCCAAGGGTACCTCCCGATAGCGCGCGAGCTGTCCAGTTCGATTCCCGCGCAAGAAGCATTCGAGAAGGCGCGGCCCCTTCTGCGAGCATAGATCTTGGCATGCGCCGTCCAACAATGAGATGCAGCGGACGAGCCACGGCCAGCATGGAGGCTCGCCGCTGATCTCAGTGTTCGCCAGACATAGGTAGGGGAGAGCATTTGTGGCGAGAAGACTGCATCTGAGCCTGTCGCTCACTCCAGTAATGACGCTAGGTCGCGGCGCCCTGGGTACGGACCGCCTCGTCTACATCCTCGCCGCCAACAAGCCAGTGAAGTATCCTCGTGGCCGGTCCAGGATTGTTTACATCGGCACGACGAAGCGGGGCGTCCGCCGCGTCGCCTCCAGTGTCGCGACTCGAGCTGAGGGCCTCTTTGAAGGTCGCGGCATGCGCACCGTCAACGCGCACTTGCTGACGTACACGCGCAAGTCAGGCGGGCAGAAACTCTGGCTCAAGCTGGAGCGGGCTATCCTCTTCATGTTCCAGTACCAGTACGGCAGGATTCCGCTTCTCAACAAGGTGGGCAGCCACTTCTGGCCAGGCAAGGAGTTCACTCACTTCAGCAGGCGCACACTGTTGAAGCGGATTCGGGCCTTCGAGAAGCCGTGAGCGCGCTGGCGAACAACCGGATGAAGCTGACCGCGCCGGCGCAAGCGACGGAGCGCGGCAGCTTAT
>Ga0137369_10007707_pt1 | contig 10798 bp, 5 predicted proteins | sample SagtaG_12_FD_104918 | JGI IMG/M metagenome (GOLD analysis project Ga0137369, IMG submission 104918) | Vadose zone soil microbial communities from Sagehorn Ranch, Mendocino, California, USA - Sage1_L_113_16 metaG | ecosystem: Environmental > Terrestrial > Soil > Vadose zone | place: USA... | reverse complement strand
TGTATCAGTGCCGTTTGATCCAGCGTCACCGCTCCGCAAAGAGCGGATGGTGAGAACCGTTGCGAGAGATCGAGGCAGCAGCTCGCTGCTATAACCGCAGACTTTTGCAACAAAATCGGCACTCTGCGGCGTCGGCCAACTCGGACGCCTGGCCCGTATCAATCCGACGAAATGCCCCAAAAAGGGACGCACCATGTCGCGGTGCTGTATTACGAATTCAGTCCAGCAGGCCTAGCTCGCAGGCCTTGATCTGCAGCGCGAGATATTTCGAGTAGATGCGGCATTGGGCGAAGCTGCCCGCGATGAACCAAAGGCCCGACTGCGCGGTTCGCGTGAACATGTTGCGCAGTTCTTCTCCGTCGCCGAATCCCCAGATCGGGCCGACGCGGTCGGCGACATCATCGCCGAACAATTTACTGACCAGATGCTCCTGACCCTTGTAGCCCGTGGCCAGCACGATCAGGTCGGCGGGAAGCGTTTCGCCGCTATGCATGCGCGCTCCTGCCGCCACGAAGCTGGCGATATCGGAGAATTGCGTCAATCCGATCTCGCCTTTGACGATCAGATCCGAACAGCCGACATTGAAGTAATAGCCGCCGCCGCGGGTGAGGTACTTGAACTGCCAGCCGGTTCCGTCTTCGCCGAAATCGAGCTTGAAGCCGCGGTGCTCGAGCCCATCGAGCAATTCCTTGTCCATGTTCCGCGCCGTTTCGGTCAAGGCCTTGTGGCTTTTGCGTACCAGTGAAAGCGGCATCGATGTCGTGATGAGATCGCAATCCTCGAGCGGAAGTCCTTCGTCATAGAGCGCGTACTGCAGTTGCGCGCTCGGCTCGACATTGACGATCATGGTCGAGCTGCGTTGCACGAGCGTGACCTTCGCCCCGGCCGAGTGCAGGTCCTGCGCGATATCGTGGCCGCTGTTGCCCGAGCCGACGACCAGAACGTTCTTGCCCGCCCACGTCTCGCCGTCGTCGTATTGACTGGAGTGCAGAACTTCGCCGCGGAAGTTGCGCAAGCTCGGAATGTCCGGAACGCTCGGGATGCCGCTCACGCCGGTCGCCATCACGACGTGGCGCGGGCGCATCTCCCGCTGCCTGCCGTCGGCCCCGCGCAGCACGACGGACCATCGTTTCGCGTTTTCATCGTAGCGGCCGCCTTCGAATTCGCTGGCCGTCCAATAGTTCAACTCCATGCTCTCCACATAGGCCTCGAACCAGGCGGCCAGTTTGTCCTTGGGAATGTAGGTCGGCCAGTTTGGCGGAAAAGTCATGTACGGCAGATGATTGACGTGCACCTGGTTGTGCAGGACCAGCGCGTGGTAGCGCTTGCGCCAGTTGTCGCCGATGCGCGCTTCACGGTCGACGATCAGCGTATCCACGCCCAATTGCGCGAGGCGAGCGGCGATCGAAAGCCCGGCCTGTCCCCCGCCCACGACGAGCGCCGCGGGTTCGCGGCCGGCATATTCGGCGGCGGCCTTGCGCAGGTCGAGCCAGTTCGGTCCGCGAAAATCGCGCGAATAGGCCTTGCCTTGCGGCCGTGCGCTTCCGAGCCGTTCCTCGTGTCCCTTGATTTCATCGAGCGCGGTGAGCAGCGTCCATGCCCTGAATGCGTTGCCGTCCTCCGCATCGGGAGAGAGCCGCAGCACGCCGCTGCCGCGGCCCTGCGCCGTTTCAAAGCTCAAGATCGCTTCGATCGCATCGGTGCCGGCGCGCCTCACGTTGCGGGGCGCGGTGCGATGCGGGTCCAGCCTGAAACCGGTCGGACGCGCGCGGCCGGCATGCGTGGCAAGCTCGCGTAAAATCGCATCCGCACCGCTGACCGTCTTGATCTGCCACGTCAGCGCCAGCACATCGCGCCAATGGCTGTCGGCATGAAACAGCGTCTCGAGGCGGGCTCGGCTGGGTGCCGCGAGCGCTCGTTCGAACTGCGCCAGCCAATTCTCCGCAATCGTCGCGACGGTGTCTGCTCTGGCCAGCATGGGCGCTATCGGGCTTGGGCGGAACGGCTGGTTTGGATTGAAGCTAACATATCCGCCGGCGGCTGCGCAGCGCGCACTGAGACATGAAGGGAGCGATTCGCTTGCCGACAAAGCGGCGCCGGATAGCGCCCTTATAGCCTTTCGATATGGAGAATCGTCCCGGAGACCCACGGAAACGCGATTTTTCCATCCCCTGCTAAGCACCGCGTAACTGTGAACTTGACTAGCCTCCCCTTGTGGTGGCATTGGCTCAGATCGCAGTGGCATGCGTATTTTTCCTTACACCAAGCAAGTCCTCGTCGCGTCGTCAGCCTTTGGTACGATGACGGAAAGATTCCATCGGCGCGCGAAAGAAACCCGAACAACACTAGCGCACCTCTGACGTGAGTAAGGGCGGTACGAAGGTTGTATCGCTCCAGTGCCCGGAGCTCGCAGAGTAACCGCAGAGTTGCGCGTGGGCGCCGGGTTGGGTTGGGACAAAGACTTCAGAGGGTCAGGTCGTGATTCACACGCGGGGTGAATCCTTCGACGCGCGCGAGGGCTCAGCGGCGATTGCCGCTGCGCCGGACAGCGCCGTGGTGACCATCCCGGACGCGCACTTCCTCTTCACCGCCGATTTCAAGCGCAAAGGATCCGATCTCGTTTTAACCGGGGAGGACGGCCGCAAGATCCTCGTTCCGGATTATTTCCGGCAGGAGAAGCTGCCGGATCTCGTTTCGCCTGAAGGGGCGATTCTTTCCGCCAATGTCGTCGAGCTTTTGGCCGGCCCGGCCACGCCCGGACAATATGCGCAGGCGGGGGCGCCGGCCGCGCCGCAGCCGATCGGGCGGGTGGAAACGGCGGCCGGCTCGGCGACGGCGGTGCGCAACGGCGTCGCCGTCGAGCTCAACGTCGGCGATCTCGTCTTCCAGGGCGACGTCGTCCAGACGCTGACCAGTTCGGCGCTCGCGATCGCCTTTTCCGACGGCAGCGCGTTCACGCTCAACGAGAACGCGCGCATGGCGCTCAACGAGTTCGTTTACGACCCGAACGGCACGGCGAACTCGGCGCTGATCAACCTGGTACAGGGGACGGTGAGTTTCATCGCCGCCCAGGTTGCCAAGACCGGCACCATGCGGGTCGAAACGCCGACGGCCGTATTGGGCATTCGCGGCACCTTTATCACTCTGTCGGTATCCTCCGTCGATGGCCACACCGTCGCGTCGCTCGGCTTGGAGAGCCATCCGGTCACAGGGGATCAGTTTGCCGGGGCGTTCACGTTGACCAACCGGATCACCGGCAACCAGGTGCTGGTGAGTCAGGTCAACAGCATATTCTCCGTATCGCCCGGGGGGACGACATCCGAATCGCCGAAGCCCGCCGAGATCCACGCGCTCGAGCAGGCGACGTTCCAGGCGCTCGTGCCGGTCTTGCAGTCTGCCGCCAACCTCGGCGTGCAGACGGGCCTCAACCAAGGTACGAATCAAAACCTCAACCAGAATCCGAACCAGAACCCGGCCCAGGACGGCCAGCAGGGCCAGAAGAGCGACTCAAGTCCCGGGCCGAGCCCCGGCGGCTCGAGCGGGGCCAACCCCGCCGACAACCAGCCGCCTGCCGACACCAAGCCGACGACGGTGCCGCTCACCCCCGCCGGTCCTGAGACTCAACCGCCGCCTGCGACCCCGGCTCAGACGCCGGTCCCGACCAACACGCTTCCGGTCACCACTCCGCAGACGCCGACGCAGACGCCGACGCAGACGCCGACGCAGACGCACATCACCCCGACCGGAAGCGTCGCCGACGTTGCGAAAACGGAGGCACCGGGCGCGCAATTCGAAAGCTTCAACATTTTCGAGCGCGTCAGCATCGCCAATGCGGGCTCGGCGACCGGCTTTGTCGACGGCAGCGCGGTGTTGGTCTCCGCAACCTACACCAGTGGCCTGCCGTCCACGTTCACCAATGCGGCGTTCCTGAGCAGTCTGCTGACGGTCGATGCCGCCGGGACGGTCCACTACGACCTCGGCAAGTTCAACTTCTTGTCAGCGGGACATTGGCTCTCCTACACCATCGCCTTCGACGTCGCATCCGGGACGGACACGCTTCATCTCACGCTGACCTTCACTGTGAACGGAGCAAACGAGGCGCCGCGCATCACCGTCGCAGCCGGCGACGCCGCGTCAGCGACGATCACCGACGATACGCATGCGACGACGCTGCCTGTTGCCGGCGGCACGCTCTCGTTCAAGGACGCGGATTCGGCGGATGGGCATTCCGTTTCCGTCGCCGTGAAGTCCGGGCCTGCGATCGGCAGCTTCGCTGCCGGCGTGATTGCCGACACGACCGGATCCGATCCCGCGAACGTGACAGGCGACATCCTGTGGGCCTTTGCCGCCAACAAGGCACAGGCGCAGTCGCTGGCGGCGGGCGAGAGCGAGACCGAAGTTTTCACCGTCACCTTGCATGATGGGCAGGGCGGCAGCACGAGCCAGGACGTCGCGGTCACGGTTGCGGGGGTCAATGACGCGCCGGTGGCGGTCGCCAATACCGTTGCGGTGAACGAGGATGCGACGGTCTCGGCAACAACGCGTCCGACGGGGGTGCTCGGCAACGACACAGACCCCGATACCGGCGAGACATCGACGCTGGTGGTCAGCGCCGTTCGTCCAGGCACCAGCGGGACGATGACGGCGCTGACCGGCGGCACCGCCGTCGTCAATGGTACCTACGGCACGCTGACCATTCATGCCGACGGCACCTATAGCTACACGCCGAACGATGCCGCGCCGCAGAGTCCGCCGCCGGCGGCTGACGTCTTCACCTATACCGCCAAGGACATCCATAACGCGACGGCGACGACCACGCTCACCTTCAACGTTGCCGGGCAGAACGACGCGCCGGTCGCGATGGCGGACACGGCCGCGGCGACCGAGGATGCGCTGCCGAACACGGTCAACGGCAACGTGCTGACCAACGATACTGACGTCGACACCGGCGACACGCATACTGTGTCGGCGGTGACGATCGGGGAAATCAACGGCACCGACAACGGAACAACCATCACAAAGGTCGGCACCTACGGCACGCTGGTGGTCACCAAAGCGATCGGTGGTTACACCTACACGCTCGCGAACGGCCAGGCCAACGTGCAGGCGCTGGCGCAAGGCCAGCAGGTCACCGACGTCTTCAGCTACACCAACTCCGACAATCACGGGGGCTCGAGCTCATCGACCCTGACGGTGACGATCACCGGCGTCAACGATACGCCAACGCCGGTCGCGAATACTGTTGCGGTAAATGAGGATGCGCCGGTCTCGGCAACGACGCGGGCAGCCGGCGTGCTGGGCAACGACACGGACCCCGACACCGGGGAGACGGCGACGCTGACGGTCAGCGCCATTCTTGCCGGCACCAGCGGGACGGCGACGCCACTCGCCGAGGGCACCGCCAGCGTCAATGGCACCTACGGCACGCTGACCATTCATTCGGACGGCACCTACAGCTACACGCCGAATAATGCCGCGGCCGAGGCTTTGCCGCAGGATACGCCCGCGACGGATGTCTTCACCTATACGGCCAAGGACGTCCACGGCGCGACGGCGACGGCCACGCTCACCTTCAACATCACCGGACTGAACGACGCGCCGACGCTTGCCGCCGGCACTACCGCAACAGGTCACATGGTGGCTGATACGCAGGGTGCCGGCGCCCCCCTCACTGAGCTCGCAGCGTCGTACCTCACGGCCAGCCACAATCTCATCAATGGACTCGGCGGCTCGAGCGGATTCGGCGAGACCGACCTCGCGCAGGGCGACGACAACTCCAGCTCGGCGATCGACATTACGCCGGTTTTCGGCGCGGCGGGCCTCAACTTCTTCGGCCAGCACTACACGTCACTCTACATCAACAACAACGGCAACATCCTTCAACGCTGCCACGACCCAGTTCACTCCCTCGGTGATCACAGCCGGCGCAAACAATCCCATCATTGCCCCGTTCTGGGCTGACGTGGATACGAGGGGCGGTGCGGCCAGCGCGACGCCGGGGGGCAATTCGACCGGCGCCAACCGCGTCCACTACGATCTCGACACGGTCAACGGGGTGATGACGGTCACCTGGGACGACGTCGGCTATTACAATCAACAGACTAATCGGCTCAATGCTTTCCAAGTCCAGTTGATCAACGTGGGAAATGGCGATTTCGACATCGTCTTCCGCTACGAGGACATCAACTGGACCACGGGAACTGCGAGCGGCGGCTCGAACGGCCTGGGCGGCACGCCGGCTCGCGCGGGCTACTCCGCTGGCGATGACAATAGCGCTCATTATTTCGAGCTTCCGCAGTCCGGCAATCAGACGCAGATTCTCGCTCTCGAGAGCACAGCCGGAAATACCGGAATAGCCGGCGTCGACGCCTTCGAAGTGCGCGGCGGCAACGTCATCCCCAGCTTGACGGCGAGCGGCACGGTCCAGTTCGCCGACGTCGATCTCGCTGACAGCCACAGCGTTGCCGTCTCGCTCGCGTCCGCGGTTCGCTCGGGCGAAGGAGCCGTTCCCGCCGCAACGCAATCGGATCTGCTGCACGCGCTCACGACCTCAATGACGGCTCCCAACGGGCACGACAGCACCGGGACCGGCTCGGGGGCGCTCGGCTGGACGTTCGCTCTACCCAATGCGGATGCCACTTTCTTGGCGGCGGACGAAACGCTGACGGTGATCTACAACGTGACGATTAGCGACGGCCACGGCGGCAGCGTCACGCAGCCGGTGACGCTGATCATCACCGGCGCGGAGCACAGGACGGACTGGAACTCTGCAGCGAACGGCAATTGGGAGACTGCCGCAAATTGGTCGGATGGCGTGCCGAGTTCGACCATGGCCGCGCTCATTGCCGCTGCCGGCGCCACTGACTATACGGTCACTGTGACCTCGAGCAGCGCTCAGGCACACTCTCTGAACGTCGCCGATTCCCATGCAACTGTCGCGGTCGAGGCCGGCAACTCCCTGACGATCGCCGACGCATTGACCGTGGACGCCGGCAAGATCACGCTTAACGGCGGCACGGTCCAGGCCGGCTTAATCGATCTTGAAAGCGGCGGCACGTTGCAGGGCTGGGGCACGGTTTCGGGCCCGATCAGCAATTACGGGCTCATCCAGGCTTTCAGCGCTCACACTTTGAACATTTCCGGCAACATCACCGGAACGGGTTCGCTCCAAATCGTCAACAATACCACCGTCGAGATCGACGGCTCCGTCGCCGCGACCCAGACGCTGAGTTTCGTAGGTGGTGCAACGGGCACGCTCGTTCTCGATCACTCTTCAACGTTCCACGGCGTGCTATCCGGGCTGGTGGATTCACACCAAAAGGTTGACCTCAAGGACTTCACTTTTACCAGCGGGCATATGACGGCCGTGCCAACGTATACGAACGGCTATACCACGCTGGTTGTATCGAACGATGTCACGCATCAATCGGTGAGCCTCACTCTCGCCGGCGATTACACAAATCCCCTTCAGCATACTTGGCACTTCGACCCGGATTCGGGGACGGGCACGATCTTGTACGATCCGCCGGCGACCGACGCGGGTGCGCGCAACCCGACCGTCGCGGACTCAGTATCCACGGATGTGGCACAGACGGTGGCCGCGCTCACAAATGTGGATCAGTTCACATTCCAAGATGACGCTGAGAGCGGCACGCTGCCCGGCGCCTCGACGTTGGTCGCTTCGAACGAGGACGCGAGCGCGACGGATGCGGCGACGCTCGAGGCGACCGCCGATACGTCCAGCGATGATCAATCGACAACCGCCGCGACCGCGAACGGATCAGCCGGTACCGATCCCACGAGCAACCTCGCGACGAACCTTCTGCCAGCAACCGGCGATTCCACCGGCAACGGCCCGCAAGTCGGCGCGACGGTGCAGCCGGCCTCCGCGTCCACCGCCACGGCCGGGCTCGCGGGGGGCGATACTTTCGTGTTCGCGGCCAATTTCGGCAACGTCACCATCGGCAATTTCCACCCCGAGACGGATGTGATCGAAATCGATCACACCGTCTTTGCCGATTTCCAGGAGCTGCTGGCCGCCGCACACGATGATGGGAATGGGAACGCCGTAATCGCCGCAGATCCCCAAGATACGATCACGCTCAAGAACGTCACCGTCGCGCAGCTCGTTCAGCACCAAGGCGACTTCCACTTCGCGTGATCGGCCGCGAACGGCGTTAGCCCACAGCGCAGCAACTGCGTCACATGGCACCGCAGGCGCGATATCGCCGCTCGTGCCCTTTCCCCAGCCGAAGTCGGATTTATCCGATTACGGCCATTCTGCGAATTCCTTCGTGCATCCAGAGACATGCGTTTTACAAGGCATTCTTGAGAAAGCCCGTATTTCCACACATCGATCCGGCGAATTGTAAAACATCTCGGCCGACGGGTCGCGGAGCAGCAACCATCCGAAACGAAGCGGCCCGGCACCGTCTAGCGAAGTCGGGGCATTAAGCGGCCATGACCGGCGCGGTGTCCCGACGAGCGGCGCGCTCGTGAGTTCGCCCGGTGCAAGCCCGAAGTGACCCGACGCTGACGACGCGGCTAATTGGATCAGCAGCTACTGCTTGCGCAGCGCCAGTGGGCGCTGAGTCCGCCGAGATCTCGCCTTGATCGCGTGCGCGATGAGTATCACCGCCCGCGAGTGTAGACCGGATGGCGCGGGTCGAGCGGCCAACCATCGAGGCCAATATCAGGATGATAGCCGCGCGTCTCAACGAAGCGCTTCGCGCTATCGTGGCAGCGCTTGCAGAGCGACTGGAACGGTCCGGCCCAAAACTTGTTGAGGTCGCCATGGTGCGGCTCGACGTGATCGCAGATCGTCGCCGGCTCGACGATGCCAGTCTCGGCGCAGTATTTGCACAGCGGATGCTCGCGCAATTGATGCTGGCGAATCCGCATCCAGCGCGCCGAAGAGTAAAGATCGTTCCATGCCGTTGGCCTGCCGCGCACACCCATGACCTTGCATCCTGCAACCGATAGCGAGGGTCGATAATAGCATAAACCGATGGCCCGCAGTGTCAGTGCAATGGCGCGTCGAAATCGCGTTCGCGCATCAATGTTGCGGCGGCCGCTCGATCTAACCGTGCCCAATGTAGTCCATCCGCCCACCGTCCACCGTCAGCACCTGTGCTGTAATCCAACCTGACTTTGGTGAGGCCAGGAACACCACCGCGTTGGCGATGTCCTCAGGTTCACCGATGCGGTTCATCATCGCTCGTGCAGCGAGGCGTTCCTCCGTCCCCGGCCAGTCCGCGGCGCCGCGGCCGCGCTGCGTCATGTCGGTGCGGACGAAGCCTGGCGCCACGGCGTTCACGGTGATGCCGTGCGGCCCCAGCTCCAGGGCAAAGCGCCGCGTGAGAATCGCCACCTCGGCCTTCGTTGCCGCGTAGAATGCATTGCCAGACAGCGCGGTGCCGATCGCCGCGATCGAGGTCAGATTGACGATGCGCCCGTAGCGCCGCGCCCGCATGCTCCCCATCACGGCGCGCGTGGCATGGATCACGCCCTCCACGTTTACTCGGCGCATGCGCGCGACCTGCTTCCGGTCGTAGGTGTCCAGCGTGCCCTGCCAAGCCACGCCAGCGTTATTCACCAGGATGGTCACCGGACCCAGCTCTGCTTCAGTGCGGGTGACCATCGCCTCGACCGCGGCCGGCTCGGCGACGTCTGCCGCCACCGCGATAGCTCGTCCGCCCGCGGTCGCAATTTCGGCGACCGCCGCCTCGGCCGCATCGGCATGCACGGCATAGTTCACGCACACGGCGGCGCCACGTTGCGCCAGGAGCCGCGCCGTTGCTCGGCCGAGGCCGCGGGCGCCGCCCGTCACCACCGCCACTTGCTTGCGCCATTCCATCATGTGCCCTTTCATGGGCCGGATCAGCATGCCGGCCAGTTATTCTATCGCGATACGGCTCGCGCAGGCGGAGGGACGGCGATGGAAATGCGAGTATTCGGGCGCACCGGAATGCAGCTCTCAGTGCTGGGCTTCGGCTGCGGCGCTGTGGGCGGACTGATGGTACGCGGCGATCCGCTCGACCAGGAGCGCACCGTCGCGCGGGCGATCGCCGCCGGTGTGAACTACTTCGACACCGCGGTGCAGTACGGCAACGGCGAATCCGAGAAGAATCTCGGCCGTGTCCTGCAGAGGCTTAAGCCGGCCAACGTGGCCGTCGGCACCAAGGTCCGACTGCCGAGCCGCGACTTCGGCGGCATTGCCGATGCCGTGGCGAAGTCGCTCGAAGGCAGTCTGGTGCGACTATGCCCTCGAGCGGGTCGCCATCTTTCACCGAGACGGGCGGCGGGGAAGCGCTCAGCGTCCGACAGGTGCTCGACGATGTGGTGCCGGCGTTTGAGCGGCTGCGGCAGCAGGGCAAGATGCGTTTTCTTGGGCTCACGGCCACCGAGGACGATAGGCCGCTTTGCCGCGGCCAGCCGCTCGACGGCCTCGGCCACGACCTCGGGATCGGGGTGCGTGCGCCCGACTTTGAGCTGGTACATCGCCGAGGTTTCGTAGGGCTGGTTGGCCATGTGCTCGACCTTCTGCAGGTCGTAGGGAATGCCCAGCACCGCCGGCCGCCGCTCGTGCTTGGCGATGTGGAAGGCCTCGCGCACGTAGTCCATCATGCGCGGCACGCTATGCGCGGCGATGTAATGCGCCCCGGTCGCCGTCACCAAGGGCGCCTGGTCGATGTACTGATTGTAGAATTTGGCGTTGATAGGCGGCTCGCCGGCGAACACCACCATCGGCAGGCGGGCGCGAACCGCGGCCGGCAGCGCCGTCATCAACTGGGTCACG
>Ga0137369_10007703_pt1 | contig 10800 bp, 15 predicted proteins | sample SagtaG_12_FD_104918 | JGI IMG/M metagenome (GOLD analysis project Ga0137369, IMG submission 104918) | Vadose zone soil microbial communities from Sagehorn Ranch, Mendocino, California, USA - Sage1_L_113_16 metaG | ecosystem: Environmental > Terrestrial > Soil > Vadose zone | place: USA... | reverse complement strand
GAGCAGGTGCGCTCGGAGATGCGGGCGAGCGCCGCGGTGATCGAGGCAGCGCTGGGGACGAGACCGAAACATTTCTCCTATCCGTTCGGCGATCCGAGCTCCGCCGGCGTCCGCGAGTTCGCCATCGCCCGCGAGCTTGGTTTTAAGACCGCGGTGACGACCCGGCCCGGCGTGCTGTTCCTCGAGCACCGCGAGCATTTGACCGCACTGCCGCGCATCAGCCTCAACGGCGAATATCAGCAGGCGCGCTTCGTCCGGGTGCTGCTCTCCGGAGCCGCTACCGCGGTCTGGAACGGATTCCGCCGCGTCGATGCGGCGTAGGATGGGTTGAACTCTTGCGAAACCCATCAAACCGATCGCGACGCGTGGCCGCTGCGGTGGGTTTCGCTGCGCTCAACCCACCCTACGCTCCGTCCGGCTTGACCATCCAGGCAATCAGCGGCATCGCCGGCAACACCCAGCCGAGGCCGGCCACGAAATAATAGACGCCGGCGAGCACGCGCCCCGTCGAAGGCAGCACGACCTGCGCCAAAGCCATGGCGAGCAGCGACCATCCGATCACCAGGAGGAGGAGCGCGATCGCGCCGATCAGCTTGCGTCTACGCATCCGCATGCGCGGTCCAAGCGCTTGTCCTGAAATCGGATGCCGGCGCGGGTGGTTCGGGCAAGATGGCCGAAACCATCATCGAGTCGCGGCGGCAAGGTCCTGCGGCCGCGACGGCTCGGGGCGTCGCGTCAACTCTTGCACCAGCAATTCCAGTTCGTTGCGGAGCACCGGTTTCGGCACGATCCGGCAATGCGCATAGAGCTGATCGATATGCGCCGACCCGTAGGCGGTCAGGAAGGCGAAGGGAATTTTGCGGGCGGCGAGCAGGTCGGCCGCCGGATAGACCTTCTCGCCGTGGCGCAGCCGCACGTCGAGGATTGCCGCGTCGACGTGAGCGCCCTCGATGAGCTGCAGAACCTCCGCAAGGGTGCCCGCCGGCCCGAGGCAGCTATGGCCGCAGCGTCGGATCGCCTCCTCAAGGTCGGCAGCCAGCAGCAAATCGTCCTCCGCCACCAGGATGGCCAGGGTCGTCGGTCGTGCCGCTGGATCCATAGCCCCGTCTGCCGCTGCGCCTCCCACCATCACTCTGGGTTACGGCACGGCTGCGTGCAATGAAATTTCGGGAGAAGGTGGGGACAAATCGATGCTGCAGCGCATGACGGCAGGCCCAGGAGGGTCAAAGCTGATCGAAAACGTCATTTGCCTGCCGCGACTTGCTCCGCACGAGGGTGGACAAGCAGCTCTTGATCTGCGCCTCGCTGAAGGGCTTGCAAACAACCGAGGCATCCGCGTAACGCGGGTCGATGCCCGCCTCCCCATAGGCGGTCATGAATACGTACGGCACTCCGAGCGCCCGCAACCGGTCAGCGACCGCATAGACGGTCTCGCCGTGCCGCAGCTGAACGTCGAGCAAAGCGAGATCGCAGCGCGTTCCATCGATCAAAGCCAGCAGCTCCGAAATGTCGGCCGCAGGTCCCACGACCCGGCAGCCGATGCCGCGGACCAGCTCCTCGATTTCCACCGCCAGCAGGAACTCATCCTCGGCAATGAGCACCGTCGGAGCCGAGCCAGCCGTGCTTGAACCTTGCATATGCGGCCTCCGTCCTTCTTCAACCCGGTCGTGGGGAATTAAGTTTCAGTTCCAACGAGGATTTCTGCCGAAGCTCGCATCCTCGGCGCCGCCGGGTGGTGGTAAATTCGACCAATGGTGCGCCGACGAAAAAGGGCGGAAAACTGGTGAAACCGGCGTAATATCGGCCAATGCGGGGGCCGTTTCCCTGCCCGAGGCGTGCACGCGGGGTCGGGGTGCGGCAAAACAGCGGAGCTTGGAAAACAATGCGCCGGCACCGGCGGACCGAAGCGCTGCGGAAGCCCCGCCCTTCCAAATCCTAGGATCGGCAGCGCGCCACTCGATTGAGCGGTCCGGGGTCTCTCTCGCGCTTGTGAACCTCTGAGCCGGCCTTTAAGCTTCGGCAAAGACAGAAACTTCGAAAACCCGAGGGAGTCGAGGCACCCAAGTGGCCGGAAGGGACCGGCCGGGTGCCGAAGTGTTTCTCATGGTCCGGACGCAGACGCCAAAGCCAAAGGGACGGCCCAAACCGGCAAGACGCACCAAGGTCGCAAAAAGGGCCAAGGCCGCGAACCCGCGCGCCGTGAGCAGGCGAACGCATCGGCGGCGAGAAATTTGCCCGATCGTCGCCATGGGCGCCTCGGCGGGCGGGCTGCACGCCTTCCAGCACTTCTTCTCCAAGACGCCGGCTGACAGCGGCATGGCCTTCGTGCTGGTGCCGCACCTCGATGCGCACCACAAGAGCGCGATGGTCGAGCTGCTGCGGTCCTATACCAGGATGCCGGTTGTCGAGATCGCTGATCGCGCGCGCGTCGAGCCGGATCATGTCTACGTGATCCCGCCGAACGCGACGCTGAGCATCGCGCACGGCACCTTGCATACGATGACCCCACGCAGCCGGGGCATGACCATCGACGATTTCTTCGGGTCCCTCGCACGGGATCAGGGCGAGAACGCCATCGGGGTCGTTCTCTCGGGCAGCGGCAGCGACGGCACGGTCGGGCTCAAGGCGATCAAGGAGGCCGGTGGCCTGACCTTTGCCCAGGCAGCGGAATCCTCGGCGTTCGACAGCATGCCGCGCAGCGCCGCCGCATCGGGCAGTGTCGACTTCATCCTGCCGGTCGAGGACCTTCCCGCCCGGCTCGTCGAGCAGGTGCGGCACGTCGCCCAGCTGAAGAAGGAGCGCAAACTCGACGGATTTCGGGAGGAAGTGCGCAAGAATCTCGCCAAGATCGCCACGCTGCTGCGCTCGAAGACCGGCCACGACTTCACGCACTACAAGGAGGCCACGTGCATTCGCCGCGTTCAGCGCCGGATGCACGTCCACCAGCTCACGTCGGTATCGGATTATCTCGAGCTCTTGCGCAAGGATGCGGCCGAGCCGGAGGCGCTGTTCCGGGATCTGCTGATCGGCGTCACGCAATTCTTTCGCGACGTCAAAGCGTTCGAGGCGCTCAAGACCCGGGTGATCCCCAAGCTGTTCGAGGACAAGAAGGCCGACGACCAGATCCGCGTCTGGGTTCCGGGTTGCGCGACCGGCGAGGAGGCCTATTCGATCGCCATCCTGCTGTGCGAGGAGATGCAGCGCCGGGATTTGTCGCTCAAGACGCAGATATTCGCCACCGACATCGACGATCACGCCCTGGAGATCGCGCGCAGCGGCCTCTATCCGGAGGCGGCGATCCGCGATTTGCCGGCCGAGAAGTTGAACCGGTATTTCACCAAGCAGGCGAATGCCTATCGGATCGTCAAGGAGATCCGCGAGATGTGCATCTTCTCGGCGCACAATCTCATCAAGGACGCGCCGTTCTCGAGGCTCGACCTCATCTCCTGCCGCAATCTGCTGATCTATTTCGATGCGACGCTGCAGGCGCGCGTGCTTGCGCTGTTCCATTTCGGCTTGCGCCAGCGCGGATATCTGTTCCTCGGATCCTCCGAGAACGTCACGCCGCAGCCGAAGCTGTTCTCCAGACTGGACTCCCGCGCACGCCTGTTCAAGGCGCGTGCCGCGGAGCCCGGGCGCGTTCCGGCCGAGCTGCCGCTCATGGTTCCGCGGCCCGGCCAGGCCCCCGCGCCGGCGAGGCCGGTCACGCTTACGGCCCAGGAGGCGATGACCCGACGCGCCCAGCGGGTGATCGAGGCGTATGCGCCCGCGGCGGTGCTCGTCGACGAGCACTATGAAGTCCTGCATTTCTCCGGGCGGACCGGCAGGTATCTGCAGCCGAGCCCCGGCGCCGCGAGCCTCAATTTGTTCAACATCGTCGATCCCAGCCTGCGGCCCGATCTGCGCGCTGCCGTCGGCAGGGCCATGAGCAACCGCAAGCGGACGGTTCGCGAGAACCTGCGGCTCCCGGCCAACGGCGGCACGCTGCTCATGAACATCGTCGCGGAGCCGCTGCCGACCGGGGAGGACGAGCAGCGCCTTTGCGTGGTGCTGTTCCAGGAACTGGGCTCGGCCAAACCCGAGCCGCGGCGCGACAAGCGGCCGGAGTCGGAGAAGGACGAGATCATCAAGCATCTCGAGACAGAGCTCGTCTCCACCCGGGAGCGGCTGCAGACGACCATCGAGGAGCTCGAGACCGCCAACGAGGAGATGAAATCCGCGAACGAGGAGTTCCAGTCGGTCAATGAGGAGCTGCAAAGCTCCAACGAGGAGCTCGAGACCTCCAAGGAGGAGCTGCAGTCGATCAACGAGGAATTGGAGACGGTGAACGCCGAGCTCAACTCCAAGGTCGAGAGCCTCGATCGGGCGCTGAGCGATCAGAAGAACCTGCTGGAGAACACCGAGATCGCCACGATCTTTCTCGACGGCCAGCTGCGCATCAAGAGCTTCACCTCGCCGGCCGCCGAGATTTTTCACCTGATCGAGACCGACCTCGGTCGGCCGATCACGGATATTCGGACCCGCATCGCTTACGAGCAGCTGGCCCGCGAGGTCGCCCGCGTGCTGCGCACGCTTTCCCGGGTCGAGTGCGAGGTGACGACGATCGACGGCAGCGCCAGCTACATCATGCGCATCCTGCCGTACCGGACGGTGGCAAACGTGATCGACGGCGTTGTGGTGACCTTTCTGGACATCACGGAGCGCAAGCGCAACGAAGAGGCGCTGGCGCGCTTGGCGGCGATCATCGCCGATTCCGCCGACGCCATCATCGGCCTCAAGCCCGACGGGGCCATCACCAGCTGGAACGCCGGCGCGCAGCGCATCTACGGCTTCAGCGCGGAGGAGGCGATCGGCCGGTCGTTTTCCATGACAATGCCGCCCGAGAACGACCGCGAGCTGCATCAGATCCTCGAACGCTTGCGGCGCTCGACCCCGGTCACCGCGTTCGAAACCGAGCGGATCGCCAAGGACGGGCGGCACATCTATGTCTCCTACACCTCGACGCCGATCCGCGATCCGGCCGGCAAGTTGCTCGCCGCGGCGGTCATCGAGCGCGACGTCACCAAGCGCAAGCAGGCAGACGAGCAACAGAAGATGCTGCTCGGCGAGCTCAACCATCGGGTCAAGAATGCATTGGCGACCGTGCTCTCGATCGCCTCCCGTACCCGGAAGACCGCGGATTCGCTCGAGGAATATTACCGGGCATTCGAGGGACGCCTGCGCGCGCTCGCGAGCACGCATGATCTGTTGGCGAAGAACGTGTGGGCGGGCGCGGACCTGCGCCAGATCCTGCTGGTCGAGCTCGAGCCTTACAACGGTGGAAAGGAGGCGATCCTGCTGTCGGGCCGCGCTCTCTTCGTCTCCTCGCGGGCCGCGGTGGTCTTCGGCATGATCTTCCACGAGCTTGCGACCAATGCCGCCAAATACGGCGCGCTTGCCGACGGCGCCGGAAACGTGAGTGTGAAGTGGCGAGCCGAAGGCGACGGCGAGGCCGGGACGTTCTTCCTGGAGTGGCGGGAACGCGGCGGTCCTGCCGGGCGCGCGGAACGCAAGCAGGGTTTCGGCATCAACTTCATTGAGCGCAGCGTCGCCTATGAGCTGCGAGGCGCGGCCGAGATGCGATTCGATCCGGCCGGCTTGCGTGCGACGATCCGCGCGCCGCTCTCCGAGGTCGTCGGCGAGGCCGCGCCGCAGTGAACGGCTCGAGTTTCATACCGGATGGAGCGCTGCTGACGGGCGATCGGTCCGGCAGCATCGTTCCCCCGGGAACCCGGTGTCAATGCCCGTCGTTTATGGCATACGTTTCGACTCCGAGCATTGGAGAACCGCAATGCTGGCAGTCTTGATCAGATGTCCCAGCACCGGCCGCCATATTTCGACCGGGATCGAGACTTCTTCGGAATGTGTCGCGCTACTCACCGGTATTCAACAGCCCATGCAATGCCCCTTCTGCAGGAAGGAGCACCGCTGGACCATGCGTGACGCGATCTTGGTTCCGCCGGATCGATGGTCGGACGTACCGGAAATCGAGGATTGTTTCTTGAAGGCCGTTGAGAACGCCGAGCATGCGGCTGCGGCCAAAAAAGATGAGCAGCGCCAGTTCTACCTCAGAATGGAGCGCAAATGGCTCGGGCTTGCGGACGGGTATCGATTCATTTCCGAAGTGGAGCGGCTGCACGGAGACGTCGATCGTCCCGGACGTGCTCTGTTGCGAGACGTAGGCCACCCCCGGTCGCCGTCGACGTCTTGACGCGGTCGGCGCGCCGCTTTTTGTCGTCGGGAGTGTCGCCGGCATGAACGCGCCGGCGAACGCGTCCGGGAAATCCGACCAAACCGTCACGATCGGCGCAGCTGGCTTTCCCTCACAACCCTTTCATAGGGTTCCCTCGCACTCTTGATGCGATAGCCGAGCTCGCCGTTGCTGGTCGGAAGCTGGCGGATCACTTCGTAGATTCCGGTGGCCGCGAACCGTTCGGACAGGCTGGGAACGAGCTCTACCCGCTCGCCAACCCGGAATTTATGATCCGTCACGTCGGTGCTCCGCGTACGGTGCCGAAGCTCGAATCCAATGCAATTATACTGCCAAATGGGCGATTGCGCACGCCTGCCGATCTCGAAACCGCGGATCCAATGCAAAGCCTCGGCCGTATCGCGCCCGTCCAAGCGAAAACGCCCGGCCATGCCGGGCGTTCCGTCGATCGCAAACGAGAGACAGCCTCAGGCTTGGCGAAGATTGCCTGCCGCCTGCTTGCCACGCTCGGTCACCACATCGTAGGCGACTTGCTGACCCTCGACCAGCGTGCCCATCCCGGCGCGCTCGACGGCGCTGATATGCACGAATACGTCCCGGGATCCATCATCCGGCTGGATGAAGCCGAACCCCTTCTGCACGTTGAAGAACTTCACGGTACCCGTGGCCATGATCGGCCTCCCTGTGTTGCACAACTGCTCCCGTCGAGCAACTCGCCCGACGGACATCCGAGTTTGGGGTGACTTGAAACCGCAACCCGGCAAGGGGAGCGTGGCAAGGCAGACCGAAAACTTGGTTGTGGCCGTCCCTAGCGCCGGATCGGCTTCCGAGTCAAGGCGGCGACACCTTGGGAAGCGTCGGCGCGCGGCAGCGGATAATCGCGATGGTCGTAAAGCGAGCGAATGCCGTCCGCATCGAACCGCAGATCGCCGACCTGCATGAAGGCGCCCAGCATACGCGGGCTCGGGAGCTGCTCGATGGCAAATCGAATGGCCTCGGCAGCCGAGGGGAATCGGCGATACCCCAGCGGTCCTCGCGGCCCGCCCGAGCGCTTTGCAATGAACAGTTCCGCAGCCGCAGTATAGTCGAAATCCATCACAGCGCTTTCCGCTTGCTCGAGCGCGAGCTGCCGGCATGATCGGCCCGGCTGCGAACCAGACCTGCGCGCCGAGCCGGCTCCGGCTCGTCGCAGCGGATCCAGGGCCACATTGCTATTCCTCTTGCTGTCCCTCCGCCGCGGCGGCCATGCGCTCACGTTCGGCTTTGCGTTGTTCGGATTTTTCCTGGAGCTTCTTGAGCTTCGCATCCTGTTTGGCGCGCGCCTCGCGATCGCGTTGCGCACGCTGCTGACGATAGTTGGGTCTGAATGCCATGAGTGCTCCTTTCGGCGATCAGGAATCAGCAATCACGAGGCGCCGGCTCTGGACTTCCGATGTCTGATCTCTCACTTCGGCGAGCGTACACCCGATCCACCCCGAACGCCAGTCATGGTGCGACACCGATCGGACCGATCGGGAAGCAACGCGTCCGCGTTCAAGCTGCGGCGGGAACGTGGGCGAACGCGCTCGGACGATTCAACCGGGGTTCTTCGGGCGGTCGCCGGTCCGATTCGATTTGCACCAGGCGTAGATGGCCGGAGCTTCGACTCGCTGATGTTCCGGGCCTTCTATGTAGCGCACCTCGCATTGCCGACGTAGCAAGTCGCACGCATTGCGCAGCGCTCCGTGCTTGGAGCTATGCTCTCGTGAAACGGCTTCCCGGTGTAGCTTGCGGTCGAAATAATGCACCACCCAATCCATCGCATGCCTCTAGCGGGGTCCATGGAAATCGGGATGTTACGCAGCTGCTCGCACGCGGCGTTTGGATTTCGCACGAGCAGCGTCAGTCTTTCCCGCCGGGCGGTCGATCGCTGCTCGCGCCGGAAAGTCGGGCAAAATCCTCGAGCACCGCCGCAATCAGCGCCTGCCTGCGAGGATCTTGACCCTGCAATGTCTCGGCAAAAAGGCTGAGTAGATAATACGCCTTCTCGGCGGCTTCCGGCCAATTCGATGCCGGCGCGGCAAGGAGATGGGCTTCCAACTCGTGTCGCCGCTCGCGCAGCTCCAGTTCATTGGCCCGGACCTCGGCAAGAAGGCGGCGCGCCTCCGTTGCCTTCTGAGCCGCCATGCCGCGGTACCGGTCGAGATCGACGGGCCTGTCGGTCACACGTACACCTTGCTCGGCGCTTGGCTGGACTTCCAACGGAATATCGCATCCAAGGCCGAGGTCTCGGCGGCGTCATGGGATCGCAGGGAGACGCCGGACTCCACGAAGTCATTGCCGACGCCGCGCCGAACCTCCCATCGCCACACGGTCTTGCCGCTCCGGAACGTGCGGCGCCGGATCGTGTAAGCGAAGTCGCCTTCATGATTCTCGTACATGAAGCCAATATGCGCCCGGATCGTCGGGATTGCCACCCCCTGGGTCGCGCGGACGTTCCGACCGGGCTTTCTTGTGCGGTTCGCGGCGGCTGGAACAAGGGCGGACGTCGGGTTCCGTGAAAACGCCAATGAAAACCGCGCGAGAGGTTGAGCGTCTCTTTGCGAACGTCGCCGGAAACAGCAATTCCGGTTCCCGACGCCTGGTCCGGCATTTCCGCGCATTCGATCATGGCGATCGTCCGCAAAGACCAACGCTTCCGGTCGCACCTTGCTATTGCCCAGTCGAAGTGTTATATCAACCCATCGATATTTGGCCGGACAACTGGGCCGCTTCGCCTCGCACTGCCAGGCGCACGTTTCAGATTCTCACCAAATTCGACCAACCGGGAACAGGCCACGTAAACCGTGCGCCCGATCCCACGTGCGCACCGTCAGTGAAAGGACACTAGTTATGACCAACGGCACAGTGAAGTTCTACAATGGCCACAAGGGGTTCGGCTTCATTCAGCCGGACGATGGCGGCAAGGACGTCTTCGTTCACGCTACCGCGCTGGAGCGCGCGGGCATTGCGACCCTGCAAGAGGGCCAGAAGGTCTCCTTCGATACGCAAACCGATGCGCGATCGGGCAAGATCGCGGTCGGCAGGCTTCAGGTCGCGTAACGGAATTCGTGGAGGGCGGATAGCCCTCTCGGCCGCCACTCGGCAGAGCGGCGGCCGGCCCATTCCGGTCGCGAGGCCGCTGATATCGATAAGGATAAGCTCGTCACGTTTCATTCCGACATGAGGAGCAAGACTTGCAAATATTCGTTCGCGACAACAACGTCGATCAGGCTCTCAAAGCATTGAAAAGGAAGATGCAGCGCGAAGGCATCTTCCGAGAGATGAAACGTCGGCGATTTTATGAGAAGCCGTCCGAACGGGCGGCGCGGCAGAAGGGTGAGGCAGCCCGTCGCGCGCGCAAGCTTGCGCGCAAGAAGGCGCAGTATGAAGGCCTGATTGCCGACCCTCGAAAGAAACGAATCGCGGCCGGGGGGGCTCCGGGACTCAATCAACGTGGCAGACCGCCCCGGTAGAGGACCGGCAACTGCGATCCGGTCCCGTCTCCGGAGGCGTCCCGGCAGAAACCGTGGCGGATGCCTCCGTGATCTGCAACGCGCAGGCGAGAGCCAGAGCAGGGAAATGAAAAACCAGATCAGGGGAAGCAAAAACCAAGGTATTTCTTATGGACGACAATGGGAAAACTAGGGAACCGGACATTCCGACGGCGACAGACGCGGAGATCGCGTCCGCCGCAAAGCAGCTGGGCCTGAACGCAGGACGTTCGGCTTCGCCCGCGCGAAGATCCCGCGGCGGCCAAGTGCTTCAGAGCCTCGCGAACGGCCGCTCGCATATGGTAATGGTGCAGGTCAAGCCTCCTCGCCGGCCTCATTCCGGAATCGATATTCCGGTACGGCCCCGCTGAACGCAGGAACGATTCATGCGGCCTCGAGCGATCTGGTTCGGTTCGCTCGATGTGGTCCGCAGCCTGTGGCGTTGCTGGTAGCACCTCCAGGTCCGTCGTCTTATCCCTTTGGGCGCATGCTCATTTTCGACAACTGCCGCAGACTTTTCGCGGACAGTTTCCAGCGCTTGCTCTGGGCTGCGAGCTCGACGAACATTCGATGCATGATGCTGCGCGCGGCTTGAATCATTTCGGTGTCATCGAAATCACCGACGGCGAGCACGATCGGTACCTGGAACGCGATCGGTCCGCGGTCGATTTGAAACGTGATGCGAACCTGCGCATTCGGAACAGTCTCGATGCGGGTCACCTTGATCTTGTATCTGCCCATGGGAGTCACCTCGGTGCCGTGAACGAGAGAGCCGCGACCGCTTTTTTCACACCGTGTGACCGCGCTCCTGCGCGGTGCGAGGTCCGCGTCGAATGGCCTGGCCAAACGGACGCTTCGTTCCTACATACGGCTCGCCTCACAATAGGAAAGAACAAGGAGCTACGATATTGAGAACGACTTCTCATCAGGCGCATGATCGCGCAGAAGCGCTGTTCAAGAAGCAGGAGCGGCTGCGTGACGGCCAGAACGCAATGGACGAATACCGGGCCGAGCTGCGGGCCATCCAGGAAAAGACCG
>Ga0137369_10007700_pt1 | contig 10802 bp, 10 predicted proteins | sample SagtaG_12_FD_104918 | JGI IMG/M metagenome (GOLD analysis project Ga0137369, IMG submission 104918) | Vadose zone soil microbial communities from Sagehorn Ranch, Mendocino, California, USA - Sage1_L_113_16 metaG | ecosystem: Environmental > Terrestrial > Soil > Vadose zone | place: USA... | reverse complement strand
ATCTACACTAATTTTCCAAACCAAACTCGGCTCGATGCTAGATAAATCCGAGCGTATGGCTAAACTAGTCAACGACTTGATTCCCATGCTCGGACTGGAAAAAGACGAAGCCATATTCGCCCGTCGCGCGGTTCATCTCGCAAAAGCTGACTTGGTCACGCAAATGGTCACCGAAATGACTTCGCTTCAAGGCATCATTGGACGCGAATATGCATTACGAAGCGGAGAACAAAAAGATGTTGCTGAAGCGATCGGTGAACAGTACCAGCCTGTGCCGAAATCAAAAATTGGCGTGGCGGTTGCACTAGCAGATCGAATTGATTCGTTAGTTGGCTTATTTGCCGCGGGACTTGCTCCCACAGGCGCGAAAGATCCATTTGGCTTGCGCCGCGCCGCGATTGGCGTTGTCCAACCGTTGATTGAACATGGCATTTCATTTGATTTGTGCGAAGCTGTAAAGAAAGCTGCCAAGTTACAGCCAATTGAAGTCAAAGATAAAGTGCAGACTCAAGTTCTTGATTTCATCACGGGCCGTCTAGCGGTTGTTTTGAAAGACGCGGGCTACAAATATGATGTCGTCGAGGCGGTGCTTGCCGAGCAATCCGCTAACCCGGCCGCGTCTGCTGAAGCGGTGAAGCAACTTCAGGCCTGGGTCGAGCGAGATGACTGGCACGAGATTTTGCCTGCCTTTGCGCGTTGTGTCCGCATCACGCGCGATCAGAAAGAAAAGTTTAAAGTCAACGAGAAGGCTTTCGTTGAAGCGGAGGAACGTGCTCTATTCGCGGCGCTAACTAAAGCGGTGTCAACTAACCGGGCGGAGGGAAGCGTGGATGACTTCCTGAACGCGTTCGTCCCCATGATCCCTGCAGTCAACGCTTTTTTTGATAAAGTCCTAGTCATGGCAGAAGATAAGAAGTTGCAGGGAAATCGCCTTGGCTTGCTTCAACAAATTGCGGCCTTATCGAGCGGGGTTGCAGATCTAAGTAGACTTGAAGGCTTCTAAATAGTCGGCAACTCAAATAGGCCGCTTTCCTTTTAATATAAGTCTAATTCAATTGATGCAATTTATAGTTGCTAAATCGGATACAACTTAGTATAATTTGTTTGGAGTTTCTATGTGGGGAATTTTAGCCGTAGCCCGTTCATACATAACACCCTGGGCTTTCATCTTTAATCTAACCAGAAAGCCCGCATCAACCAAGCAATAATGGACATAAGGAGAATTACACATGTCTAAACTGAATGCTCGAGTTGTTATTACTGTGTTAATATGCCTTGTTTTGATTGTAGCAGTATTCACTACAGTACAAGCTAGGCTGGGAAGTACGCAGGCAAATAATGCCTCCTTCTCTGGACGAGCCGACGTCAACGCGCGGGTCAGTGCATCCACTCCAATTCAGGATAAGGGCCCGGACTTCATGCATGATTGCCATTCCAATTCTGCTTTAGATGATTAACACTTCCATTCTGGCCGCGGGGCAGTCCATAGACTGCCCCGTTTTTGTTTAATCCAATCATTGCAGGGAGCTTGCAAATTTGTTATCGCCAGCCAGAACGTCCAGAAATTCGCTATAAAGTACTTAAACAAATGTCCAACAGTGCCGTTATGCTTAATGACTGTGAAAAACGTCCAAGCGATTATTAAAGACTCCCCTTTGCCAGAAGAGGTTCGTTTGGTGCATCAAGCCAAATCTGGTGATTCTGAGGCGTTCGCTCAACTGTACGATGCCTATGTCGAACGCGTCTATCGCTACATCCATTTTCGGATTTCGGAAAATGAAGCTACCGAGGATCTCGTTTCGCAAGTCTTTCTGAAAGCATGGCAAAACCTCCATCGTTACAAAACCGGTAGTTCACCATTTATTGCTTGGCTTTACACGATTGCGAGGAATCTTGTGATTGATCATTACCGTTCTAAAAAGGACATTTTACCTCTTGATGAGGCCGTGGCTCTACCGTCTGATCGAGATGGCCCGGATGAGGAAGCTCAGACGCGTTTCGATCTCGAAGCCATGCGCGATGCGCTTCAATTTTTGACCAGTGACCAGCAACAGGTTTTGATCTTGAAATATCTGGCCGAATTGCCAAACGAAAACATCGCGAAAATAATGAACAAACAGGAAGGCACTATTCGTGGCCTTCAAATGCGCGCTTTACAAACGCTTGCAAAATATATGAAAAAGAAGGAATTGGTATGACTGAATTTGAAAAGGTTCTGCAAGAATGCCTGCGTGATCTGGAGCGCGGCGCTTCAAATCTGGACGAATGCCTGAATCGCCACCCCAGACACGCCCTGCAGCTAAAACCAGTTCTGCTTACTCATATGGTTCTCGAACATGCGCGCGAGGCGCGACCCTCTCCCGCGTTCAAAGCTCGTGTCCGTGCCCGATTGACTCGAGAAATGCGGGCGCATCCACGCAAACCCATACCCTTAAATTTTTTGTTTATGCGGCTTGCGACGAGCCTTGCTATGATTGTACTGACGTTACTGGTCACGTGGACGGTGTATGCACAAAGCGCATTGCCCGGCGATGCATTCTATGCATGGAAACTTAAGAGCGAAAACGTATGGCGAGCCGTCTCTCCAGATCCTGTGGGAACCGATCTTGCGATTGCGGATCGCAGAGTAGATGAATTGATCGCGGTGAGCAGACACCCGGCTCTGTACTCTCAGACGCTGGAAGCATATTTGGATGTAACAGCTAGGTTGAAATCTGAATTGAATACGGAGAACGAAGCGCGCATTCTCCCAGCTTTAGATTCTCAAATAAAAGAATTGAACAGTTCAGGCATTCTTGTTCCGCCACCTGATCAAGAAGTTCTTCCCCCATCGGTTGAACCAACCCCGATTGTTACAGTCACTCCTCTCCCTTCGCTTACTCCTGAAATTCCTCAGGTTAGTCCAATATCCGCTGCTTCTACAGAAACCCCTCTGCCCATTATGGAAACTCTCCCAGTTGATCCAACTGACTTGCCAGAGGTCGTTCCAACGATTCAAGATCTGCCGGAAATCGTTCCTACGATTCAAGTTCCGCCGGAAATTATTCCTACGATTGAAATCCCCACTCTCCTCCCTTAAGACTTTTATCTTTGGATCAACAATAAAAAGTTTGGGCAGACGTCTCCCTAGCCCGTCGGTCATTCATTCGATAGATGAGCCTTATTTTTTACCTAAACAAAACGAGATGCTCTCCGTTATTCAGATTGAAGAACTTACATAGTGCCGCAAAAGTTTAGCAATTTATACAGCGGTAAAAAGTTCATTTCAAATCAAATCTTTAACGGAGGTATGCAATGTCTAAGTTTTTTATCCAACTGTTTCTTTCTGTGCTGATCGGCCTTGGCGCGGCCGCTGGCTTCAGCCCTCATGTCAGGGAAGAATTGAATCAAACCTGGCATAAAACAAACACTTCTCTCCACGAGGTAGCGAATGTTACTGTCAAAACCGGCAGTGACGTGATGACACAAGCGAAAACATCCGTTTCAGTTTCAGCACAGGCTGATGCCAAAGCTTCGACCAAAGGCAACCTGAAGGCTGATACGATAGCCAACAGCAGTTTAGATGCACAGGTCGTCACTAAAGGCGCCCTCATTGATGATTCGTTAACGAAATCTTCGCTGGATGCGTCTCTCAAGGTCGATTCTCAGACTAACGCTAAAATAAATACCGAAGGCGTTGACTTGAGTGTAAAGGATAAGACTAATACCACCTTAGATATTGGTCTCGACTTGGGAAAATAATCGTTTCAACCTTTTTCGCGGGGCAGTCTATGGACTGCCCTTTTTGTTTTAATCCTTGCAGGAGACGGACTATAAAAACATTATCCCGATGATGGATACTACATTAGCATAAGACCGATTGTGATGATCAATTCTTTAGGGACAAAAAGTTGTACTGAAGCCATCGGCGAGCAAGCTGGAAACCTTACAAAACCACCAGATTTTGGAAGAATATCGCTGTAACAATTTTTTCACTGCTTCGTTTTTATAAATGGAATATTGTGAAACTCAACCAGGCCGCCCGGGCTGAACAACCGTTGCCGGATGAAGGCCAATTGGTGCTCCAGGCCAAAGCTGGCGACAGCGATGCATTCGCCCAACTGTATGATGGCTATGTTGAGCGGATCTATCGTTACATTTATTTCCGTGTGTCGGACGATGAAACGGCCGAGGATCTCACTTCTCAAGTATTTCTGAAGGCGTGGGAACACCTCGATCGGTATCAACCAGGCGAGTCGCCGTTCCTCGCCTGGATTTATAGAATTGCCCGTAACCAGGTCATTGATTATTACCGTGTACATAAGGAATTTATATCGCTTGAAGAGATTGCCACATTGGCATCAGATAACCAGAGTGTAGTTGAGGCGGTGCAGATTCTGTTTGATATGAAGACTGTGCGTGATGCAATGAAATATCTCACTAAAGATCAACAGGAAGTTGTTGTTTTAAAGTTTATCGCTGGTTTGTCAACAGAAGATATCGCAAGTATGATGAAGAAGCGCGAGGGCGCAATTCGCGCTTTGCAGATGCGCGCTTTACAAACTCTTGCAAAATATCTAAAAGAAGAGGATATGTTATGACCGATATTGAACAGATACTGGAAGATTGCCTGAATGCAATAGAAAGTGGCGCCGCCACTATGGAGGAATGTCTGGCACGGTATCCCAAGTATGCCGCTCAACTCAGGCCACTCCTGCGGGCTGCATCCCGATTTGACCATGGACGGGAAGTAAAACCATCTCCTATGTTCAAGGCGAATACTCGTGCCAAACTAACCCTGCATATGAAGACACACCCGCGTCGCAAACGCGGTTTCCTCCCTATTTGGAGTATGGCGGTCAGCCTGGCCGCGCTTATGATGACTTTTGTTGTCACAGGCACAGTTTATGCCCAGAGTGCTCTGCCCGGTGATCGGTTGTATGAATGGAAGTTGACCAGTGAACGGGCCTGGCGTGTAGTCTCGAGCGATTTCGTAGGCATAGACCTGAAGCTGGCTGACCGCCGCCTTAAGGAATATGTAGCTGTTTCTAGCGACCCGGTGCTCGGCGTGCGTGCACTAAAAGGTTATCAGGAAGCATTAAGTACGTTACAGTCCGAATTAAATAATGATACTGAATCTCGCATCCGGCCCGTGCTGGAGTCTCACCAACAATCCTTGAAAAACTCCGGATTGACTGTTCAAGATTTGGAAGATTATCTTGCAAGGAAAGAAGGCTCAGTTGTTCCAACCATCCAGGTCCCAACACCTGCTCCATAAATGGTTTTGGTTATTCATAAAAAATTGTGCCCGTTCTTATTTTTAAGACTTCATTGATTTTCTCGATTTTTCTGAAATAATAGGTATTATCTGAAAGAAGGTACCTTGTCCAGATCATCTTTTCTGTTCATTCTACTGGCCTTTGCCTTTGGGTTATGGCTTGGATTCAATCCGGAAGCTCATGCCAAAACTGCGCAAACCTGGAAAGAAGTAAAAACTGCCTTTGTAGAATCTGTAGATAAATTGTCAAAGGGAACATCTCAACCAGTTACTACACCAAATACATCTGCTCCGAATACAGATAGAAGTTCTAAGTCAAATAATATCTTGAATCAGCTTTCTGCAGTCTTGCATGATTTATGGGAAGCATTTAAAATACTGTGGAGAGACCTCATGAACAAGTTGCCTGGGACTAAGTCTTAACCCAAATCTAATAATAGTGCCTTTATTCAAAAGGCTCAATGAAACGAATAAAACTCTGATGGCGAGAAATAGCGGGGTATTTTTGCTCTTTCCTATCATTTTTGCAAGTTTTTTCTTCACTGCAGCCTTTAAACCAAACATTGTAATTTCATTGCAAGTTGCTAATTCCCCAGAATCAGTCTATAATTGAGTTGATTTTGAATATTTGCATTTATCGGACCTCTCGTTCCACTTATAGCGAGATTTATGAGAGGAATATATTGTCACCTCGTTTCCGCGTCTGGCGAGGTATATGGAAGAAAAGATCATAAAATGACAGACTATCAAGAGATCCTCGAAGAATGCTTGGCGAGGGTCGCAAACGGTACATCCACAGTGGACGAATGCTTGGCGCGTTATCCAGAACATGCCACGCAATTACGGCCGCTTCTGCGAACCGTACTCTTTTTAAATCTTGGACCGGGCAAGAATCCCGTATCTGTGTCCAAAACTTCTAGCCGTCTTAGCTTTATAACTCAATTGTTGCGCTCTCGCCCGCTTCAACCACGCACCATGCCAATGGTTTGGCGGGTTTCATTGACTTTTGCCATGCTGGTTATGGCTCTTCTTGTTTCAGGGACAGCCCGTGCCCAATCCGCGCTGCCCGGCGAACCTTTTTATGGCTGGAAACGAATAAGTGAAGAGGTATGGCGAGCCGTCTCAACTGACCCAGTCGCTACGGATCTTGCTCTTTCGGACCGCCGCTTAAACGAGTGGATCGCAGTTGCGGACGATCCGACGCTTCGTGAACTCGCGATGGGTGATTATTTCGAATCGCTTGATAGATTGAAGTCTGTGGAGAATTCAGAGAACATTGCGCGCATTCTGCCAGTGCTCCAATCTCATCACGATAAGTTGGATCAGTTAAATGACGATCACTACTCTGCCGACGAAGTGGATAATCTGGTTGCAGAAGTGCAACCTTCACCTGTTGTAGAAGTTCCTCAAGTTTCTTCTACGACTGATACTACGGACGACCCCGAGCCTGCTCCTGTTCCTACTGATGTACCTGGGCCAATTAATCCAGCGCCTACTGAAGGCGAGCCTAGTGTTGTTCCTCCGACTGAGCCTGCTCCTACTGAGCCCGCTCCTACCGAGCCCGCTCCTACTGCCATTACTGTTCCTACCGACCCCGCTCCTACCCAGCCTGCTCCGACAGCTGTTTCTACCGAGCCCGCTCCTACAGAAGTTCCGACTGATGCTGTTCCCACCAATGATATTCTTGAGGCTACACTGCCAGTTCCCACACTGCCAATTCCATAGAAGTCGCGGGTATTAGGAAATAATTTAGATCTTCCTCTGCGGGGCAGTCCGTTGGCTGCTCCGCTTTCTATTTAATTTAGCCGATTTTTCTATACTTCATTTATTTGCGATTCCATTCAATCGAGTCTATAATTCTCTTGCATGTCCACGACTGACGAAATTAAATCAAAAATAGATATTGTAGATCTTGTCTCCGAGGCGGGTGTAAAACTACGCCACGCGGGGAAGAACTATACGGGCTTCTGTCCTTTCCATGAGAACAAGCATACGCCTGCCTTTGTAGTCTGGCCTGAAACAGGCACATGGCGATGCTTCGGTCAATGCAACGAAGGTGGCGATATTTTTAAGTTCGTGATGAAGCGAGAAGGGATTGATTTTAAAGAGGCTTTGCAAAAGCTGGCAACCCGCGCCGGTGTGGAATTGCAAACTTACGATCGCGAGACACCTGAAATTAAGGAAGTATATGAGCATCTCCGTAAATTGCTCGAAGATGCATTGATTTATTATCGCAGTCAACTTTTCAATAAAAAGGATATCCTTAATTATCTACGCGAGAGACGTGGATTAACCGATTCTACAATTGAAACATTTGGGTTGGGATATGCGCCTCATGGATACAATAATCTGCTCAAGCACTTTACTGAAAAGGGTTACTCTGAACAGAATCTTATCGATGCTGGCCTGATCTCCGTCCGCGAAGATTATTTCCGTAACTCGAAATACGACACTCGTACATATGATCGTTTTAGAAATCGTATTATGATCCCAATCCGTGATGAGCAGGGACGCATGGCAGGCTTCGGTGCACGCATTGTGGATCCAAACGACCTACCTAAATTCCTGAATTCACCTGAAACCCCCATCTTTTCAAAAGGTCGTTTGCTTTATGGATTAGACAGAGCTCGTAAGCCTATCCGTGCTGCAGACCAGGCTGTGATTGTTGAAGGGTATCTCGACGTCATTGCTCTACATCAAGCTGGATATGAAAATGTTGTCTCACCGATGGGCACCGCGTTAACAGAAGATCAGCTGCGTTTGCTTAAGAAATTCTCGCGGCGCATCGTCCTCGCCCTTGACCCAGATACGGCAGGTCAAAGAGCTGTATTGCGCGGACTGGACGCGGCGCGGCAGGCAATGGACCGAGAAGGCGAGTTTAGCTTCGACCCGCGTGGCCTGCTCAAGCATGAAGCGCGCCTGCAAGCAGACTTGCGGGTCGCGTCTATGCCCGATGAATTGGATCCCGATGAGATCGTCGCACGCGATAAAAATGAATGGAAGCGACTCATCGACAATGCCAAACCCATTGTCACATACGTGATGGATACGCTAGCACAGGGGCAGGACTTGAACATCCCAAAGGTGAAGAACGAGATCGCGGCGCAGGTTGTGCCTTTAATTGAGGATTTGCCCAGCGCGCTCGAACGCGATGCATATCGCCAGCAGTTGGCGCGCATGCTACGGGTTGATGAGAGCGCGGTCATTAGCTCGCAGGCTCAAGGTCTAGGAACGAAGCGGGCTAGATCTGCACAAACGGAAAGAAACAAAAGTGTTCGGCCACTCGTTGTAACAACGGTCAGCTCTATGTTGAGAGTCGAGGCATATTGTCTTGGCGTTTTGTATCGTAAGCCTGAGCTACTTTATCGGTTGGATAGGAAACTACAGGAGTTCGGTTTAAGACCTCTTGCTATTGAAGATTTCGAGTATACTGACCATCAGTTGTTGTTTCGTACGATACGTTCGGCGGTGGAACAGGATGAGAGAGATCCCCATAATTACGTCCTAACGCATATCCCCGAAATGCTCGAAGGGCTTTCCAAGGATCTACTCTCACAAACCGGGAAACTTGACCCTGTGGACGATAGGTTGTTAGAAGAATTATTGGGAAGATTCATTGATTTGCGTCGTGCAGCGGCACAGGCAAATGTAGGCCAGTTGCGATTTTTGCAGGAAGAGGAACAAGGGCAAGGAGGTGTAAACTTGAAGCGGTACCAGGAACAGGCGGTACAATTCACGCGATCGCTGTTGAGTTTAGATCAAGCTAAAAGGAAGCTATTAATGAAGCGGCAGGCGTAATAAATTGGTCGCAAGGGTGTTTTAACAAGTAAGCCTTAAGGGAGAGGCGGTACTGATGCCCATCAAAGCCAGAGTAAGAACTAGGCTCAAACCCAAAACAAAACAAAAACCGAAGCAAAGGTCTGCACATGTTTCGAGCAGGAACGCGCAAGTTGAACAGCCGGAACTTTTGCTGAGCAACGTTATTGATGTGCTTGCGGATGAGAAGACACAAGCATTTGAATTTACCGCGGATGAGCTTGGGGAACCAGATGAGATTTTACTGGCGCAGCAGGAAGAAGAGCTTACTGATGATCTAGTTCTCCCTTTGCGAAACCATGAATTCGCGGCTGAGCTTGCAGAAGATCCCGTGCGGTTGTACTTGCGTGAAATTGGTCAGGTGAAATTACTGGATTCCGATAGTGAATTCCGACTTGCAACTCTCATCGAAGCCAACCGGCTTGTTTTATCAATTCGACGTCTTCCCCATCGCAAAGGACTGACACATGCCTGCGCGATTTATCATGCTTTGCTCTCTGACATGCACACATTTTGGCAACGCCTGGTAGAGGATGCCAAGCGCCTCAACCATACGCTTCCGGATCTTGCACTTGTATTGGCCGAAGCCCAGTCATTACATGCGGGTTGGGAGTTTGATTCACCCTCTTACTTGCGCGCCTACCTGGATAACGGCCATTGGGGAGTGGACCATCTTTGGGATAATCTTGCCCGACATGCGTACGGTGTCTTTCTAAGCCTTTACATGTTTCCGTTAAGTTATGCTGAGTGGTTGCTGAAACATATTCAGCAGCATCACGAACTGCCGGCTCCGCGGACGATGTTCCGCAATCTGAGTTCAGATGAAGAATTACTTATCGAGATGGAGGCAGCTCAAGCCCGCGCGGTGGATGCTAATCATGCCATCATTCGCGCCAATCTACGATTGGTCGTCTCAGTTGCCAAGCGATATCTTGGCCGCGGCATCTCATTTCTTGATTTAATCCAAGAAGGCAATATGGGACTTCTGCGCGCAGTGGGCAAATTCGATCCGCGCCGCGGTTTTAAATTCAGCACCTATGCCACATGGTGGATTCGACAGTCCATCAATCGTTCCATCGCTGAACAGGCGCGCACGATCCGCATCCCTGTGCATTTGTTCGAATCTATCACGCGCATCTTACGCGCACAACGCACCTTGATACAGGAATTAGGCCGCGAACCAACTAACGGGGAATTGGCTTTAGAGGTCGGTTATCTTGCTGCTTCCGATGTGCAGGCTATCCTGCGCGCTCATGCTGAAGAGATACCACTTCCACCTGAATTGCAACATCGCTGGGAGATTGCCACTCAAAAAGTAGACCGTGTGCTCCGCTCTGCTGAAGAACCCGTTTCGCTCGAAGGGCCAGTAGGGGATGAGGACTCCAGTCAACTGGGTGATTTTATTGAGGATGAAGATGCTCCCTCACCAATGGATGCTGCGGCACGCGAGATGCTCCGTGAACAGGTACAACACGCGTTAGAAGCGCTCTCCGATAGGGAACGACAGGTTTTGGAATTAAGATTTGGCCTGGTGGATGGCAAAGATCATACATTAGAAGAAGTGAGCCGATATTTCAATGTCACTCGTGAAAGAATTCGCCAGATCGAGGCCAAGGCGTTGAGGAAGTTGAGGCATCCAACACGCAGCAGACAGTTGAGAGATTATTTGGGGTAATCTTGTATGGGACAGTAAATTCTGTCCCATATATTCTAAAAATTTGACTTCATT